>FWWM01000275.1_pt1 | contig 172369 bp, 127 predicted proteins | sample 2228351 | NCBI WGS metagenome assembly FWWM01 (sample SAMEA103939774, study PRJEB20133) | metagenome | reverse complement strand
CGCCGGCCACTCCTCTGAGGCCGATTTTGGCGACGGCTTTGGCGGCGATCCTGAGGAAATTAGCCATCGCGGGCGATCTCCCTGGACACGAAATTGTGCGTCGTTCATTGAGTGATTCGCTCTTTAGCCATGATAAATGTCCGGAAAATGCTCTGCAAGCTCCGGCGGCGAGCCGGGCGAGCGGTTCTGATGAGCTTTTGATTGTGTCAGTGCTTGCCGGGCAATCACTTGGTGTGGCGGTGGGCGTGTTTTTCCGGCACGAAGTCCAGGAAGGTGACCCGGTGCATTTTGCCGTTGTGTTCGATGGAGACGACGACGATGAGCTTGTCTTTGGGCTGCATCCAGGGAGCGGGTGCGGAGAAGCGGGAGGATTGGCCGTCGGGGTCGCCGGGCCGTTCGGAGGCGGGGGCGGGCTGGAATTCGAGGGAGTAGGGGCGGTCGTCGCCGGCCCGGGTGACGCGGGCGGTGAGCTTGGCCGCGAGGGGGAGGGGGACTGGCTTGGGGGTCTTGTCGAAGGACTCGAAAAAGACGTCTAGCTCGTTCCCCTGCGGGTCGAGGTGGGCGGTCAGGCCGGCGTGGCATTTGGTGCCGTCCGGGAGGGTGACGTCTTCGAGCATGGCGTCGTCGCGGGAGTGATCACTGTGGTCGTGATCTTTAGATCGGAACTCTTTCGGTTTGGAGGTTTGCGGGGCTCGGGGGGCGTCGCCGCAACCGGCGAGGGCGGCGGCGACGGCCAGGAGTGCGGCCAGGGCAAGGAGGCGGGGCATCGCCGGGGGTGCGGGTGGTCGGAGGGTCGCTGGCATGGCAGGCTCCTTTCGGCAGATGGCTCGGTTGTTCAGTGGGGGGACGGGCGTCCGGCGGCAGTGGGCGGGGCCGCGTCGCCGCTCAGGCGGTCTTGATGGTCGGCGGGTCCTCCGTGAACAGGGCACTGATCGACTCGTTGCCGTGGATGCGGTGGATGGCGTTGGCGATGAGTGCAGCGATGGAGATGACCCGGATATTCGGGAGCTGTTTTTCGGGGGTCAGGGGGATGCTGTCGGTGATGAAGATCAGGTCGATGGCGGCCTGTTTGAGGTTGTCGATGGCCGGTCCACAGAGCACGCCGTGCGTGGCACAGGCATAGACGCGTTTGGCCCCCAGCTCGCGGGCGATGCGGGTGGCGCCGACGATGGTGCCCGCGGTGGCGATCATGTCGTCGTACATGACGACGGTCTTGCCTTCGACGGAGGCGCCGATGAGGTGGTGGTGGCGGACCTCGGTGGCGCTGGCGCGGCGTTTGTCGACCACGGCGAGCTTGCCGCCGACGTAGCGTTGAAACTCTAACGCCTTTTTGATGCTCCCTTCGTCGGGGCTGAGCACGACCAGCTCCTCGGGGGGGATGCCGAGGCTGCGGATCGGCTTGGCGATCTCCTTGGCGGCATAGAGATGGTCGACGGGGATGTCGAAGAACCCTTGGATCTGTGCGGCGTGCAGGTCGAGGGCCAGGACCCGGTCGGCCCCGGCCTTGGTGATCAGGTTGGCCACCAGCTTGGCGGAGATGGGGACGCGTCCTTTGTCCTTGCGGTCCTGGCGGGCGTAGCCGTAGTAGGGGAGGACGGCGGTGATCCGTGCCGGGCTGGCGCGTTTGAACGCGTCCAGCATGATCAGCAGTTCCATGAGGTTTTCGTTGACCGGCGTACAGGTCGGCTGGACGATGAACACGTCCCGGCCGCGGACGTCTTCGTCGATCTGCACGCTGGTTTCGCCGTCCGGGAAGTTCCCCAGGCTGATCTGCCCCAACGAACAGCCGAGGTGGCGGGCGATGCTTTCGGCCAGCGGCCGGTTGGCCCGCCCACTGAAGATCTTGAGCCGATGGTTGTTGCCGTTGGTGTACACCGCCGATCCTTCCGGTCGGTTGAGGGATGAGGGGATTACGCAGTTCATTATGATCGTCGCGGTGGAAATTGCCAGTCAATTCCGGCAAAACAGCAGGAGGATCGCCGTCGGCCGCGGCGGGCGGGGGATGCGGGATTTTCGCAATGGAATGCTTTACGCCGCCGCAACGGGCGGTTATGTTGGGCAAGGTGGCGGGCCGTAACGGGCTTGTGACGTTTGTAACATAACCGGCATGTGAGGATTGTAACAAAGCGTCAGGAGCGGGGGATGGCGGAGCGGGGGGCAGTATCGCCGCCGGGGGCCGGGTCGCCGCCGGGGGCCGGGTCGCCGCCGGGGGCCGGGTCGCCGCCGGGGGTAGGGTCGCCGCCGGGGCCGGAAGAGCTACGGGACCATCTGGCGTTGGCCCTGGTACCGGGGCTGGGGCCAAAGCTGACGGCGGCCTTGCTGGCACAGTTTGGCTCGGCGGGGGCAGTGCGGCGGGCGAGTGAGGCCGAGCTGGGTGCGGTGCCACACATCGGGCCGAAATTGGCCCGGCAGTTTGCCGCGGCGTTGCGGGCCGTCGATGTGGACCAGGAATGGGAGCGGCTGGAGCGGTACGGGGTGGGGGTGGTGCTGCTAGGCCGGGCGGGGTATCCGTCGCCGCTGGCGGCGATCGCCTCCCCGCCGCCGTTGCTGTTTGTCAAGGGGGAGTGGCAGGAGCGGGACCGCTATGCGGTGGCGATCGTCGGGACACGGCAGGCGACGCCGTACGGGCTGCGGCTGGCCCACGAGCTGGCGGCGGGGCTGGCCGCGGCGGGCTGGACGGTGGTATCGGGGCTAGCACGCGGGATCGACGGTGCGGCCCACCAAGGAGCGCTGGCGGCAGGGGGACGGACCATCGCCGTGCTGGCCGGGGGACTGGCCCGGATCTATCCGCCGGAGCACCGCGATTTGGCGGAAGCGATCAGCCGGCAGGGCTGTCTGCTGACGGAGACGCCGCTGAGCGTGCCGCCGCAAGCGGGGATGTTCCCGGCCCGCAACCGCCTGATCAGCGGTCTGGCCCGTGCGGTGATCGTGGTGGAAGCGGGGGACCGGAGCGGGGCGTTGATCACCGCCCGGCATGCGGCCGAGCAGGGGCGGGAAGTGTATGTCGTGCCCGGAGCGGTTGACCGGCCCAACAGTGCAGGCTGTCTGGCGTTGCTGCGGCAGGGGGCCCGGCTGGTGCGGAACGTCGCGGACGTGCTGGAGGATCTCCGCGGCCTGGGCGGGCACGGTCCGTCGGAAGCGGCAGCCGCTCCGCTAGCAGCGGCGAACCTGTCGGTTCGGGCGAGCCTACCGTCACCGGTGGTCGAGGCATCGCCGGAAGGATCGCCGCGTGCGAAACCGCCGCTACGGGCGTCACCATCCGCGTCGTCGGTGTCGCCGGTCTCGTCAGTAGCGGCATCGCCGCCCCTGCCGCCGGAGCTGCAGGCGGTCTACGACGCCCTGGCCACGCCGCGACACATCGATGAACTGGCGGCGGAGCTGCGACTGCCCGTCGCCCAACTGGCCCCGCGGCTGATGCAGCTTGAACTGTTACAACGGGTGCGGCGACTCCCCGGCCACTACTACGAGCGACGCTGACCGAGCCGGTGCAGCCTGATGTCCCATGGGCGAATGGCGAAGGGGGAGTGGGGAGTAGGGAGTCGGGAGTCGGAGGTGCGGAATGGGGAGAAAGGGCGAAGGGTGAATAGCGAAGGGTGAATGGCAAATCGGGGGTGGGGAGTCGGGAGTAGGGTGGTGACCGGTCGGGGTTGGTCCGGTGTGCGGCTGGTGGATCACCCCTATTTCGGCGAGCCATTTGGTCGTAAGATCGCCGGTGCGGTTGCGGTCGGGGAGAGTTTGTGAAAAATTTCACGAATCCCCATTGACAATCCTCTTACGCTTGCCACAATACGGCTTCAACCTTGCTCGGAATCGGGGCGGACGCCCGGAAAATCGGCGGGCTGGGTATGGAGCAACGACCCTCAGGCCGCCGCTCGCCGGTGGCGTTGCTGGCGGTGGGCTCGGAGATGGCTGCCGCCACGGTCGGCGGGTTGTTGCTGGACTACGTGTTGGGCACGCTGCCGGTGTTTACGGCGGTGCTGACGGTGGTGGGGGCAGTGTCGGCGTTTGTCCTGCTGGTGCAGCTTACCCCACCGCGGCGAAACGCCAACGGCGACGCGACCAACGGATCCGACCGCGTGACGGACGGACCTGGCCACGCGGCGGATGGGCACAACCGCTCGGCGGACAGACCGAGTCAGCCGGAGGGGCCGCCACCGTGAGCCGGGCCTTGGCGGCGGTAGTCGGCGTGCCGCTAGGAGCCGCCGTGGCGGCGGCCGCCCTGCTAAGCGTGTGGCTAGAGCCGCGCGGGGTAGCCGCTAGTGCGAGCTGTGCCGTGGGCGTGGTGGTGCCGCCGGCCGTGGCGACGGTCTGGCTGGCCCGGCGGAGCGCTGCGGCCGCGCCGGCTGCCCGCGTCGCCGCGGTGGTGCTCGGCATGGTCGTGCGACTCGTGGTCGGCCTGGGCGGCGGCCTGCTGGCCTACGCGGGGCTAAAGCGGCTGATGCCGGTACCGCCGCTGCTGTACTGGCTGTGGTTGTTGGGCATCTACCTGTTGACGCTGCTGGTGGAGACGGCGGCGTTGGCCCGGATGACGAAGCCGAGTCAGGCCGTTAAGACGTAAATTATTAACCGACAACGGTTTGCGTAAAAACAGGTGGCACGGGTCGCGATAGGGGCGGCGGCGAGAGAGGTCGCCGCTATGACCCGCGACGGAAGCTCGACCCACACGGAATTGTGGCAAACCGTCCGCGAGGGTAGCCAAAGTCACATGGCTGCAGAGAGAGCGAAGTTCAATCCCTTCGAGCACGTCGCCGATGGCGACACCTTCCACATATTCGAGACGGCGGGGATTGAGATTTCGGGCCTGAGCCTCAACGGCGTGCCGCTCAAGTTCATGATCCTGATGGCGGTCTGCGCCGGGCTGGTAGCGGCGGCGATGATCTGGCTGGGCCGGAAGATGCGCAGCGGCGAGCCGCCGCACGGCAAGTTGTGGAACCTGCTGGAAAGCGTGTTGTTTTTCGTGCGAGACCGCATCGCCCGGCCCGGCATCGGTGAAAAAGACGCCGACCCCTACGTCCCCTACCTGACGACGCTGTTCCTGTTCATTTTCGCGATGAATTTCATCGGCCTGCTGCCGTTTCTGGCCTCGCCGACCGCGTCCATCATGGTCACGGGGGCACTGGCGCTGGTCAGTTTTGTGGTGATCCATGCCGCCGGAATCCGCGAGCACGGCGGGGTGGTGCCGTACCTGAAGAGCTTCATCCCGCACATCCACCTGGAAGGGGGAGCGGCCCTGCAGGCGTTCGCGGTGGTGCTGGTGGTGGGGATCGCCGCTTTGGAATACGCTACGGCGTTCATCCGCGTGGCCGTGCTGGCCATCCGACTGTTGGCCAACATGCTGGCCGGACACACCGTGCTGTTTGTCATCCTGTTTTTCATTGCTTTTGTGGACCATCCGCTCTACAAGATCGGCAATACCCCGGAGTGGCTGTTCTGGATCGTCATGCCGCTGAGCGTGGGGCTGACCGTGGCGTTGAGCCTGCTGGAGTGGTTCATCGCCGGGCTGCAGGCGTTTATCTTCACGTTCCTGACGGCGGTGTTCATCGGCCTGGCGAAGCATCCGCCGCACTGACCGGGTGGATCCGGCCTGGGCCACCGCGGCGGGGAGCGGACGGGCGACGACCGAAGAACTTATGCAGTACGGAGTTGCGAAAAAACAGACGCGAGATTTGGCGAATCAGTATCCGATGAGCGTTTCACCAAACCGAGTATGAGGAGGCGTCATCCATGCGGATTCTGGGAATGATGCTGCTGGCGATGGTGGGTCTGCTGGCGGCGGCTGAGCCGGCTTGGGCCCAGACGGCGGGCAACTACCCCGGCCTGGGCGCCGGCATCGGCATGGGCCTGGCCATCGTCGGCATCGGCATCGGCATTGGCCTGGTCGGCTATTCGGCCCTCAGCGGTATTGCCCGGCAGCCGGAGCAGGCCGGGGCCATCCAAGGGGCGATGTTTATCCTCGCCGGTCTGGTCGAAGGGGCGGGGATCATCGCCCTGGTGTTGTGCCTGCTGTTGCCGCTGATCACCGGCTGATGCCCAGAATGTGGGCAGCGTGCACAGAAATTAGGCATTGAGACGGGTCACGAGACCAGTTGTACAAAAAACGAGCAGCGGTAGCGCAATGCTTGGGCGAGGGAGTGACTACTCATCGGGCGGCGACCGGCCCGTGCGCCCCTGCCACGGCAGATGCACCGTAACTGCAATAGCCACCATATGTTGGGGAATAAGATGATGCGGCACGTCGGCCTGATCCTCGTCGTGCTAGGGCTGGTCTGCCTGCTTGCCGGGCCGGTGGCGGCGGCAGCGGCGGGCGGCGGCCACGAAGAGGACAAACTCGGCTTCCTGGGTCTGAAACGCTACGACCTGGGCATCTACACCCTGGTCGTCTTCGGGATATTGCTGTGGATTGTCTCCAAATGCGCCTGGCCGTACATTCGTGAAGGTTTGGAGCGGCGGGAGGCCAACATCCGGGCCGCTCTAGAACAGGCCCAAAAGGAGCGGGCGGAAGCTCAGGCGGCCCTAGCGGCGGCCAAGCGGCAACTGGAGGAGACCGCCGGCCAGGTGCGGGCGATGCTGGAAGAGGCCCGTCGCGATGCCGAGGCGTTGCGTGCGGCGGAGCGGGAAGCCGGGGCGCGGGAGGCTGCGGCCGAACGGGAGCGGGCTCGTCGCGAAATTGCTGCCGCCCGCGACGCCGCCCTAGCCGAAATCTACGACACCGCCGTGGAACTGGCGGCCATGCTCTCGGCCAAGACCCTCCGCCGGACCGTCACCCCCGACGACCACCGCCGCTTCCTGGAGGAAACCGTCGCTCAGCTGCAACAGGCCGGGCGGGAGCTGCCCAGCCGGTCGTAACGGCGGAGCCGGTAGGCCGCGGCGGGATCATGCGGACGCCGCCAACGTTCCACGGGTAGACGACCGCGGCGGCACGGCGGCCCGTAGGGACAGACAATCACGACCCGCGATAACCGTATAACATCGTTTTATGACAACCGGACCAATGATAGCGGACAGTGCGGCATCTCACCCGGACACGCAAGTGTTCATCCCCCTGGGGGTAAGCCCGGAGGAGGCGGAGCGCATCCGCGGCTATTACCAGTGGTCCCGTGGGGCGGAGCTAGTCGGGCCGTGGGGGCGGCTGCCGCGGGTGTACGCCGAGGCCCTGCTGGCCGCCGCCGAACAGCAGGGGGTGGTCGCTGAGGTCGCCGCGGCGTTGGACGCCCTGGTGCAGGAAGTGTTCCCCGCGGTGGAGGGACTGGAGGGGTACCTGGCCAGTCCGGCGGTCAGCCGTCGCCGCAAGGACGAGCTGATCATGCAATTGTTGGAGGGACGGGCTACACCGCTGTTTGTCGATTTCCTGCGGTTGCTCAACCGCAACGGGCGGCTGGGGCTATTGCGGGCGGCGGCGATCGCGTTTCGGGAAATGGAGGAGCGACGGGCGGGCCGTCGCCGCGTGCTCATCGAGAGCGCCGCCCCGCTGGACGAGCCGCAGGCCCGCGCCCTGGCGGAGTCCCTCCAGCCCCTGATCGGCGGTGTCCCCGTATTGGTCGTCCGCGTCCGCCCCGAGCTGATCGGCGGCCTGGTCGTCCGCGTCGGCGACCGGGTCTTTGATACCACCATCCGTTCCCGTATCCAGACCCTGCGTCAACAATTGCTCGCACGAGGCAGCCATGAGATTCAAAGCCGACGAGATCGCTTCTGTGTTGCGTGAGGAGCTGCAACAGTTCCGCACGCAGATCGATACCCGCACCACCGGCCGCGTCCTCGAGGTCGGCGACGGGATTGCCCGCTGCTATGGCCTGTCTGAGGTCATGGCCGGCGAGCTGATCGACTTCCCCGAAGCCGGCGTCAAAGGGCTGGCCTTCAACCTGGAGGAGACCTCCGTCTCGGTGATCATCCTCGGGGACTATCTGAAGGTCCGCGAAGGGATGGAGGTGCGGACGACCGGCGAGCTGCTGTCGGTGCCGGTGGGGCCGGCCCTGCTCGGACGGGTCGTCGATCCGCTGGGCAACCCCCTGGACGGCAAGGGGCCGATCCTGGCGACCAAGCGGCGGCCGGTGGAGTGCCCCGCCCCCGGCGTGGTCGAACGCCAGCCGGTCAAAACGCCCCTCCAGACCGGTATCAAGGCCATCGACGCCATGACCCCCATCGGTCGCGGCCAGCGCGAGCTGATCATCGGCGACCGCAAAACCGGCAAGACCGCCATCGCCATCGACACCATCATCAACCAGAAGGACGAAAACGTCATCTGCGTCTACGTCGCCTGCGGGCAGATGGAGTCCAAGACCGCCGCGGTGGTCGAAAAGCTCCGCGAATACGGGGCCATGGACTACACGATCGTGGTGGTGGCCTCGTCCTCCGATGCCGCGCCGCTGCAATACATCGCCCCCTACGCCGGCTGTGCCATGGCCGAATATTTCATGTACGAGGAGGGGCGGGACACCCTGTGCGTCTACGACGACCTGTCCAAGCAGGCGGCGGCCTACCGGCAACTGTCCCTACTAGTCCGGCGGCCTCCCGGCCGGGAGGCCTACCCCGGCGACATCTTCTACTGCCACTCCCGCCTGCTGGAGCGGGCCGCCAAGCTCGCCGAAAAATATGTCATTGTTGATGCATATACTGATGAATCCCAGGTCAAAGAGGACTGGGGGATCAACAAAAAGAGCGATCCGACGCAACGCCGCGGCCCCGGCGACCCCGGCATGGTCTATGTCGGACCGGGCGAGTTCGGCGGCCTCCGTCAGGCCCAACGTGACCTCGCCCACTTCCCCGGCTGCAAAATCGCCCGCGTCGTCGGCAGCGGCGGCTCCCTCACCGCCCTGCCGATCGTCGAAACCCTCGAAGGCGAAGTGTCGGCCTACATTCCCACCAACGTCATTTCGATCACCGATGGACAGATTTATCTGCAAACGGACTTGAAAAACGCTGGTGTTCTGCCCGCCGTGGACGTCGGTATCTCCGTCTCCCGTGTCGGCGGCAACGCCCAGATCAAAGCGATGAAGCACCGGCTCGTCGCCGGCGGCCTCAAGCTGGCCCTGGCCCAGTTCCGCGAGCTGGAAGCCTTCGCCCAGCTCGGCACCGAGCTGGACAAGGTCACCCAGGCCCAGCTCGAACGCGGCTACCGCATGGTCGAAATCCTCAAACAGCCGCAATACAAACCCATGCACGTGGTCGACCAGATCATGATCATCTACGCTGGCAACAGCGGCGCCCTCGACAAGATCGACCGCCGCCACGTCAAGGCCTGGGAGGAACAGTTCCTCACCTTCATGCGGGAACAGAAACCGGAAGTCCGCGAGCTGCTGATGAAGGAAAAGGACATGACCCCCGAGGTGATCGAGAAACTAAACGCGGCGATCGCCGAGTTCCAGTTGCAGTTCAAGCCGTAGCCGCCGTGATGCAGCGACGGGGGCGGGCCGAATTGCCCCACTGTCGGTCCCCGCGCCGCGGGCCGACCCAGTCTGGATTGTGGTGAGAGCATAAAATTCCGTTGCGAGTGAATAAACCGACATGGCCAACCTGCGACGACTGGTCAAACGCCGCAAGGCTGTCCGCAACATCCGCAAGATCACGCGGACGATGGAGCTGATCGCCACCTCGCGGTTCCAGCGGGCCTTGAAACGTGCCCTGGAGGCGGAAGCCTATACCCGCAAGATCGCGGAGATCACGGCGGAGCTGAGCCGCAACCTGACCGACGTGACCCACCCGCTGCTGACCTCCCGGCCCGTGCGGCGGGCCCTGCTATTGGTCATCACCGCCAACCGCGGCCTGTGCGGCGGCTACAACGCCAACATCCTCCGCGAAGCGATGGCCGCCGTCCAGAACTACCGCCGCCAGGACATCCCCTTGGAGCTGGAAGTCGCCGGCAAACGCGGCATCGCCTATTTCCGCTTCCAGGGACTGCCACGCAGCCGCGAGTACACGCATTTTGAAGATAAGCCGGCCTTCGCTGAGGTGGACGTGCTCGCCTCCCGCTACATCGAGCTATACGTCAGCGGCGCAGTCGATGAGGTGCGAGTGGCCTACATGAAGTTTTACAACGCGGCCCGGCAGGCGGCGGTGGTCGAGACCCTGCTGCCCCTGGGATCGCTGACGGTGGAGGGCCGGCGGGATAGCGTCACCGTGGCGGCCGCCCCGCCCGAGCGGCGGCTGGACTACGAGTTCCTCCCCGATGCAGCGGAAATCCTGGCCGAGCTAGTCCCCACGGCCTGCAAGGTCCGGCTGTTCAAATGCTTCCTGGACGCCGCGGTCAGCGAGCAGATCGCCCGCCGCGTCGCCATGAAAGCCGCCACTGAAAACGCCGAGGAGCTGATCAAGACCATCACCCGGCTGTACAACCGCACGCGGCAAGCCAACATTACCCGCGAAATCACGGAGCTGATCACCAGCGCCGAGGCGATCCAGTGACCGCCGCCGGCCCGGCCGCCGAGGCATGTACTGGGTGTGATGCTGGCCTGTACAGAAATTGGACAGACATGGGACAGGCGACGACGGCGCGAGGCGACGATCTGACGAGATACAGAACAAGACGATTACGCTAGCTTATGGTCAGAACAAAATATTGACATGAAAATCAATGATCGGATCAGCGGCTGTACAAAAATTGCACAGGCGGAGGTAAACCGAACAGGCAATCGAACACGGCGGGCGGCCTGGGAACGGCTGGTCGCCGGACTGGAGGCCCCAAAACAGACGTTTTCGTGAGATTTCCCGACCGTTCGAGGCGCAACCATGGTTTCGACTGTGTCCAATGTGGGTAAGATCGTTCAGGTCATCGGCTCGACCTTCGACGTCGAGTTCGAGGAAGGGCACCTGCCGGCGATCTACAACGCCGTGCGGATCGAGGAGAAGACCCCCTCCGGGCTGGAGATCCGCCTGACCGGTGAGGTGCAGCAGCATCTAGGGGGTAGCCGGGTGCGGTGCGTGGCGTTGGGGAGCACGGACGGCCTGGTGCGGGGCATGAAGGCGGTCGATACCGGCGGACCGGTGAGCGTACCAGTGGGGATGGCAACGCTGGGGCGGGTCTTCAACCTGCTGGGCGAGCCGATCGACGGCCGCGGGCCGGTGCAGGCTCAGGAGTACCGCCCGATCCATCGTGATCCGCCGCAGTTCACCGAGCTGACCCCCAAGGCGGAGATGCTGGTCACCGGCATCAAGGTCATCGACCTGCTGACGCCGCTGGTGCGTGGTGGCAAGGCCGGCCTGTTCGGCGGCGCCGGGTTGGGCAAGACCGTCATTCTGACCGAGCTGATCAACCGCATCGCCAAGGTGTACAAGGGCTATTCGGTCTTTGCCGGCGTGGGGGAGCGGACCCGCGAAGGGAACGACCTGTGGCTGGAGATGCAGGAAACCAAGACCGGCGCCGGGCCGGACGCCCGCTCGGTCATCGAAAGCTGCGCGATGGTCTTCGGGCAGATGAACGAGCCGCCGGGGGCCCGCCTGCGGGTAGCCCTCTCCGCCCTGACCATGGCCGAATGGTTCCGCGACTCCACCGGCACCGAAACGTTGCTGTTTATTGATAACATCTTCCGCTTCTCGCAGGCCGGATCGGAAGTCTCAGCCCTGCTGGGCCGCATGCCCAGCGCCGTCGGCTACCAGCCGACCTTGGCTACCGAAATGGGACAGTTGCAGGAACGGATCACCTCCACCAGCCGCGGGGCGATTACCTCCGTGCAGGCTATCTACGTCCCGGCGGACGACCCCACCGACCCCGCCCCCGCCAATACCTTCCAACACCTCGACGCCTTCATCTACCTGGAACGCTCGATCTCCGAAAAGGGGATCTACCCGGCCATCGACCCGCTAGCCTCCAACAGCCGCTTGCTCGACCCGCAGTTTGTCGGCGAGCGGCACTTCAACGTTGCCCGGCGGGTGCAGCAGATCCTGCAACGCTACCGCGAGCTGCAGGACATTATCGCCATCCTCGGTGTGGAAGAGTTGAGCGAGGAGGACAAGAAGGTGGTGGCCCGCGCCCGCCGCATCGAACGGTTCCTCTCGCAGCCGTTTTTCGTGGCCGAAGCCTTCACCGGCAAACCCGGCAACTTCACCAAGCTGGAGGACACCATCCGCAGCTTCGAGGAGTTGTGCGACGGCAAGTGGGATCACCTGCCGGAAAGTGCGTTTATGTACGTGGGGCCGATCGAGGAAGCCGCGGCGGCAGCAGAGGAAGCCGCCCGCAAGGCTGCCGCCGCCAAGTGAACGCGGGCAGCCGGACGGGAGCGATCGGCCGACAGCGCGGACCAGGCTACTCCCTTTTCACGGATCTCGGAGCGGCGACGATGACCGACACGGTGCCGGAACCGACGGTACAGTCTGCAGTCGAGCATACCCTGATGCCCAGCGAGGCGACAGAGCTGGCGGATGCCCGTCGCGATCGCGTCCGCTGCGTGGTGGTCACGCCGGAACGGGCCGTGCTGGATGCGGCCGCCGAGATGGTCGTGTTGCCCCTGTACGACGGCGAATATGCAGTGCTGTCGGGGCATGCCCCGCTGGTGGCTCGCCTCGGGGCCGGCGAGTTACGACTCACAAGCGGCGGCACGACCACGCAACGTTGGTACGTCGAGTTCGGCTTCGTGCAGGTGCGGCGGGACGAAGTGACCGTGCTGACCGAATACGCCCGCCCGGCGACGGAGGTTACCCCCCAGATGGCCGAACTGGCCACTACCGAGGCCGAGCAGATGCCGGCGGACAGCCCCTCGGCTCGTGCGGCCAAGGCCCGCGCCCGCGACCGGGCCGCCGCCCTGAAACGTCTCGCTGCCAAAAACGCATAAGATCGCGGCATTGGGGCGACTGGGCGGTGCGGTACGACGGTGGGGCCTGAAACGTCTCGCCGCCAAAAACGCACAAGATGGCTCCGCGTTGCGGCCGCCGTGGCCCCACCGGTTGGCGACTTGCGTCGCAACTCCCTGTACGGCAACACGTTACGCGCAGACGCCCGGAGTAACGAGTGATGCCGCGGCGGGGAACATTAGGTCGTAGATCGCAAGTCCTTGTACGGTAACCACTTGCGACGCCTAGTCCCCCATGCTGTAGAACACCGCCGGTGCGCTGACTACCGGCAGGCGGTTGATCCGCTCCACCGCGGCGTAGAAGTTTCCCGTCTGGGCGTAATGGGTGACGATGACCAGCGGCACCGGGCCGCCGTTGGTCTCCGGGGCCTCGTGCTGGACGACGCTGGAGATGCTGATGCTCTGCTCGGCTAAGATACGGGCGATCTCGGCAAGCACGCCGGGTCGGTCGGCGACCAGCAGGCGTAAGTAGAAGCGGCTGGCGACCTTTTCCGGCGGATCCAGGACGAAGCCACGGTCGATCCGTGACCAGAGGCGTGCGGCGGCAAACGTCCGCTGCGCCCGCCCCACTGCCAAGTCGATCAGGTCCGCCACCACCGAACTGGCGGTGGGCATCCGCCCGGCCCCCGGCCCCTGGTAGAGGGTCTCGCCGACGATGTCGCCGTAGACGGCAATGGCGTTGTACGCTCCGCGGACCTGGGCGAGCAGATCGGTATGACGTAGTAAAACGGGAGCGACATGCAGGGCGACGCCGCGGCGGCCGGAACCGTCCCCCTCCGGTCGTGCCCATGCCTCGGCTAGCAGCTTGATGGTATAGCCCAGCTCATGGGCAAAGCGGATGTCCATCGGGTCGAGGGTGTCGATCCCCTGGCGGAGGATGTCCTGCGGACGGGCATCGACGCCGAAGGCGATCTGGGCGAGGATGGCCAGCTTGTGGGCGGCGTCCGAGCCGTCTACGTCCAGGGTGGGGTCGGCCTCGGCGTAGCCGCGACGTTGGGCTTCGGCCAGGGCATCGGCATAGCTCAGCCCCTGTTCGGCCATGGCGGTCAAAATGAAATTGGAGGTTCCGTTGAGGATCCCCTGGATGGCGGTGATGTCGTTGGCCGCTAGGCTCTCGCCCAAGGCGCGGATGATGGGGACGCCGCCGGCGACCGCCGCCTCGAAGCAGACGGTGCGTTCGGCGCGGCGGGCGGCCTCGAAGACTTCGTGCCCGTGCTCGGCCAGCAGGGCCTTGTTGGCGGTAACCACGTGCTTGCCGGCCTGCAGGGCGGCCAGCACCACCTCGCGGGCCACCCCCGTACCGCCAATCAGCTCGACCACCACGTGCACCGCCGGATCGGACAGCGCCGCCGCCAGGTCGGTACTCAGCAGCTCCGGCGGCAGGAACGCTTCCCGCGGCTTGTTGGGGTCGCGAACGACGACGCGGCGGAGCTGCAGCGGCCGTCCCGCCCGCTGGGCCAGACGCTCCCGGTGCCGCAACAGCACTTCCGCCACCCCGCTGCCCACTGTCCCGCAACCGACCAAGGCGATTCCCAATGAATCGCTCATATTCAGCGTCTCCTCGAGGCTCACCGGTCATTATCCGTGCGGCCGGTGGCACGGCCAGCTAGCCTGTTCCGTGGCGGCGATGGCTACAATTTGGCGTGTTCCGTGGCGGCGATGGCTACAATCACCGCCGCCATCGCTGCTAAGATAGATTGCAAATGCCGGGCAGGTGCGGTAATCACCAAGGCTGGGCAAATGGTCGCGGTTGCGGCAACGATTGCCCCGCCGGGGCATCCCGCTGACGCTCCGGCCCAACCGAAGAACTCGGAGTCATACGGTACGCCGCAATGGAACCTGTCGCCGAAGAGTTTTTTCACCGATTGTTGCAGACGCCGAGTCCGTCCGGGTTTGAGCAGGCCATTCAGGGGGTGGTACGGGAGTATGTCCGGCCGTATGCGGACGAGGTGCGGACGGACGTGCACGGCAACGTGTATGCGATTCGGCGGGCGACGCGGCGGGAGGGGGAGCCGCCGCGGGTGATGCTCGCCGGACACTGCGACCAGATCGCCCTGATGGTGCAACATATTGACGCAGAAGGATTTCTGTACATCCAGCCGATCGGCGGCTGGGACATGCAAATCCTGTTGGGCCAAAGCCTGACGGTCTGGACGCGGCAGGGGCCGGTGCCCGGGGTGGTCGCCCGTCGGGCCGTCCACCTGCTCAAGCCAGACGAGAAAAACAAGGTCCCCGAGTTTACCGACATCTGGCTGGACATTGGCGCCCGCAACCGGGAGGATGCGGCCCAGGTGGTACGGATCGGCGACCCGGTGACCTTTGCGTTGGGTTATCGGCCGCTGCGCAATGGTCTGGCCGCCGCACCCGGCATGGACGACAAGGTCGGGCTGTGGGTGTGCATGGAGACGTTGCGGCTGCTGCGGGAGCGGCCGCTGGCCGTGGACCTTTACGCCGTCTCCACCGTCGCGGAGGAAATTGGCCTGCGGGGGGCGACCACCGCCGCCTACACCGTCCAGCCTGCCGTCGGCATCGCCGTGGACGTCTGCCATGCCACCGACACCCCCGGCAACGACCGCAAAAGCCAAGGGGAGATCCGTTGCGGCGACGGCCCGGTCGTCTTCCGTGGCCCCAACATCAACCCCCGCGTCTTCGACCGCCTCGAGACCGTCGCCGCCGCCCACGGCATCCCCATCCAGGTCCGCGGCGTCCCCCGCGCCACCGGCACCGACGCCAACGCCATCCAGATCAGCCGCCACGGCGTGGCTTGCGGCCTGATCGGCATTCCCAACCGCTACATGCACTCGCCGGTCGAAGTCGTGCACCTGGACGACCTGCGGCGGGCCGCCCAGTTGCTCGCCGAGTTCTGCGCCAGCTTGCAACCCTCCGACGACTGGACGCCATAGACGACTGGACGCCATAGACGACTGGACGCCATAAATTAAAAGATAGCCAAACAGTTACCGTCGACGAAAAATCGGTCAAACACGCGGCGGTGCAACCCGGTTGCGGAACAATTAACCGGCCGGTTCGGCCCGGCGCCGCTTGCCAGTGCCGATCAGTCCTGCCGATCAGTCCTGCCGATCATTGATCAGTATTCCCATCGGATCGGGAATGTAGCCGCGGCGGACGGCCTCCCGTTCGGCGTCGGCCGCATCGGCATGCCCGCACTGCCGGTAGGCCTCGGCCAACGCCTGACGGACGCGACTGTCCGCCGGGCGGAGCCGTCGGGCTTGCTGCAACGCCTGCAGGGCCTGGCCGGTCAGCTCCTCGTGCAGGGCCGGCGCCGGCGGCTGAAGGCGGCGGGCCTCCTCGGCCAGCAGCAGCAGGCCGCGGCCACGGTGGTAGGCCGCCGTGGCGATGTCGCCGCGCTCCTCGGCCATTTCCATCAGACGGGTATGGGCGGCGATGCACTGCCGCAACAAGACGGGCCGATGGACCGCCGCTTCCACAAAATGTTCGTAGTGTTGCCGTGCGGCGGCCACCTTCCCCTCTTGCCGGTACAGCTCGGCCAACTGGAAACGGAACAGCGGGGAATCGGGCTGCTGCCGGAGGTAGGCTTCCAGGGCGTGGATGGCGGCGGGGCGATCGCCGCGACGCAGGGAGCTCGCCGCGCGGGTCAGGAGGCGGTCGGCCGGCGTCAGACCATCGGAAGCGACCGCGTCGGCGGCGTCGTCGGGCGGGCGCCGGTTATTCCGACCTGGACGTGGCGACTGCGACGGCGTGACGTGGGGCGGGTCGGACGGGTCGGACACGCCGGATGGGGCGGACGGGCCGGCGGGGGTAGTTGTACGAACCGGCGGACCAGCGGTAGAGAACGGCCCGGAGCTGCCCGACGGCGGACCGACCAGCGTGCATCCGCCGGCCAACACCAGGCCAAGCAGACAAGCGGCGATAGCGGCGGCAGATGCGATCGCCGGGCGGCGCAACGACGGCATGGCAGACCCCGCAAGCGCCGCCGGATGGGTTGCGGCAGCAACCGGCACCGGCGGCGTCCCTGACATCGGCGGGACTGTCCCCCGGGATTGCCGCCGAGTGGGCAAGCGGACCAAAATGGGCGATAAGCTGGCGAAAGTGTGGCTGCCGTAGCGGTCGGACCGTCGCGGGCCACGCCGTACCACCCGCGGTGTGTCCTGTCCGGCCAGGTCCAGGTAGCGGTCGGATCGTCGCCGTCCACGCGAGTACGGGCGGCACCGGTCCGGCAGGACCCGGTCCAGCAGGAAGTGTCGGAAATTCTGACAGTTGCAGCGGATGAGGTGCGATGACGACCATCGTTTTGCGTGGCGGGCGGGTGATCGACCCGGCCCAGAACCTGGACGCCGAGACCGACCTGTGGCTGTCGGAGGGGCGGATCGTGGGGATCGGGCCGCAGCGGCTTGGGGCGGAGCTGGAGCTGAACTGTCGTGGTCTGATCGTCGCCCCCGGCCTGATCGACATGCACGTGCACCTGCGGGAACCAGGCCGGGAGGAGGACGAGACGATTGCCACCGGCACGGCGGCGGCGGTCGCCGGGGGAGTTACCTCGGTGGCCTGCATGCCCAATACCGAGCCGGCCCTGGACAGCCGCTCCGCCGCGGAGTTTGTGGTTCTGCAGGCCCGCCGGGCCGGCAACTGCAACGTCTTCCCCGTCGGGGCTATCACCAAAAACCGCGAAGGCAAGGAGCTGGCCGAGCTGGGCGGACTGGTCGAAGGGGGGGCGGTAGCCTTTACCGACGACGGTGCCCCGGTGGTCTCCGCCGAGATCATGCGGCGAGCGTTGGAATACTGCCGGATGCTCGACAAGGCGGTGCTGGTGCACGCCGAGGTGCCGGAGCTGACCGCCGGCGGCGTGATGAACGAGGGGGCGGTCAGCGTGCAGCTTGGGCTGCGGGGGATGCCAGCGGTCGCTGAGGAGATCATGATCTACCGCGACATTGTCCTGGCGGAGCTGACCGGTGGCCGGGTGCACATCCTGCACGTTTCGACCGCTGGGGGGGTCGAGCTGATCCGACAGGGGCAGCGGCGCGGCGTGCGGGTCAGTGGCGAGGCCTGCCCGCACCATTTCATTCTGACCGACGAATGCCTGAGAAGTTTTGACAGCAATTACAAGATGTCCCCGCCGCTCCGCACCGCCGGCGACGTCGCCGCTGTCATCCAAGGGCTAAAAGATGGTACCCTCGCCGTGCTGGCCACCGACCACGCCCCCCACGCCCCGGAGAAAAAGGAACGCGAGCTCGACCAAGCCCCCAACGGCATCATCGGCCTGGAGACCTTCCTGCCGCTGTGCATCACCTACCTGGTCGAGGCCGGGCACCTGAGCTGGCCGCAGATGCTGGCCAAAATGACCCTCCATCCGGCCCGTGTGCTCGGCATCGACCGCGGCACCCTCCTGCCGGGCCGGCCCGCCGACGTCACCGTCATCGATCCCAAAATCCGCTGGACGATCGACAAACGCCTCTTCCGCTCCAAAAGCCGCAATACCCCCTTCGACGGCTGGGCCGTCACCGGCAAGGCGGTGGCCACAATTGTCGGCGGCGAGCTGAAAATGTGCGAGCTGGCCTGAATCGCCCGTAAAAAAACACGCGGGTCAACGCGAAAAAATCTGCTCCGAAACCATTGCCCGCCGCCGCAATAGCAGTTACACTCAAAACAGACCGACTAACAATACCACCCGCCTTGTGGACCACGGTCCCGAACGTTTCCTGTAACCGGTTCATCCAGACTCTGCGGAGGCAATGACCATGCGGCAGCGACTCTCCCGTCGGCAGGTGTTGGCCACGGCGGCGGCCGGGCTGGGCTATCTCTATGCCGGGCCGGCCTTTTCGGTGGCCCGCGTCCATCAGGCCAACGAGCGGCTCCGCGTCGCCGGCATCGGCGTCGGCGGCAAAGGCTCCAGCGACATCGACCAGGCCGCCGAGTTCATGGAAGTGGTCGCCCTGTGCGACATCGACGAAGGCCGGCTAGCCCCCAAAGCCAAAAAATGGCCGCACGCCAAGACCTTCTTCGACTTCCGCAAGATTTTCGACGACAGCTCCCTGCTGCGGACCATCGACGCGGTGGTCGTCTCCACGCCGGACCACACTCATGCCCTCCCCTCCATTTTGGCGATGCGGGCCGGCAAGCACGTCTACTGCCAAAAGCCCCTGACCCATGACGTGTACGAAGCCCACCTGATGCGGGAAGAGGCCCGCAAGAACAAGGTCTGCACGCAGATGGGCAACCAGGGGACGACGGCCAACGGTCTGCGGCGGGCCGTCGAGCTGTTGCGGGCCGGCGAACTCGGCACAGTCACCGAAGTCCACATCTGGACCAACCGCCCGATCTGGCCGCAGGCCCCGCAGGTCAGTGACAAACGGCCGCCCAAGCCTGCTCCGGTCCCCAAAGGCGTGCACTGGGACGAGTTCCTCGGGCCGGCGCCCGAGCGGGAATATGCCCAGGGGATCCACCCCTTCGCCTGGCGGGGCTTTTGGGACTACGGCACCGGCGCCATCGGTGACATGGCCTGCCACACCGCCAACATGGCCTTCATGGGCCTCGACCTCGACCACCCCACCCACGTGGAAGCCGAGGCCGGCGACGTCAATCCCCTCACCTGCCCCAGCTATGCCCACGTCATCCTCAAGTTCCCCGCCCGCGGCAACCGCGGCCCGGTCACCGTCCACTGGTATGAAGGCAAAAAGGACGGCAAAAAGCTCCTCCCGCCCGAAGAGCTGGTCCAAAAAGCCATGGCCGTGGCCGGTACCAACAAGCTGGTCGACAGCGGTTCGATCATCGTCGGCTCCAAGGGGATCGCCTATTCCCCCAGCGACTATGGCTCAGAGGTATTCTTCAGCACTGGCAAGCGGACCAACGGCGGCACCAAGCCCGAAACCCTGCCGGTCAACAACGGCGGCGACGGCGGCATGAAGCGGGAATGGGTCGAGGCGATCAAGGCCGGCAAACCCGAAATCGCCCTGTCGAATTTCGACTACGCCAGCCTGCTGACCGCCGCCTTCCTGCTGGGGAACGTCGCCATCCGCGTCGGCAAGGCCTTCGCCTGGGACGGCGTCAAATGCCAGGCCGTCGATTGCCCCGCCGCCGCCCAATACGTCCGCCGCACCTACCGCAAGGGCTGGGACCTGATCGGCTACAACGCCTGAACCGTGCCGCTGAGGTAGGCCCGACGGTACCGATGTTCCTGGCAGACGGTGCCCGACCGGCCCGGATGGAGTCGGACCGATGCAAACCGATGCAATGATGCAATACCAATGCAATTCTGGTTAGCTCGCAATCGGCCTGTCCAAAATTTGGACACGCATCCATAGCCATTCGCGCAACGACCCGGCGGCGGCATGCCCGCAGCGACCCGGGGTCGCCGGTCGGGTGGCCACTCCGGCGATAATCATCACCATTCCGATCGTGAACTGATGATTGCGGCTGGTCCCGCCGGGTGTTGCAGAATCTGACAGTCGCATGTCGCCGGATGCTACGCGTGGCGGGATCACGCGAGGCGATCTGCCAAGGCATGATTACAAAACAACCGAAAAGTCATCTTGTCGTAACTCTTTTTGGAATGTGACCTTGTGAAATTACGATTTATGCCATGTGAAGACGATCTTTGGCGCGCTGTTTGCTGGCAGAGAGGTACTATTTTTTTGTTGCCGGATTGAGAAATTTTCCAAGATATTCGCTGGCTATCAACGAATACCCTTTTGAGGTCGGCAGGCCAAACGGTTTTGGTTTTTCGTGAAACACTTTTGGTTTTTTGCAGTTGTCAGGCTACGATGCAGGAGAGTCTCATGGGATTCAACACCGCGATTTTCTATGACATCGAGAATCTGCTGAAAGGATATGGCTTCTCGCAGCAGATAATTGCAAATCTGTCCCTCAAAGAAATCCTAGAAGCAATACGGCTAACAGGAAAAATCGGCCAAATTGCTGTTCAACGAGCCTACGCGAACTGGAGCGATCCTCGCCTCGCAATCATGCGAGGTGAAATCAACGAACTAGGTATTGATCCAATCCAAGTCTTCGGTTTCTCCAGAGAGCAAAAGAAAAATGCTGCAGATATTCAGCTTGCGATTGAGGCAGTGGATTTGGCCCATTTGCGCCCCGCACTCGAAGTGTTTGTGATCGTATCTGGGGATGGAGGCTTTGCGTCACTCGCAAAAAAACTACACGAATATGGGAAGACAGTGATCGGTTGCGCGTACAGATCGGCTGCCAACAAAACGTTCCAAGCTGTTTGCGACGACTTTGTTTGGATTACTGACCCGGAAGAAGAGGAGCGGCCGGAGCGGCCAAGTTCACAAATTTACGTACTCGGTCAACCTGAAGTCACCGACCCTCGCAATGTCCGTCTTGCGGGGTGTGTGAAAAAAGTAACCGTGAGCACTCCAGAAAACGTCATTGCCAAAACGAAAGAAATCCTCTATTGGTATGCCAAGGATCCGACAAGTCGAGCTGATTTGCTACGGAATGGGATATACCTATCCGTGGTACAAGAAGCTGTCAGGTATGCTATTCCCGGGTTTCAGCCAATTAAATTGGGATTCGTGAAGTTCGTCGAGTATATGCAATTCGTATGTAAGGGGTCGGACTTCTGCATCGCGCGTCCGCTAAATTCACAAGTGGTACTTGCCCTCCGCAGTTCCATTCGTAGCGACGTTGAAGTCCTCCCAGATTTGGACGTCAGAGATTTGCATTCGGCGGATACCTACAGATCTATCTTGGCGATGGGAAGTCCGGTCTTTCGGCTACCCCCGCCGAGCGATTTTCATGCAGTCTCGACTTGGATTGCCCAAAATCCGATCCAGGGAACTGATCTCGGGACAGCAATCGAGAGCACTGTTGCGGGGTTGGACAACACAGTATCCTCCGAATCAGTGAAATTGGCATTGCTTAGCCTTCTGTCAGCCGGTGTGTTCGAGCGTAAGCCTGAAGGGGTTCCACTGTCTGAGCAAAAGCTTTCGCTTCGGAGTGACATCCGTTCCCCGTCAGCAATCATAGACTCGCTGAAGACCGCAGCACGGCAAAAATTGATAGACGCTTTATCAGAAGTCAAAGAGGAGGTGTTACAACTAATACTGCCAAATGTAGCCTAACCAGTGCTTGCAGTCGACCGTGCTCCGCACGGCGGCTGAACCGCAGGTCGGTGGATTGCGGGATTTTCCAAAATATCCGCCGGCCTGCGGCGAATACCCTATCGAGGTCGGCGGGCCAGACGGTTTTGGTTTTTGCTGAACCTTGGATCCGCCTGCTACGTCTGACCTTGAGGAGAGTTGCAGCATCTAATTAGTTTTAGCACGTTTTGAGCGTTGAAAAGTTTGAGCGTTTGCCGCGGCGGGATTTGAGACCGTTGCCGCGTATTTTAAAGTTTTGCCGTGTGGTTTCGAAATTGGCCGTGTGGGTTTGTCACGGCGACGGGGGTAACTGCGTATATCACGATTAGGGTTGCAGCGATCTTGATGCCCGGTTGCAGCGGGTTGCGGCGTCGGTTACAGCCTGTTTCAGTCTTTTCAGGTGGTTCCTGGCTGTTTTGAGCCTTTGCCGGTGTTTTGAGCCTTTGCCGGGGCGTCCTTTGCGGATGGTTTCCGTTTTTGCCGTGGCAGTTGAAGATGGTTTCGGTCAGCTTTGAGTGTTTACTGCGGCCGTGTTTTTAGTTCGTTACACAAGTTTCAGAACCTTTAGATTATTTGAATATGTATCAGAATTTCTTGGACCGTTTCAGTTTTTACAGAAATAGCAGAATTGGCAGAGGCGTTTGTCACGGCGGCGTGGGCCGCTGCGTAAATAGCAATGGGTTCTGACTTAAGGCCAACCAAACCGATCTCAGGGAGTACACGTATGGCAGAATTCGCTCCGACCCCGCAAGCGGCGACGGTGCCTGTGTGGCGTAAGGGATTGGTAGTGGTGTTGGGTACGATCGGGATTGTGGCCGGGGTTGTCCTGAGCCGTGAGCTGATCCGGCCGTGGCTGCAGCCGGGGCCAGAGCCGCGGCCGAAGGAGCAGACGCCGGAAAAGCCGCTGGAACCGTCGGTGCCGTCGTCCGAACCGTCGGTGCCGCCGCGGGAGGTAGGGCTGGCCCCGCCGCCGCGGGAAGTGCCCACTCCCGAGGAGCTGGCCGTACCGCATCTGGAGAAGGCCCGCAAGGAGTGCGAACAGGCCCGCCAGGAGTGCATCCGCGGCCTGGTTCACTTCTTCCAGGAATGCAAGCAGAACAGCCGGGCCTTCGCCGAGCATGCCCTGGGCTGGGGCAGCAAGCGGCGGTTTATCCAGGACCTGCTCCCTTGGGGCAAACGGGATCGGCTCGAAGAACATATTTGCCAACTGTTCGGGGAATACTTCTTCACGCCGGAATATTTGCAAAAAGTTATCGATCAGCAATTGAAACTTTACGCCCAGCAGGTCCAGGATGCGGAGAACAAGATGCTGGTGGCGTTGCAGGCGGACATCGCCGAGTGGGCGGAGGTGTACCCGATCAGCGGCTGGGAGCCAAATCGGTTGCAACAAGAATTCCATCGAGTGCTGATTGCTGTATATAAGGAGCACAACAAGGAGTTGAAGATCGATTTAGACGAAATCAGCGGAGGTATTGTTGCTTCTGAAATCATAATGTTAATCATCAGACAAGTGGGTGTACGGCTCGGATTATTGAGTGCACGAGGCTTATCGGGTGTGGCGAGCCTCGGGATTGGCTTGGTCGTAGGCATTGTGGTCGACTACATCTTGCATCTCATATACGATACTGCCGGCCAATTGGCGGAGGAAGTCAACAAGCAACTGGATGAGATGTGCCGGCAACTGATTGACGGCTACCGAGATTCGCAGGATCCGTCCCAATCGGTCAAGGGGTTGCGGGCGTTGCTGGAGGATTTCGAGGCGGAGCGGGCCAGGTTCCGTGAGGCGGCGGTCCTGAGCCTGATGCGGCATCCGGAGGGGAAGTGATGGCGTACAAGGTGCAGGGCATGCGTTTGGTGGCTTTGGGGATCGTAATGACAGTTGTGGCGGCTCATCCATCGGCGGCGTGGGGCCAGGGGCGGGCGGCCGCGGCCCGCGAAGTGGCCGAATATATCATGCGCAGGTTCGGATCGAAGGCCGTCCCCGAGGGCGTAGAGGGGCTGGCCCCACGTCTCGCACGGCTGGCCGAACGTCACGGCGATGACGCCCTGGTGGCCGCCCGCAAGGTCGGGCCGAGCGTGTTCCGTTACGTTGAAGAGGCCGGCGAGCACGGCGCGGCGGCGATCAAGCTCATGGCCCGTCACGGCGACGATGCCGTCTGGATTGTGGCCAAACAGAATCGCCTGGCGTTCTTCGTCCAATACGGCGACGACGCCGCCGGGGCGATGATGAAACACCAATCGATTGTCATCCCGGTGATCGAAGCGAACGGTGCGGCGGCGGCCAAGGCCCTTAATGCTGTCTCCGGCCCGAATGCCCGTCGCCTGGCCATGCTGCACAACAGCGGCGAGCTGCAAAAGATCGGCCGGACGCAGGAGCTGCTGGGGGTCATCGGCAAGTACGGCGACCGGGCCGCCGAGTTCGTCTGGAAGCACAAAGGGGCGTTGATGGTCACGGCGGCCCTGGTGGCGTTCCTCAGCGACCCAGAGCCGTTCCTCAACGGCGTCAAGGACATTACCCAGATTGTGGGGGAAACGGCCATCAAGCCCATTACGACAGGGGTCGGCGAGGGGATCAGCAAGGTTCCGGACGTCGCCGGGCAGGCGGCGGTCGAGGCGGCCCGCACGGTCAACTGGACGCTGGTCATTATTTGTGCACTCGTTCTAGTAGGTGTGCTGGTCGGCATGCGGCAACTGCACAAGGCCGGGCGGATCCGCCGGAGAGAGGCCGCCAAGGCCGACCCGGCCCACAAAGCGTAACTCCTTTTCCGAAATGGTGTTGCAGTCGTCGTTCGTATTTCCGTTTTTCGGACGCTCGTCTCGGGGATGCCGCCGCGCGGCCGGTGCCCCCGCCGGTTGGGGCGGCGATCCCCTTTCCCGGCGAGATCGGAGCGCATATACTTACTATTCTCATTAAAGCGGCCGGGGATGCACGGCGTCGCCGGCGGCGTGACGGGGCCGGCGGCGGACGCCGCACCGACGGGCGGTCCATGGAACTTAGGAGTAACGGCCGTGGCGGTTGTGGGCGTGTGGTGGTTGTCGCATCTGCTGAACCTGATCATCCTCCTGACCGGTCTGTTTTTGATGCTGGTGATATTGATTCAGCGGGGCAAGGGGGGTGGCCTGGCGGGTGCGTTTGGGGGCGTGGGCGGCTCCAGCCCGTTCGGGTCGCGGGCCACCGACCAGTTCGTCAAGATCACCCTGTGGGTGGCCGGAGTGTGGATCTTGCTGATCATGATTCACGTCAAGGTGGTCAAGTACGATTCCCGCGAGATGGAGGAACGGCCGATCGTGGGGGCGGGCCGCTGAGAATGCCCGCCGGCAGGGGGAGCCGCGGACGTGCTGTGCAGCATGACGGGATTCGGAGCGGCCCGGCGGGAAGCTGTGGGGCTGACGGCGGCCGTCGAAGTCCGCAGCCTGAACAACCGCTATTTGAAGGTCGTGGTCCGCGGCACCGAGCCGTATCCGATGTATGAGGCAGAGATCGAACGGGTGGTGCGGCGGACGGTGCGGCGGGGCACCGTGACGGTGCACATCGGCGTGGAGCGGGTGGCGGTCGGCGGCCTGCGCTTGCCGGCCGAGCTGCTCCGCGACTACCTGCAGCAGATCCGCACGGCCTGCGAGGCGGCCCACTGCCCGGAGGTCTTCCCGTATGTTGCCAGCGGCGTGTTGGGCCTGCCCGGCCTGTCCGGCAACAACCCGTACATTGGCACGCCGCCCCAGCAGGAGTGGGCCCTGGTCGAGGCGACCCTGGAAGAAGCGTTGCAGGCCCTCACCGCCATGCGGCAACGCGAGGGCGCCGCGATGGCGGCCGAACTGCTCCGCCTGCGACAGGCGATCGTCGAGGAGCTGGAAGGGATCCGCCGCCGGGCGCCGGAGGTCGCCGCCGACTACCGCCTGCGGCTTTTGGAGCGGCTGCGGCAGTGGCTGGCCGAAGCCGGCATCGAGGTGGAGGAACCGCAGCTGCTGCGGGAGGTGGCCCTGTTCGCCGAACGGAGCGACATCGCCGAGGAAATAGCCCGCCTGCAGGCCCACCTCGACCAGTTCGCCGAATTGGTCCGCGCGGGCCAGGAAACCGGCCGCCGCCTGGAATTCCTGGTTCAGGAGATGACGCGGGAAGCGAATACGCTGGGAGCCAAAGCGGCCGACGTGGCCATCGCCCGCCGCGTCGTCGAGATCAAAGCCTTGCTCGAGAAAATCCGTGAAATGGTGCAGAACATCGAGTGATCGAGTCGGTCCCAGTGGATGAGGCGGCGGGGAGCCGAGCGGTGGCGGTACAGCAGCCGGACAACACACGGGGTCCGCTGATCGTGGTATCGGGTCCGAGCGGCGTCGGCAAATCGACGCTGGTCGAGCGGCTGCTGGCCCGCACGCGGCTACCGCTACGCCGGGCGGTCACCGCCACCACCCGTCCGCCACGCGGCCAAGAAGCCCCCGGCCACAGCTACCATTTTTGGAGTCGCGAAGAATTTGAACGAGCCATCCGGGAGAACCGTCTGCTGGAATGGGCGTATGTATTCGATAGCGACTATTATGGCACGCCGCGGGGGGAAGTCGAGCCTTACCGCGACCGCGGCACCGGGGTGATCTTGGTGATCGATGTGCAGGGGGCGGCCCGCATCCGCCAGTTGCAGCCCGATGCCTTGCAAGTGTTTATCCTGCCGCCGGATACGCAGACCCTGGAGCGGCGGCTGCGGCAGCGCGGCGACCTGAGCGAGGAGCAGATCCGCCGCCGCCTGGCCGTGGCCGCGGAGGAAATGCGGCAGGCCCCGCTATTTGAAACCGCCATCGTCAACGACGACCTGGAGCAGGCGGTCGGGGAGCTGGAAGCGGCCATCCGCCGCCGCTTCGCCGATCGCTGGCCGCCGGCCACACCCTGACCCCTTCCCACCAAACGACATAAATCCTTATGTGCCAACAAATTCCATGGAGGTGACCCATGCTCGAAGAACTCAAAGAAGAAGCCATCGTCAACAAGGTCGGCGGACGCTTCAAGCTCTCCACCCTCATCCAGAAGCGTCTGATTGCCCTCAACAAGGGGGCCAAGCCCCTGGTGGACCTCAAGACCAACGACAAGCTGGCTATCGTCATCCAGGAAATCCTGCAGGACAAGATTTACCTGGATAGCGCGGGTAACGTCCAGACCAGCAATCAGACGGCGTTGGCCAACCTCCCCGGCCCGCTCGGGCAGTTGACCGCTCCGCCGGAGCCGTCCGGTAGCAGCTCCCAGGACGAATAGTCCATAACTTCCTGTCCCACAATCAGTTAGGTCCAGAAAAACCGTACGGGCGGCGACGGGGTTGAACTGTCGTCGGCCGCTGACCGTACAATGACTGAGACTGGCCCACGGCCCAAGGCAGGCACGGCGGGGCCAAACCTGCGTTTTACCGAATATTACTCGGTCATATGGAATCAACAGCACACGGGGCGGCCAGCATGTCTGGAGATCCGACGATGCGGGCGCCGGCGTTGCCCGCGCCGGTGGAGCGGGAGCCGTACGTGCCAGTGTCGTGGATGGCCGTCGCGGCCGCGGCGGTGGCGGCAGCGTTCCTGCTGGCCCTGCTGTTTGCCGGCTACTCCGCCCTGACCAGCCGCCGGCCACTGGTCGTCCCGGAGCTGCTGGTGCTGCCGGCGATCGCGATCGTCCTGAGCTTTGCCGCCCGGCGGATCATCGACAACTCGGAAGGGACCCGCACCGGCTGGCTCTATGGCCTGAACCTGGTCAACGCCGCTTGGTGGGTCGCGGTGGTCGGCGGCCTGGGGTATGCCGCCTACCTATTCGCTATTGATTATTCGATCCGCCGGGACGGCGAAAATGAGCTGCAACGCTGGCTGGCTAGCCTGACCGCCGCGGACAAGGATTTGGAAATCAGCATCAACCAGGCGTTTTTGCGGACATTGGAGCCGGGCCGGCGAACCGGCCTGCGGCCCGAAAACACCGAGCAGCTCCGCAGCGAGTTCCGTAACGAATATCTGCAGTTTCGGCAATGCGACCTGGTGCGGATCGCTAGCCGCAACCGCGGGGCGTGCACCTTCGAGATCAGCGGCGTGCGGGAGTGGGCCACCCGCCCCTGGGGCGTCGACTGCGTGTTCGGCGTGACCCTCCGCTGCCCAGAAGGGATCTTCCCGCTGAGCATCCCGGTCAAAGGGATCGAGCCGCAGTCCCCAGCGGAGGCGGCGGCCGGCCGGCAGTGGAGCGTGGTCGTCCCGCAGCAGGGGTATGTGATCACCGACCGCATCCAGTTTACCCGCTACGGGGCATTTCTGGCAGCCTTGGAGGCTTCCGGCGGCCAGTACGGCCGGCAATTCATCACCCACTCCAGCGCCGGGCCGCACGTGCAGCATTTCCTTTACCAACGGATGATCGGTCCGCTGGAACACGAACCGTTTTGGGCCCAACTCGACCGGACGACGCTAGCCCGGGCGGCCCTACTAGGGGGGCTAGGCTCGTTTAGCCCGTTCATCACCGCCGAGTCGGTGCGATTCTACCGCGAACGCTTCCTGCGTCTACCCAAGGACGCGCCGCCGTCGCCGGAACAGCAGCGGCTGTTCGGGAGCATCTGGAACAGCTACGGTCTGGCACCACCGCAGACGCGGCTGCGGAACAACCCCGACCGGCACGAGATCCTGACGGTTTACGACGACCGGGTCGAGGTGTCTGTGCCGTGCGAGCTGCCGTTTCCGGGGGTGGGGGCCTCGGCCCTGGCGGCGGCCCGTGGCCGGCTGATCGTGGCGACCAGCGACCCGGCGGTGCTCGGTGAGCTGCAGCAGTTGCGGGCCGCGGTTCAAACCGGCAGCGAACCGCCGGCCCGCCCCGAAGAGTTCCTCAACCGGAACTTCCGCTGGCGGATCCGCCGCCTCGAGAGCGATCTGTACCGGATCGCCCCGACCCCGGCGATGCCCGGCGATGTGGGCGGCTGATTTGGGTGTCTGACCTAGCCCACACCGACGCGACGGCTGATTTGGCCGGCTGTCGCAGGCCACTAGACTGGAACGGCTGAAATAGACGGCTCGGCTGACGGGGGCCGCCGCTAGTTCCCGCTCCAAACGCGATAAAGTATTGACGGCATTTAACCGCGTAACACGAAGTTCAACTTTATGGCCACCACAGAATTGTTCGCTTCGATCGAAGAGGTCCTCGATGAGCTGCGGGCCGGGAGAATGATCGTCTTGGTGGACGACGAACACCGGGAGAACGAAGGGGACCTGGTGATGGCGGCGGAGAAGGTGACGCCGCAAGCGGTCAATTTCATGATCCGTCAGGCGTGCGGTCGGCTGTGCGTGTCGATGTCGCCGGAGCATGCCCAGCGACTGGGACTGGAGCTGTTGCCAGGGGTGCATCTGGACCCGACGGCCACGCCGTTTACGCACAACTTTGACGCCCGCACGGGGATCACCACCGGCATATCCGCCTACGACCGCTGCCGCACCATCCAGGTCTGCGCCGATCCGAACAGCGGGCCGCAGGATCTGGTCCGCGACAAGGGGCATATGGACGGCCTGATCGCCCGCCCGGGCGGCGTGCTGGTGCGGGCCGGCCACACCGAGGGGAGTGTCGATCTGTGCCGCTTGGCCGGACTGCGGGAAGTGGCGGTCATCTGCGAAATCCTCAACGAAGACGGGACGATGGCTCGCCTGCCGGACCTGCAACGCTTCTGCCAGCGGCACGGCCTGAAAATGTGCACCATCGCCGACCTGATCGAGTACCGCCGCCGCCGCGAAAAACTCATCCGCCGCGAGCTGGAGCTGAAGCTCCCCACCGATTTCGGCGAATTCGACCTGATCGTGTACACCTCGCTGGTTGATCCGGAGCCGCACCTGGCCTTGACCCTGGGCGGGATTGGCCTGCCGTCGCCTAGCGGGGAAGTGCCGGTGCAGACCGAGCCGGTGCTGGTCCGCATGCATAGCGAGTGCCTGACCGGGGATGCCCTCCACTCGGCCAAATGCGACTGCGGGCCGCAGTTGACTTACGCCATGCAGCAGGTCGCCGAGGCGGGCCGCGGGGTGATCGTGTACATGCGGCAGGAGGGGCGGGGCATCGGCCTGCTCAACAAGCTGCGGGCCTACAAGCTGCAGCAGGAGGAAGGACTGGACACGGTCGAGGCCAACCGCCGCCTCGGCTTTGCCCCGGACCTGCGACACTTCGGCATCGGCGCCCAGATCCTCTTTGACCTCGGCGTGCGGGACATCCGCCTGCTGACCAACAATCCCCGCAAGGTGATCGGCTTGGAAGGCTACGGCCTGCGGATCGTCGAGCGGGTGGCGATCCGCATTCCCCCCGGTGTCCACAACCGGTATTACCTGCAGACCAAGCGGGACAAGTTGGGGCACCTGCTAGACGACCCGGCGGACGCCGCGGTCGACTGAAGCGGCGGGGCAAACGGAAGCATGCGTCGCGGAGCCGTGAGCGGTGTTAGTCGCCAGGTACGGTCGGCAATCAGGTAAGATCAAGTCCAGCCGCGTCGGACTTTGTAATCCCGTTTACTTGTACTTTAGGTACCATCCTCTATGATGGGGGGTGGGGAGTCGATCTGTCGCCGCGCTATTTGTCGCGTTTGACATCCCCTAATGCCGCCTGTGCGGCGGCCAGGCGGGCGATCGGCACGCGGAACGGCGAGCAACTGACATAGTCCATGCCAACCTGGTGGCAGAAGCGGATGGTGTCGGGGTCGCCGCCGTGCTCGCCGCAGATGCCGACCTTGAGGTGCTGGCCGTATTTGGCTTGCCGCGCCGCACGCCCCTTTTGGATGCCGATCTGCACCAACTGCCCCACCCCCTTGACGTCCAGGGACTGGAACGGATCGACAGGCAGGATCTTTTCCCGCAGGTAGGTGGGCATGAAGCTGCGGATGTCGTCGCGGCTGAAGCCGAAGGTCATCTGGGTGAGGTCGTTGGTGCCATAGGAGAAGAATTCGGCCTCCTCGGCGATCTCGTCGGCGGTGAGGGCGGCCCGGGGCACCTCGATCATCGTGCCGATCTGGTATTCGATCTGCACGCCGGCCCGGTCCATGCACTCTTTGGCCACCTCAACGATGCGTTTTTTGAGGATCCGCAGCTCCTCGACCGTGCCGACCAGCGGAACCATGATCTCCGGCAGGACCTTTTTGCCGCGGCGGTGCACCTCGATCGCCGCCTCGATGATCGCCCGCACCTGCATCTCGGCGATCTCCGGATAGACGATCGGCAGGCGGCAGCCGCGGAAGCCCATCATCGGGTTGAACTCGTGCAGTTCATCAACCCGTTCTTTGATCTTGGCGACCGGGACGTTGAGGCTTTTGGCCAGCTCTTCCTGGGCGGCGTGGTCGTGGGGGAGGAACTCGTGCAGCGGCGGGTCGAGCAGGCGGATGGTTACCGGGTAGCCGTCCATCGCCTCGAAGATGCCGATGAAGTCCTCGCGTTGCAGGGGTTCGATCTTGTTGAGGGCGGCGCGGCGGCCCGCTTCGTCGCTGGCCAGAATCATTTCCCGCATCGCCAGGATACGCCCTTCGCCGAAGAACATGTGCTCGGTGCGGCACAGGCCGATTCCTTCGGCGCCGAACTCGCGGGCCTTGGCCGCGTCGGCGGGGGAGTCCGCATTGGTCCGCACCCGCAACTGGCGGAACTTGTCTGCCCATTCCATGAGGATGGCGAAGTCGCCGGTAATACTGGGTAAAACGGTTGGAACCTGGCCGATGATGACGTCGCCGGTCGTGCCGTTGATGGTGATGTATTCGCCGGCCTTGACGGTATGTCCGGCGATGGTGATGATGCCGGCTTCTTCACTGATTTTGACGGCTTCGCAGCCGACCACGCAGGGTTTGCCCCAGCCGCGGGCGACCACGGCGGCGTGACTCGATTTGCCGCCGGTGCTGGTCAGGATGCCGACAGCCAGGTGCATGCCGGCGACATCCTCCGGGCTGGTTTCCTTGCGGACCAGGATGATCGGGTCGTTGGGGTATTTTTCGTGGTGCTCGACGACGGCATCCGCCGAAAGCAGGACCTTGCCGGAGGCGGCGCCGGGGCTGGCGGCGATCCCCTGGGCGACCGGCTGCACCTTGGCCTTCGGATCCAATTGCGGCAGCAATAGGTGGTTGAGCGATTCCGGGTTGACCCGCTTGACCGCCGTCTGCTCGTCGATAAGGCCTTCGCGGACCATGTCCACGGCGATTTTGACCGCCGCCGTGCCGGTGCGCTTGCCGGCCCGCGTCTGCAACATGTAGAGCGTCCCTTCCTGGACGGTGAACTCGATGTCCTGCATGTCCTTATAGTGCTGTTCCAGCTTCTGGCGGATGTCGCAGAGTTGCTCGTAGACCTGCGGCATAACTTCCTTGAGGCGGGAGATCGGCTCGGGGGTGCGGATGCCGGCGACGACGTCCTCCCCCTGGGCGTTGATCAGATAGTCGCCGTAAAAGACGTTCTCGCCGGTATTGGGGTCGCGGGTGAAGGCCACGCCGGTGCCGGAGGTGTTGCCCATGTTGCCGAAGACCATCGCCTGGACGTTGACCGCCGTCCCCTTCAAGCCGGTGATCCGTTCGATGCGGCGATACTCGACGGCCTTTTTGCCCATCCAGGAGTTGAACACGGCTTGGATGGCCAGCATCAGTTGCTTGCGGGGATCCTGCGGGAAGTCGTCGCCGACGTGCTTGCGGTAGACGGCCTTGTATCGCCGGACCAGCTCTTTCAGGTCGTCGGCGTTCAGATCGGTGTCGAGCTTGACCCCCTTGGCCTCTTTCATCGCCGTCAGCTCGTGCTCGAAAGCGTCGTGATCGACCCCCATGGCGGTGGAGCCGAACATGTCGATGAGGCGGCGGTAGCTGTCGTAGGCGAAGCGGGGGTTGTTGGTCTTGCGGGCCAATCCTTCGACGCTGGCGTCGGTCAGACCCAGGTTGAGAATCGTGTTCATCATGCCCGGCATGGACAGGGCGGCCCCGGAGCGGACGGAGACCAGCAACGGGTCGGCCGGGTCGCCAAATTTTTTGCCGACCAAAGCCTCGACCCGCTTGAGGGCCTCATCGATCTGCGGCAGCACCTCTTCGGGGATCTTTTTCCCCTGCTCGTAATAGGCCGCGCAGACCTCAGTGGTGATGGTGAATCCCGGCGGTACGGGGATGCCGATCAGGCACATTTCGGCCAGGTTGGCCCCCTTGCCGCCGAGCAGGTCGCGCATCTGGCCGTTCCCTTCCGCCGTTTTGCCGCCGAAGAAATAGACGTATTTGGTACTCATGGCCGCTCGCTGATGGTGGTGGTCCCTCCGGGCCACGCCCCGCCGGGCGGGCCGTGCGTCCGTTACGCAAGCTCGGTCCGTTCCCCGATCCGTGTCCTTTTTCGTTACCCGATGCGTATCGTTTGGCCGTTTGCGTAACGCAATCGGTGTCGTTTTAGAGATCGTTTCCGCATCGGCCACGGTCAGATCCGGCAGGGGGGATTTGCGGGCATTCGGGGTCGTCCCCGCCTGCGTCGGTGGTTGGCAGATTCCGTAAGTGACTGCCAGATAGCAGGTTACGAATGTCGCCGCTGCCGGCAAAAGGGGACGCCGCGGCCGCGGGGGCTGCGGCCCGGCCTAAAATTCCGAAAAATCTCCTCGACACGGCGGCCATCGTGTGACAATAATATTGTGTACAGCAATATCGGGGTCCGCGCGGGGCCGTCGCCGGACTGGCCCGCCCTGTCCCCGCCAGGATGGCTCCCCCCAGCCTGACGTATCCATTACGTGTCCATTACGCCGGAGGGAAACCGCAATGAGGTGGATGCACCGCATGGTGGCCGTGGCGTGCGGCGTCGCCGTCACGGCGGGATTGGCCTTTGCCCAGGGGAAACCGATGCCTGGACCGCTCGATTACAAGCTCACCGACATCGACGGCAAGGAATTCGACCTGTCCAAGCTCAAGGGGAAGGTCGTGCTGATCGTCAACGTGGCCAGCGAGTGCGGCTACACGCCGCAGTACGAGGGGCTGCAGGCCCTCTACAGCAAATACGCCAAGGACGGCCTGGTGGTCATCGGCATCCCCTCCAACGACTTTGGCCGGCAGGAGCCGGGGACCAACGAGCAGATCAAGCACTTCTGCACCACCAACTACAAGGTGACCTTCCCGATGATGAGCAAGTCGGTGGTGCGCGGCGAGAACCAGTTGCCGCTGTACAAGACGCTGATCGAGGCCACGCCCAACGAGAAAGGGCAGGTGCAGCAGGTGGCGTGGAATTTCGAGAAGTTCCTGATCGGCCGGGACGGGCGGGTGGTGGCCCGGTTCAAGTCGGCGGTGGCCCCGGAATCGGAGGAGCTGGTCGCGGCCATCCGTCAGGAGCTGGCCAAGCCGGCACCGGCGAAATGAGGGCCGGCCCCGCCACGACGACGACCCGCATGCAACCCCGACGCTGGCGGCTGCGGCAGCAGGTGCTGGAGATCGGCCCGCGGCCGCTGATCATGGGCGTGGTCAACGTCACGCCGGACAGTTTTTCGGACGGCGGGCAGTTTTTCGACCCAGCCGCGGCCGTGGCCCATGGCCTGCGCCTGGTGGAAGAAGGGGCCGACATCATCGATGTGGGCGGCGAATCGACCCGCCCCGGGGCTGAGCCGGTGCCGCTGCAGGAGGAGCTGCGGCGGGTGCTGCCGGTGGTCACCGAGCTGGCTGCCCGCACGACGGTGCCGATCTCGATCGACACGATGAAAGCGGCGGTGGCCCAGGAGTGCCTGCGGGCCGGAGCATGCATCATCAACGACGTGTCCGGCCTGCGGGACCCGGAGATGGTGCGGGTGGCCGTCCGCTTCCGGGCCGGCGTGGTCGTCATGCACATGCAGGGCACGCCGCAGACCATGCAACTGCAGCCGCACTATGAGGACGTCGTGGCGGAGGTGGCGGCGTTTTTCCGCGAGCGGCTAGGGTCACTGGCCGCTGCGGGCATCGATCCCGAGACAATCGCCGTCGATCCCGGCATCGGTTTCGGCAAGACGCTGGAGCACAACCTGCAACTGCTGGCCCGCTTGGAGGAGGTGGTGCCGTCGGACCGGCCGGTGGTGCTGGGGGTATCGCGCAAGGGCTTTTTGGGGCAGATCACCGGTCGGGCCCGCCACGAGCGGCAAGCGGCCACTGTGGCGGTCAACGTCTGTGTCGCCGCATGGGGCCAGGCTCATATCTGGCGGGTGCACGACGTCCCACCGCACCGCGATGCCGCCCTGCTGATGGAGGCCCTCCGCCGCTACCGGCCTTGAGCGGGGTTGGCGTGCCGAGGTCGGGTCGCCGCCGGCTGAACCGTCCGTCGCCTCGGGTCATCGCCGGCCGAATCGCCCGTCGCCCTGGGTCGTTGCGGGCCGAATCGCACGTCACCGTAGGTCACAGGGGGCCGAATCGCCCATCGCCCCGGGTGGTCACGGGCGATATATCCTCCCATGTCCGGATATATCCCCCTGTGCGGCGGTCGGACCGTCCGATGAGTAGTCCCGGTGCAAACTGACTGGTCGCCGCAAGCGGAGGCGCTTATCCATGTTTGAGCTGGAATGGGAAGGCCGGCGGCTGACGCTGCCCGAGTTGTGCTGGAAAATGGCCGAGCAGGCCCGGCAGGCCGCCGCCCAACTGGCCTGGGCCGGTACGGAACGGAAAAACCGCTGGCTGCATGCCCTGGCGGCGACGCTGGAGCAGCAGCAAAGCCTCATCCTCGAAGCGAACCAGCAGGACGTGGCGGCGGCGCCGCAGTTGGGCTTGAGCCCGGCGAGCATCGACCGGCTGACCCTCACGCCGGCCCGGCTCCGCGCGGCGATCGAGGGGATCCGGCAGGTCGCGGCCCTGCCCGACCCGGTCGGCGAAATCCGCGGCGGCGAACGACGCCCCAACGGCCTGCAGGTGCTCAAAGTCGGCGTGCCGCTGGGGGTGATCCTGTTCATCTACGAGTCGCGGCCGAACGTGACCCTGGACGCCGCGGCGTTGTGCGTCAAAAGCGGCAATGCCGTCATCCTCCGCGGCGGCTCCGAAGCCCACCGCACCAACCTGGCCCTCGGTCGGCTGATCGCCACGACCCTGCAGGACTGCGACCTGCCCCCCGCCGCCGTCCAGATGGTCCCGACGACCGACCGCAACGCCGTCGGCGAGTTCCTCAAGATGCGCTCAGTCATCGACCTGGTCATTCCCCGCGGCGGCAAGTCCCTCATCGAGCGGGTCGTCGCCGAGGCGACCATGCCCGTGCTCAAGCATTTTGACGGCAACTGCCACGTGTACGTCGATGCCGCCGCCGACTTGGAGATGGCCGAGCGGATCGTGGTCAACGCCAAATGCCAGCGGCCGGGGGTGTGCAACGCGGCGGAGACCCTGCTGGTGCACGCCGCCGTGGCCGAACGCTTCCTGCCGCGGATCGGACGGGTCCTGGTCGAGCAGGGGGTCGAGCTGCGCGGCTGCCCGCTGACCCAACACCTGATCCCGCACGCCCGGCCGGCCACCGAGGAGGACTACCGCACCGAATACCTCGACCTGATCCTGGCCGTACGGGTGGTCGAGTCGCTCGATGCGGCCATCGACCACATCAATACGTATGGCTCCCGCCACACCGACGCGATCGTCACCAACGATCTGGCCGCCGCGCGGCGGTTCGTCGAACGGGTCGATGCCGCCGCCGTGATGGTCAACGCCAGCACCCGCTTCCACGACGGCTTCGAGTTCGGCCTGGGGGCCGAAATCGGCATCAGCACCGACAAGTTCCACGCCCGCGGCCCATGCGGCCTGCGCGAGCTGACGACTTACAAATACGTCGTCATCGGCGACGGCCATATCCGGCAGTGACTGGATACGTCGTCATCGGCGACGGCCATATCCGGCAGTGACCGGACCGCTGCCATAGGGGGGGGTGCGGACGTGCGGAATTTGCCAAAGTCGCCGGAAATGGTGATGGTGCGGCCATCTGATGGCCGATGAATTTTTGGGGAACCATAGGAGCGGCGATCAATCCGGCATCTGGCATGATCCGTAGCGGCCCCTGCGCGGCGATGGCCCTGACCCTGTGCGGCTGCCTGGGCGGGCCGCGGCCGTACGCCCACGATCCGCTTTTGCGGGATGGCAGCGGCGCATGGGGGGATCCGGCCGCGCCGCTGGTTGGGTTACCGCTAGAGGAGCCGGAACCGCCGCTGCCGCCGTATCCGTCGGATTTGCCAACCGGGGAGTGGGAAAACCGCTACCATTTTACCGGCTGGCCGGCGGGAACTTTGCCGGTTTCCGAGACGTCAGCGGACCGGCAGTGACAACAGCAACCGGTCGCGGCGTCGCCAGGTCCAGGCCGTCTTGGCCGCGATGGGGCAGGCGGGTGACAACAGCAACCGGTTGCGACGCCGCACCGTCGCGGCGGGGGGAAGCTTCGGGTTATTGGCCGCTCTTTCCGCCGCGGCACGGCTACTTTTGCATCGTGATGGTAGCTGAGCGTAGCGGTACGGTGACCTACGCCATTTCTGCCGCGGCGTCGGGGGCTACTTCTGCCACGGCGTCACGGCGATGCTGCCGTTGTCGTGGCCGGTGATCACCGCCTTGCCGTTCGGGAAAAAGACGATGCAATAACCCGGCGAGGGGATCTTGCGGCTGAAGCGGGCCTTGTCCTCTCCCAGCATCCACACCGTGATCTGGCCGGAATAGCCGCACACGGCGAAGACCTTCGATCCTTTTTGCCAGGCGATGGCGTAGGGATCGTCCGGCGTCGGATCCCATCGCCGCACCTCGCCGAGGTCCTTCGGATCGATCGGGGGTGCTGCCTTCTTGCCCTCTTTCTTGGCGTCCTTTTTCTCCTCCTTTTTGGCCTTGGGGTCGTCCTTCGGGGGCGGCGGCAGGTCCTTGACCGCCTTGATGCTCCAGAGGCGGACCGTCCGGTCGAGGGCGGCGGTGAGCACGGCGTCGGGATCGTCGGTGAAGCTCAGGGTGGTCACGGCGTCGTCGTGTCCTTTGAGCGTCTTGTACTCCTTGAGGGCCGCCAGGTCCCAGATTTTGACCGTCTTGTCGGCGGAGGCGGAAGCCAGCCACTTGCCGTCGGGGGAAAAGGCGACGGCGTACACGGTGCCGCCGTGCGAGCCAAGGTTTTTGAACTCCTTGCCGTCGGCGGTCTTCCACAGCCGCACCCCCTTGTCCGCCGAGCCGGTGGCGATGGTCGCCCCGTCCGGGGAGATGGCGACGGTCACGACCAGGTCGCCGTGCCCCTTGAGCTCAGCGACCGTTTTGCCGTCCGCGATATTCCAGATCCGGCCAGTCTTGTCCTGGCTGGCCGAGATTAACAGCGGCTGGCTGGGGTGGAAGACCAGCGCGTAGACCGGCCCGCCGTGCCCAGCCAGGGATTTCACCTCCTTGAGGGTACCATCCGGCTGGATTTCCCAGAGTTTGATCAGGTTGTCGAAGCCGCCGCTGGCGACCCATTTTCCATCCGGCGAGACGGCCACGGCGTGCACCAGCGCCCCGTGCCCCTTGTGCGACTGCTCCGGCTGGGCCGCCGCGATGCCCAGTAGCCCCAGCACGCCCAGGTAGTACAGCCACGCTTGCAGACACCGCATCGGATACTCCTTGTCGAGACTCCTTGTCGAGGGGTCCACAGCCCGATGAAGCTGTCCACGGCCGACGGTGTGAGGCCGCTCGCTTGCAGGATAGTCTGGCGGCAGGCCGCGGATGGTGTGCGGACGTTGGCTCATTGTGGGAAGCGGCGGCCAAACCGCAAGGGGGAAGGGGTCTAAAATGACGGGCTTAGCCTAAGTCGTTGTCTGCGAATAATTTGCGCTATTGACACGCGTCCCGACGGCGGCGGCAATCGATCCGACGGTAGCGGCAATCGATCCGACGGCGGCGGGCGGTCTCAGCGGCCGCACCGTAGACCGACCAGGGTCAGGGAGGTGCCCAGAATCAAGGCGACGTGCTCGGGATGGAGCGGCTCGGCGGTGCGGATGCCGTAGTGCGGGCCGACGACGATGACGGCCGCCCCTAACAGCACCAAAGCGGACATCGCCGCACCGCGATACAGCAGCGACAGCAGCACCAGCAGACCGGCGGCCAGCACGTGCCAGCCGTTGATCCAGGCCGTGGCCGCTTCCGGCAGTCCACGGATCGTCAGCGGCTGCGTCGGTTTCTGCCACAGCGTCATCAGGCGGTGCGGCCACTCGCCGGGTGGCGCGGCCCCCTCCGCTAGCCAGTAATTCTGGTAGATCCACAGCATCCCGCCAGCCAGCAGCGTGGCCGCCAGCAGGCAACGCAGCGGCACCTCCCACCAGTCCAGCAGCCACCCGGCCGCGTGGGAGGCATACGGAGAGGCGGGATCGATGGACAACAGGGAGGAATCGAAGCGGGAGGAGCCACACCGCCTATCCAGGGGGGATCCCAAGGGGGATCCGTCAGCGGCGAGCCAGGCGGTCAGTCGATCGGGGCATTCCCGTCGCCGGACCCGCTGGGCCAGTTCGACCAGGGCTGCCGCCGAACGGCGGGCCGCAGCGGTGGCCAGGGTATCGCTGGCCCCATCGGCCAGTAGCCGGGCCCGTTCCAGCATCTCGAATAGCCGCTGCTCGCGGTGTAGTTGCCGCCGGGACTCGATCTGGTCCAGCCAGGCGATCAGTGGCTCCCGCCAGGCGGCATGTTTCTCGCTGTTCTGGCCGCGTCCTGCGAGTTGGGCCCGTACGGCCAGCTTGGCGTCATATCCAAACAGATGTTCAAACAATTCCTCCCAGTGCCGTCCGCCGTAACGGGCCACCAACAGCCGCAATTGCGGCTCGGCGATCCCCTGGTTCCGCCAGAAGCGGAACATCTGTTCGCAGGCCTCGACTGTCCGCGACCGCTGTTGCCGCACGGGTCGGTCGCAGCCGTAATGGAGCATCCCGGCCAGTCCGATGCCGACCAGGGCAAACCCGAGCCACAATTGCAAGACCTGACAGATGGCCAGTACGGCGATGCCCACTGCCACGGCGGCCACAACCAGTAGCCAGTCCCCCGCCGACATGCCAAAAACAAACCGCCGCACACGGATAAACAGCGGACCCGGGTCGGTCAGTCCGTGCCAGACAAAGCGGGCCACGGCGGTGACCACCAGCAAGGTGATCCAGCCGAACAGCCAGCGGGGGTGGGCGAAAAAGGGGATCAGCACCGCTCCCAGCAGCCACAAGCTCATGGCCGACACGAGCACCCGCCGCCGCAGGCGGGCCACAGGCACCCGATGGAACTGTCGGGCATACGCCCGCAGGCGGTCGATCTGCTCCTCGGACGGCGTCCAACCACCGTCCGGATGGATCCCCAGCCACTCCTCCAGGGCACGGACCACCGCCGCCATGTGCGGGTAGCGGTCCTCGGGGTGCTTGGCCAGCATCCGCTGCACGATCGCCGACAGTTGCGGCGGGATGCGGCTGACCCGATGGTGTGGGGGCGTCAGCGGCTCGTACAGATGCTTGGACATCAGCTCGTGCGGATCGTCCGCCTCGAACGGCGGGCTGCCGGTCAACAGGGCGTAAAATGTGCACCCCAACGCATAGATGTCGGCCCGATGGTCCACCGCGGAAGCGTCCTGGCACTGTTCCGGCGCCATGTAGGCGGGTGTTCCCAGGGCCATCGCCGTGCCGGTCACGTGCGAGCCGTTCCCCTCAGCCACGGCGGAGGTTCCAGGCATACCGCGTGGCGGATGGGCAGCGGTGGCCGCTAGCCGGGCGTGCATCGATGCGGCAATCTCCTGCGGCGGCTGCGGCGTTTTGACTAGCCCCAAATCCGTGACCTTGATTAGACCGTGCTCATCCAGCAACAGGTTGTCCGGCTTGATGTCGCGGTGGATCATGCCGCGTTCGTGAGCATGCTGCAGGCCGCGAGCGGCTTGCAGGATATAGCGGGCCGCCATTTCCGGATCCCATCGGCCGCGACGCTTGAGCAGTTCCCCAAGCGAGTGGCCGCGGACGTACTCCATTGTGAAATACGGGACCCCCTCGACCACCCCGATATCGTAGATTTGCACAATGTTCGGATGGGACAGTTGCGCGGCGGCATAGGCCTCGCGGATGAAGCGGCTGACAAAGGCCGGGTCGTTCAGCCAGCGGCTGTGCAGGACCTTGATGGCCACCGAGCGGCCCAAAGAAAGCTGCCGCGCCCGATAGACGGTCCCCATGCCGCCGTGCCCGATGACCGCTTCGATGGCGTAGCCGGGAATGCTCCAGGTGGTTCCGGCGGTCGGGACCGGCGGTGCGGCGGCCGTTTTCTCGGCTTCGCCGTCGATCACCCCGCTCGTCGCGCCGCCTGCGGGCATCTCCCAGGGGCAATAGCCATCGTGCCCACGGGCTTCCACGGAGAGCAGATCGGACGGATGGGCCTTTTCTGCTGGAGCCGTCGCCGATCCGGCCATGCGGTGGGATACGCGGGAACACGCCGCCGCGCCGCCGATGGGTCGGCCGCAGTGGGGGCAAGCCGGCCGCCCCTCCCCCGCCCCGGCGCCGTCGGACGCCGCTGCGGCAGCGCCCAAAACCACCGTCGGGGATTCGCTGGCAGGCCCCTCTTCAGCCTGACAGCAACACAGACAGAGCGTTTTCACGTCCGATGCCATGGGTCCTACTGCTTGGCGTGGAGTTCCGTTCCCCCCTGCGGGTGCTCTTAACTTCCGGAACTCCCCGCCGGGGTCGCCCTACCGCCTTCTGGAACTCCCCGCCGGGGTCGCCCTACCGCCTGATTGGACATAATTCCTTAAATCATAGAGACTTCTGGCATGAGGGGCCGGCACCACGTCAACGTGGCCCCCGCCGGACCGGACACCGTACGCCCCCTCCGGCCCGCTAGCCCCCTCTCTACGATAGAGCACGCCGCTACGCCGCGGCCGGCCTGGCGGACCTAAAACAGGGTCAGACAGGTCCTAATTTCAGGCCAGCCCTGGAACTTCGTCTGCGACCGAATTTGTGGGCCGCATGCGCCGGTCGAATCGGCTGGCCAAATCGACGCATCGATACGGCAATCGGGGCGGTGGCACGTGGAAGAGAATGTGTGGGCGACCGAAGGAAAATGGGTGTAAATGTGTGGTGAGGTGCGTGACCTTCCTTTGGGGCGATTTTGTATAACAAAGTTATACTAGCCGGTGCGATGGGACGATCCGGCGTCGCCCGCGTTTCAGCTCGCCGGTGCGGCGGTCATGCCGACCCGTTCGCGCACCAGCCGGAGCGTCGCCCGGGCCACTTCCCGGGCCTTGCGGGCCCCCTGGGTCAGCACTTCCTCGACGTAGCCGGGGTCCTGCTCGAGCTGTTTGCGGCGACGGCGGGCCTCCGCAAAATACGCCTCGATCTTGGCCAGCAAGGCTTTTTTGGCATTCCCATAACCGAAGCCGCCGGCCCGGTAGCGGGCGGCCATCGCCTGAATTTCCTCGGGCGTGGCAAAGAGTCTATAGAGGGCAAAGACGTTGCAGGTGTCCGGATTGAGGGGGGCTTCCAGCGGCGTCTGATCCGTGACGATCCCCATCACGGCCCGCTCCAGGGCTTTCCCCTCGGCGAAAATTTCAATCGTGTTGCCATAACTTTTGCTCATTTTTTGGCCGTCCGTGCCGGGGACGACCGGCGTTTCGTTGAATACCGCCTGCGGCAGGGGGAAGATCGTGCCGTAGGCGTGGTTGAACGCCCCGGCGATGTCCCGCGTCATCTCCAAATGCTGCTCCTGATCCTTGCCCACCGGCACGTGCGTGGCCCGGTACAGCAGGATATCGGCGGCCATTAGCACCGGATAAGTAAACAGACCGGCGTTGGGGGTAATCCCTTTGGCGATTTTGTCTTTGTAGGAATGGGCCCGCTCGAGCAGCCCCATGCTGGTGACGGTCGTCAGGATCCAGGCCAGCTCGGTGACTTCAGGGACGTCGGATTGCCGGAAAAAGACGGTGCGTTGCGGGTCCAGACCCAACGCCAGGTAGTCAAGGGCGACATCGCGGACGTTTTCGGCGAGGATTTGCCGCGCCGGGCGGGGGATGAGGGCCTTGTTCTTGGCGGCTAGCCCCCGTTCCCGCTCTTCCGCTTCCCGCAGGGTGGTCAGGGCGTGGTAGTCGGCGATGAAGAAGAAGCATTCGCCGCGTTGTTGGTATTCGAGGTGCTGCCGGATGGCCCCGAAGTAGTTGCCGAGGTGGAGTTTGCCGGAGGGCTGCACGCCACTGAGGTAGCGGGGGCGGTGGTATGCCGGCTCGGTCGTGGCCCAAGGGGGGGGGGCCGCATCGGACGTCGCAGTCGCCGCAGTCGGGGAAGTGGTCACGGTGACGCTCCAGTTCCTCTTTGCACAACGGTTGGGTGGAGAATAGACTATGGCCGCACGGGAATGCTGAAAATAGGGAGGCAGGGATGGACGGACCGGTGACGGCAGAGGGTACGGCACGGCAGGTGACGGCGTTGACGCTGGCGGAGCGGGAAGCGTTGCTGGTGGCCCTGCGGGCGGCGGTGAGCCAGCCGGGGCCGCACCGGCTGTTCCGGGCGGGGAAATGGCCGGGGCTGTTCGGGCAGCGGACGGGGCCGGCGGCTGCGGCGGCCCAATGGGCGATCCGCGAGGGGCTGCTGGAGGTGACGCACCGCGAGGTCCGTGGTAAGCTGGTCACGGAGTGGGTGGCGGCGACGCCGCAGGCGGTGCGGTTTGTGCACGAGCAGGATTCGCCGCAGGCGGCATTGCGGGAGCTGCAGGCAGCGTTGGAGCTGGGCCGGGCGGGCATACCGCGATGGCTGGAGGAGGCCAGGGAGCAACTGCAGCGGCTGGGCGAGGAGTTGTCCACCCGGGCGGCAGCGGTGCAGCAGCGTCTGGAGCAGTTGGCCGCGTGGGCGGCGGCGGCGGTGCGACGGGCCGAGCTGCAGGTGTCGCTCGCCGGGGAGCCGCTCCTGCAGCGGGTACCCTGGGCGGCCGCCGCACTGGCCTATCTCGACCAGCGGCAACAGGCGGGTGCGGCGACGCCCTGCCCCTTGGCGGAGCTGTTCCGCGCCGTCCGGGAGGAACACGCCGAGCTGACCATCCCCGCTTTCCACGCCGGGTTGGTCCAAATAGCCGATGCCCGCCTGGTGGAACTGGTGCCGGGGCCGGTCGGAGCATCCCAACCGGCCGCAGCATCCCCTTCGGTATCGCCAGCAGCAGCCCCGACGGCAATGGCTGACGCGCCCGAGTTCGCCATGATCTACGCCGGGCAGGTCTGCCACGCCGTGCGGCGGTAAGAACCCGCTGGTACGGCGACGAACTGATGCGGCAACACTTACATTGATAGGCAACTGGCACTCCGGCAGTTACTAACTACGGCAATTACTAATTTCTGATGCGGCAACCGCTGATGCGGCAGTACCGATGCAGCAACCGCAGCGGCAGCGGCCCCGAGGACGGGATGTTTTTTTGTGCTTGTTGAGATTGAGTCTCATCAATATGGCATGTTCCCGAGACTCAGTCTCATTTGTTCCACGGCCAAGCGGTACCGAGGGCCTTTTTCTGCTCGGCGGTCACCGCCCGGATGCCGGCTTCCCCCAGCTTGATGAGCTTGTCGAGCTGTTCGCGGCTGAAGGTGGCCTCTTCGCCGCTCCCCTGGACTTCGACGAAGCGGCCGCCGCCGGTCATGACGAGGTTGAAATCGACCTCGGCGTTGCTGTCCTCCTCGTAGTCGAGATCCAGGCGTTCTTCGCCATCGACGATGCCGACGCTGATGGCGGCCACGCTGTCCTTGAGGATGCGGTCGATCGCGTGCGGCAGCTCTTTGCGGAGGGCGTGGAGGGCATCGACGACAGCGACGAATGCACCGTTGATGGCGGCGGTGCGGGTACCGCCGTCGGCTTCCAGCACATCGCAGTCGATCCACAGGGTACGGGGTCCCAGGGCTTCCAAATCCACGATGGCCCGCAGGCTACGGCCGATCAGCCGCTGGATTTCGATCGTCCGGCCGTCGGTTTTGCCGCTGCGTTCCCGCGGCTTGCGGGTGGCGGTCGAGCCGGGGAGCATGCCGTATTCCGCCGTCAGCCACCCTTTGTTCTGGCCCTCGAGGAATTCGGGTACCCGCGAATCGACGCAGCAGGTGCACAGCACGGTGGTACGGCCCATTTTGACCAGCACCGAGCCGGCGGCGTTACGGGTAAACTTCCGCTTGAAGGAGATCGGGCGGATCTGGTTGGCTTTGCGTTCATCGGCGCGCATCGGCAGGCTCCCCGCTAGTTCCAACGGATGTTTGTAGATCATCATCTTACTGGTAGGAACGGTTGGGGGAAGTCCTGGTGACGGCGACCGGTTCTTGTTGGATGGGTGGTCACAGCCGGCGGCTCAGTCCCGGGCCGGCGGAATGACCGACGGGGCCGGCGGCGGCTCGCTGGCACGGAGGTAGCGGTCGATCGCCCAGGGGAGGACCTGGAGCTGTCGGTCGCCGGAGACGGCTTGGGTGCCGTTGGCCAGGAAGGCGACGCCGGCGATGGGTGCGGCGTGGCGGGTCCAGGTGGCCACGGGCGTGTCGCCGCGGCGGACGTCCCACAGGTGGACGGCGGAATCGACGCCGCCGGACAGTAGCCAGCGGCCGTCGCGCAGGCTCAGGGCGGTGACCGGGCCGCGGTGAGCGTTCCAGCGGGTTTTCTCCTGGCCGCGGTGCCAGAGGCGGATTTCACCGATGTCGCTGCCGGCGGCGTACCATTCGCCGTCCGGGCTGACGGCCAGGGCGGTCAGGGGGGCGGGGAACGGCCCATGTTCGGCCCGCGTGCGGCCGGTATCGGGATCGAGGACCAGCAGGTGGCGTCCGACGGCGGCGAGCAGGTATTGGCCGCGCGGGGCGATGGCCATGGCCGTGACGTAGCCGAGGCCGTCCCGTCGCCAGCGTTCGCGGCCGTCGGTCGTGCTCCAGGCGGCGACCACGCCGTCGTAGCCACCGCTAAAGGCCCAGCGACCCTCCGGATGCAGGGCCACGGCGCTAACTAGCCCGGCGTGTTCGGCGTATTCCTGCAGTTGTCGGCCGGTGGCCAACTCCCAGTAGCGGGCGTGGCCGTCCATGCCGCCGCTGAGGGCGAATCGGCCGTCCGCCGAGAGGGCGACGCTCCAGACGCTGGCGGTGTGGCCGATCAGGCGGCGGACGTCGCGGCGTCCTTCGACATCCCACCAGCGGACGCTGCGGTCGGCGGCGGCCACTGCGGCCCGTCGGCCATCGGCGGTGAAGGCGATCTGGTGGGCGTCGCCGGCAGCAGAGGCGAGGGGATCGAGTTCGCCGGTGTTGTCCTCATTGCTCGGGCCGTTGAGGCTGGCGACGAACAACTGTCCGAGCCGCAGCTCGCGGGCGACGTCCCCAAAGGCCTGCACCCAGATGGCGCGTCCAACGGTGCCGCCGCTGCCGAGCAGGCCGCCCAGGTGCTGGCGCAGCAGAGGGGACTGGGCAATGGCCGCCCGGAAGGCGGGGACGCTCCAGCCGACCTCGGCCGCCGCCAGGTCGATGTCCAGGTCGGCTTCGTAGCGGAGGGTGACGGTACTGACGACCTCGTGGCGGGAGACACGGGCGCCGGTGCGGGCGACGGCCTCGGCGTAACGTTTCATGTCTTCTTCCATGATCCGTAAGGCAGCCTCCTTGCCGGGGTAGAGGGCGCGGATGCGTTCGGCTTCGGCGCGGCTAAAGGCCTTGGGGTTTTTGTCGAGGTGATCGCGCAACTGGTCGGCCTTGGGGAGGATGCCGGTGACGTGGCAGGACATGCAGGAGACGCCGGCTTCGACGGCGCGGTCCGGGCGTTTGGGATCGCTGACGATGGCCACGGGGGCCTTGTCGAGGCGGGCATTGTTGGCGTTGGCGATGAAAAAGCCGTGCAAGCCGTTGGGGAGGGCGAAGATGGCTTCGCCGCCGGCGTGGAGGAACGGTCGCTCGGCCAGTCCGGCCGGCCCCAGCGGGAAGGCGAACACGTTGCGCGGATCCGGCAGCAACGCCCCTTCCAGCCGGTTGGCCAGGTTGGCCGGTGGCTCGTCGAAGTCGTAGGTCCGCCAGTACATGCCGTGGGCGGCGTCGTGCCGCTCCAGGATGCGGTTGAACCGCGACACGCCGGATCCGTTGAACGCCAGGCGGATGACCCGGTCCTGCTGGATGTTGCGTGCGGCGTCGACCCGCAGTAGCCGCTCCAGCTCATTGAGGCTGGCCGGGATCTGCAACACATCGTAGTAGAGCGGGGCGCGGCTGGCGGTGGCGATGAACCAGTCGGCCCGCACCAGCGGCATTTGCGTCAGGGTGAAGGCGCGGATGACCCGTCCGGCGGCCGTTTCGTCGAGCACGCCGTAAGGGTATTCCTGCAGGATGCGGTTCCAGATGGTGGCGTCCCACTGGTACCAGCGCAGATCGATGCGATAGACGGTCTTGGCCGGATCGACCGGCACGGCGAGGACGATCTGCGAGCCCCACGAGAGGCTATTGAGCAGCTTGTTGAGGGCGTGGCGATAGGTCTGCACCTCGTCCTCGCTCAGGCCGGCGTTGTACAGGTGGTGCAGGGTGAAGTAGCGGTAGAAGCGACGGGTGCGGCGTTCGACCGTCTCCAAGTCGGCCAGGATAGCTTGCTGGACGTCGGCCAGGGTGATCGGCGTGCGAGAGCTGGCCGCAGCGGCGGGGGCACCGGCCTCGATCCACCGTCGGACGACCGCTAGCTCGGCCGCGCTAGGCCGTGGCTGCTCGTCCGGCGGGGGCATCGTCCCGTCGTCCAGTCGCCGCCACAGACGGCTGGCCTCCGGCTGGCCCGGCACCACCTTCTTGCGGGCCACCAGCTTGTTGAGGTCGAGGATGTAGTTGATGCCCCCCTCCACGACCCCGTCCTGGCCGTGGCAACGGTAGCAGTGGGTTTTGAAGATGCCCTGCACTTGCGCGGCCAGATCGGAGGACGGCTGCTGGACCTGCGGCGGGGAGGTGGCGGGAGGCGGCTGGTGTTGCGGCGATGGCGGGGAGGCGGCCGCCTGCCCGCATGCGACGCCGGCAATCCCGACGAGCGCCCCTATCGCCACGATGCATACCCGCTGCCGCTGCGACCACGGGTTTGCTCGATGGTGCTGGCGTCGTGTCATTGTCGTCCCTCGCCGATCCGGCAGCGGCCCGGCCTGTCCGGCATCACGGGTAGCCGCCGCCTTGGTCCGACTCGCGCCGGAACGCTGCCGGTCTCTGTAGTATTGACGAGCGGCGACGGTCCGTGGTTTGTCCTGGGGCGAAAAAGGCGAGCTACATGCCCCCTATAAACATGACTATTCTGATCGCGAAAGTGATGATTCGGCCGCCGCATCTGGCGGCTCAGTCCCATTCGACCAGAATGCGGCCCAGCTCGTCGCCGGAGAACTCCGCGTGGACAGTATCCCCCTCGACGATGAGCGGCTGCAAGGTTTGCCCCGTGCCGTCGATCCAGCAGGCGCGGCTGGGGTCGCGGGCCCAGCGCACGGCGAGGGTGCCGCCGTAACCGGTGGTTTCCTGGTAGCGGAGGGCGACGGCCCGATCGGCGGCGGAGCCGGCCGGCACGGGGAAGGGTCGTAGGCTGGTCACGATCACGTTGGGCATGTCCAAGTGGACCAGCCAGCCGGAGGGGCCGGACGGCGGCGGTCCGGCGGCGGCAACCAGCGGAGCGGACGAAATCCACCCCTGCGCCGTCTGCATCGGGATGTCCCGGTCGGCGGCCAGCAGTAGCTCGAAGCGGCGGCCCTCCTCCCCTTCCGGAACCAAAATGACGTCCACCATGCGTTCGCCGTGACGTTGCAGGAAGGGCAGGCCGCCGGTGAACAGGAAGGAGCGTTCGGCGCCGAGGCGAACTTCCAGGTAATCGCCGGAGACGGGGCGGGTGACGCCGGTCTGTTCGTTGCGGCCGTGCACGCCGCGGAACAGCACGGCCCGCTCGTCCCGCCAGCCGAAGCGGGCGGCGTAATACGCATACCAAGGGTAGCCGACCGGCGGGCGGAGGTCCTCCCACTCGATGCGGATTTCCAGCACGGGCCGGCCGAGCCAGGCCCGGACCCGTTGCCGGAAGCGGGCCAGGACCTGGTCCTGCTCGTCGCGTAGCTCGCCGGTGCTGGTGATTTCGCCCAAGGCGGCCCCGGCGTGGGTGACCGCGATGTCCTGGACGACCATGCGGCTGCCCGGGTTATAGACCAACTGCTGGCCAAAGCGGGTCACGCGGCGACGTAGGTCGCGGAAGGAGCGGATGCCGCCGGTGGTGGAGTCGACGTCGCACTCGAAAAACTCGTTGCGGACGGTCAGGCCGTCGGCCAGGGTGAGGCGGGGCTTGGGGGGCGGGAGGTCCGGGCGGCCGCGGGGGAACCAGGCATAGCCGAAGCTGGGGACTTCGACGACCACTCGGGCGACGCCGTCGGCGTACTCGCTGGCCTTGACCGGTCCCTCGACGGGGATGGGGCCAGGCTCGTCGGGCAGCTCCAGGGCGATCCGCCGGGTGAAGCTGCAGGGGTTGAAGAGCATCCAGCCGGGCCGCTCCGGCGGGGTGCGGCCCTGCAGGCGGGCGGCGAGCTTGGCGGTCCAGGCAGTCTCTAGCTCCCGGAGCATCTCCTGGGTCGCGGCCGCCGCCGCCGGATCGCATTCCCCCTGACGTTCCAGGTCCTCCAGCTGTTGCAGGAGCTTGTGGTCGTCGGTGGTGGGGTGCGGCGTGACCGAGCGGTACAGGGCCGCCAGGGCAAACACGCCGTCCAGGCGGCGCCGCCACCGCCACTGCTGCGGGAAGGCCGAGACCGCCTGCGGATGCCGCAGTTGGCTAACGCGACGGTCCAGATCGTCGATGAAGAATTCGTCCGCCGGACGGGCGCCGATGTAGTCGCCGCCGCTGGCTTCGGTGAAGTAGCGGCTCAGGGGGATCCATTCGCCGAATACGCTCTCCAGCTCGGCCAGAGCCATGAAATCGTCATAAAACACGCAGGCGGGCCGCCCCTGGTGCTTAAGGGCAATCGTCGGTGCGGCGTCCGAGCTGTAAGCCTGGTGCAGGTGGTAGATGAGGTTGAAGAAGGTGCGGGGGTCGTCGGCGGGGAGGGGCTCGCGGCAGAAGGCGTCCACGGCCCGGCCGTCGGCGGCGGGCCAATGGATAACTGTGGAATAGAGCCGGGGTAGGGTCGCCCCGTCCGCCGCAATCAGTACGGCGTGGCGGTAGCCGGCATGCTGCAGCAGGGCGGGCAGTTGCGAGTGGAAGGCGCTGTGTTGCCGGAGATACACGTGGGTTTCGCCGCCGCAGAGGCGATGCAGGACGGTCCGCGCCGCCTGCAGGTTCCACAACTGCGACTCCACGGGCAGGTAAGCGTCCTCCCGCTCGCAGTAGGCCCCGCAGCACAGCTCGACGCTGGGCGGGCCGTCCGGGCGGCACCGCTCCTGGAGCTGGGCCAACCGCTGCGGCGACCCTTCCGCCAGCTGCTCGAAAGCCGTCGCCGGGCCGGCCACGCACACCGGGAACCGCTTGTGGAACGCCGCCGGCCAGTCCCCCCTTTCCGGTAACGGCAGGTGGATGAACTCGACCCAAAATGTCCGCTGCGGGTAAAGCTGCTCGCGGGCTTCCCGCAGCTTGCTGGCTGCCTGCCGCAGCGGCGGACGATGGTCTCCCCCCTGCAGTAACGCCTGCACGGCGGCACAGACCCCCTCCCAGAACGCTGGGCCGTCTAATAGCCGCGTGTGGTCGGCCGCCTCGTAGAGCGTGTCCAACAGCAGGTAGCCCAGACCCAGGCTGAGGAAGTCCTGCACCGTTGGCGGCGGCAGCTCCAGCAGCGGCGGCGGCGTGCCGGCCTGCCGGGCCGCCTCCACCACCCCCTGCAGCGTCGCCGCCCGGCTGACCGTTGCCTCCACCACCCCGGCCCCCGCCTGGGCCGCCCGGCTCCGCCAGTCCTCCGGCTGGAACAACGCCGGACCCAGCGGGATGCTGTAAATCGCCCCGGGCTGCGGATTGTCGTGGTCGTAGGAATTGGCCGGTTGCGGCGGTTGCTCCGCTCCCCACAGCGCCGCCGGATGCCACAGCGTCAGATAACCGTTTAGCCAGGCCGTCACCTCGTCGGCGTCGATCTGTAACGGATACGACGTCGGCAATCGCACGGCGGATAACAGGTACAACCGGCGGTGCGGCATGATCTTTCCGCTGTCACCTGAATCGCGGGGCTGGCCTACGGCGGGCAATATCCGGGGAATATCCTATGACGATGCCGCCGGGCGTCACAGTACCTCCGCCCTGTCGGGGGGAGCGGGGACGATCAGACAACGGTCTGTCGCAACCGCGTCTGTGCGTAACCGTACGTCCGCCCGGTCGGCGACAGCGGTCTGGCCGTGCCGGTTCCGCTGGCTGTGCCGGCTTCCCCAAGGCTGCCGTCGTTCCACCCTGCCGTTTGCTGCCAAGAAATGATTGAGGGCTTTGCTGGTTCGCGATAGACTAACAGCAGTAGCTCCTTTTCGCCCCGCGGGGGCCGCCGCACGTGGATGCGAAGCGATTCACCGCCGTTGACCGCGACCTGCTCCGGCGATGCCTGAACCGTCAACCCGGGGCGTGGAACGATTTTATCGACCGTTTTTTGAGCCTGATCTACCACGTGATCAACTATACGGCCTACCTGCGGAGTGCCCGGCTTAGCCCGGAGGATGTGGAAGACATCGCCGCGGAGATCCTGTTGCGGCTGGTGGAGGACGATTTCAAAATCCTGCGGCAGTTCCGGGGCGAGTCGAGCCTGGCGACGTACCTGACGGTGGTGGCCCGCCGCTTATGCGTCCAGGAGCTGGTCAAGCGGCAGAAACTGCGGGAAGCGGCGGCCCGCGGCGAACAGGTGCTGCCCCCCAGCCTCTTCGAGGACGACGCTGCCGCCCAGAAAAGCCTCGAACGGCTCGAAGAGGTCGAACGCTTCCTTAAACGCCTTAAGGGACGGGAGCGGGAGATCGTCCGTCTGTATTATCTCGAAGGCCGCACCTACGAGGAAATCAGCATCGAGACCGGCGTGCCGGTAGGAGCGATCGGCGTGGTGCTGTCGCGGGCCCGCAAAAAGCTGCGGGAGATGGCCAAGATGAGCGGCGTGCAACCTGCGGCGACGCCGGCCCGCCCGGTTCGCCGCGGTGCTCCGGCGGCGTCCGGTCCCGCCGCTGCGGCGTCCTCAACCCCTGCTGCTTCTGCGACCCCTCCATCGCCAGCCGCGACGCCTTCATCACCAGACTCCCCGCCCCCGACAGCCGAATCCGTGCCACCGACTCCCCCAGCAGCTCCTCCGGCAATTGCTAGTGACACCCCGGCTCCGCCTAGCCCGCCGCCCGAACAGTGACCGCCGGCCCCGATCCGTCACCTGCCGCCGGACTGGTTCCGTTACAACTCGTTGTCGCTATTGGGGTTACGTTGATCGTCGTCGTGGGCCCTGGGCACCCCGTTAGAGAGAGTATTGCGTCACAACTCGTTGTCGCTATTGGGTTTACGTTGATCGTCGTCGTAGGCACGCCGCAGGGTCACGTGCAGCAGTTGCGGCGGACAGCGGAACCGCAGCGGCTCCCGCCCGCTCAGGCCGCGGCAGACGGTCATGACTGTTCCGCCGCACTGGAACACGCCGGAATCGAACCGGCGACCGTAACGGCTCGGCACAAAGATCGGCCCGATCAGGGGCAGGCGGATCTGTCCGCCGTGCACGTGCCCGCACAGCAGCAGGTCGATTTCCTGTTGCACGGCCCAGTAGAACTGGTCCGGCGTGTGGCTCAGGCCGAGGCGGAACGCACCCGGCGGCCAAGCTAGCTCCCGCGGCGGTGCAGGCCGCCACGGCCCCTCGTGCCCGACCACGGCGATCGGCTGACCGTCCCGCTCGCAAACGTGCACCCCGTCGGCGACCAGGGTGTAGCCCGACGCCTGCAACGCCTGCTGCACCGCCGCCGGACGGTGCCGGACGTCGTGGTTCCCTAAAATCGCGTATTTGCCGACACGAGCCGACAACCGTCCGAGCAATGGCTCGATCCAGGCGATGTGGGTGTCCGCATCGACGTAGTCGCCCAGCAGGCAGAGCAGGTCCGGCCCGGGCAGCTCCACCGCTGCGGCCAGTACGTGCTCGAACCAGAGCCGGCTGGGCGTGCCGTGAAAGTGTAGGTCGGCCAAAACCAGAATCGTCAGCCCGTCGAGCGGGGCGGGCAGTCGCGGCGGCGCCAGCGTCTGCCGGGTGACTTCCAGGCGGAACACGTCGTTGAACGGTAGGCGGGCCGCCCAGGCCATTTTGCCGTCGCCGTGGGCCGCCGGGCCGAGTTGCCGGCCGAGATCGTAAAGCTGGCTGTGCTCCGCGAGTCGGGCAGGGGGTGGCCGCCGCAACCACCGCCGCACCGTGATGGCCGGGAATACCCCGCCGCCGACGACCAGGCAAAGTGTGCCATATCCGCACACTCCCCATGGGAGGCATATATGGCTCGGCCGGTTCGCCCCGAGGGACTGATCGGCTGCCAGCGGTCCAACCACCGCAGCGGCCCACCACGCCAGCAGGGGGAAAGCGGCGATCCACATGCCGGTGGCGTACCGCCACAGTCGCAGTAGCGGCTTGGGGAGCGGCTGGCCGTAAAGGTAATTCAGCAAAGCAGTTGCGATAGCGGCATGGCCGATCCCGGCCACCCCGAACAATGCGGCGGTCAGTACGGTCATCGCAGTGCATCGTACGATCCGCCTGCCGGTCCGGCAGCCGCTGTTGAGCTCGCGTTTGGGTGGAGGGACAGGATGAGTTGGGGGGCGGTCGCCGCGGCATACCGCATTGGGCAATAGCGACGTAGGATAAGCGGTGCGGGCGGTCGTCCGCGGCGTGTCGGTCGAACCGATCATGGCATGTCGGTCCATCCGCTCGACGTCCGGAGGTCGCCCGGAGGATGAGCCGTGTTCCTACATCCCCTCCCGCACTCGACTTCAGTCGCCGGACGGAAAGTGGCCATATTCACCGGCAGCTTTGATCCGCCGACCAATTATCACCGGGAAGCGGTGCGGCGACTCCTTCAGGCCGGTTTTGAGGAAGTGATCGTGCGGCCGACGGTGCCGCGGCGGACCCCCAGCGACGGGGAGCACGCCGAGCCGCTCCACCGGGCAGTCATGGCCGACCTGGCGTTTGCGGACTTGCCGGGGGTAGCGGTGGACCTGAGCGAGCTGGATTCCGGCGAGCATCTCCCAAATTACGAGTACGAAAAGGTTTACGGCGAACGTGGCGAAGTCTGGCACGTGGTGGCGGCAGAGTTCCTGTCCGGCGGCCGCCGCGGCCAGGCCCTCATCCAGACCCACTGGCAGCAGGGGCAGCAGTTGTGGCAGCAGGGCCGCTTTGTGGTGCTCCATCCACCGCAGACGCCGCCGGAGCCGGCCGACCTGCCGCCGCGGGTCGTCCTGCTGGCGGTGGACGACCACCTCCCGACGCTGGAGATCCGGCGGCGGGTGTTCGAGGGGAAGGACATCCAGCCCTATGTGCCGCCGGCAGTGCATGCGTACATCCGCCGCTACCGCCTCTTCAGCGGCGTGCCAGCCCCGCGGGAAACACAGATGGTCATCGAGCGGCCGCGGCTCCGGATCATTTGGGACGAGCACAATCCGGCGGCGCGTACCCTGGCCCGCCGCTTCGAACGCTGGCAGGCCGAACCGCCCAACGCCATCCTCGTGCTCGGCGGCGACGGTACCATGCTGGCGGCCATCCGGGCCCTATGGCGGCTCCGTTTGCCGTTCATCGGACTCAACGCCGGGACGATGGGCTTCCTGATGAACGAGGAGCTGCCCGCGGAGCTGGAAAACTTGACGTTGCGGGTCTATCTGATGTCAATGCTGCGTGTCGAGACGACTTCGCCGGACGGCCGCACGCACATCGGCCTGGCCTACAGTGACGCCTGGCTGGAGCGGGATAGCGGTCAGGCGGCGTGGCTACGGCTGGAAGTGGACGGCCGCGTGCAGATTCCCCGCGTGGTCGGCGACGGACTGCTGGTGGCGACTCCCTCCGGCTCGTCCGGCTATGCCCGGGCCATGGGAGCCACCCCGGTGCCCCTATCGGCCCCGGTGCTGACCCTGGCCGGATCCAATGTGTTCCAGCCGTATTTCTGGAAGCCGGTGGCCCTGCCGGAAACGGCGGTAGTCCGAATTACCAACGTGGACGAGCGTGGCAAGCGGCCGGTGCGGGGCTTTTTGGACGGTCAGCCGGTAGGGCTAGTGCGGTCGATGGAGATCCGTCGCAGTGCGGTGGCCGCCGCCGAGCTGGCGTTTACCCCGCAGTACGATCTGTCGGAGCGGCTGCTGCGTTCGCTGTTTCCGCGGGAAGCGGCGCCGCCTCCGCCGCGGGAGGAGGGCTAAGCGGTGGTGTACCGTTGGCGGAGGGTTTGCCGATCGACGCGGCCGGCCCGGCACCGGGCGGGGTCGCCGCGGACGGCGGACCATCGGATGCTGAAAATGTAGGCGCGCATGCTTCAATTTTGAGCACGGAATCCGCGATCGCCGGAGCATGCGACACACTTGCCTCAGGTCCGACCGCCTCAGCATGCAGCACGGATGCCTCAAGATTAAGCAGCGGAGCGGCGGCCGGCGGCCCGCCTACCACCGGAGGTGACGGCCGGGCCAGTCCCGGGCGGGCGAGGGATCGCTCGTGGTCCCCGTGCCCGCGGACGCGGTCGATGGCGTGTTCTAAAGCGTGTCCGATCACCTCGGTCGGCCGGACCAACAGCGGCGGCATTTCCGCCGGATTGCCGGTGACCACCTTCCGCCCGAACAGATATTTGTGCAACAACGCTCCTGCCACCGCCGAGAGGATCGCCACGATCACCACTGGCCGGTACTCTTCCTGTACCTTCTGAATCTGGCGGAAGACCTCCAGCATCTGGTCGGTAAGCACATACGACAGCCAGAACAGCAGATTGACCAGGGGGATGGCGTAAATGCCGTCGGCCAGCAGGAACCGCCCCAGTGGCACCCGTAGCACGCCGGCCATCAGGAAAATCGGCGTGCGGATGCCGGGTAGTAGGCGAGCTCCCAGTAGTACCATGATGCCGCGGGCGGCAAAGTTCTTCTCGATCTCCTCGCGTTTTTCCGGCGGCAATAGCCGTCGCTTGACCCAGCCGATCTCGAGTAGCCGCGTCCCCCATAGCCGCCCCGCCGCATATAGCAGACCGTCGGCAATGACCACCCCGGCGATCACCACCGGCAACATAATATACCACCGCAAGTTGGTGTCGCCGTGCCCGACAAGGATGCCGGCTGTGATCACCGGCAGCTCCTCCGGGATCGGAAAGCCGAATCCCGCGGCGATCAGAGCCACAAATACGCCGATGTATCCGTAGCGGTCAAAGTTTTCCAGCATGCCTCCTCCCGCACGGCGTGGACGGGCCATCAATCCGATCGGGCTGCCGCAGAACCGACCTGCTCACAGCATATCATATTGCCGGGGCAGTGTCGCCAGTCGTTGGAGACGCTGCGGCCCCGAGGCGGCCTCCCTCGCTGCGGGACGATACCCCGAAGGTCCCGGGCGGATCACGCTAAGCCGATGAGCTCCGGCGGTACATTGCCCGGCCTCGGCCAGCAGATGTCCCGGGCGGATCACGCTAATCTGATTAACGGCGGCCATGCCGGCATACGGACAGAAGGCTCGTCGGCAAAAAGATCACTATTCCGATCAACAATGCAGCTTTAAAGGGGATACAAAATGGGTTTATGCGCCGCCATTCGGCGGGGCGACGGCCTGCGGAGTCGCCGGGGTCGTGGCCGCCGTCGGTGGGGGGGACTGCGGGGTGGCGTCCCGAAACAGTTGCACAATCTGATCTTGGCGGAAGGGCTTAAACAGGACGTGCTTCATGCCATCGGCCCGGGCCTTGAGGATGGAATGGGCGGTGTCGTAGCCGAAACCGGTGCTCATGGCGACGACGGCCCGGGGACAGACCTCCCGCAGGCGGCGGTAACAGTCGTAGCCGCCCATGTCGGTGGGTTTGACCTCCTGGATGATGGCGTCGTACGGGGTGGTGCGGGCCATGGCGATGCCGTCGGCGGCGGTGGCGGCGGTTTCGACCGTAGCCCCCAGGCGGCTGAAGACCATGTGGGCCTGTCGCCGCATCTGTTCGTCGGCATCGATGACCAAGACGCGTTTGCCGGCCAAGGGGGCTGGCTGTTGACCGCTCAGGGGGCTGGCCAGCAGGTGTCGCTCGACGTGGCTGACCCCCTCGCGGACGGCCCGGGCCGCCTCCCGCAGCCGCTCGGCCCGCTCGTGCAGCTCCGGGTGCGTGGCCCGTAACTGCTCCATTAGCACGCTGGCCCCGGCGACCACCTCGTCCAAAGGCAGGGCGATCTGCTTGTTGACCGCCTCGATCGACTGCGACGCCGTACAGATCTGCTGGGCGCTAAGCAGGTCCAAGGTGTGCAGTGCGGCGGCGATCTCCTTGCTAAACAGCTCCGCAAACTGCAGGTCTTCCGGGCCGAAGGCGTTGACTTGCGGGCTTTCGACGTTGAGGGTGCCGATGACCTCGTCGTGAAACTTCAGCGGCACGGTCATCGAGCTGCGGGCCCCCGCCGCACCGCTCAAATACAGCGGGTCTTTGGTCGTGTCCGGGCACAGATAGCTCTGGCCGGTGTAGGCGACATAGCCGGTCACGCCGTTGCCGCTGGGGCGGGCGTAGAGCTTGCGGCCGGCCGCCTCCGGGAGCATCCCGTCCTGTAACAGCGGGATCAGCTCACCGGTCTGACGGTCCAGCAGGCGGACCTCGATCGTGTCGTAATGGAGCAGGTTGTGGATCGACTGCCGCAGGTTCTGCTTGAGCAGCTCGATGCGGGAGCGGACGTTCATCTCGGCCAGCTGTTCCGGCGACAGCCCCGCCAGCTCCCGCCCCGCCTGGTGCAACGCATCCAGCTTCTGCTGCTGGATCACCTCCGGCGTGACGTTACGAACCAGCACGATCATCTGATCGACGTTTCCCTGCGGGCCGATCACCGGCCGGATGTCCGCCTCCAGGTACGGCTGGTCCGGCCGTTGCGGGCACCAGAGCCGCAATTGCGTCGGCTGGCCGCGGCGGGCCGGCCCGAGCGGGTCCTCCACCCGCGATTGGCTCGGCATCTGCCAACTCAGCGTGGCGATGCTCCCCCGATCGACCGAAGTGCCGACGGCACAGACGGTTGCGCCCAGTGCTTCCAGCAAAGGCCGGCCCGTCGCCGCACCGCCGGCCAGCGATTCGATATACCGGTTGGTCCATAAGATGCGGCCGCTGCTGTCGACGATGGCCAACCCCTTGTCGATGTGCTGCAGGATCAGCTCGTCCCGCTGGAACTGGTCCAGCAGGGCGTTGAGGACCTCCGGCCGGCCGACCACGGCGGCAAAGCCCCCCTGCTGCAGCCGCTGGCTGACCACCGCGGCGTCCGCCGTCACCTGCTCGACGTCGGCCTCCGGGAATAGCCGGGACGTCGCCGGGACATCCCCGGGGCCGATCCACAATATGCGGGGACGCTCTGTCACAACCGCTCCTGCATCCATGGTCTCCGTAATTATAATTTCATGTAACAGAGTGTCACAATCAATCCCTCTCCATCCGGCGGGACCGGCCGCAAGGGCCGGCTTGCCCCATCGTGCCGTTAAAGTTGCGGAGTTCGGATCGTCATGTCATAATGAAGACGGCGGCCGGGCGGCTTCCGCCGTACGCGCGGAATCGCCGGCGCCAACGCAACCGCCGCCGGATGCGTCTTATCTAATGGTGATGGAGATGCACGCCGCTACGGCCAAGGAGCGTTGGCCCATCCAGAGGAGCACGTAGCGAGCGGCCAAGCCAAACGCTCACAAATGGTTACCCAGAGGGGAGATAGGAGCCATGAGACCGATCCGGGAACAAGGGAAATGGCTGTTGCTGATGGCCCTGCTGGTCAGCGTAGCGGGGCTGTTGACCGGCTGGGGTGTGGCCTGGTCCACGGCGGATGAGCCAAAGCCGATCGATTTGGGAGACTTGCGAGCGGCGATCCAGGCGGCGGACCGCCGCGGGGTCAACGTCGCCGACATCGCTCAGGCTTTGGAGAGGCTGGACAAAGCGTTAAAAGATGGTCTGAAGGTTCAGCCGGGCCAGGCGGAGGTGCCGGCCGAGCTGCAGGCGTTGCGTGACGCCGTCGAGATGGCCGCACGCAAGGGGGAGAACGTGGACGAGATCCGCCAGGAGCTGGCGGCGGTAGAAAAGCGGCTTTTGGGCCGCACCCTGGTGGCCGAGCGGCCGCCGATGCCGCAGCCGCAGCCGGAGGAGCGGCCCCGCCCCGGGATTGTGCCGCCCGGCGGCGGTTTCGGTTTCGGCGGCGGCCTCCCATTTGATGGGATCGGGCCGGGGATGTTTGGTCCCCTCGGCGGAAAGGGACGCAACGTCGACCGCGAACTGTTTGACAAGGCCCAGGAGCTCCGCATGAAAGCCCTGCGGATGCTCATGGAAAATCCCAACGACGCAGAAGCCATCAAGCTGATCGAAGAGTCGATGCAATTGATGCTCAAGGCGTTGAACCATGAGGGACCGATTGAATTTTTCGGGTTCCCAGGTCTGCCATTGGGCGACCTGGAGGTGCCAAATAACCGCGTGCGACTCGGCGTACGCATGGAGCGGGTGCCGGAGCTGCTTTCGGAGCAGTTAGGTCTGGAGATGGACCGCGGCGTGGTCATTGTGGAGGTTCTGCCGAACACGCCCGCGGAGAAGGCCGGCTTCAAGCCGAACGACATCGTCATCGAATTTGCCGGCAAGCCGGTGCCGAACAATCCGGAACGCTTCGCCCAGATGGTGCAGGAAGTCAAGGCCGGCGAGAAGGTCGCCGCCGTCGTGCTACGCAAGGGCAAGCGGGTCGAGCTGCAGGGGATTGAGCTGCCGGAGCAGCCGCAGCGGGACGCCCGCGAACCGCGGATCCGGCCACGCCGTCAGGTGGAACCGCTCCCGCCGCGGGACAACCCCCCGCCGGACGGTATCGAATTCGGCGGCGGCGGAGCCTTCCCCGGCCCAGTGCCACCGTTTGGCGACGTCTTCCCCGACCTCCCCTTCGGCGGCGGTTTCGGCGGGCCAGGACGGTCAGTCAGCTTCGGCATCATCAACGGCGACTTCGTCCTCAAAGTCGATGACAATGGCGTCGAATACGTGATCACCGGCCGCATGCACGCCGATGATCCGATCGACCAGATCGTCATCCGCGACGGCAAGGACAAAATCACGGCCGACTCCCTCGACAAGGTCCCCGCAAAGTACCGGCCGGTGCTCGAGGAGGTCCTCAAGCAATACCGTATCCTGCCGGACCGGCGGGGCCCGCGGGACGGCGAGCGGCCCGCCAAGCCCAACCGCGACAAACCTGACGCTGCCAAGCCCGAAGGAGCCCGGCCGGATGGAACCCGTAAACCGGAGGCCGACAAGAAGGATGGTACGCCCGCACCCGGCAACGTCCGGCGCGACGGCAAGAAGATCGACTGATCACGCCGACACGGCCTCCAACCGGTCGCCATGACCGGGCCGCCCGTCCCCAGGCCGTAGGTGTGAGTGTTTCGGCTGGTTAAGACTTTGGCCGGGCGGGTGTGGCCTGTTCCTTGTTCGATTTGAGGAACGCAACCGCCTTGGCCGGCTCGGCTAGCTCCGGCGGCAGGGACGCTCGGCCGGTCCGTTGCGGCACGGGCAGCTCCAGCGGCTGCCCCCTGTGGTATTCCTTCATCCGGCGGATCTTGTCCTGCACCCGCATTAGCCCTTCCAGCAGCGCTTCCGGCCGCGGCGGACAGCCCGGCACATACACGTCCACCGGCACGACCAGATCGACCCCCTTGACGACGTTGTAGCCGTATTTGTAGTACGGCCCGCCGCCGCAGGTGCAGGCCCCCATGGCGATGACGAACTTCGGGTCGGGCATCTGTTCGTAGAGCCGCCGGACGCGTTCGGCCATTTTCATGTTCACCGTGCCGGCGACGATCATCAGATCGGCCTGTCGCGGTGTGGCCCGGAAAGCCCCGGCCCCGAAACGGTCGATGTCGTACCGCGGGGCACCGGTCGCCATCATCTCGATGGCGCAGCAGGCCAGGCCGAACGTCAGCGGCCACAGGCTGGATTCCCGCGCCCAGTTGATCGCGTATTCCAGGCTGGTCACCACCAGGCCGTCTTCCAACCGTCCCTCTAGGAGTCCCATCAGTTATCCTCCGTCCGTCGCAGGATGTCATCCGCTGGCCGGTGGCGGGCCATGCGGCGGGTCAATGGTGCGGCGAGTCGTGCGGCGGATAGTGGTCGGGTCGTCGTCGCCGCACGGTTCGCCGCACGGTTGGCCGCTGGGTGCTCAGGCGGCCCGGGCGTAGGGTACGGCCGCGGGGGGCTCCTGGGCTGCCGTGCTGCGGACCCAGTAGAGGTCGCCACGCCGCCACAGGTAAGCAAAGCCGACCAGCAGGACGCCGAAAAAGACCAGCAGGTCCGCAAAGGCCCATCCGGCGAAGGCCGACAGTGGCGGCGTCGCCGGCGGGGCCGCATCCATTGCCGGCGGGACGATCTGCAGGTTCGTCACGGCGGCGGCCCGTGCTTCCTCCGGAAGCGACGCGTTGGCCGCCCGCGTCGCACTGCCGAACACTACCGCCCATGGAAAGAAAAAGGCGATCTCCACGTCAAAGACGACAAACAGCAACGCCACCACATAAAACCGCAAGTCAAACTGTACCCAGGCGCTGCCGACGGTCTGTTCGCCGCACTCGTACACCTCCTGCTTGATCGGCGTGGGACGCTCTGGACGCAGCAGCCGTCCCAGTAGCAGGTTCAGACCCACCAGGGCCACGCCTGCCAGCAGAAAGATCGCGATTGTCACGACCAGTTCCGGCATAGGCTGTCTCCGCAATGATGTGAACCGTTAATTCGTCGCCGCAAGGGTGCGAACTGTTGAGCAGTCTCTCGGGCATAAACCTCCTGTTGGGGCCGATCATTGCGGCGTGGCCGGGGCCGCACCACCGCTGGCCGCAGGCGGGGAAGCAGGCGTAGGGGGGGCGGCCGCTGTCGCCGTCGGGGTAGTCCCGGCGGATGCGGCCCCTGGGGCGGCCGCCGGGCCTGGGGCGGCCGCCGGGCCTGGGGCGGCCGTCCCCGTCGGTGCCGCTGCTGTCCCCGTCGGTGCTGGCGTCGCCGTCTTCGTCCACACCGGCAAGGTAACCTTTTTGGATTCGTGCACCGCCGTGGGGTTGAGCGTGTCCTGTCCCCAGGCCACCTCCAGCGGCAGCTTGGCGAAGTCCACGATGCAACCGTCGCGGCTATAGGTGCTCAGATCGTAGGTCGAACTCATGAACAGGCAGTCGACCGGGCAGGGGTCGACGCACAGGGCGCAGAACATGCATTTGGTGTAATCGATCTTGAAGCCGGTGACGATGAAGCCCTTGGCTGGCGGGGGCGCTTTTTCTTTTTCGATGTAGATGCAATCGACCGGGCAGGCGCGGGCGCATTTGTCGCAGCCGATGCAGGTGGTCAGGTCGAAGCGGTGGAAGCCGCGGTATCGCGGCCGCACCGGCACCGGTTTTTCCGGATAGGCGAAATAGGCCGTGAACGGCCGGCGGACGTACGACTGCACCCAGGTGTGCAGCGTTACGTACATGCCGTGGGCGATCGTTCCCACTGCCCGGCCCACGTTGCGGAACCACTGATACATGCTTCGATTCCGGTTGCGGCCACCGGCGGCCACGCTCCATCGGCCGTCCGCTCAAGGTTGTCCTTATGGTCGTTGTTATGGTCGTCTTTATGGTTATCATAGCAACTGCCCGCCGGTCGGGGGCAATCCCGGCTGCGGGGAGCATCGCAACAGAATGGGGGGCATCGTTCGGTGGGCGGTGACGGCGTCCACGGCCGACTGCTGCAGGTCTGCGGCGATGGCTCAGCGGGTGGTGACGGCGTCCACGGCCAACTGCTGCAGGTTTTGCCGCATCGGTGAGGCGTCGGCGTTGGGCAGGCCGGTACGTTGGATGAGCAGGATGACAAACAGGTCGCGTTTGGGGTCGATCCAGCCTTGGGTACCGAAGGCGCCGCCGTGGCCGTAGGAGCCGGGGGAGAGCATGGCGGTCACGCCCTGGGGCTGGCGGACGACGGCCCAGCCGTAGCCGAAGCCCATGCCGGGGACGAAGCCGGTGGTCAGCTCGCCGGTCTGCAGGCGGGTCATTTCGGCGACGGCCTGTTCGCTGAGGATCCGCCGCCCGTTGTACTGCCCGCGTTGCAGCATCATCTGGTAGAGCCGGGCCAGGTCCGGCCCGCTGGAGACCAGCCCGGCGGCGGGGATGGGATGACGGGCTTGGGGCACCAGGGCGATGAGCGTGTTCGGCGTGGGCACGAGCTGGCCGTTTTTGTCCTTGCCGTAGGTGACCGCCAGCCGCCGCAACTGCTCGGCGTTCGGATAGAAGGTGGTGTCGTGCATCCCCAGCGGGTCAAATAGTCGCCGCTGGAGGAACTGTTCGTACGGTTCGCCGGCGACGACTTCAATAATGCGGCCGAGGGTGTCGATGCCGGGGTTGGAGTAGCTCCAGCGGCTGCCGGGATCGAACTGGAGGGGGAGGAGAGCGGCGGCGAGGGTGGTCTCGGCGAGGGTGCGGTGGCGTTTGAGGTAGACGTCGTCGACGCCGGGGGGGTAGGGGGCCAGGCCGGCGGTGTGGGTGAGCAGGTCGCGGATCTGCACGGGGCGTTGTGGCCGCCGCAGGACCAGGCGGTCCGGCTGGCGTTCGGCGACCACCATCTGGCCGCGGAACTCCGGCAGGTAGCGGGCTACCTCGTCCTCCGGGCGGAGTTTGCCATCGTCGACGAGCATCATAATGCCGATCGCCGTGATGGGTTTGGTCATCGAGGCGATGCGGAAGAGGGCGTCTTTGGGCATGGGGTCGCGGGTTTGCAGGTCGCGGAAGCCGACGGTGGCGTGATGGAGGATGCCGCGGGCGCGGCCGACGACGGTCACGGCGCCGCTGATCTCACCGGCGTCGACATATTTGCCCAGGATTGCCGGGATCATCTCCAGTTTTTCGGGATGGGGGACGTCCGCCTGGGCATGCACCGGCGGCGCGGCGGCGAGGACCAGAACGCAAATGGCAACACAATGACGCTTCATCGGTCAACTCCTTTCGGGGGAGCGGGTAAGATGGCGTGGATCGTCGCCACAACGGCTGGGTCTGCGGCGGTCAGAGGTGTTCGCGAGCGCGGCGGATCCGTTCGTGTTGCTGTTCGGCCCGTTCCTCGTCCTTGAGGGCCTTGAAGACGTCCTGGAGCCGGCACATGGCCTTGAAGGTTTCGAGTTTGTTGGTGTTGTAGACGGTGTCGACCCACAGCAACGTCCACATGGCATCGCGGTAGCGTCCGGCCTGCCAGTAGAGTTCGCCGAGCACGCCGAAGGCGGCGGCCCGCACGGCGGGGTCATCGGTGGCGGCGATAATTTTGTCGAGCGTCGCTTTCAGCGCATCCAGGCTTTGCGGCGAGGGGTTCTGGGCAGCCTTGGCGGCGGCGTCGTAGATTTCCAGGCGTTGCCGCAAGGGGCCGGGCGGGGCCGACTTCAGCGCGGCGGCGACCGCCGTAGCGGCTGCGGCGGGATTTTTGCTCCGCAAGTAGGCATCCGCCTCCTGGATGGCGGCTTCCAGGCGGAGGACCGGTGGCAGCTCCAGCTTGCTGAACCGCGACCAGAAGCGGGCGTTGTCGGTGTGGTTACCCAGTTCGACGTTGAGGCGGGTGTAGGTGCGGGCTGCCGGCCAGAGCTCCCAGCCGCTGGAGTAACCCGCGAAGAAGGTGTTCCACTGTTTGGCCGCCGCCTCGGCTAGCTCCCGCCAGGCGGTCGGGCTGTCGGCACTGTCGGCGATGCGGGTGGACATTAGGGCGATACGGAACTCCAGATGCCGCTTGCTAGGTTCTGGGGCATTTTTGGCTTTTTTCAACAGATCGTCGTAGGTGTTGCGGGCGGCCTCGTAGTCTTTGGCGGTCTTTTTCTCTTCGGTGTTGATGGCGGCCTTGAATAGGAGGTAATCGACGCCGGGGAGCTCGCCGGGGATGATTTTGAGAATGTCGTCGTAGTCGAGCAGGACGGTCTGTTTGTCTTTGATTTCGAAGCCGGCGGGCGTGAGGGCGAGTTTGCCGGAGTAGGACTTGATGGAGCCGTCTTTGCGATTGCGGACCTCGACGCGGTCCGGCTGGGGGGCTTGGGCCGTCACCAGGGCGGCCCCTGCGGCGAGGGCGAGGGCCGCCGCGACGGATTTCCCGGGGAGTTTCGGCATGGCGATTCTCTCCTCAGTTAATGATCGGTTGTAGATGACGATCCCGCCGCCGTCACTGTTCGGCCGGCTTCAAAAATAGTTGGCCCTGGTTGGCGATGTAGGCCTTTTTGACCGCCGGCTCGGATTCCAGAAGCTGGTGGAAGCGGTTCCAGGTTTCGGGGAGGATGATGCTGGTTCCGGCCTGTTCCATTTCGGCGATTTTGTTAGCGATTTCCATTTCGGCGATGCGTTTACCGACGGTTTCCAGGCTGCGTTGCAGGGCGTCCGGGCGGTCTTTTTGCAGGTGTTTGTTGGCGGCGATCATGACGCGTTGGACTTCGTAATAGGCGTCGAAGAAGCCGCTTTTGGCCCGCCGGATCTGTTCGGGGGTGGCCTCCTCGGGGTTGAGGCGGCTGACTTCGGCTTGTGCAAAGCGGAACAAGGTGGTCCATTCGTTGAGGGCGTTGCGCCAGTCGGCTTGGGCGGCTTTGGGGCTGGCCGCCGCGGCCGCACGGGCTTCGTAGGTGAGGGCCAGCTCGCGGCGGAACTCGTAGCTGGCGAAGCCGAAGCCGCGTTTGTCCGCCGTACCGATGATGCTCAGGAGCAGTTTTTCGGCCTCATCGTAACGTCCGAGTTCGCGGAGGGAGCGGGCCGTGTAGAGTTGTGCGGTCCGGTAGTCGCGGCTTTCGTCGCGGAAGCGGTTGCGGATGAGGTTGTCCGCGATGGTATCGACGGCGACCTGCCACCAGGGGGTGTTGGGGGGCAGGTCGGGGATGTCGTCGGTTTTGGGCGGGGGGATTTCCTTGAGGATGTCGATGGCCCGCTGGTGATCGCCGATGGTGGAGAGGGTCTGGCCGATGAAGATGAGCATGCGTTGGGTCTTTTTGGGGGCGTTGAGCAGCTCATCCAGCAGCAGTTGCAGGCCGTCGCCGACGAGTTTGGCTTCGGCGTCCCGTTTTTCGCGGCGATGGTTGGCCATGACGGCGGCCAGCTCCCGGGCCAGGCGTTCGTACATATCCTGGCTGTTGTCGACGGTGACGCCGAGTTTTTTGACCGCCTCGAGGCGTTGCCGGGCCATCTCGGGGTTACCCTGCTGGACGGCCAATTTGAAACTGAGCAGGCCGATATCGCGGCGGACCTTATCGATGCCGGCAGCCAGTCCGGCGATGCGGGCCTTTTGGGCGGCGATTTCCTCACTGTCCCCATCGTCGCCTTGTCCGCCGATCCAGCGTTGCAGCTCCCCTTGGAGAAGGGGTCCGTCCTTGTGCAAGCTATCGATGACCGGCTGGATGGTTTTTTCGGCGGCGTCGAAATCGGGAGGTTGGCGATCGAGCAGGGCGGCGGCCCGCAGGAAGGTGGCCCGGGTTTTGAGATCGACGGCCATTAGAGTCAGCTCGCGGCCGTCAAGGGTGAGTGATTTCCCTTTCTTCTTGTCGTTGGCGGTGAGGGCTTCGTAGGTGGGGAGATATTTGAGGATGTCGTCCGCCTCGGCGGCGGCGCGGTCGTAGCCGGGGGTTTTTTTCTCGGTGTCCGGATCGGCCAGGGATTGCATCAGATAGAGTTGGCCGAGGCGGCTGCGGGCGAGGTAGTAGTCGCGGACCTGATCGGCGGGGGCGGCGGCGATGGGCCGCACCAGGCGGGCCAAGTCGTTGGTCGTCTGCCGGTAGATTTGCTGTTTTTCCTTGGCGGATAAGGGTTTGCTGCTGGCAGTGGAAGCGATCAACTGGGTGGCCAGGTATCCCTGGGCCAGGCGGGCGTTGACGATTTGGGTATAACCAGGTCTTACGCGTAGGATCAGCTCGTAGGCTTCGCGGTAGAGGTTGTCTTCGAGCAAAAGCAGGGCGAGGCGGTGGCGGATGGCGTCGGTGGCGACCTCGTTGGGGAAGCGCTGGTCGAGGTAGCGGGCCAGCGCGATGGCCCGGCGGCGGTCGGTGGTCCGGATTTCGGCCAGGGCGTTTTGCTGCTCTGGAGTGGGGCTGACGGCGGGGGCCTTGACTTGCTGGGCGGCGGCGATGTAGGCGTTGACGGCCAGAAAGCCGGCACTGGCCAGGCGGCTGGCGGGGGCTTTGGCGTAGCGAGCGACGGCTTCGCCGAGGACGGCGGCGCGGTGCGGTTCGCCGTTGGTCAGGTAGAAGTAGGTCAGTCGCAGGAGGTTGTCGAAGACTTCGGTGGGGGGATCCTGGGGGGTGGCCAGCTCACGGGCCCGCTCCAACAGGGCCAGGACGCGTTGCCGCTCGCGGGGGAGTTGCTGTTCGGCGGCGCGGCGTTGCAGTTCCAGTCCGATCGCCGCCAGCGCCCGTTGGTTTTGTTTGCATTCCTCGAGCTTGCTTTGCAACTGTTGGAGGCGTTGTCCAAGGAGTTGCTCCCGTTCCTGCAGACGGGCTAGCTGGACGAAGGCGGCGACTTGGGCGTCTTCGAAGTTTTGGAGACGGTGGGGTGAGAGGTCGGCATCGCCGAGCAGGCGGCGGAGGACGGCGAGGCGGTAGCGTTCCGCGCGGGCGGTATAGTCGGACTGCTGCTGGCCGAGCCAGCGGTAGTGGCGTTCCGCTTCGCGGAAGAGTGTCTGGACGGTAGGGGGGAGAGTCTGGGGTTTGCCGGATTTGGGGGTAGGTCTGAGGAGGATTTCGCCGCGTAGTTGCAGGCTGAAGGCGAGGTAGTAGCGGACGGCGAACTCTTCGGGAGAAGGCCGGCGGGGGTTGCCGTAGCGGCTGAGCCATTGCCGCAAGCGGTTGGCGGCGGCCTCCAGGGCGGCGGAACTGGGTTTACCGATGGCCGCTTCGTATTCGCGGCGGACCTGGAAGAATTCGGCCAGGCGTTTCCCCTCGATCGCCTCCGCCAGGTTGGTGGCCAGGATGGTTTTGAACTCGGCTTCCGCTTCGTTGGGTTTGCCCTGGAGCATGAGGACTTCAGCCAGCCAGGCGCGAGCGATCCACACGCCGCGGTTGTTGGGGGGGCCTTTGGCCAGTTGGGCGAACTTTTGGCGGGCAGATTCGAGGAACTTGTCGCGTTCGATGGTGCCCGCCGCGCCGGTGGCGACGACGGTTTCGGCGAGGTTGGCGATGTTGATCGCCGCGGCCAGGTCGGCTTCAAACGCTTCGCGTTCGAGGCGGCGGCGTAGGGCCGGCTCGAGCTTTTTGTCCTCAAGCTGGTTTTTGAGAAGCTGGGCGGCCTCCTCAAACTTTTTGGAGGCGGCCAGGAACAGGGGTCGGGCTTTCTGGGCTTCCTGCCGTCGTTTTTCGAGTGCGGCGTCGCGTTCGCGTTCCTTGCGGACGCTGTCGGGGTCGTCGGCGGCCGGGGGTGGGGGGATGTCGATCCGCCGGCTGCGGCTGAGCTGTCCTTTGGCCTCGGCGGCGGTCAGGCGGGCCAGGGCCAGGTTGGCCTCCACAGCCCGGGGGTGCTTGGGTTGGAGGCGGAGGAAGTCGTTGAAGCTGACCTTGGCTTCGCCGAGCAGGGCTTCGCGTTGTCCTTCCTCGGCCTCGTTATCGGCGGCGGCCAGTAGGCACCAGCCCCGCTCCAGCAGCAGGAGCGGACGGTCCGCCGGAGGGAGCTTCGGGCCGATCTCATCGAGGTATTCCAGGGCCAGGTCGGCCATGCCGGCCTCGCGTAGGCCGCGGGCCAGCTCCAGAGGCGAAGGGGGGTCCCCCCTGCTCACGTTCCACATCCCGGCCATCAAGACGACGGCCGCTACCAGACGGATACGCTGACGCATCATTGCGGACTCCGCCCCATCGACACGGATATCGAGGGATGCAAATCGGTTAAGTCTGTCTTTACAGGATAGGATATCACATTAGACGGGGCGGCGATGCCAGAAGTTCCGGAAAGTGGGGCGACACGCGCGGCTGCGACGGCCCGATAGGTGATAGGACATCCGGTGTGAGAAGTTCGGGGAAGTGGGGGGACAGGCGCGGCGGGGCCGCCGGTCCGGCGCGCGGACCCAGGACGCCGGGGCGGCGGGTCAACGGGCCACGAACTTCTTGATGCGGTAGCCCTTGCCGGGTCCTTGCAGCCACTCCACGAACGATTTGTGCAGCAGCTTGTTAAAATCGACCGGTGGCTGGCCCGGCTGTGGCGGCACGACCTTGGGGGGATTCCAGCCGTCATTGGGCCCGAGTCCGAGGGCATAAAAGGCCTGGACCGGCTGGAAGGCGGGGGGTTCACCGCCGTTTTGCGGCGTGCTCCAGTCGGCGGCGGCTAAAGCCTGCAGTATCAGGCGACTCTCTTCAGCACTGATGGGAACCTGGTCGACCTGGTTGGCAAACATTGGCGTGGCCCGGTACTTGAGGGTGAGGATGACCGCCGCTTCGGCGCGGGCCGCAGGCTTGCCGTTTGTGAGGGCCTTGGCCGGATCGGCCAGCACGGCGGCGATCCTCTTAATGGTTTGGACGTCCTTGCGGGCCGACTCGTCTTTGATGGCAATTGGGGGATGCATGCCGGGCATGAAGTAATAGGCACCGGCCGGATGTTTGGTCAGGAAAAAGAGGAATTCGTCCCCTTCCTTGAGGTTGGGGAGTTGGAAACCGGGGCGGATGGGCGGGCGGGCGATCGGTCGCCGGGGCAGCCCGTCGGCCGGGGGCGGGGGCGCTTCGGCCGTATTTTGCGGGACAAAGGCGATTTTCAGGTGGGTCAGGTCCGATGCCCCGATCAGATTGTCCACGATGCGGACGACGGCGATTTTGTGGGCGACCTTGTCCGGTGCACCGGGGGCGACCGGGAGATCGACGGTGTCTTTTTCGATGGCGGTGACTTTGCCGACGATGACCACCTCTGCCTGCAAGGCCCGCTGTTGCGGCGGGAAAAAGGCGATCCGCAATGCCGGAGCGGGTAACGCGGCCAGCAGGAGCCCGCCGCAGGCCAGCAGTCCCATGACCAAAGTCTTACGCCACAACGGGTTGTGTCCCCTCATGCGTCCTCCTACCAATCGGGTGAGTATAACCTAACAAAACCGGCGTGTTCCGAGCGTGGCCGCATCGAAACGGGCCTGTCGCTGGACTCTGGCGGCTGTTCAGATTTTGAACATGCCTCGCCTTATCATACAAGACGAAACAGACCGGCCGAAAGTTTGGCGACCAGCAAAAATTGTCCGGTAAGCGGCCGCCGCTAGGACGCTCGGAATGTACCGCCCATCCGCGATTCACTCCAATCCAGGGCGGACCATCGCTTCCGGTCGGACGATCCGGTCAAACAGCTCGGCGGTCAAGACGCCGGAGCCGTCCTTGAGCGGCGGGGCCAGCTTGATGGCCTCTTCGCGGAGGGTGGTGCCGTTGGCGTGGGCGGCCTTGGCGATTTTGGCCGCCGCGTCGTAGCCGATGTAGCGGTTGAGGGCGGTCACCAGCATCAACGATTCGTGCAGGTAACGTTGCAGGCGGGGGCGGTTGGCGTCGATCCCCTTGCGGAGGCCGCCGCCGGGACGGGGCCGGATGCTCGCCGGGTCGACTTCCCATTGCCCGTTGCTCCGGTTGTAGACATATTCCAACGCCTGATAGTCGATTTCGGGCCCATCGGCGACACAGTGGACGCGGAAGCTGTGGCAGGCGTCGCTCAGTAGGCGGATGGACTGCAACAGGTTATAGATGAGGACGGGCTTGAAGACGTTCAGCTCGAAGTTCCCCTGGCTGGCGGCGAGAGCGACGGCGGCGTCGTTGGCGATCACCTGTACGCAGACCATGGTCATCGCCTCGGACTGGGTGGGGTTGACCTTGCCGGGCATGATCGAGGAGCCAGGCTCGTTTTCGGGGATGGTGATTTCGCCGAGGCCGCAGCGGGGGCCGGAGGCCATCCAACGGATGTCATTGGCGATTTTCATCAGGGCGACGGCCAGGGTTTTGAGGGTGCCGGAGAGGGTGGCGAGGGGTTCGTGGCCGGCCAAGGCCTGGAACTTGTTGGGGGCAGTGCGGAAGGGGAGGCCGGTCAGCTCGGCGATTTTGCGGGCGACGCGTTCGGCGAACTCGGGGTGGGCGTTCAGGCCGGTGCCGACGGCGGTGCCGCCCAGGGCCAGCTCGTAGACCGCCGGCAGGGCCGCCTGCACCGCCTGCCGGCCGTAATCGAGCTGGGCGACGTAGCCGCTGAACTCCTGCCCCAGCGTAAGGGGCACGGCGTCCATCAGGTGGGTGCGGCCAATTTTGACGATCTCGGCAAACTCGGCGGACTTGGCCGCCAAGGCGTCCCGCAGTTGCTGCACCGCCGGAACGAGCCGCTGGACGGTCTGCTGGGCCGCGGCAATGTGCATGGCCGTGGGGAAGGTGTCGTTGGACGACTGCGACATGTTGACGTCGTCATTGGGGTGGATGGGGCGTTTGCTGCCAGGGACGCCGCCGGCCAGGACGATCGCCCGGTTGGCGATCACCTCGTTGACATTCATGTTGGTCTGGGTGCCGCTGCCGGTCTGCCAGACCCGTAGGGGGAAGTGGTCGTCGAGCTGGCCGGCGATGACTTCCTCGGCGGCGCGGACGATCAGCTCGCATTTGTCCGCCGGCAGCAGTCCCAGCTCGCGGTTGACCAACGCCGCCGCTTTTTTCAGGATGCCGAAGGCCCGGATGATCTCCGGCGGCATCAGCTCCGTACCGATGGCGAAGTGCACCAGTGAGCGGGCGGTCTGGGCCCCAAAATGCCGATCCGCAGGGACACGAATCGGCCCCATCGTGTCGGTTTCGATGCGGTAGTCCATGATTGTGCTTCCTCGGTTAGCCAGACGACGGCCCGCCATGCGGGGTCAAAAACGGACCGCCGCATTTGCTTTTTCGCGATTTATGGTGCATAATTGTACCGATACACGCGAGGAAGCGGTAGAGTGAGTTGACATGTGAACAAGAAGCGGTAGGGGGGATTGCACGTGAACAAGGGGTAAAGCCCCTACCGCTGGCCTCGCCGCGACCCGGTTCGGCGGTGCGCCGCTGGTGCCCCCCTGAGGGCAAATCCCCCCATTACATGTTGTTGTGGTAACCTGCAGTAACTTGCAGTAACCTGCAGTAACTGTGGTTGCTATAGTCTGGCCGTGATCGCCGCGTGGGGTTGCTGCGGCGAAGGGGGATATTATTGCGTATTGCGGCGACGCCGGACTTGTCGACGCCGGACTACTTGAGCGGCGACCGGGGAGATTATTGCGGCGACGCCGGACTTGCCGATGCCGGACTTGCCGATGCCGGACTACTTGAGCGGCGAGTAATCGGTGGGCAGGAGGAACTCGCTGCGGACGCCCCCTTTGGGTTCGGTCAGGCTGCCGCCGGCTTTTTCTTCGCTGGCCTTGCGGGCGGCGATCCATTCTGGGTCTTGCCGGAACGCTTCAAAAGACTTTTTGGCGTCCTCGACGCTCTTGTGGGCGAGCAGGTAGATCAGTTGCGTGTCCGCGCCCGGCTGGCCGGGCAGGAGGTTCCAGTAGGCGATGTTGGTGATGCCGTGTTTTTCAAAGAGCTTGATGGTGTGGTTGCGGAAGCGGTCGTTGAGGGCGCCGAGGTTCCCCTTGGTCGCCGTGTAGGTGCGCAGCTCGAAGACCCGCGGCGGGGAGGACGGCCGCAACGTCACCGGCGGCGAGTAGTCGGTCAGGACCATGAAGACCGACTCGACCCGCTCGACGAGCTTGCCGTCCTTTTCGGTCTCGGCGACGACCTTTTTCCATTCGGGATCGTTGATGAAGTTTGTGAAGCTTTCGTCGCGGGCGGCCTTGCTCGGGGCGCTGATCCAGTAGATGAGTTTGCGTTGCGGGTTGTCGCCGACGGGGACGAAGTAGCCGCCGTTGGTCAGGCCGTGCTTTTCAAACAGCTTCATGGTGTGGTTGCGGAAGCGGGCGTGCAGGGCCTCGAGCTTGCCGGGTGCGGCATAGTAGGTCCGCAGCTCATAAAGCCGCGTGTCGCGGGCCGTGGCCGTCGGGGCCGGGTCAGCGGCCGTGGCGGACGGGGACCGGAGAACCGCTGTGGGAAGCAGAGCCACTGCGGCTAACAGGCCCGCTGCCAAGGTCAGTGCCGACCCTCCCCATGCCCGCCGCGAAAACTGACTGGACACACACATGGCAACACTCCTTCAATTGGATACCGTGGGAGCAAAACCATCCGGACGGCTTGCTCGTGAGTATGGGGATTTGGGATCCATGCCGTGGGAGCAAAACCGACTGGAAGGCTTGCTCGTGTATTTAGGGATTTGGGACAGTGGCGGCAAAAAGAAAGCGTGTCCTATTTATCTTTTGGCTGTTTGTCTTTGGGGACGCGTGACAGTTGCGGCAAGATCGCCGGGTCGGCGTAGCGTTCGGGGTCCTTCTCGAACCGCTGCCGGGCCAGGTCGTTGTAGAAATAGACCTTCACCCCCTTGTAGATGGTGAACGGGTCCTGCGACGAGACTTTGCGGTCGCGGAGCACGGGGCAATAGACCTGCTCGATGTCCCGCGGCGGCAGGGGCTTGCCGGCCAGGGCCGGGACGATCTGCGGGTCGAGGTAGGCCTTGGGGTCGCGGCGGAACTTGTTGACGCACTGGTCGCAGCACAGGTAGATGGTGACGCCGTCATAGGTCACCCGCGGCGAGGTCCGCGGGTCGATCTCCTCGGACGTCATCACCGGGCAGTACTTTTGCTCCATGGGCCGCTGTTGGCCCGGCGACGACAGCAATGACGACGCCGTAGCCGGACCCGGCGACTCCCCGTGGGCCGGCAAACCCACCAACGCCGCGATCAACGCGATGACGGCCAAACGGTGCATGGTCCGGCCTCCTTGGCAAAGCGGACGAGGAATCGGGATACGGGGACGCGATCGGCCCGGCAGCGTTGGCTGGATCGGGGCGACGCCAACCCCCGCTGCCGCCGGCCCTGCAGGTGCAGTGTAGGCCGGTGGCTTCAAATTTCAATCCGTTCCCAGCGGCCACACCAGAACCGCCAGGTGATCAGCAGGCCGCGGACCCACAGGTCGGTGACCATGGCGATCCAGGCGCCGATCAGGCCCATGCCCAGCGGCGCGGGGAGGGGGAGTGGCGGCAAAGATTCCGTCGGCAGGGCCAGCAGGTGGGCCAAGGGGAGGCGGATGCCTAGAAATCCCAGCCAGGTAACCAGCAGGGGCACGCGGACGTCGCCGGCCCCGCGCAGGGCGGCGGTGAAGATGATCTGTGCAGCCAGCGCCGGCATCGCCAGGGCGATCAGCCGCAGCACCGGCACGCCGGCATCGACCACCGCTTGCGTGTCGGCTTCGTGGCAGAACAGGCGGAACATCGGCCGGGCGGCAACGATAAAGAGGATACCCATGACGCCCATCAGGCCACCCCCCAGGCGGTAAGCGGTGATGGCGGTCCGCCAGGCTTGCCGCGGGCGTCGGGCCCCCAGGTTCTGGCCAACCAGCGCCATCGCGGCCGTGCCGAACGCCCCGCCGGCCAGGTAGGCCAAGGCTTCCCACTGCAGGGCAATACCGTGGGCCGCCGCGGCCGTCGCACCCAAACGGTTGACCACGCTCAAAAACCACAACTGGCAGACGGCCATCGACAGGCTATCGACCGCCGCCGGCACGCTCACCCGCAGCAGGCGGCGGAGCAGCGGCCCGTCCGGGCGTAACTGCCGCCAGTCCAGCCGCAGCCCGGAATGACCGCGACCCAGCAGACGCAGCAGCACCAGGCAGCCCAAGGTATGGGCCAGCCCTGTCCCCCAGGCGATGCCGACAAAGCCCATGCCGCCCCACAGGCCCGGTATCCCGAAGCACAACAGCCAGGCCAACGGGACATTGAGGAGGGCCACGCCGCCGAGCACTTTCAGTCCGGTGCGGGTGTCGCCGGCCCCGGCCAGGCAGGCTGTGCACGCCGTCTCGACCATCTGGAAGGGCAACAGCCAGGCCAACGGCATGAGAAAAGCCGCGGCATAGTCGGCCGTTGCTCCTTGCAACTGCAAGGCGTGGAGGAGCGCGGACAGGCCGCACTCGGCCAGGGCCGTACCCAGCAGGCCGAACACCACCGCCAGCAGCACCGCCTGGGCCGTAGCCCGATGGGCCAGAGGGGCATCCTGCGCCCCGACTGCCCGCGCCACCAGAGCGGTCGCTCCCACGCTCACCAGCACGGAATAGCCGGAGATGAACCAGTAAATGTAGCCGGCCGTCGTCAGGGCGGCCAAATACATCGGCCGCTGCGACGGGTCGACCAGCGGGAAGCGGTCCGCCAGGAATTGGTCGGATAGCCGCACCAGCAAATGGAGATACTGTTGCCCCAACGCCGGCAGGGCCAGGGCCAGTACGGCCCGGAACGGGTCATCCTTGGCCGCCGTCATGGCTGTCATGGGCGTATTGTAGAAGGGGCGGCATCGGCTTGTGGTGACGCCGCCGCGGGAGGGGATGTTGATGGGCCGTCCATGGGGGAACCGGGAAATGACTAGGTGGCGTTACCGGAGGAGGGGCGCCGCGTACGCCGCCCGCGATGGCTTGCCGGCGCCGCCACTGGCTCCAGAGACAACTGCGGCGAAAGGACCACGCGGTGCTGGTTGAGCTGCAACACCACCGCATTGTCCCCCTTGCTCGGTTGAACCAGACCGTCGCGGAACCGGTACAGCACCTTCCGCCCCTGCTTGATCCCCTCGACGATTCCGGCCTGCTTCATCACTCCCAGGTGGTGGGACACGTTGACGATCGGCAACTGCAGCAGTTGGGACAGCTCGCCGACATAGTGCGGCCGCTCCAGCAGGCACACAGCGATCTGCAGTCGCGTCGGATCGCTTAACCCTGCCAACATTCTGGCCATGGTTTGAATTTCTTCGACATTCATCATCCACTCGTCCCCGTCAGGATGGTCATCTTTTGACATTTGTGGCCACGTCCGGGGCGGTTCGTCACCCCCGCCGACGCCGGTACTCGTACCTCCGTTTCCAGTATGGACAATCTGGTGTCACCTGTGCAATGTCGATCGTCTGGCAGTTCCGCCACGCCAGTGTTCACTCACTCGCTTGCCCCCCACCTTCCGCCATTCACCATTCACCATTCGCTATTCGCTATTCGCCATTCGCCATTCGCTATTCGCCATGTAATGCCGGCGCCTGTTCGGTGGCGGATCGCCGCGTCGGCCGAGGGGCGTTTGCTTGTAAAATATGTACGGGCGAAGTGCAAGAATCTTGCATGGGAACCACCGATCCGCAGCATTTTTTTAGAGGTTGGCAGACCGATTTTCTACATGAGTTGCAATTTTGATTTACAATTGCTGATGCAGCAAGCACTTGCGCTTGCGGAGCGCGGGCGGGGGAGGGCCGAGCCGAACCCGTTGGTCGGGGCAGTGGTGGTGGATGCGACGGGTCAGGTGGTTGGGAGCGGTTATCACGAACGGTACGGCGGCCCGCACGCCGAGATCAACGCTTTGCAGGCCGCGGGGGAACGGAGCCGCGGGGCCACGCTGGTGGTGACCTTGGAGCCGTGCTGCCATTACGGCAAGACCCCGCCGTGCACTGCGGCGATCGTACGGGCCGGGGTGCAGCGGGTAGTGGCGGCGATGCCCGATCCGTTCCCGGCGGTGGCCGGCCGCGGCTTCGAGGAGCTACGCCGGGCCGGCATCGAGGTCATCTGCGGCGTGGGCGCGACGCAAGCCCGCCGCCTCAACGCCCCCTATCTCAAGCGGATTAGCACCGGTCGGCCGTGGGCTCACGCCAAATGGGCCATGAGCCTCGACGGGTTTACCGCCGCCTTGTCGGGGGAGTCCCGCTGGATCACGCATGCGGCGGCCCGGCAGCGGGTGCACCGCCTGCGTGGTCTGATGGACGCCATTGTCGTCGGCAGTGGGACCGTCTGGGCCGATGACCCGCTGTTGACCGTCCGGCCGCCGGGACCGCGGAGGCCGTGGCGGGTGGTGGTGACCGCCTCGGGTCGGCTGCCGCCGGACTGTCAGTTGCTACGCACGGCCCGGGAGTATCCCACGCTGGTGGCGGTCGCAGCCGCCGCGGCGGACCAACTCCACGCCTGGTCGCAAGCGGGGGCGGAGGTCCTCGCGTTGCCCGTCGCCGATCGGATCTCGTTGCTGACTGGATTGCTCGACGAGCTGGGCCGCCGCCAGATGACCCACGTGTTCATCGAAGGGGGGCCGACGCTCCTCTCCGCATTCCACGCGGCGGGGCTGATCGACGAGTGGCACGTGTTTGTGGCCCCGAAGTTGTTGGGAGAGGGTCGGGCGGCGTTGCGGGGACCGCCAGTATCGCGGGTGGCCGACGCGATGTGTCTGTCACACGTGCAGGCGGAGGTGTTGCCGCCGGACGTGTACATTCACGGCTACACGCCGCGGCCACCGTTTGAGCCGGACGCCGCGGATGCGGGCCAGGCCGGTGATACGGGCCAGGCCGCCGCGACACCAGGCATGGACGCAATCGACGCCGGACCGGCATGAAGAGCCTCGCCGCCCCGCACGCGGGGTCCAGGCGTGCGAAATGCATGCGGCGCGTCAGCTCGTCAGTTGGGAGCAGGTCTCCTCCCACTCCGGCGTCATGGCCGCAGAGGGTGCGTCGGCCAGCACCTCGTCCAGCAGTCGGGCAATCCGTCGGCCGATGCCGGGGACCTGTTGCAACGCCCGCCGGCCTCCCCGCGTCCACAGCGTGGCCACCTCTTGCGGGTAACCCTGCAGGATGGAGGCGGCCTGCCGCAACGCCCGCACGCGGTAGAGGTTCTCGTGGCGGTCGGCCAACTCCCGGGCCCGCTCCCGCAATAGCTGCGCCAAATCACGGTTGGTCGGCAGCCATTGGCTGTGAACCGCTGCCAGATCGCGTCGAATCGCTGCCAATTGACGCTCGCCCGGGCTCATTTTCGCCCCTCCTGGGTGTACAGTTTAATATATTATACACAGTAGCACTATGTTGGTTGCAACGATTGTTGCAAATTTTTGGATTTGGAGGCGACTCGTCGTGATGGCGCGGGCAGATGTTGGTCGGGTGGCGGGGCGAATCGGCGGCGGGTCAGGTCAGTCCCAAAACGTCGTCCATGGTGTAGCGGCCGGCGGGGCGGTTGGCCAGGAAGCGGGCGGCGGCCAGGGCACCGCGGGCATAGCTGTCGCGGCTGTGTCCCTTATGGACCAGCTCGAGGGTCTCGCCGAGGGTGGTGAAGATGACGGTGTGTTCGCCGACGTTGTCGCCGCCGCGGACGGCGTGGATGCCGATCTCTTCCGCGCTCCGTTCGCCGTGCTCGCCGACGCGGCCATGCACCAGGCGGCCCCCCTGTACCTCGCGGACGATCTCGGCGAAGCGTAACGCCGTGCCGCTGGGGGAGTCCTTCTTGAACCGGTGGTGCCGCTCGATGATTTCGACGTCAAACCCCTTGCCCTTGAGGACTTCCGCCGCAATCCGGGTCAGCTTGAACAGGAGGTTGACGACCAGGCTCATGTTTGGCGAAAAGAGGATGGCCGTGTCGTGGGCGGCGGCCTCGATTTCCGCCTTTTGGGCGGCGGTGTGGCCGGTGGTGGCCACGATCAGGGGGATCTGTCGGGCCACGCACACCGGCAGGATGGCCATCGTCCCCTGCGGCGAGGAGAAATCGATCGCCACGTCCGGGTGAACCTGCAGCGACAGTTCGGCGGTGATGGGTAGATCAATGCGGCCGATGCCCGCCACTTCGCCGGCGTCCCGTCCGAGGGCCGGGCTGGTCGGGGATTCGATCGCCGCGACGAGGGCAAACGTCGGGTCGGCGTGGGCCAGGGCGACCAACCGCTGGCCCATGCGGCCGGCCGCACCGTTGATGGCCAGTCGTATCGGCATGACGGCGGACTGCGGATCGTGCGACATCGCTATCCCACCTGCACGGAAATCCTGACTATTCCGATGGCGATACTGATGATTTTGCGGGGATCGAACCGCCATACGCCCCGGTTTCGGCGGGCGGCACCGCTTGCCGGATGGCTTCCTGGGCCATCTGGAGCAGTTCGTGGCTGCGTTGTTCGCTCGGGGATTCGACGATGAGTCGCACCGCCGGTTCGGTGTTGCTGGGCCGCAGGTGCAGCCACCACTCCTCCGTTTCGAGGCGGAGGCCGTCCTGCCGGTCGGCGCGGGCGTGGGGCCAGCGGGCGGTCAGGGCAGCGTAGGCGGCGTCCAGGTGCGTGCGGGGCAGCGGCCATTTGGTCTTGAGCATGGCCAGGGGGGGCCAGTAGTCCTGGACGATGGCCGAGAGGGGTCGGCGCTCCTGGGCGAGCAGGGCGAGGATGTAGGCCATGGCGACGAAGGGGTCGCGGACCCAACCGATGTGGGGATCGATGACGCCGCCGTTGCCTTCGCCGCCGATAACCGCAGCTTGCTGGCGGATGTGGGCCACCACATGGGCTTCGCCGACCGGGCAGCGGTAGCAGGGGCAGCCGTGCCGCCGGGCGGTCAGCTCGACCCAGCGGGAGGTGGACTGGTTGATGACCACGGGGCCGGGCTGTTCCCGCAGGCGATACTCGACGGCCAGGGCGAGGGTCAGCTCCTCGCTGAGGCAGCGGCCCTGTTCGTCGATCAGAGCGAGGCGGTCGGCGTCCGGGTCGAGGGCAAAGCCGACGGCACAGGCGTTGTGGGCCACCCATGGGGCGACCGTTTGCAAGTGGTCGGGGGTCGGTTCGGGGTCGTGCTCAAACTGTCCGGTCGGTTCGCAGGCGTGGCGGACGACCTCGCAGCCGAGTTGTTCGAGCAGCAGGCAGGCGGGAGGACCGCCGGCGCCGCCGTTGCCGTCGACCAGCACGCGGAAGCGGCCGGTGGCAATCGCCGCGACCGGTACGGCGTCGAGCACGGCCTGCAGGTGGACAGGGAGCGGGTCCTCCGGGACGCGGAGCTGCCCCCAGACGGGGGTTGCCGACTGGGCGGGATTCGCCGTGTGGGCATGTGCCGGGTCAGGGGTATTGGCCTTAGCCGCATCGGGGCCAGTACTGGCTGCGGAAGGGGTATTGACATCCGCTACTGCGGGAGGGGCGGGCAGGGTGTCGGGAGCCGGTGGCGAGCCAGCGGAAGCGGCGTCCACCACCGCCCCGTCTGGCCCGAACAGCTTTAAACCGTTCCACGGCAAGGGGTTATGGCTGGCGGTGACCTGTACGCCGCCGGCGGCCTGAAAGTAGCGCACGGCAAACCCGCAGCTCGGCGTCGGGACAATCCCGATGTCCAGGACGGTGCAGCCGGCTTCCAACAGGGCGGCGATGACGGCGTGCCGGAGCATCTCGCCACTGGGGCGGCTATCGCGACCCAGCACGATGGTGCCGCCGCGACGGGAGCGGCCAAACCGGGCCGCAAACGCCGCCGCCCGCTCCGCCGTCAGGTCGACGCCGGCTATCCCGCGAATCCCGGATACGGAAACCAGCAGCATGCTTGAATGTTGGCCAAGGGCCGATGCGGCCATCCTCCGGCCATCGGGACGCCGGCTGCGGCGACGGCGGTCTCATCTTGTCCGGCTGGACGGCCGCAGGGAATTGTAGCTACGCGAGACGGGACGCATAGATCAGTCGCTCAGGCGGCCGCGGCGGCCGGAGCGGTCGGAGTGTGGCTTTTGCCCTTTTTCGTCTTCAGGGCGGTCCAGCCCTCGGCCGGCATGGCCATGGCCAGCTTCAGGGCGCCGACGGCCCCGGCGTAGGTCGCGTCGCTGACGCGGGTGACCTTGGCCCCGCCGTACTCGGCCAGGGCCTGCTCGATGACGTGGTCGAGGCCTTTGAGCTGGCTGCCGCCGCCGCCCAAGATGATGTTCTGCCGCAGCTTGGCCTGATATTCCGGGTCAAATTTGCTGATCAGCTTGCGGACGGCCTCGACGATCGGCGGGACCAGCACCTGGCAGGCCGCCTTGAGCGGCTCGGTGACATCGTGCGGCGTCGGCTTGCCATCTACCGGCAGGTTCACCACCGCCTGCTCCCCGACGGCATTCACAAAGCCATACTTCTCCTTGATCTCCCGCACTATGTTCCGCGAGACCTGTACCCGCGGGTATTTGGCCCGCAGGCGTTTTTCGAATTCCTCGTCCACGGCGTCGCCGCCGAGGCCGATGGTGATCTGCTCGTCGTCCGCCGGATAGACGCCGTAGATCGGGCACAGGTCGATGGTTCCGGCACCGATGTCGATGACCAGGGCATCGGTCAGGCGGTTCATGCCGTAGGCGATGGCGAACGGTTCGGAGACGACAGCGACGGCGTCGAAGACGGCCGCGGCGGCGTCCAGCACAAACTGCTTGTTCTGCACGCTGGCCCGTGCCGGCACCCCGATGACCCCGTAAATCGGCCGCTCCTTGTCCTGGGCGTTCGGATGCACCAGGTGTACGGCGTATTCGATGATCAGGCGGGTCGCCAGGGCGTGTTTTTCGATCTGCTTGGGGTTGAGGCCGCAACTAGCGGGGTCGCCGTATTTGAGGATCCCTTTTTCAAACGGCCGCACGATATCCAGAGCCAAACGGTGTTCCATCAGATCGTTGCCAAAGACCACGTCGCGGCCCAGCATCGTCCGGGCGACGTGGTCCTTGGGCCAGCCCACAGCGGTGGGGATGACGTCCCGGTAGCCGACCGAGCTGGCCACCGAGGTCTTGAAGGTGCCCAGGTCCATGCCAACGAATAGCGGATGGCTTTCGGCCATAATTTCAACCTCCGTGCGAGGAATGGGTTAACGGTCGTCACCGCGTTTGGTTAGTCCGATGGTGTCGGATGTCGTTGTGTTACAAGGGGTTACTGCAAATGGTGCTCAGCAGGTCGGGGTGCCGGGCGTGGCCGCGGCGGTCACGGTAGTCGCGGCGGTCGCCGACGCACTGGCCGGGGCAGCGGCAGTCGGTGTGGCCGCCCCTTCTTCCGGGGCGGCGGACGGACTCGCCGGTTGGGCTACTTCCTCGGCCACGGGCAGCGATTCGTCGCCGGGCGAGAGTTGTTGCCGTAACGCAATGTTCTGTCCGAGGATGAATTCCACCAGAGCCTGTTGGTTCTGGGCGGCGATTTTCTTCTGTTGCTGCAACTGTTCGGCGTAGCTGGGGCCGATTTCGAAGCGTTCGGCAGTGTCGGGCCGCGGTCCGGCGTTGTATTTGCCCATCAGGAGCACGCCCTCGCCGCCGAGGGGCACATACGGCAAGGGGTGGCGGGCCAGGGGGCTGGCCGCGGCGGTCTGTCGGCGTCGCCAGCCGAGCCAGCCGATTCCTAGGCCGCCTAGCCCAACGCCTAGCCCCGCCAGGGTGGCCGGCGTCAGGGTCAGGACGTACGGGGTCGGTTCGGCCGGGGCGGGCGGGGTAGCTGGCGCGGCGGTGGGCGTGGCGTCCCGGTCGCGGATGATGATCACCTGCGGCGTCGTGGCTCGTTCGCCCGCGGCAGAAGGAGCCGCCACGGCGGGAAGTGCGGCGGGCGGGACGGCTGGTGCGACAGCCGGTGGGACGGCAGGTGGGACGGTCGGCGGCATCGCCCCGACGGCGGTTCCCGGAGCCAGCCACGGTGCGGCGGGGATGACCAGGTCCCCCTGCGGCGTGACCGCGCCGCCGTAACCGCTCAGGATGATCGTCCGCGACTCGATCAGCGGTGCCGGCTTGCTCTCTTCCTTCGACGGGGGGTCCGCGGGCCGGGGCGGCGGTGCCGCCGGCATTACCCGCAGCACCGGTATCCACCGCGGCGGCTGCGGCCAGACTTTGCGTGTCCCGTGCAGGATTTCCACGTCCCGAGCGGAGCGGACGGCCCCCGCCGGAGCTGCTGCGACCGGCTCGGTCATCCCGGCCATCCCGGCCATCCCCGGCATCCCGACTTCCCCGGCCGGCGACAGGACCGGAAACGGCTGCTGCCCGCTGGCCCATGCCGCCGACCAGCACATCCCCACCGCCGCCGCCAGGCTCCGACACCGCAGACGGGTCATCGGTCGGTCCTCAACCTGCCCATCGAGGCCACTCTTCCGTTACAACTGTTATCGGCGGAAGAGACGGGAGGATTGATCAAATTGCTTCCGGCCCCGCCGGATGTGGCGGAGGTGCTGGCGAAGGCCCGTCAACGGCTGAAACGACGCAATTCCTTGCGGCTCCGTTAGTTAGGTAGATGTGCCTGGGTGGCAGCCAGGATCAGGGCCGGCGGTTCCAGTAGATGCGGGCGTTGCCGGTCTGCCGGCCGACGGCGATGAGGTCGACGCGGCCGTCGCCGTCCAGGTCGGCGGCGCAGAGATCCTCGACGGCGACGCCGCCATGCTCGACGATGTGCCGTTCCCATTGGGTGCCGTGGCCGTCTTGGCAGCGGTAGACGCGGACGCCGCGGCGGAGGGTGTGGCGGTCGCCGGCCTTGGGGTTGGGGTCGTCCCGCACGCCGACGATCAGCTCGTCGCGGCCGTCGCCGTCCAGGTCCGCGAACCACACGGCGTGCCCCCAGCGGAGCTCCGCATCGACGATCTGCCGCCGCCACAGCGGCTCCCCTGCGGCCGGCGGCGTGTACACCACCACCTGATGCCCATGCCACGGCTCGATGGTGGCGATGACCGTCTGGCCGACCCAGCCCGACTTGACCTCGCTGGCCCCGCGGCTGCCGCTCGGGTTGTCCTGGTTGCCGGTGCCGAGCCGCGACGTCTGCCATTTGCCGTTACGGTGTTGGAGGAGGTGCACGCCGTCGTAGCTGGTCACGAGGATCGCCGGGGTGGCCAACGGCGGAGCGTGCGGACCCGGCGGCACCAGCCAGAAATTGTGGGTCACAAACAGCTCCGCGCTCAGCACCGCAGTTTTCCAGTTGTCCCGCCGCTCGGGGTTTTGCGGCGGCACCCGCAACGCGATGACCCGCACGGGCCGCCCGTCCGTCCAGTTCCCTTTGGGCGTGCAGCCGCGGCCGTGCAACGGCACATGGACGATCTCCGGCCGGCCGTCGCCGTCGATATCCCCCACCCGCACCCGGTGCACCGTCGGCTCCTCGCACGGGAGTTCGTGCATCTGCCACGGCTCGTCCAGGCTGGCGCCCCGCCGCAGCCAGACCAGTTGCCCCGGCGTCTGGGTGTCCGTCGGCCGCCAACCCGCCCCAAGCACCAGCTCCGGCAGACCGTCGCCGTCGATGTCGATGTCGGCGATGCACACGTTGTCCGGCCGCGTCTGCCCTTTGAGGATGAGACGTTTCTGCCACGTCGGGTTCTCGTACCAGGCTAGCTGATGTTGGTCGACGATGACGATGTCCGGCTTTTTGTCGCCGTTGATGTCGGTGACGAGCACGGCGTAGCCGATTTTCAAGCCGGTATCGAACTCTTGCGGCACAAAGCGGGGAAACGGGGGCAAATCGATCTTCCCGGCTTGCGCAGTTTCGCCATTTTGACCACCCTTTTCATTTTCAACTGGTTCTGCCAGTCCCTGCCGGGTAAGTGGGGCGTGATCAGCGAGGGTCGCGATGGGCAACAAGATGCCGCCGAAGACTGCCAGGGACCATTGCCGCCACCACATAATCGGCCACTCCGTGCTATGGAATATCGTGGACGCATGGAGCGGGTTGTGCCGCCAGAGCCACCGGGGGGTGATTGGCCGCCGGAGTCTGGCCCGCTCCGTTGCCCGAAATTATCGATCCGTTATCCGAAGTTATAGGGATCCAGACGGATTGAGGTATGAAAACAGGTGGTGCGTGGATTGGAATAGGTGGTGCGTGCGGTCGCGGCGGGGAGGATTGCCGGGCCGACGGAGCCGGCCGCCGCTGCGGTGCCGCTCCGGACGCGGCAAGGGCCAATGAAAAAGCTTGCATTGGCCCGCCGGGGTGGCGACAATAAGAAACTGTCCGTCCCAAGAGGGAGCATGCGATCATGGATCGTCCCGCCTCGTATCGTCCGGTCCGCGAGTGGGTATTGCTGATCGTGGCGGTGCTGTTGGTCGCCGGGCTGGTGGTGCCGCTGTGGGAGCTGTTTGGCGGCATCGAGTCGCGGGAGGAGTTGGCCCGCAAGTGGACGCCGGAGCGGCTGGCCCGGCTGTTTTTGGGTCCGGAACAGACCATCTGTTATGTCTGTTTCCTGTGGGCTAGCCTGGTGCTGCTGGTGCGGTATCGGGAAGTGCGCCGGCAGCGGGCCGCCTTCCGGTTGCCGCTACTGCCGGACACGCCGGGGATACGGATCCTGCCGGAAGATGCCCGGCCACTGTTGCGGCGGATCGACCAGGTCGCCCAGCAGCGGCCGTATATCCTGGCCCACCTCCTCCGTCTCGGCTTGCGCAAATACGCCATCACCCGCTCGATTCCGGAGGTGGCCGAAGTCATCCGCAGCCAGAGCGAGGTGGAGCTGTCGCGGCTGGCAGCGACCATGGCGACCGTCCACTATCTGGCCTGGGCCATCCCAGCGATCGGCTTTGTCGGCACGGTGCGGGGACTCGGGGGGGCCTTCGGTGTAGAAATTAGCGATTTGAACGAGTTCATCAAACAGGCGAAAGACCATATGCGGATCGCCTTCGACTGCACGCTGGTGGCGTTGGTGTTGAGCCTGGGATTGATGTATCTGCTGCATCTAGTGCAGCGGGCGGAGGAGACGCTGGTAGTCGATGCCCAGGAATATTGCCAGGACCAGTTGCTGTTGCGGCTGTATCAGCCGGAGCCGTTGCCGCAAGGGGAGGAGTGGGGCCGAGCGATCGAGGAGTCGTGAGACCAGAGGACGCCAGCGATGTTTTGGTTACGCAAGGCGGGATCGCGTAGTGAACAACTCGCAGGTCTGGAGCTGACAGCCCAACTAGCCCGGGCAGTGGTCTGGCAGGCGGATCGGTTTCGCACAGTGGTGCTGGACCCGCCGGATGCGGAGCTGGCGATGTGTATCGATTTGGAGGGGCGGCAGCCGCGGCTGGGCCAGGCGGCCCTGCGGCACGTCCGCCTGCGGCCGCATACGGTGCACACCGGCTTTTCGGCCAAGCTGGCCGACCCGTCCGTCCGGTTGCATGGGCGCTACGAGCTGCACCCGGATGATGCGATGCGGCTGGTGTTGCATACGTTGCGACAAGCCTTGCACGCTGAGGGGCCCGCCCGGGTGGTGGTGGCGGTGCCGCCGTATTTGGGTCCGGGACAGATCCGGCGGCTGGAGGAGCTGGCGGAGGAGGTCGACTTGTCGCTCCAGGGGACGGTGGTGTCGCCGCTGGCGGTGGCCGCCGCCCCGCAGGCAGTGCAGCATTTGACCCGCGCGGCGACCTCGACAAATCCGAGGGCGGGCGGTCTTGCCAACAGCCTTGCCCCTGATCCCTCTAGCACCTCCGACAGCGGGGAACGCTGCGCCTTACCGGTGCCCGCCTCCGGCGGGTTGCCGGCGGTAGTCGTGGTCGTCGATATCGACTCTCACGCCCTGACCGCCGCGGCGGTACAAATCGATGCGACTGCCGCCCGCCTCCAGGCGGTTTGCTCTTGGCCGAATTGGAGTGCATATTACTGGCAAGAACGGCTCATTGACATGCTGGCCGACCGGTGCATCCGGCTGTGCCGCTACGACCCGCGGGACTGCCCGGAGGCGGAACAGGGATTGTTCGACCAGCTTGAGGGGGCCTTGACCGCCGGGCAACTGGGACAACCCACCCGCATCCGGCTGCGAACCCGGCACTGGTATCAGGACATCCCGGTGCTGCCGTCAGAGTGGGAGAGCTGGTGCACGGCGCTGGCCCGGGGGAGTGTGGCGGCGATCCGTCGCTGGCTGGAGCAGCAGTTGGGCAACCGGTCGGTGCGGGCGGTGTGGCTGACCGCCGCGGCGGCCCGCTGCCCGGGGCTGGCCCGGCAGATCGCCCTGGAGATGCCGCACCATACGGAAGTGCAGCGTCTAACGCCGGAAGCGGTCGCCGAGGCCGCGGCCTGCCTGGTCCCCCGCTGGCTGGCCGCCGAGTTGCCGCTGGCCCATTTGGACACGTTCATCCCCCTGCCCAGGGCTGGGGGACAGGGGAGAGTCTTATCGCCGCAGAGCTGAACGGACCTGTCCGTGAGCCGCGGGAGCGTCGTCCCCCGTTAGCAACTGGTCCAGGCATGAGGAAGAGCCATGCGTATCCGCCACAAACCGCCCACCCTGGTGAGCATGTGGATGCTCGACGTGTTCTGCTGCGCGTTGGGCTGTGTTACCCTCTTATTTTTGTTTGAAAGCCGCAAGGCCAGCGATGCGGCGGTGGACCAGCAGGCCGCAGCCGCCAAGCTGCAGATCATTGCCGCCCAACTGGAAGACGCCGAAAAACGCCTGCAGTTGGCCCTGACCGAAAAAGAAGGGCTCCGGCTCCAGCTGGAGCAAGCCAACGCCAAGTCGGTGAAGCTGGACGAAGCGATTAAGGAGCTGCAACGCCGCCTGGCCGTCGTGAAGGGTGAAAAGGATGCCCTCGGCCGGCAACGCGACGAGCTGAGCGACCGGCTGCAGAAGGTGCAAAAGGATGCCGAGCAGCTCGCCAAACGCGTGCAGGATGCCCAAATGAAACTGGAACCGTTGCTGCGACTGCAGCGGCAAAAGGATGCCGAGCTGCAAACACTCGCCCGGCAAAACAAGGACCTCAAACAACAGCTCGACGATCTGGACGCCCATTACCAGACTGTCCAAGCAGACCTGGACAAAGCCCTACGGGAGAAGGCCGATACCGCGACCAAGCTGGAAAAGGCCCAAAACGCGATGCAGCAGTTGCGTCAGACGATCGTCGATCTGCAGGCGGAAAGACAGCGTTTGCTGGACAAACTCCTGGGGCTGCAGCAGGAGCAGGACAAGCGTTTTGCGGGGATCATCACGGCCGGCCAACGGGTCGTCTTCATCGTCGACATATCCGGCAGCATGGGCAAAAAGGACACGAATACGCCCGATCCGGACAAATGGCGGTTGGTGGTGGACACGGTGGGCCGCGTGATGCGCAGTGTAGCGGACATGAAGCAGTACCAGGTCGTGATCTTTTCGAGCCGGGCGCGGTGGCTATTCGACGATAACGGTGCTTGGCGGGACTACCTGGGAGAAAAGTCGATCCAGGAAGTGACCGAGGCGTTGAAGAAGGTCCAGCCCCATGACGACACCAACCTGTACGCCGCGTTCGAGCTGGCCTTTTCCCTGCGGGAGAGCGGGTTGGACACGATCTATCTGTTCTCGGACGGCCTGCCGACTTCCGGCCCGGGGCTGACGCCGCAGGACCAGGCCCGTGTCCCGGCGTTGTCGGAAGTGGAGATAGGTCAGAAGCTCGGGCAGCATTTGCGGCAGACGATCCGTGAAAGGTGGAACGCACCGCAGGCGAATCGACAGAAGGTACGGATCCATTCGGTCGGGTTTTATTTTGACAGTCCGGACCTGGGGGCGTTTTTGTGGGCGTTGGCCCGCGAAAACGACGGGAGTTTTGTGGGGATGAGCAAGCCCTAATTGTCTGGCAACGGCCGGTGCGGTAGGCGGGGCAAGCAACGGCCGGTGCGGTAGGCGGGGCAAGCTAAAGGACCGCTGCGGCGACCACTGCAGCGTCGGTCAGCGGCCGAGGCGGGCCTCGCCGCGAACGGGGATGCGGACCCGTTGCGGCTGCGGCCCCTGGATCTCCAGCACGATCGTGCCGTTGAGGCGGCCGGCCTCGACCTCGGGGTTTTCCTCCCGCCCGGGGACGCGGATTTTTAGCTCATACACGCCGCGACTGCCGCTGGGCGGGGCCGGCTGGAGCTGCACCTGCAGCCATTTCGGCTGCCGCTCCGCCTCGATCTCCTGCAGCACCATCTCCCGCTTCTCGGTAAGCAAGCGGAATGAGAGCGTGGGGGTGCCCCGCAGCAGGGAATAGGCCCCCAGCTCGATCTGGCTGGCGTTGCCGTCGAGCCAGACCGCGCCGCGCACACTGCCGCTGACTCGCACCATCCGTTCCTGCGCCCCTGGCAGGGCGAACCAGATCTCCCGGACGAGCTGGCCGATCTCGGCCCGCTGCTCACCGATACGGGGCTGAATCAACACGTCATAGCGATACGCCGCGGCGACGCGGACCGGCCGTTTCTGCTCGACCATCAACTGTTGGGCGAAGGCGTACAGCTCGTCCGGCGACAGCGGTTGCGGCGGACCGACGGTGACGAACGGTCCCGGCTGGCCGGGCAGTCCCCGCGGCAGGCGGACATCGACGGTCGGCGGGTCGAACCGCTGGTCCTCGCCCCCCAGGGGGCCGCCGCGGGTGCTGGAATAAGCGATCAGCACGGCCCGGACCTGCGAGTTCTCGCTCAGTTCGCCGACCTGCAGCAGCGGCGGCGTGACCTCAAAAGCATTGGCCCCCTCAAAGTGGATGCTGAAGGTATTCGTACCGAACTGTTGGCTCCCCTCGACCACCGTCAGAAAGTTGGCCTGCAGCGGCTCGCGCGGGCCGATGGTGTTGACCACGAATTGCAGCTCGAGAACACCCCACAGCGGCGACCAGCCGTCGTTGGCGGGAGCCGCCGGGATGCGGAAGGTGGCGTGCGGCTCCTCGAGGAAGCGGTATTCCTGCCAGCGGCTCGGATCGGCCAGGTGTTGCCCCATCTCGGCGGCGGGTCCGGCCAGGCCGACCGGAAAGAGGGCTACCGGCCCGCTGGGCAAGGCGGCGGCGGCGGACCACTCCAGCCAGTGGCGGACGGTCCGGGGCGGCAGGGTCGTCAGCCGCCCGCCGCTGCAGGAGCGGCAACTGACCCGGTCCAGTTGCATGAGGACTGGCTTGTCGTGGCGGTTCTCGAACCAGAATGTCGCCGTGCGGGTCCGCGAGCCAAACTCGAAATAGCCGGGATAGATGCGGTCCTGCAGATTGAAGCGGGAGCGGTCCTCGATGTCCCGTGCGGCAAACGCCGACGGTGCCAGCAGGTACAGGCCGCGATAGCCCTCCTCCTGGGTCGGCGGGTCCCATTTGCGGGTCGAGGAGAAGAAGCGGAGGGGCGGCTCGCTGGGCCGGGCCGATGCCCCCGAGGAGGGGTCCGGCGTGTCGAAGCTGCGCGGCGTGTATTGGGCAAAGAAGGTGACGCCGAAAATGACCGCACAAAAGATCAGTAGCGGAATGATGTATCGCAGGTTTTGTCGCAGGCCGCCTCCGGCCGCCGCCTCGGCACTGGCGGGACGGGACGTATCCGATCCGCCCACTCCACTCATCGCACAGGCTCCGGGAGGGATGCCGCAGTCGCCGTCTCTACAGCGTCTAGGTTATTTTACGGGAACCATCCGGCGGCGGTTCGGGAACGGGACGGCGGGAATATGCGACAGCGGTTCTATTCACGGGGCGGTCACTTTTGCGGCAGGGGCCGGCCCTGGGCATCGATCGGTCCGACGGCGACGATGAACATCCGCTTGGGGTCGAGGTATTGGCGGGCCACGTGTTGGACGTCGGCGGCGGTGACCGCCGCGATTTCCCGCCGGAACTGTTCGAGGAACTCGAAGCCCAAGCCATACGTCTCCGCCGCCAGAAGCTGTCCGGCGATCCCCTGCAAGGTGGTGAAGCGGAAGGGCATGCTGCCGAGCAGGTAGCGTTTGGCGTTTTCGACCTCCTCGGCGGTCGGGGGTTCCGCCTGGATCCGTTCGACTTCGCGTAAAAAGCCGCGCCGCACATCGTCAAAACTTTTTGCGAATGTTCCCACATACCCCATGAAGGTGCCCGGCTGGCGTCCGGCGGAGGCGGTGATGGTTGCCCGCACGGTGTAGGCCAGGCCCATGCGGTCCCGCAGGATGGCCGACAGCCGGTCGGTGAAACCGGGGCCGGTGCCCAGGACGTTGTCCATTACCAGCAGCTTGTGGTAGTCGGGGTGGTTGCGGCGGATGCCGAGGTGGCCGAAAAAGACGTGTACCTGGGCAGCCTGCGGATCGCTGACGATGTGGACGCCGCCAGCGGCCGGGGCGGGGGGTGCGGCGACGGTCGGCGGGGGGGTGTCGCGGCGGATCCAGTTGCGGGTCAGGGTCTCGATTTTCTGTAGCATCGCCGCACTGTCGAAGTCCCCGGCGACCACCAGCACCGTCCGGTTCGGCAAAAAGGTACGGGCATGGAAAGCCTTGCAGTCCGCGGCGGTGAGCTTCTCGACCGTCTCTCGGCTGCCGAGCGGCGGCCGCCCTAGCGGATGCTCGCCGTAGACCAGGCGGTGGAACAGGCGGAGTCCCCGCAGGTAGGGCTGGGTGGCCTCGTCGTCGATCGCCGCAAGTTGCTGGGCCTTGAGGCGGGCGAAGGCCTCCTCGGGGAAGGCGGGCTGGGTGAGGCATTCGAAGAACAGCTCCAGGCCGCGGTCGGTGTCGGGGCTGAGGACTTGCAGGGAGCCGCCGGAGGCGTGCAGGGCCAGTTGGCCGCCGACGGTTTCGATCAGGTCGGCGATCTGCGGGCCGGTGTGGCGGGCGGTCCCTTCGTCGAGCAGGCTGCCGGTGAGAGCGGCGACGCCGGCCTGTTGGGCTGGCTCTTCGAGCCGCACGTCGAGGACTTCCGCACGGGCATAAAGGATCGGCAGGCGGCGCTGCTCCCAGAGGAGGACGGTCAGGCCGTTGGGCAGGACGTGGCGTCGGGCGGCTGTGAGGGACACTGGGGCGGCGGATCGGGCAGCGGGTGCGGCCGCAAGCGGCGGTATCTGTCGCGGCGAGCGGGGGAAGGGGAGGGGACCATCTGCCGCATGGGAGGGGGGGGAATTAACCGAGGAGTGGGCCGGGTGGTAACCTGAGTAATCGCTCGGGTGGCGGGTCGAGTGGTGGAGCGGGTGGGCCGGATAGCTGTCCGGTTGGTAAGTCGGCTGTTTCCCGGGCGGCGGATTGTTGCTATCGGACGAATTTTTTGGCGAAAGAGGATTTTTCTTCTGCGGCGGTACGGACCAGACGATGCACGCCTGCTTGCGTTGCAGGTACTGTCCGGCGACCCGCTGGACGTCGGCGGGGGTGACCTCCAGCAGGCGGTTGAGGTAGGTGGTGTAGAACTGGGCGACGTCCTCGCCGGTGGGGTACATGGCCGCACGGGCAATCGCGTTGCCCAGGTTGTGGACGTCGTCGGCGGCGTAGATGAACTGGGCTAGGATCTGGCGGCGGACGCGGGCCAGCTCGGCGTCGCGGACCGGCTCGCGGGCGAGGGTTTCCAGTTCCTGCAGCACCAGCTCCTCGGCCCGGCCGCGGTCCTGCCCGGGGAGCAGGTCCAGGCTGACGGCAAACCAGCCGGGGTAGCGACCGGCGTAGTTCCCTGCGCTGACCGCCGCCGCCAGCCGCTCCTTCTCGACCAGCAGGCGGTAGAGCCGGCCGGTGCGGCCGCCGGCCAGGATGCGTTCGATCACGTCCAAAACCACGTCCTCGGGCGTGCCGACGGCGACGGTATTGAAGCCCATCAGCATCCGCGGCGTGTCGAATTTGGAGGGGAACTCATGCCGGACGGGGCCTTGTCGCGGCGGATAGAACGTCGGCCGCTTGCGGGACGGCAGGTCGGCCGCCGGGACCTTCCCGAACAGCTCCCGGATTTTGGCCATCGCCGCTTGCGGGTCGAAGCCGCCGACCATGACGATGGCGGCATTGTTCGGATGGTACCAGTTGTCGTAGTGGCGGCGGATGATCTCGGCGGTCGCCCCGCGGACGTGCTCCCGCTGTCCGATCACCGGGTGGGAATAGGGGGAATCCGGCGGGAACAACAGCTTGAGGACGGCCTTGTATTCCAAATCGCCGGGGGTGTCTTCGTTGCGATCCAGCTCCGCCACCACCGCCCCCTTTTCCTGCTCGAATTCGTGTTTGGCGTCGATCCGCGTGTTCCGCATGCGGTCGGCTTCGATTTCCAGGGGGATGGCCCAGTGTTCGGCGGCAAAGTCGAAGTGATAGACGGTCATGTCCTCGGTGGTGTAGGCGTTGTTGCGGCCGCCGTGCCGCTGGGTGATGCGGTCGATGTCCCCCGGCATCAGGCGGTCGGTCCCTTTGAACAGGAGGTGTTCGAGGTAGTGGGACAGGCCGGTCTGGGTCTTTTCCTCGTCCGCCGAGCCGACGCAGTAGGCGGTCATGACCGTGACTACCGGGGACTGGGGCACCGGCAACAGATAGACCCGTAACCCGTTGTCCAACTTATACTTACGCAGCTCGCGGAACTGTTGCAGGACGGTCTGGACCAGTTGCCGGTCGGCAGCCGCCGCCGGAGCCTGTCCGGCGGGCTGAGCCGGCTCGGTGGATTGTGCTTGTCCGGCGGCCGGAGCCTGTTCGGCGGGCTGAGCCGGCTCGGTGGATTGTGCTTGCCCGACGGCTCCGGGTGCCAGAACCGTCCCCGGGAACATTACGCAGACGATCATTAGAACGTGCGGCCAGGATAGTCGATGCATGGGCAGATTCCTTCTGAAGTCGGGTCGCGGTGCTGCAGGGTGCAGGGGTCCAGCAACGGCCCCGTGGCGTTCGGTTTCCTCCGCGTAGTCTGTTCCTCATTGCAGATGGGGGAGATCCATACCGGCGATCATTGTATGGACGGCCCGTCGGGGTCGGGAGGGGCATGCGGGGAGGGCCGGAGTCGGGGTCAGGAGGGGCGTGCGGGGATTGCTGCAGACATCGGCGTCGCATCGATCGGGCTTTGCGATAGCCAGCGGCGTGGCGTAAATGGAGCTATCCCCCTGGCGGCGGCGGGGGGGCGTCGGCGGTCCACCGACTTTTGACCGGGGTATGTCCAATGAACTATCCCGCTGGCGGCGGGACGCCGGGAGGTACTGGAGCGGTTCGGTGGGCGGGTCAGCCGGTGCCGGCCCCTTCGGCGGCGCTGCGGGCCAGGCGGGCGTATTTGGCTAGCACGCCGTGGGTGACCCGCAGAGGCGGGCGTTGCCAGGCGGCGCGGCGGCGGGCCAGCTCCTCGTCGGAGAGGTGAACGTCCAACCGTTTGCGGTCGGCGTCGATGGTGATTTGGTCGCCGTCTTGGAGCAGGGCGATCGGTCCGCCGACCCAGGCTTCCGGGGCGACATGGCCGACGACCAGGCCGTGGGTGCCGCCGCTGAAGCGGCCGTCGGTGATCAGGCCGACGCTCTCGCCCAGTCCCTGGCCCATCAGGGCGGCGGTGACGCTGAGCATCTCCCGCATGCCGGGTCCGCCGACCGGTCCTTCGCCGCGGATGACGACGATGTCGCCGGGGACGATCTGGCGGGCTTCGATGGCGGCAAAGCAGGCTTCTTCGCCGTCGAAGACGCGGGCCGGGCCGGTGATGCTACGCCGTTTCAGGCCGGCGACCTTGGCCACCGCTCCCTCTGGGGCCAAGTTCCCTCGCAAAATCACGTGAATGCCATGGTCAAACAGCGGGTTGTCCCAGGGGCGGACCACCTCTTGCGGGCGGGCATAGACGCTGGGGACGTCCGCCAGGTTCTCGGCGAGGGTGCGACCAGTAACGGTGGGGCAGTCGCCGTGCAGCAGGCCGCGTTCGAGCAGGGCCTTCATCACCGCGGGCGTGCCGCCGACGCGGTGCAGGTCGTACATGACGAACCGTCCGCCGGGCTTGAGGTCGGCCAGGTGCGGCACCCGTGCGGCCAGCCGGTCGAAATCGTCCAGCGTCCATTCCACCTGTGCCTCGCGGGCAATGGCCATCAGGTGGAGCACGGCGTTGGTGCTCCCCCCCAGCGCCAGCACGACCGTGTACGCATTTTCCAGGCTGCGGCGGGTAATCAAGTCCCGCGGCCGGATGTTCCGTTCGATGCAGCGGACGACGGCCTGGCCGGCCAGGAAAGCTTCGCGTTCCTTGGCGGCGCTGACGGCGGGGTTGGAGGCACTGTACGGCAGGGCCAGGCCCATCGCCTCGATGGCGCTGGCCATGGTGTTGGCGGTGTACATGCCGCCGCAGGAGCCGTGGCCGGGACAACTGGCACATTCGATGGCATGGAGGGTGGCGGCGTCGATGGTGCGGCTTTGGTACTGGCCGACGGCTTCAAAGATCGACACGATGTCGACGGCTTCGCCGCGGGGGCCGACGCCGGGCAGGATGCTGCCGCCGTAAACAAACACGCTGGGTATGTTCAGCCGGGCCATGGCCATGACGCAGCCGGGCATGTTCTTGTCGCAGCCGCCGAAGGCCAGCAGGCCGTCGTGGTTCATCGAGCCACAGACGGTCTCGATGGCGTCGGCGATGACCTCGCGGGAGACCAGCGAGTAACGCATCCCCAGATGTCCCATGCCGATGCCGTCGGAGACGGTGGGGGCGCCGAAGGTCTGGGGCACGCCGCCGGCGGCACGGATCCCTTCCCGCCCCTTCAGGGCGAGGCGGTCGAGGTGGGCGTTGCAGGGGGTAACGTCGGAAAACAGCGTGGCCACGCCGACGATGGGCTTGTCGAAGTCGTCGTCGGTAAAGCCGACGGCCCGGAGCATGGCCCGGTTGGGGGCACGGCCGCTGCCGTGGGTGGTCATCAGGCTCCGCCGCGGGGGTGTGTCCGGCATTGGACGGTCCTCGATTGCACGTTGATTCCAAGGGGGTGTTTTGAACTTAACTTTTTGCGAGACAAGGAGTTGTGTTTAAGTGACCCGGCTAGGCCGGCGGGGAGTCGCCCCCCGCGGGTCGGCAGGGATGCTAGCGTAACTCCTGCTACGCAAACAGTTTACGTGGACTACTTGCCCTGGCAAGCTAAGGAGGAGTCACTGCTTGAGCAATTCCTCGATCTTCCGGTCGAGTTGATCATTGGTCAGCTCGGGTCCGTCGGCGGAGGTCCAGACCCGCCGGCCCTGCCGGTCGAACAGGGCCACATGCGGGATCAGGAAACAGTCGCCGAGCAGTTTCACCAGGGCGTCCTCGTCCTTGTCCGGCTCGGCGACGATGAAGTTGGGGAAGCGGGCCTTCTTTTCTTCCAGGAATTTCAGAACGTTGTCGCGGCTATACCGTTCGGCGCTGCCCAGCTTGTCCATGCTGACGCTCATGCACACCAGGCCTTTGGAACCGTATTTTTCGTACAGCTCGACCAGGTGGGGGAACTTCTTGACGCACGGGGCGCACCAGGTCGCCCAGCAGTCCACGACGATCACCTTGCCGCGGTGGGTCTGGATGGCTTTTTCGATCTCCTTGACCCGCACTTCGGCGACGGTGACCTCGTCTTTTGCGGCGTCGTTCCCCGCGCAGCCGCAGGCGGCTGCGATGATGGCTGCACTCACGCTCAATGTTGCCAGCAGGATCGGTCGCATCATCGTTCTCCCAGGTCGGCTGCCGGCGGCACCCGCGGCCGGCTCGCTGAATGCGGCACCACTGGACTACTTGCCCGTTGGACTACTTATCACGTCTCTAACCCGACTAGATATTCCTTTGGATATTCCTTTTCACGTCTCTAACCCGACTAGATATTCCTTTGGATATTCCTTTCCCGCGTATCCCGTTCCCCATGGCATGATACACTGCTCCCGTGCATGAGTTTAATGTACACACTCGCCGGTCGGCTCACAAGGAGGCAGGCGGAGGGATCCGGCGGAACCTCCGGCTGGGCGGAGTCGATCCAACTATGCAGCCCCCGCCATGGGCGATAAGATGGGCAGGGGCGGCGTCGCTCGGGGCGGGCCTGGCGTCCGCAACGCGTCCGGACGGACGGATGTGTCCGCAACGCGTCCGGGCCGCATCCTCCGTCCTGCCGCCGCTTTGCAGGAAACATCAGCGTGCTAGTGATATTAGAAACATCAGTACACCAGTGATATTAGTGATCTATGCCTAGCCCAAACATCCGCAACTTCTGCATCATCGCCCACATCGATCACGGCAAGTCCACCCTGGCGGACCAGTTCCTGCTGCGGACCGGTACCCTCAGCGAGCGGGAGATGCGGGAACAGGCCCTGGACAGCATGGACCTGGAGCGGGAGCGGGGCATTACCATCCGCATGCACCCGGTCACGCTCTACCACCGCCACCAGGGGGTGGAGTATGAGCTGAACCTGATCGACACGCCGGGGCACGTGGATTTCAGCTACGAGGTGTCGCGGAGCCTGGCGGCATGCGAGGGGGCCATCCTGCTGGTGGACGCCTTCCAGGGGGTACAGGCCCAGACCGTGGCCAACGCCTTTTTGGCGATGGAGGCCAACCTCAAGATCATCCCGGTGCTCAACAAGATCGACCTGCCGCAGGCCCGGCCGGAGTTCGTCATCGCCGAGATGGAAACGGCCCTGATGATTCCGCCGGAGGAGGTCTTGCGGGTCAGCGCCAAGACCGGCCAGGGGATGGACGAGTTGATGGCGGCGATCATCGAGCGGATCCCGCCGCCGGCCGGCGACCCGCAAGCCCCCCTCAAGGCCCTCATTTACAACTCCCATTTCGACCCTTACAAGGGAGTGGTGGTCTACGTTCGGCTGATGGACGGGGAGTTGCGCGTGGGTCAGAAGGTCCGCCTGATGCGGGGCGGCGGGGAGTACGTGGTCACCGAGGTCGGCCGCTTCCGCCCGGGGATGACCCGCTGCGACCGTCTGGCCGCCGGATCGGTGGGCTATTTCACCGCCAACATCAAGACCCTCAAATACGTCAACATCGGCGATACGGTGACCGACGCCCACCGCCCCGCCGCCGAGCCGCTCCCGGGCTACAAAGAGCCCAAACCGATGGTCTTTTCCGGCCTCTATCCGGTCAACAACGACGACTTCGAGGCCCTGCGGGAAGCCCTGGCCCGCCTCAAGCTTAACGACAGCAGCTTCACCTACCAGCCGGAAGTCTCCGACGGCCTCGGCTTCGGCTTCCGCTGCGGCTTTCTGGGCATGCTGCACCGCGAGATCATCCAGCAGCGGCTGGAGCGGGAATGCGACCTCGACCTGGTCCAGACCGCCCCGAATGTGACTTACGAAATCCTCAAAAAAGACGGGACAGTGCTAACCGTGCACGGCCCGCAGGACGTGCCGGACGCCGGACAGATCGAGGAGTTCCGCGAGCCGATCGTGCGGGTCAGCTTTCTGCTGCCCGCGGAAAATATCGGTCCGATCATGCAGTTGTGCACCGACCGCCGCGGCACGTTCGTCCGCACCGAATACCTCAGCCCGAAACGGGTGATGCTGGTGTACGAGATGCCCTTAGCGGAGGTGATCTACGACCTGTACGACAAGCTGAAGTCGATCACCCACGGCTACGGCACGATGGACTATGAGTTCATCGGCTTCCGCCCCGCCGATTTGGTCAAGCTGGACATCCTGGTGCACGGCAAGCGGGTGGAGGCGTTGTCGGTCATTTGCCACCGGTCGCAGGCGGAGCGGCGGGGGCGGGCGATCCTGAAAAAGCTGCGGCAGGAGATCGACCGGCACCTGTTCGAGGTGGCCCTGCAGGCGGCGATCGGCTCGCGGGTCATCGCCCGGGAGAACATCGCCCCGCTGCGGAAAAACGTTACCGCCAAATGTTACGGCGGGGATATTACCCGCAAGCGCAAGCTGTGGGCCAAGCAGGCCGAGGGGAAAAAGCGGATGAAGCAGATCGGGCGGGTAGAGGTGCCGCAGGAGGCGTTTTTGGCCGTGCTGGCCCAGGAGGAGTGACTGCGGTTGCGGCGAGGCGGCCGAGCGTTGGACACCGCTCGATCCGTGCCGGCTCCGGACGATGGGTCGCTATGGTCGGTCCCCAACCGAAGTCGTTGCCATGTCGTCACTTACGGCCGCATTCGGCATGACCCTGCGGCGGGGACTGCCCCCGTTGGCCCTTCTGGCGTGCCTGCTGCTGGCCGTGCGGGCTGTTCTGCTGGAGCCGTTTATCGTGCCGAGCGGCAGCATGGCCCCGACGTTGCTGGGGCATCACTGGGCGGAACACTGCCCCCGTTGCGGCTACCTGGTCCGAGTGGGTTACCGCGAATCGGTCAGCCCGTCGCCACTGATGAGTTGCCCCAATTGCGGCCAATCTTGGACGGCCACTGTTCCCCCTGTTGGCGGCGATCGCATTCTGGTAGACAAGGCCGTTTTCGAGCTGCGGGAGCCGCAGCGATGGGAGGTGGTGGTGTTTGCGGGGGGTGAGGAGTTCAACGGAGCGTCGCCGCGAATGTTCGTCAAGCGTGTGGTCGGCCTGCCGGGGGAGACGGTCCGACTACTGGAGGGGGACGTGTACGTCGACGGCGAGATCTGCCGCAAATCGCCGCGGCAGATGCGGGCGATGGGCATCCTGCTAGTGGACATGGACTGTGTGCCGCAACCGCACGGCTGGCAGTGGCGGTGGCTGGTGGAGCCGTCCGGGTCCGACCCCCGCCTGCCGGGTCCGGCGTTGCCACCCCAGCCGGCCGACGCGGCGGTTGTGGACGGTGCCACGTTGCTCCTCGACGCCGCCGGCCCGCAGGAGCAGTTAACGCTGACCTACCGGCACTGGGACTTTGACGCCGGGCAGGAACAACCGTTGCGGGCGTGGAACAGCTACAACGGGCCGGTACGCGGCAAGGCATTTCTGCCGCCGCTGCACGATTTCCGGCTGGAGTGCGAAGTCGAGCCCGAGCAGGCCGGCCGCACGGGGTGGTGGTGGTGTGCCCTAGACGACGGGGCGGACCAGGTCGTGGCTGAGCTGCCGCTGGGAGAGGGATCTTCGGCCCGGCTGGTGCACCCGCGGCAGGGGGTGCTGGCGAGCGGTTCAGGCCGGCTGCTTGCCGGACGGCGTCGCCGCGTCGAATTGGCCTTCATTGACCGCCGGGTGGTCCTGACGGTAGACGGAGAGACGGTAGCCTGGGCGGACCTGGCCGCACCGGTGCCCCGCCGGCCGGTCAGCCGGCCCTTGCAACTGGGCGTGCGCGGCGGGCGGGTCCGCGTCCGTCACCTGCGGCTCTACGGCGACGTCTATTACACCGCCGCCGGCGAACACGCCACCAGCCACGGCCTGACCCTCCCCCCCGGCCACTACTTCGTCCTCGGCGATAATAGCCCTAGCTCCCACGATAGCCGGAGTTGGACGGACCCCGCCGTGCCGCGGTCCGCGCTCGTCGGCAAGCCATTCTTCATCCATCAGCCGCTGCGGCCGATGGCCGTGGGGCCGGCGGAACGCCGCCGCTGGCTCCAACGCCTCGACTGGTCCCGCTTCGGCTGGCTTCGCTGACCGCTGACCGAAAAGTGAAGGCGAAGTATCCGGCCGCCCGCCCCACAGGGATGCCGCACCTTCCGGTCCAACCTCCCCTGTCGCTGGCGGGCCAAAATGTGATAATGCACTGTATCCTCGGCACGCCGGGACCGCCCTCGGACGTGCCGGGACAACCCGCGACGTCCCTCGCGGCCGGCGTGTGGACAAATATCACTATGGCGATCGGAAAAGTGATGATTGCGGTGGCAGCAAGCTGGGCTTGAACGGTCGCCAAGGCGGGTGTGGTTGGTGTCGTTTGAAGGGTAACCGAAAGGCAAAGGTTATGGCCTATTCCGAGATTCCGTCCCCCGCGGCGAAGAGTTCGGCCGAGGCGTCGCCGGAGGGGGGAATGCTGCCAGCGGCTGCTCCGGCATCGGGTAGCGCCCCATCGGCTGCTTCGGCGGCGTCCGCCCACGCAACGCTCCCCCCGCCGCGGGACCACCTGCGGGAGTCCGTCGAGACGGTCGTCTTCGTCGTAGTCCTGGTGCTGCTGCTGAAACTGTTTGTCACAGAAGCATTTGTGATCCCCACCGGCTCGATGGCCGAGACCCTCTACGGCTACCAGAAGATCATCACCTGCCCGCAGTGCGGCTTCGTCTTCCCGGTCAACGCCCACGACGAGGCGGAAGGGAACCCCCTGACCGGTCGCCGCACCCCCCTGGCGGGTTTCTGTTGCCCGAACTGCCGCTACCACGGCCAGGTCGACGAGGTGGATCCGCCGCCGTCGCTCAATTCCGGCGACCGCGTGCTGGTGCTCAAGCCCCTTTATCACCTGCGGCCGCCGCAACGGGGGGAGGTCGTCGTCTTCAAATGGCCCGAGCGGCCGCAAGAGAAATACACCACCGCCAACTACATCAAGCGGGTCATGGGCTTCGGCGGCGAAACCATCGCCATTTACCGCGGCGACCTGTACGCCACGACCTCCCTGACCTATCCCCCCGACGAGCGGGACGACTTCGGTCTGCCGCGTTATCCCCGCCCGGACGATCCGCATGATTTGTGGCAGCCGCAGTACATGTATTCAAACGTCAACGGGGACAATCCGGCAGCCCTCAAACTGTTCCAGGCGTCGCGGGATGCCCATTTCGCTCCCGGCCGCGGCGGCTTTGAGATCATCCGCAAGACCGAGGAGCAGGTGCTGGCCTGCCGGCGGATCGTCTGGCACAACGACCATCAGCCGCGGGACTACATCCGCCAGGCCCGTGGCGTCGCCCCCCGCGATCCGCAGGGGAACGAGGTCGTCTGGTGGACCCGCTGGCATATTCCGTCGGAAGGGGCCGCTGCCTGGTCGACGGACGACCCGGATGCCCCGCGCGTGTTCACGCATGACCATCCAGAGCAACACTGGATCCGTTATCGGCACCTGAAAATGGGGTGGAAAAAGCCAGATGGCGAGGCCAACGATCCGGAGGCGACCGCCGATTTTGCCCAACTGGCGGCCCAGCCGGCGGCCCCGATCGACAATTTCCTGGCCTACAATGCCGGTCGCGACCAGGACAACTGGCGCGGCCGCCGCGACCTCAATCTGGAGCGGCTCTGGGTCGGCGATCTGATCCTGGAGTGCAACGTGGAATTTGCCCAAGGGAGCGAGGTGACGCTGGAGCTGTCGCGTGGCGTCAACCGCTTTCGGGCGGTGTTCGCGGAAGGGAAGGTGACCCTGCAGCGGCTGGGGCGAGGATCGCAGGAATTCGGCACGCCACAACGCCCCTGTCGGATCGGTCCCGGGCGGCATCACCTGCGGTTTGCCAACGTCGATGCCCGCCTGTGGGTGTGGGTGGACGGCCGCCGCATCGATTTTGGGCCGGAGGCGGACTATCTGCCGGTCGAGCCGTTGCCGGAAGACCAGGCCGACCCGGAAGGGTGGGTGCCGGCCAACGACGTGGCGGCCCCGGCCAGCATCGGCGTGCGTGGCCAGGCCGTCGTCCGCAACATTGTCCTGTACCGGGACATTTACTACACCTCCGCCCGCGTCTTCGGCGACAACGGCGTCCCCGACGTCTACTACGTCCAGCCCGGCCACTACCTCTGCCTGGGGGACAACAGCGCCCAAAGCTCTGACAGCCGTAAATGGGGACTGGTGCCGGAGCGGCTGCTGATCGGCCGGGCGGTGTTTGTCTTCTGGCCACCGTGGCCGGAAATGCGGATCGGGCTGATCAAATGACCCCAAGACGGTCCGGGTTTGGGATGCGGCCAGCGGCAAGCGTGGCCGGAAATGCGGATCGGACTGATCAAATGACCGCCCGCCCGGATCAGATGATCGTGGGCTTGATGATCGTGGGGTTCCGTCGCGGGAAGGGAATGGATCATTTTCGCCATAAGTTGTTTGGCGGTAAGGAGATAGGTGGAACAAGGCGGATGGAGGTAAGTAGAGAGTAACAGAGTAAGTAGAAGTAAAGAAGGTTAAGGAGAGACGGCCCGATGCTCAGCGGCGAAGTGCACATCCGCGTCCGCTACGCCGAGACCGATCGCATGGGCCTGTTGCACCACGCCAACTATCTGGTGTATTTTGAACAGGCCCGCACGGAGCTGCTCCGCAGTTACGGGGCGACTTATAAAGACCTGGAAGACCAAGGCTTTTATCTGGTGATCGCCAAGGCGGAGATCAAGTACAAAAGTCCGGCCTACTATGACGATCTGCTGACGATCCGGACGACGGTAGTGCGGACCACGCCGGTCCGGATCGAGCACCGTTACGAGGTGTTCCGGGAGGGGCAACTGATCTGCGAGGGGACGACGACGCTGGCCTGCGTCGATCGCAACGGGAAGCTGCAAGCGATGCCGCAGTGGCTGGTGGACGCAAAATAGTTGGACGCAAAATAGTTGGACGCAAAATAGTTGGACGCAAAATAGTTGGACGCAGAACAGCTGGATGCAAAATAGCTGGACGCAAAATATTTAGGGGAGCTGGGCCGTCTGCCGTGCGGCGATGCAGCACGGCGGCGGCTGCGGCGGAGGGCCGGTTCGGTGCGGCGGGTGTGGATCCATCACGTGTTGCCGCTGCTGCTGGCATCAGGACCGGCGGCGGTGGCGGTATTGGTCCTGGCAGCCATCCCGTCGGATGTCCGTCAGGAATACCTGCACCGCGTCCGCCATCACCCCATCGACTGGATCATCCTGGGGCTGGGGATCCCGCTATTTGTCGCCCAGACCTGCCTGTGCTTTTGGGCGTTGCGATGGGACGAGGAGCAGGGTAGCTTCGATACCCGCACCGACCGCTGGCTGGCCCACCTTGCCCAGGGGGCGGAATGGTTCCCTCTGTTGGGGCTGATCGGTACGGTCATTGCCATTTTGCAGACGTTCAGCACCATCACGCCGGGGGCCCGCCCGGACGCCGCCGAGATCATCCGCAAATACGCGCCGGCGATCACCGCCACCGGCGGCGGCCTCTATATGGCTTTCATCAACATCCTCCCCAGTTGGGTGGCCAATGTCGGCCGCGACCTGATCCGTTCGTTCGGCGGCGTCGTCCCCCTGGCCGAGCCGATCGAGGAGGATGCGTCGTGATCCGCCTGCCCCGCCGGTCGGTGACCCGCTTTTTCATCCCGTTGATCGACGTGCTGATTTTGTTGTTTGCCATTTTCCTGCTGATGCCGTACGTGAGCGAGCCGTTGCTGCCGCAACCGGAGGAGCCGCCACCCGCGGGGTCGGCCGCCGAGCTGCCCACCGACGTGCAAACGCTCCAGAAAATGCTGCAGGAAGAGCGGCAACGGGTCGCCCGCCTGGAAAAGGAGCGGCAGATCCGCCTGACCGAGCGGCTCTGGGTGCAAGTTCTGGAGATCGATCCTAGGGACGGCACGCTGGTCTATTATGACCCGGAGCGGCAGGAGATCCGCACCGAGGCGGACGCGTTGCGCCTGATCGCCCGGCACAAGGCCCGGGCCGGCGCGGCGGGGGCCAAGGACGTCTACTTCCTGATCCTTTGGCCGCGGCTGCCCAGCCCGTTCCCAACCCAGGCGCAGGAAACCCTTTACCGCCAATGGTTTCGAGAGGTGCCGCACGGATTTGACCGCGTCCGGATTACCCCCGGCGGCGCACTTCCCCCTGGAGGATGACCCATGGGATGGTGGGCCAATCTCGTCAACACCCTGGCTGAACGTGCGCAAGTCTTTGTCATTAAACTCCTTGTGGTCATCGGGGCTTACGTGGTCGGCTCGATGCTGGGAACCCTCGTGGCGGCAGCGCTCAACCGCTGGGTGTTCCGCGGCAAGCTTCCCGAGGTCGGACGCCAGTTGTCCCAAGTGATCTGCGGGCTATTGCTGGCGATCCTGGCGGCGCTGCTGGTCATGGGGGAAGGGGGCAGTGGACTGTTCGGCGGTGGCCGCGGGGGTGGCGGCCCGGATCCCGACGCCACGGGCACTGCCAGCCCGTCGTCTGACGCAACCCCTTCACCCAAAATACCTTCCGTCATCCCTCCCCCGCCGGAGACCCCCAAGGTTCCCGCCGTGACCACCGTGCGGGTCACGGTCCTGGCCGGGGCCGCCGTCCGCGAGCCGGACCGCTTCTACCAGTTGGACGACTCGCCGCAACATCTGACGCTGCAAGAGGTTAAGGCGGAAATCTCCAGGCGGGCCGCGGAAATCGCCAAAGGGGCCGCCACAGCGAACCAGCCGCTGACCGTGCTCATCGTCTTTCCCGCCGACCCGAACATCGCCCCGCCGTTTGGTGATCCCAAGGTGGTGTTGCTGGCGGATTGGGCACGACAGGAAGCGGGGCTACAGGTGATGTTTCCGCCGCGGCGGTGAGGCGGCCCGGCGTATGGGGGAGGGTATGGGGGAGCCATGGATCGAGCCGTGGAGCAGGCAGCCGCGGACGGCCCGCAGGTGTTGCTGCTGGGAGACCCCGGAGCGGGCAAGACCGCTCTGTTGAGGGCGTGGGCCAGGCTTGGGCAGGCGGGTAAGGAGCGCTGGACGGTCCAGCCGTGGCCGCTGCGGTCGCCGCAGCAGGGGGGATGGGGGCCGCATGCGCAGGAACCCATCAGGCAACCCACGCGGTTCCAGACGACCGAACCGTCGTGGGAGCCGACCGGGGGGGTCACACGAGAACCCCCGCGAGAATCGGCACGGCAGCCGCTAGGAGAACTGACACGAGAATCGACAGGGGAGCCGCCAGGGGGACCCCTACCGGCGGCCTCTGGGGCGACGCCACGTCCGGCGGTGCACGGGTCGCTTACCCCGACCGAGCCGGCGGTGGTCAGCTATCTGGCGGAGTGGGCGGGGCCGCCCGGTGCGTCGCCGCGACGGGTGTGGCTCCACGACTGCTCCGGGCAGGCGGCGGCGCGGCTCGTATCGCTGCCGCCGCAACGGTGGACCGAGGACCCGACGGTACGGCCGCTCCACGCTGTGCTCCTCCAGGCCGACGCCCTGCTGCTGCTGGTCAACGCCGCGGCGGACGCCGTGGAGTTGCGGCATGCTTTCGCCCGCTTCCGCCAGTTCCTCACCGCCCTGATGCGGGTCAAAGCCGCCGCACGCGAAGTCGGCGGCTTCCCGGTCTACCTGGTCCTCACCCACGCCGACCAGTTGTGGCAACCCGGCGACACCCCCACCCTGTGGCAGTCCCGCCTGCAACAACGGAGTGAAGCGGCCCTGGCCGAGTTCGCCGAATTCCTCCGCTACGGCCCGTCCCTGGAAGAAGACAGCGACCGCTATCTGGCCGCGGCGGAGACCGACCGCACCGCCGCTGGCGAAGTGTGGGTCACCGACGTGGCCGAGGAAGCGGAACAGACCGCCGCCGAGCCCGCCTTTTTCCCCTTCGGAAGCTTGGATCTGCAGGTCTATGCCACGGCGATCGTTCCGGCGGGACAGGTGGCGGAACACCCACAGCCGGAGACGGGGCACGCCCGGCAAGGGACGGAGTACCCGCAACCGGAGGCGGGGCAGGGAGCGGCCGAGCCGTACCATGTGGCGGAGCTGTTCCGCGACGTGCTGCCCGCTGCGATAGCCCATTACCAGCGGCGGCAGTCGACCGGGCGGCGGCTCCGCTGGACGGTACGGGGAGTGGCCCTCGGGTGGGCGGCGGCCCTGGCGGCGCTGTTGGCCTTGTGGGTCGCCCCGCCTGGGCCGGCGGAGGAACGCCTGGCGGAATGGATCGTCGCTTACCGCGAGCAGGAGCCGCCGCCGGAGGTCCGCCTGGCCCCCTCCCGCATCGCCGCGACCCAGGCGAGCTTGGAGCGGTTCCGCGACCACCCGGAGTTCCTCACTCTGCCATTTGATCTGCAAACCTTTGTGCTGCAACGACTTCGGGAAGTCGAGGACTACCGCGGGCTGCGACGGCATTACCAGCGTCACGCCGGACCTGCCGCCTGCCGCACCTTGGACGAGCTCAAAGAATTGGAAGCGGCCCTGCGGGATGGTACGTTGGCCATACCCCTGGGGTACGACTGGGCCGCGACCGAACTCGGCCTGTTGCGGGACAAATGGCTGCGGGACGTCGCCGCGATCCGCCGGGCCGAGGGGGAACTGACCGACCTGTACCGCGACCGGGTGCGGCGGGTGATGCAACTGATTGTCACGCAACAGTTTAGCGGATCCTGGCGGCAGGAGGTCGAGCAAGTGTTGGCGGTGCGGGAGCCGCCGGGGGACTGGGAGGAGCCGCTGCCCGGCTCGCCCGCGACGGAACACCCCCGCGGTGCGGCGGTCACCTGGTTCGTCCCCGCGCACTTCGAGCGGGTCCTGCAGTGGCGGGACGAGTGGCAACGGTGGCAGGGGCGGCTGGAGGCGTTGCTGGAGCTGGCCGATGCCTGCGGCCTGACCACGGCTAGCCCGCGACCGCCGGTGCTGGTCTGGCCCGAACCGGATGGCCGCACCGATGCGGCGGAGCTGGCCGAGCAAATTGACGGGCAGTGGCGGCTGCATTACCCGGCCGCCGCGGCCCAGCCGCAGCGTTGGAACTTGCAGCAGTTTCCCGATCCGGCCCGCGGGGTACTCCGCGGCCATCTGGAGCGGATGCTGCGTGTCGGCGGGCAGCATGTGCGGCGGTTGCTGCAACGGCAGGTGGGAGAGGAACCGTGGCGGACGGATACGCCGGCGGCCTGGCAAGCGGTCGCGGATGCCCTCGAGTCGCCGACGCCGTCCCTAGCCGCCTGGCGGCAGCACCTGCGACGGCTCGCCGTAGCGGTCGAATCACGACGGGCGGACCCGATGCGCGATCAGAAGGTCGAGCCGACAGGGGATCCGAAGTGGCATCCGACAAACGATCCGCAGTTGGATCTGTCAGTCGATCCGAAGGTGCAGCCGGCGGCGGATCCGGTGGCGGAATGGGTTGCGTTTGTCCGCCGCAAGCGGTGGGAGCTGCAGTTGTCCAGTGTGGAGGTAGTCTTGCCGCTGGATGTGGCATTGGAGCCGCCGCGGCCAGCCGGGCCACTGGAGGTGAAATGGTCCGGGCCGGACGGTCAACCGGTGCGGCTGTCGTTGCGGCCGACGGGGTCAAACCGGTCGGTGCCCGGCGGGCGGGCGTACGCATTTGTTGCCGAGTCGCCGCAACGGGGGGAGTACCTCGCCGGGGCGGAGCTAACCGCCGAGCTGCCCCTGCGGGCCGGCACGCACGAGTTGCTGTTACGCTGGGACCAGGGGAGCCGCACCTGGGGCTTTACGCGATTGCAGGAGCCGCCGCGGCTGCTGCACGGCGACGGCCGCAGCGAGCCGGCCCGCGGCGTGCGGCTGGAGGTCGGCCTGTCCAGCCTCTGGCCCCGCCCGCCCCTGTTATGGGAGCCGTTGTGCCGGTAAAATGGCCGCAAGCGTAGCCAGCTGACCGATATCGGACAGGGAGGAAGCAGCCACCTGGCCGAACATGGGGAGTCATCCGTCCTCGCCACACGTGTGGTAATCGCGGGAGAGCAGCGGCAGAGCCCAGGACTGACTGAGATGCACATTCGCGACATCTTCGCCCAGGACAACCCGACTTTTAGCTTCGAGTTTTTCCCGCCCAAGACGGACGAGGCGAGCGAGGCCCTGTTCCGGACCATCGCCGCGTTGCAGGAGCTGGAGCCGTCGTTTGTATCGGTGACCTACGGGGCCGGCGGCTCGACCCGCGAGCGGACGCATGACTTGGTCGTCCGGATCCAGCAGACGACGCGACTGACCGCCGTATCCCACCTGACCTGCGTCTGCCACCAGAAAGAGGAGATCGCGGCGATCCTGGAACGCTACGCCGCCGCCGGGATCGTCAACATCCTGGCCCTGCGCGGCGACCCGCCCCGCTGGATGCCGCACTACGACCGCTCCCGCGATTCCTTCCGTTACGCCGCCGAGCTGGTCCGCTTCATCCGCGAGTTTCCCCATCCGCCGGACCCGCGCGGCTTCGGCATCGGCGTCGCCGGCTTCCCCGAAGGCCACCCGGAGTGCCCCAACCGCCTCAAGGAGATGGACTACCTCAAGGCCAAAGTGGACGCCGGAGCCGACTACATCTGCACGCAGTTGTTTTTCGACAACCGCGATTTCTACGATTTCCGGGAGCGGTGCGAGCTGGCCGGCATCCGCGTGCCGATCATCGCCGGGATCATGCCGATCACCTCCCGCAAGGGACTGGAGACGATGGCCGAGTTGGCCGCCGGCGCCCGCTTTCCGGCTAAACTACTGCGAGCGGTGGCCCGTTGCGAAAACGACGAGGATGTCGCCCGCGTCGGCATCAGTTGGGCCACCGAACAGTGTGCCGACCTCCTCCACAACAACGTCCGCGGCATCCACTTTTACACCTTGAACAAGTCCGACGCCACCATCCAGATTTACCGCAATCTCGGCGTCCGTTCGTCGCGTAGTCTGCAGCGGGACCGGACCGCCGTAGTTGCCGGCGGCGGACGATGACCGGCCGTTGCGGGGGTGAGCCGACGACGGGGGAGGATAAACATGACTTGCCGACTGATGATGATGGGCGTAATCATTATCGGACTGGTGATGATTGTCGCCGGCCTGTCGAGTCAACGCGGTCCGGCCCAGACGCCGACCCCTACCGCCCAAACGCCACGGGCGGCCACGGCCGAGGGGCCAGGGGGGATGGTGGTGTGCGTGTCGCCGCCGGCGGCCGAGGTGGGCGTCGCCGTGCTGCGCAACGGGGGCAACGCGGTCGATGCGGCCGTCGCCGTAGCCTTTGCCATGGCCGTCACCTGGCCGGAAGCGGGCAACATCGGCGGCGGCGGGTTCATGCTGGTGGCCCCGCCGCGACAGCAGCCGACCTGCTTCGAATTCCGCGAGACGGCCCCGGCCAAAGCCCCGGTCGACCTGTTCGCCGACGGTACGGTCACCCCCTTCGATCACCGGGCGGTGGGGGTTCCCGGCACCGTCCGCGGCCTGGCCCTGGCCCACCAGCGGTTTGGCAAGCGGCCGTGGAAGGAGTTGCTGCAGCCGGCGATCGAGCTGGCCGCGGAGGGCTTTGCGGTCAACGAAGCGTTGGCCCGCAGCCTCAACCGCCTGCTGGCCGATAAGGCGACCACCCATCCGGAATGCCGCCGCGTCTTCGGCAAGCCGGACGGCACCCCTTGGCGGGCCGGCGACCGTCTCGTCCAGTCCGACCTGGCCCGTACCCTCCGCCGGATCGCCGAGAACGGGCCGGACGCCTTCTACACCGGCCCGATCGCCGAGCTGATCGAGAAGGAAATGCTTGCCGGCGGCGGGCTGATCCGCCGCGACGACCTCAAAAACTACCAGGCCCGCGAGCGGACCCCGGTGCACATCCGCTACCGCGGCTACGACATTTATGCCCCGCCGCCCCCCAGCTCCGGGGGCGTCACCCTGGCGATCATCCTTAACATCCTGGAACAGTACGATTTGGGTAAAGAGGGGCGGTGGTCGGCCACGACGCTGCACCTGATGATCGAAGCGATGCGGCGGGCCTACGCCGACCGCGCCCGCCATCTCGGCGATCCCGACTTTGTAACCGTTCCGCCTCACCTGACCACTAAGGACTACGCCCGCGAGCTGGCCCGCACCATCCGCCGCGACCGGGCCACCCCCAGCCGCGAACTTGCCCCGGACATCGACATCCGCCCGGAGGGGGAATCCACAACGCACTTTTCGATCGTCGACCGCGACGGCCTGGCCGTCAGCACCACCTACACCCTGGAACACAGCCACGGCAGCCGCATCGTCGTCCGCGGCGGCGGCTTTTTGCTCAACAACGAGATGGTCGATTTCAACCCCAAACCCGGCGTCACCACGACCAGCGGCCTGATCGGCACCAAACCCAATCTCATCGCGCCCGGCAAACGGATGCTCAGCTCGATGACGCCGACGGTCGTCCGCAAGGACGGCGAGCTGGTACTGGTCACCGGCTCGCCGGGGGGGCGGACGATCATCAACACCGTGGCGTGCGTACTGGTCAATGTTATCGATTTTCAGATGCCGCCGGCCGAGGCGATCGCCGCACCGCGACTGCACCACCAGTGGCTGCCGGATGTAGTTCACTTTGAGGGGATGGCTGAGTATCCCCAACTGGTCGCGGAGCTGAAACGACTCGGGCATCACGTCGCCTCCCGGCGTCAGGGGGACGCCCATACCATCGTCCTCGACCGCGGGCGGCGGATCGGCGTGGCCGACAAGCGGATCGACGGTCAAGCCGTGGCCGAGTGAGGGGACTTGCGTGCCCGCAGGTGCACCGCCAGTAGTCGTGTGGAATGTCAGGGGGGTTGAAATACTGGGTGGGTGGGGAATGTCAGGCCGGCGGTTGCAGTGGCCGGCCCAGTCCCCGCTGGCGGGCCAGCTCCAGCAGGCGGACGCCCAGGGCGATGTCCTCCAGCCCCAGCCCCAGGGACTTGAAGACGGTGATGTCTTCCGGCGATTGCCGCCCGGGGTAGCGGCCGACCAGCAGCGGGGCCAGCTCGATGATGTCCGACCAGTGGAGGATGCCGGCGTTGAGTGCGGCGACGAAGTCCCCCGCCTCCAGCCGGGCCTGCTCCTTGCTGTCCACCACCACGCACTGGGCGCGGCGGAAGACTTCGGCGTCCGCCTCCGCCTTGGTCAGCATGTTGGAGCCGATGAGGTTGAGGTGCTGGCCGGGGGAGAGCCATTCGCCGCGGAGCACTGGCTCGCGGGCAGTGGTGGCGGTGATGACGATGTCGGCTTCACGGACCGCCGCTTCGGCACTGTCCACGGCGGCGACTTCCACGCCAGTTTCCTGGCTCAGGCGTTGGGCAAACTCCTGGCGACGGGCGGGATCGCGGCTATAGACGCGTACCTGGCGGATGGGCCGCACCTTGCAGACGGCCAGCAGTTGGGTGCGGGCCTGTTTGCCGCTGCCGATCAGGCCGACGGTGGCGGCGTCGGGCCGGGCCAGGATCCGGGTGGCCACGCCGCTGGCCGCACCGGTGCGGTACTGCCCGAGCAGGTCGGCCTCGATCCAGGCGGTCAGGGCGCCGGTTTTTCCGTCATAAAGCGTTACGTGGAAACGGGTTAGCTGCTTGGTAGAGGTGTAGGCCTTGAAGCCGATCACCTGCAGGGTCTTGGCCGCCGCCGGCAACACATGCAGCATCACATGGTCGGTCTGGCAACGCTGCCGGGGGACGTTTTCCGCCTCTTCCAACGCCCATTTGCGGAACGCCGTGCCGACCGCTTCCAGGGCCAGGTCCATCGTCACCAGTTGCGCCACATCGGCTTCGGTCAGATAGAGCGGTGTGACGGGCGAGGAAGCGGGAACCGGGCCACCGGGAGCGGGCGTGACGGCAGGCGGTGGGTTAGCGGCACTCGGGGACGGGTCCATCTTACCGTTCTCCGCGTTGCATCTTACCGTTCTCCGCGTTGCATCTTACCGTTCTCCGCGTTGCAGCCATTCTCCCAGGCGGCGGATGCCGGCGGCAATGGTCTCAGGACTGGTCGCAAACGACAGACGGACGTATCCTTCGGCGCCGAACGCCGCACCGGGGACCAGGTTCACATGGGCCTGTTCCAGTAAGGCGGTGCAGAACGAGAGGGAATCGGTGACCCGCACGCCGCCGAAGCTGCGGCCGAAATAGTGGGACACGTCGAAAAAGGCGTAAAACGCCCCGTCCGGCGGATAGACCCGTAGTCCGGGGATCTCCCGCAGGAGTTGGCAGGTCAACTCCCGCCGCTCGGCGAAGGCCTGCCGCATCTGGGCGACGCACTCCTGCGGGCCGTCCAGGGCGGCGATCAACGCCGCCTGCGAGATGCTCGACGGGCAGCTCGTCTCCTGGCTCTGGATGGCGTCCATGGCCTTGACCACCGGGGCGGGGGCGATCGCCCAGCCCATCCGCCAGCCAGTCATGGCGTAGCTTTTGCTGGCCCCACTGATGGTGATGGTGCGGTCGCGCAGTCCCGGTCGCAGCGTGGCCACGCATACGGGGGCGGCATCGCCGTAGGTGATCTGCTCGTAGATCTCGTCGCTGAGGATCGCCGCGTCGCTGTGGGCGACCAAGGTGTCGATCAGCGCTTCCAGCTCGGCCCGCCGGTAGACGCTGCCGGTCGGATTGCACGGCGAGTTGAGCATCAGCAGGCGGGTTTGCGGTCGCAACACTGCCCGCAGTTGTTCCGGCGTCAGCTTGAAGCCGTTTTCCGGCGACGTCGGTACGACCACCGGCGTGGCTCCGGTCATCTGCACCAAGTCGGAGTAGCTGACCCAATACGGGGCGGGGATGACGACCTCGTCGCCGGGTCCGACGGTGGCGGCCAGGGCGTTGTGGATGGCGTGCTTGGCCCCGTTGGAGACGATGACGTTGTCGTTGTCGAACTCGTAGTTGTGGAAACGCTTGTACCAGCGGCGGATGGCGGCCTTGACCTCCGGGGTGCCGCTGGTGGGGGTGTAATGGGTCTGGCCGTTGGCGGCCGCGGCGGCTGCCGCCGCACAAATGTGGGCCGGCGTGTCAAAGTCCGGCTCCCCCAGGCTGAAATCATACACCGTGATCCCCGCCGCTTTCAGTTGACGGGCTTTGGCCCCGGCGGCTAAAGTCGCCGACGGCTGAATGGAACTTGCCAGACGGGAAATACGGATCATGGTCGTCGCTTCCGGGGTTGGCTGTGGTTGGCGCCCCTGGTCGCCACACGATGACGCCAGAGGCGAACCGTGTTGTCATTCTACCGGTAGCGATCCTCCGTGCGGAGGCGAATTTCTGATCGCTCAGGGAATTTTTGACCAGCGGGTCTGGCAACCTAATTCCCAACGACAACGAGTCAAACCCGTTACGGCGATGGCCGCCAGGGGAAGGGCACCCCTTTTGTGGCGATACTTCCGGTAGAGGGCAGCAATGCATGTGTCGATCTTTGTGCATCGCTATCCCCCGGCGGTGGGCGGGGCGGAGCAGTACGCCGCGTGGTGGGCGGAACACCTTGCCTCCCGTGGCCACCAGGCCCATGTCTGGACGACTACGGCCCAGCATCTGACCGAATTGTGGTATGGCCGTGGCAAAGAGGGGCAGCCGCGGCAACACTATAAACGTGAGCGGCGGCGGGAGGCGGTCATCGACCGGTACCCGCCGTGGCAGTGGCCGGCCCGGCTGCGACCATTGCGGCGGTGGCTGCTCAAGGGGCTGTCGCTGGGGCCGCACCCGTTGTGGCGGTGCTGGACGGTGCCATGCAATCCGATCTGTCCGGGGATGTGGCGGGCGGCGGGGACGTTCGCCGGCCCGGTCGATGCGGTGCACGCGATCGCTTTCCCGTACGCGTTTGTAGCGGCGTGTGCCTGGCGGCTGGCCCGTCGCCGCGGCGTCCCCTTGCTGCTGACCCCCTTCCTCCACCTGGGGAACCTGGCCGATCCCGCCGACCGCACCCGCCGGGCGTACACGGCGTCCCATCTGCGGTGGCTATTGCGGCAGGCGGACGCGATTGTAACGGTCACGGAGGCCGAGCGGCAGGCGGTGCTGCAGTCGGGGATCGCCGCCGGGCGGGTGCACCGGCTGCCGCTGGGGATCGACGTGGCGGCGTGCACGGGCGGCGACCGCCAGCGGGCCCGTCAACAGTGGGGCGTGGCCGCCGACGAGACCGTCATCGGCCACCTGGCCAACCTCAGTGCCGAAAAGGGGAGCATCGACCTGCTGGAAGCGTGCCGCATCCTGCAGGAGCGGGGCCGGCGGTTCCGGGTGGTGCTCGCCGGGCCGGCGATGCCGAACTTCGAGCGGTACTGGCGGCGTTATCCGTGGCCGCAACGGGTGCTACGGCTCGGGCCGCTGGACCAGCCGCACAAACGGGACTTCTTCGCCGGGATCGACCTGTTCGCCTTGCCGTCCCGCAGCGATGCGTTTGGCCTGGTGCTGCTGGAGGCGTGGGCCAACGGACGGCCCAACGTGGCCTACCACGCTGGCGGCCCGGCGGAGATCATCCGTCCCGGCGTGGATGGACTGACCGTACCGTGCGGGGACACCGCCGCACTGGCCGATGCCCTGGCCCGGCTCATCGACGCCCCCGCATGGCGGCGGCAGCTCGGGGCCAACGGCCGTGCGCGGCTCCGACAAGGGGAGTTCCGCCGGGAGACCCATTACGAGGCCCTGTGCGGCATCATCGCCGGCCTGCGCGACCGATCCGCAGCCGTTAGTACGCCGCATTGAGAAGACTTATTGGCCGGCCGGCAGCGGTTAGTAAGCGGCGTTGAGAAGGGTTTCCGGCGGAAAGCCGCGGAATCCGTGGGCCATCCAGATCGTCCAGCGTTGCAACGGGACACCGTTTTCGCAGTAAACCAGCTCCTGCGGCGGCTCGAGGCGGTCGAATGCGGCGACGATGTGCGGGCTGATGTCGCCGACGATGAGGAACGTCCGGCCGCGGAAGTATCCGGGGTCACTCACCGGGTTGGGACGCCACAGGTCGTACTGGCTGTGGCGGTCCGAGCCGTTGGGGATGCCGATGGTGTAGGTTTCCGGGTGGCCGGAGCAGTAAAACCGGATAATACCGGGCTGGTTCCAATAGGTGCCGCACAGGACGGGTTCGATCCCCTGCTCGGCGAGCCGTTGGCGGTGCTGGTCGAGAGTGCGGGCCAGCGCTTTCCACCCGGCGAGCCGGGCGGTGAAGTCCAGCCGGCGGATCGGCAGGGGCTGGCTGGGGCTAGGAGGCGGCAGCAAGCGGGCCAGCAGCGGCCGGAACGACTGCGGGTAATGGAGCATCGCCGCGACGACCAGGCCGAGGAGGATATTGACTACCACCGCCGTCTTGAACCATCGCGGCAGGCGACCGCTCATCCATCGCTCCTGCAGCCAGGCCACGCCTAGGACAAACCCAGCGACATACGCCGGCGCCGGCCAGTTCGGTTGGCCCGGCTTGAGCAGGCTCGCCGCCGCGAACAGGCCCCAGACCGGCGCCGACACCCACCATAGTAAACGGATCTCCTTGTGAGCCAAGCAATTAGGACTTACGACCCACGGCCGGTACCGCCAGGCGGCTGCACAAAAAATGAACAGCCATAGCCCAAACATCGTCCCCAACTGCCCGGCGATGAAGGGGAGCAGTCCCGCCCCTTTCCCCCCGCTGGGCGGTCGCTGCACGCCGATCTGGCCCAAGACGTGCCGCAGGCTAACCCAGTCGTGCTGGGCGTTCCACACCAGGATCGGCAGCGCCCCCAGCAGGCCGCCGCCGCCGAGCCAGAGCAGTCCCCGCACGGCGTGCCGATCCCGTTGATGGCAAAGCACATACGCCGCAAACCCCAACGGCAGCAGCACCATCGTGTACTTGGCCAGGATCCCCGCTGCAGTGCCCGCCGCGGCCAACACCCAGCCGCCGGACCGCCCGTACCGCAGGGCGGACACCACCCCTACCAGTCCCCAGCACCAGCAGGCCAATAGCGGCGGGTCGATCGTCATCAGCACCGCCCCGATCCGCGTCAGCGGGATCATCGCCGCCAGCAGCACGACCCATACGCCGACCCGGCCCCCAAAGACCATCCGTGCCAGCACGTACCAGCCGCATAGCAGTAGAAAATGGCACGCCGCCGCGACGCTGCGGATGGCGGCCGTCCGCTCTCCCGTCGCCGCTAGGCTCCACGCCCCGCCCAACTCGTCCGCCAGACGGATCAACCACGCCACCAGCGGCCCCTTGCTGTAGTAGCTCCAGTCCAGGCGGCGGGACCAGTCCCAATAATGCGCCTCGTCCGGCGTCAGGTCGTAAGCCGGCCACCGCCACAAATACGCCACGGCGATGCCGGTCGACGCCACCGCCACGACCAAGGCCAGCCAGTCGTAACGGTCCAGCGACACGATCCGCTGCCCGATGCCGGGAGCCAGGCCGATAGCGGAAGTCAGGCCGACACCCGCGGCGGGACCGCTGCTGGCGGCAGGACCGCCGCCCGCGGGGGAGCCGAGACCTACGCTGGAGGGTGTTTGCAGGTGCAATGCCGTTGCCTCTGCTCGATTCCGGAGTGTGCCGGACCGCCGCGCAGACACGGAACACCGGTCACGCCGGGCGGGGCCGGACACGGAACTTAACTGACCGGTGAATCTGCTGTAAATGCCGGAAAAGGGGGCCACCGTCAACCCCAGCGTCGCCGCAGTGGCGTCTCGTACTATCCCCGTCGACCGCAACCGTGCTATACGATACGGTGCCGATGCTGGCGGGCGGACAATAGCAGGCGCACCACAGGGTGCGACAATAGGGTGCCGACGCCAGGGTGCGCACGACAAGGTACCGAGAATACGGTGCGGGTAGCCGATGCCTGATCGCGTGCCAAATTCGATATTGAGACAGTATGCGGGACTGGAACAGTAACCTGAGTTGTTCAGATACGGGGACAGCGGCGGACCATGCCAACGGGTCAAAAAAAGCGGGTCAATAGCCAGGGACAGGCGGAGGTGGCCACCCCGGCGGTGGCGGCGCAGGAAGACTGGCCGTACGAGCAGCTCCGGGCGGAGGCGGAGGACATCCGCCAGCGGATCAACCGCTTCCGCGAGTCGCTGGGCCGCTTTTTCGTGCAAAAGCAGGAGATCATCGACCTGATGTGCATTGCGGCGATCGCCCAGGAGCCGCTGCTGCTGGTCGGCCCGCCGGGAACGGCCAAGTCCGACCTGGTCGTCAAGTTCAAGGACGCCCTCGGCGTGCCGGAGGGAGAATACTTCGAGTACATGCTGACCCGCTTTACCGAGCCGAGCGAGATCATCGGCGCCATCGACATCCAGCAGCTACGGCAGGGACGCTACGTCCGCCGCAAGGAAGGGATGCTCCCCACCGCCCGCATCGCCTTCCTCGACGAGATCTTCAAGTCCAACTCGGCGATCTTGAATATCCTGCTGACGATCATTAACGAGCGGAAATTCTACCAGGAGGGGCGGCCCGAACCGGTGCCGCTCCGCATCCTGTTTGCCGCCACCAACGAGGTCCCGGAGCAGAGTGACCTGGCCGCCCTCAAGGACCGCTTCGTTCTGAAGGTCCCCTGCCGGCCGGTGCCGGACGAGTACTTCGCCGACCTGATCGACGTGGGCGTGCAGGGGGAAGCGAACAAGGAGCTGGGGATCCGGTCGTGGTGCGAACACCACGCCCGGTTGGAAGATTTCCTCAAGGCGCACCGCTACTTCATGTACCTGTTCCACGACGTACGGCGGCTAGGCATCGACGGCCCGGAAGAAAACGACCGCCACCGCTTTTTCCCCAAGGACGTGTTCTTCGAGTTCTACCGCCTGGTGCGGGCATTGGCCCACGACGACCGCATCTTCATCAGCGACCGCCGACTGGTCAAGCTCTACAAACTGCTGCGGATCCGGGCCTGGCTGTTCGGCGGCGGCGTCGTCCGCCTCGAAGACCTGCGGCTGCTGATGTACGTCGGCCAGTCGCAGCAGGAAATCGACCAGCTCCGCCGCAAAATCCCGCTTTACCTGGGAATCAGTCTGTAGCGGGAGGGTCATCCTGTAGCGGGAGGGTCATCGCCCAAGCGAAGCTGCAGTTACGGCCCGCCATTGAGACCCTTTGCCCAGGTCGGATGTAAGCCGTACTTGCATACGCCGTATCGGATATGGCGCACGTCTACATACCATAACGATTATCGATATAACGCACATCTCAGCACATCTCAATACAGCGCACAGCGGATGCAACTCACCTCGATAAGCCCATAAAAAACGTGACTTCACGCCTGCCGCAAACATCACTATGGCGATCGGAATAGTCGTCTTTACGGGATTTGTCCCCATCGCGGCAGGAAACATCACTAGCTGAGTCGTGTGAGTGATCATTTTCGCGGCGGCGTCGGCCGGTGACGGGTGGGCAGGGCGAGCAGTGACAGGTGGGCGGGGCGAGGAGTGACGGGTGGGCAGGGCGAGGCGGAGCCGAGGGGGCGTGCCTTGCGGTCAAGAGGCAGTGCCGGCGTTGGGATTGCGGTTCGGTTCGGGCTTGAGATCGGGCCGGCGGAGCTGGGCGGCCATGCGTACGCCGAATCGGCCGATCGGCAGCAGTTTCGGGCGGGGCACGACCGTGCCCACCAGCCCGCCATGTCGCTCCAGCAGGCGGCGGCAGTCCCAGCGGAGGAACTCCAGCACCTCGGGCTGATCGTGGCCGCGGAGGTACTGCTGGGCCAGTTGTTGCATGTGGGCGTCGTAGTGGGCTTTGGAGTGGGTGTGCAGGCAGTAGCGTCCGGCGTGTCGCCGCAGGTCCCCGTTGAACGCCGGGCTGATGTGGTACAGCTCGTGGAAGACGGTGGTCAGTTTCTCGCGGAAGGGCTGTTCGAGGAAGCGGGGCAGGCAGAAGGTGAGCAGGTAGAGGATTTCGCGACCGTTGACGAAGAAGCGTTGGACCTGGTATTCGATGTCGCCGTGCCGTCGCCGCAACGCTCCGTCGCGGAACCGCAGCGGCGTGACCCGGGCCTGGAGCCCGTAGCGGCTGCGGCTGCGGCAGGGGGTGACGGTCACCAGGACTTCTGACATGCGAATGTGACCGAATAGGGGGCAGCGTTGGACGATGTCCTCGCACAGGCGGGTCATGGCGGCGGTGAAGTCGAAGGCGGGGGGCAGGGGTGGCTGTTGCCGCGCGGCGGCTCCCGGCAGCCGGATGTGGCATTGCCGCAGCGGCCGTTGCGCTGACCAGTGCAGTTCCAGAGCCGGCAGGTTCGGTCTGCCCGCGCCTCCGTGTGCCATGACCGTCTGTGCCTCCTAGGTGGATGTTACCCCCGCAAACGCAGTCGTGTGCGGGCCGGGTGGAACACCGTCTGTGCCTCCTAGGTGGATGTTACCCCCTGCGGATGCCATGCTAGTGGCCACCGCCCTGAGGGTCAACGGGGGGCTGCCCTTGCCCGGATCCGTCCCGCTTGGATCCGTACCATCGTCGCCGTTCCTGGCGTCGCAGACGGCCTCCTGTGGAACCGCAGCATCGGGTCATCCGCTACCGCCGGTCGGATCGGTTCAAGTTGGGCGACTGGTCCGGCCGATACAACCGACGCGGGGCCAATGGCAGCGCCCCGATGCCCGGCAGGCAGGATCGTGCACCAAGACAGGGGGAAAGGACACGGAGGGGGCTATGGCCGGCACGTGCGTGCGTCAGCGGCGACGGCATTGGCTATGGGCAGGACTGGTGATGGTCTGCGGCTGTCAGACCTGGTACGGCGGCATGACCCTGCCGAGCGGTCGCTATTTGCAGCACTATCCGCAATATTTTGCCCCGGATCCGCAGTTCCCGTTGCCTCGGGAGCTGGCTTCGATGATGATGGCTGAGGAACGGGCCGGCGGCGCATTGGGCGGCGGTGCGGCCCCGGCGGCTCCGGCTCCCGCCGCACCGGCTCCCGCCCCGGCGGTTCCGGCTCCCCCCATGCCCAAACAGTAACTCCCGCTCTAGACGGCCTTGCATCCGCTCCGTTTCCCGGCTATGCCCCCGCCGTCGGAGTTATGGTTCCGGCACGGATGCCGGAAGCAGCCAACATCGCGGCTGGAAAATCACGGCCAGGGGGAGTGCCCATCGATGAGCCAGGGATGGCTTCGCATCTTTCGCGGCAGCCTGTGGGGCTTCGCCGCGGCTGCGGCTTGGAGCCTGGTGAGCGGCTGCCGCAATACGGACTGTTGCCCGACCAGCAAGACTTACCCGTCGGCGACGCGACCCGGCGGCCCGACCGCCGCCGTGGGCTTGCCCGGTACGCCGACGTTGCCTCCGGCCTCAGGCAGTCCCGCAAGCAAGGCCCCTGCCCATGCGGCCAGTCCACAATCGTTCCAACCGAAAACCCCTAGCCCCGCCGGAACCGGTAGCGGCCTGAGCGGGGCTTCCGCGTCTGCCGCGGCAACTCCGCTAGCCCCCGGCGGGGCAACGACCACTCCGGCCGGTACCACCGCCGCCGCGGCGGGGGGACGGACCCCCTTGCCGGTGATGCCACCCCCCGTGATGCCACCGCCGCAAGGGCTTGGCCCGTCCGGGACGGGGAGTGACCAGTTCCACGCGGCGTCCGCCCCGGCCCCGCCCGCACCCGTTCCGCCGGTGACCCTCAGCGATCCGGGGCCGCTGCCCCCCTCTCCGTCCGGCGAGCTGAACCGCTCGGTGGCCCCGCCGCTGCCGCCCCCTGCGGCCATCGCCCCGTAGCCGCCACCGCCATATGCAGCAGCAGTGGGGGGATGGGCACGCGCAGCGGTCATGACGAGGCCAGCTTGACCCGCCAGCGGCATCGCCGGACCCGCGAACCGGGTGGCTCCACCCCTACGGGCGACGATGGCTTGCATGGACGTTCAACCCTCCGGTGTGGCCGGCGGCGACGGCTCCCGCTGCCGGTGCGGCGACGCCACGCGGGCGGCATACTGGGCCATGCGGCGGACCATCCGGGCGGCGACATAGCCCGCCTTGAATCCGGCGTCGATGTTGACCACCGTTACCCCCGCGGCACAACTGTTGAGCATGGTCAGCAAGGCAGCCAGGCCGCCAAACGCGGCCCCGTAGCCGACGCTGGTCGGACAAGCGATCACCGGGGCATCGATCAGGCCACCGACTACGCTGGGCAACGCCCCGTCCATCCCGGCAACGACAATGACCACGTCCGCCTGGGCCAGCCGCTCCCGCTGCCGCAGGATGCGATGGACGCCGGCCACGCCGACATCGACGACCATGTCGACCTCCGCCCCCATGACCCGGGCGGTGACAGCCGCTTCCTGGGCCACCGGCAAATCGCTGGTCCCGGCGGTGACAACGCAGACCCGCCCCTCCGGCGGCCGCCGCGGCTGGCCCGCCGCAGGCAGCCAAAACGTCCGGGCCAGCCGGTCCTGCTCCGCCTGCGGGAAACGACCTGCCAGATACTCCGCCTGCTCGGCATTGACCCGCGTCACCAGGCTGTCCTGCCCCGCCGCGTGCAGCCGCCCCACCGCCTCGGCTACCCACTCCTTCGTCTTCCCCTCCGCAAACACCACCTCCGGGAAACCGCACCGCTCCTGCCGCTCCAGGTCCAGCGTGGCGAACCCCAACTCGGCGATCCCCCCCTGCCGCAGCCGCTGGACCGCCGCCTCGGGCGTCAACTTTCCCGCCTGCACCGCCGCCAATAAATCACGCAGCTCGCCTTCGTCCATATCCATCAATCCATCGTGCAAATGTTGGGTCGGATGCGGCTCCTCAAGCCGCTTTTCCAGGCTCACTCAATTTTAGTGGAACGGCGACCGATATAACCGTTACAGCCCGTTTTCTGCGCCCGTGGCGGCGACGTTCGGAGGGGGCACTCGCCATGTACACTACCGCGGTCGTGCTGGTCAGCGTGGCCCTGGCGCAGCCGCCAGCGGCCGCCACGACCCCACCGGGCAGCGATTACATCCCCATCAACTCCCGCAAGCTCAAAATCCCGATTAAATATGAACGCGACCGTCGCCACGTCCGGCTAATGAAGCTGTTCGTGACCCGGGCCGGCGATAACACCTGGTACCAGGAAGCCGCCGTACCGCCGGACCGCGACCATTTCGACTTTTACGCCAAGGAGGACGGCCTGTACTGGCTGACCATGGTCGAGGAAGATCTGCAGGGGCGGCAGGTTCCCGCCGACCTGACGCGGCATCCGCCGGACCTGAAGGTGCTGATCGACGCCACGCCGCCGGTGGTGCGGTTTACCGCTGTGCAGCGGCAGGGGGAGGAGCTGGTCGTCGAGTGGCGGATCGAGGACGCCCACCCGGCGGAGTCCCGCACGCAGGTGCACGTGCGGCCGGCCGGGAGCGACGGGCCGTGGCAGGAGGTGCGGCTGGCCCCGGGCAGCCCATTTGGCGTGCGGTTCGCCGTGCCCACTAACCAGGCCCTGGAGGTGCGGGTGACGGCCTACGACCTGGCCGGCAACCGCGGCGAGGCCGTGCAGGTGATCCCGGCGGCGGGCGTCACTCCCGCGGCGGCCACGACCTCCCCCGCGGGCGGAACCCCCACGAGCGGAGCAACCGCCAGCGGAACCCTCACGAGCGGAGCAACAAGTGGAGTCCCCCCTGGCGGTGGGACGGCCCCGTCGGGAACGGTCCCGGCCGCCGCACCGCCAGGCTTATCCCCGGCCGGGGCATTGCCGTTGGGCCCGATTCCGCCGCCGGCCCCTCTGGCTCCGCCGGGCGCACCAATCCCACCTGCCAATTGGGCACCGCCTGCTGCCAATTTGACGCCTCCTGCCAATCTGGCATCGCCGCCTGCGAATCCAGTGTCGCCCCCTGCCTATCCGGCGTCATCGGCCAATCCGGTGCCACCGCTTGCCAACATGACGCCGCCGACCGGTCCGCCGCCTGCCAACATGGCAGTGCCTGCAACGAGTTCCGCACCGGTATCGCCGCCGGCCGCGACGACCCCGGCCCCGGCTGGTACCGCCGCCCGCGAGCGGCCGCTTCCCACGCTGGAGCCGGCCGCCGCCCATGCGGCCGCCGCCCAAGCTTTTTGGACCCATGGGACGGTGACCCATGGCGTCCCAACCCATGCGCCTACCCCGGCAGTCGAAGAAAGCCGCACGGCCATCATCAACTATCTCAGCTTCGACTTGGGCTACGAAGTGGAGACCCGCGGTCCGTCCGGCCTGAGCCGGATCGACCTGTGGGTCACCCGTGACGACGGCCAGACCTGGATGAAATGGAGCCAGCATCCCCCCAAGGGGAACACCCTCCGCGTCCAGTTGAACGTGCCGTCCAATCCACAACTGGAAGGGACGTATGGGTTTCGGATCGTGCCGGTCAGCGGGGCAGGGCTGAGCGAGCGGGAGCCGGTTAGTGGCGACCCGCCGGAGCTGCGGGTGATGGTCGACCTGACGCCGCCGCAGGTGGAGCTGTATCCGCCCGTGGGGGATCCCCAGCAGCCGGGCGTGCTTGTGTTGCAGTGGAAGGTGACCGACAAGAACCTCGATAAGTCGCCCCTTTTGCTGGAATGGAGCGATAAGCCGACCGGGCCGTGGCAGCCGGTCGCCAGCTCGGGGGCATCGGCGGAGCTGGTGCCGGTCAGCGGGGCGGCGACGCCGGCAAGCGGCTGGCTGCCCAATACCGGCAGTTATCCCTGGCGGGTACCGATGGGTCTGCCGCCGCGGGTCTACCTCAAGCTGACCGCTCGGGATGCTGCCGGCAACGTCCGGGAAGTGGTCACCCGCGATCCGATCCTGATCGACCTGGTCAAGCCGAAAGCCCGCCTCAGCGGCATTGTTGGCCCGGCAGCGACACGGGAGTGAGCGGATCGGTCATCGCTAACGCCGCGGCAGTCCGGGAGTGAGCGGATCGGTCATCGCTAACGCCGGGCGACCGCCCGTGACAATGGCCGCCGCAACGACGGCATCCCTCACAGCACCGGCGAAAAGAGCCGCGCGGCGTTCTCAAACACCCGCGCCATCCACGGCCGACCGGCAAACACCGCCGGATCGACCCGCACCGACTGCTCGAGGTCGCTCAAAAACCGCTGCTCCAGCTCGGCCGTGATCGCGGCATCGAAAAACTGACAGTTGACTTCGAAGTTCAAAAACAGGCTACGGTTATCGAAATTGGCGGTGCCGACCGAGGCCCACTCCCCATCGACCAGTACATACTTGGAATGCATCATGCCGGGGATGAACTGGTAGATTTTAACGCCGGCTTCCAGGGCGTCCGTCCAGTAATAGCGTGCGGCCAGAAATGGCAGCCATTTGTCCGGGCGGAATAGGGTCAGGAAGCGGACGTCGACGCCGGCGCGGGCGGCCAGGCACAACGCGTCCCGCAACCCCATGTCCGGCACAAAATAGGGGCTGGCGATCCAGACCCGCTGCCGGGCCTGCACCAGTGCGGCAAAGTACGTCTCGCGGATCGCCTTGTATTCCATGTCTGGCCCGGAAGCGACTACCTGCGTCAGCACCGTCCCCGGCAGCGTCTCCCAGCGGGGATAGTAGGGGGCGCCGCCGACTGCCTCGTAGCTAGCGAAATGCCAGTCCTCCAGGAAGATCCGCTGCAGTCCCGCCACCGCCGGGCCGACGATGCGGCAATGCGTGTCCCGCCAGTAGCCGTAGTGGGGATGCCGGCCGCGGTACTCCTCGCCGATGTTGAAGCCGCCGGTGTAGGCGATCCGTCCGTCGATGACCACAATTTTGCGGTGGTTGCGCAGGTTGACCCGCAGGCGGTAAAGGGGGTTGAGCACCGGGAGGAACGCCGCGTCTTGCCCTCCGGCCCGGCGGAGTTGCCGCAACAGCCGCCGCGACAGGTCGTGGGCGCCGATCGAATCGTACAGCAGGCGGACTTCCACCCCTCGCTTGGCGGCGGAGCAGAGAGCCTGGATCATCCGCTGGCCAGTCGCATCCGAGCGGAAGATGAAAAACTGCACGTGCACGTGGTGCCTGGCGGCGGCAATGTCCTCCAGCAGGGCGGCGTACAGGGCGTCCCCCTCGTGGTAGAACGTCACCTGGTTGCCCGCCGTTACCGGAAACCCGTCCGGCTGCTCCGCCAGACGGGCCAGCACCTGCCACCGCTCCGCCACCGCCGCTGTCTCCTGCACGGCGCGGCCAAAAAGCGTCTTAAATATCACCGCCCGCTGTTGCTTCCGTCGCAGTGGCCGGGCTACCCACTGGTACCCAAACAGATAAAACAGCACCGCACCCAAAAACGGCACCAGGAGGACCGTCAGGCTCCAGGCGATCGCCGACATCGTGTCCCGCTTCAGGTGCAGCACGAAGATCAGGGTACCGACGGTCACCACGACGTCGACCAGGAAGAGCCAGCCGGCGATGTCTTGCCAGAATTGCTCGACGAACACGGTCGATCCCCTAGTTTGCAGTATATCGTTGTCCGCTGCGGCCGGTGGTAGCATTCCCGGTGGTAGCATTCCCGGTGGTAGCATTCCCGGCCATGCCCTGGCGAAGGGGGATCCTGCGCCGTCATGATGGCCGGTGGCTGTGAAATTCAGGGGAAGGTTTGATTTGAAACGCGTCATCTTTACCGAGACCGGTTTGCCGGAAACGGTTGTGCGGGTCGAGGAGGACGTGCCGGCCCCGCAGCCGCGGCGGGGGGAGGTGCTCCTGCGGATGCTGGCCGCGCCGGTCAATCCCTCCGACCTGATGTACATTTCGGGGCGGTACGGGTTGCAGCCGAAGCTGCCCGCCGTGCCAGGATTTGAGGGGGTGGGGATCGTGGAAGCCCACGGCGGCGGGCTGCTGGGCCGGTTGCGGCTGCACCGGCGGGTCGCCGTGCTCGGTGCCCGCACCGGCACCTGGAGTGAGTACACCGTCGCTTCCGCCCGGCAAGTCGTCCCCGTGCCGGACGATCTGCCCGACGACCAGGCGGCGACGTTTTTCGTTAACCCGGCGACGGCCCTGGCCATGGTCCGCTCCGTGCTGCAGGTGCCGCCGGGGGAATGGCTGATGCAGACGGCGGCGGCCAGCGAGGTCGGCAAGATGGTCATCCGCCTGGGCCGCCGCTACGGCTTCCGCACCCTCAACGTCGTGCGGCGGGCCGAACAGGTCGAGGAGCTGCACAAGCTGGGTGCAGACGCGGTGGTCGTCGCCGGAACCGAACCGCTGGCTGCGGCGGTCGCCCGCATCGCTCCCGGCGGCGTCCGTTACGCCCTCGACCCGGTCGGCGGAACCCTCGGCTCGGAGCTGATCGCCGCACTGGCTGCGGGGGGCCGCGCCCTAGTGTACGGCTCGCTGGCTGACCAATTTTTGAACATCCACCCCCGCTTCCTGATCACCACCGGCGTGCGGATTGAGGGCTTCTGGCTGGCCACGTGGATGCGGCAACAAGGCATATTCCGCCTGTGGGGGCTGGTCCGCCAGATGCGGCAGCTGATCCGCGAGGGGGTCCTGCAGTCGACCATCGCCGCCCAGTATCCGTTGGAACAGGTCCGGGCGGCGGTGGAGCATGCCCAGCGGCCGGGCAAGGGGGGCAAGGTGCTGCTGCGGATTGGGCATTGAGCTACACATCGGTCATTGATCGGCTCCAGACATTTCGGTGATCGCTTGTGACAATCGTAACAACACGACGGATCGGATAGGCCGATTGATGGCGGCAGTGGCGATCTGTGCCGTCGCCAACGGAATTGCCCCAGGCTTGCCGCCGCGACGGCTCTTGACTCGCCGCCGCGACGGGGGATTGGTAGCATACCCTCGTTCTTCCAGAAGTCTGGAGCTGTTTGGAAGTCGCGCGTGCTCACAGGGAAAGCCGTTTGATTTGTACGAAGGAGCCTCGACATGCGGATGATGGCGTGGGTCGGCCTCGGAGCGATAGTCGCTGGAATGGGTGGCCTGTTTCCGGCGAGCGACGCCCAAGACGCAAATGTCATTTATCTGTTTAACGGCAAGGACTTAAGCGGCTGGAAGCTGAAAGGGGACCCCGCCAAGAGCAAATGGAAGGCCGTGGCGGTGCGACTCGATCCGGCCAACGACCGGGCCTTTCAGATTGTGCCGGACGCGGCCGAAGCTTACCTGAGCAACGTCGCCGGCGGCGGCGTGGACATCTACTCGGAACAGACTTTCGGCGACGTGCGGCTCGAGGTGGAATTCACGGTGCCGCGTGGCTCCAATTCCGGCATCTACCTGATGGGTGAATACGAAGTGCAAATTTTGGACAGCTACGGCAAGCCGGACAACAAGTTGACCGGCGGGGACCTCGGGGCGATTTACGGGGCCGCGCCGCCCAAGAAAAACGCCGCCAAAAAGCCGGGGGAGTGGCAGAAATTCGCCATCGAGTTTCAGGCGCCGCGGTTTGAAAACGGCAAGAAAGTGGCCAACGCGGTGTTCCGGCGGGTCGAGCTGAACGGCGTGGTGCTGCACGAGAACGTGACAATGAAGGGGCCGACGCCGGGCGGATTGACGGGCAAAGAGGCACCCACCGGCCCGCTGATGTTCCAGGGGGACCATGGTCCGGTGGCCTACCGGAACATCCGGATCACGCCGCTGAAGTGATGCAGACAGCCGGCACGCCCGGGGGGCGAGCGGCCATTTTGGCCGGTCCGGGCTTTTCGAGCTTTTTCGCCACTATTATACCTTCCGTAGTGGTCCGTCGGCGTGTTCCCCGCGGGGGCCTATCCCCTGTTCTGCCGGTGTGCCAGTGGGGGCCACGCCGGATGGACCGTGTTGCCGACTTGGCCCACCTAATGACCAAACCGACCGGGGAGAACATGGTGAACGAAGCCGACTACAAACCGGGATTGGAAGACGTCCCGGCGGCCAAATCCGCGATCAGTTTTCTGGACGGCAAAAAGGCGCGGTTGGAATACCGCGGCATCCCCGTGGAGGTGTTGGCCAAGGAGAGCAGCTTTGAGGAGGTCTGCTGGCTGCTGATCAAGGGGGAGCTGCCGACTCAGAAGGAGCTGGCCGATTTTGACGCCGAGCTGCGGCAGCGGCGGGGGATCCACTTCCGCCTCAAGGAGATGATCCGCTGCCTGCCGCCGCAGGGGCACCCGATGGACGCCCTGCACAGCACGGTAGCGGCCTTGGGCATGTTCTACCCCTGCCCGCACGTGCAGGATCCGGCGCTGAACTGGGACGCCACCTGCCGGCTGATCGCTGCCATGCCCACTCTGGTCGCCGCCTATGCCCGCACCCGTCGCGGCGAAGAGATCCTCGATCCCCGCCCCGACCTCGACCACGCCGCCAACTTCTACTACATGCTCTTCGGCAAGGAACCGACCCCGGCCATCCGCAAGGTGCTGGACGCCGTCCTCATCCTCCATGCCGAACACACCATGAACGCCAGCACCTTCACTGCCCGCGTCACGGCGTCGACCCTAGCTACGCCGTACCACGTGATCGCCTCGGCCATCGGTGCGCTCTCCGGTCCCCTCCACGGCGGCGCCAACGAAGAGGCCCTCCGCCAGTTCGAGGAGATCGGCGACCCCAAAAACGTCAAAAACTGGCTGGAGAGCAAGCTGGCCGCCAACCCCAAATTCAAGGTCATGGGCATCGGCCACCGCGTCTACAAGGTCAAGGACGCCCGGGCCACCGTCCTGCAAGAGATCGCCGAACACATGTTCGCCGAAACCCAGCGGCCCAAAAACTACGAAATCGCCCTTGAGCTGGAGAAACTCTGCAACCAGATCTACGGCCCCAAGGGGATTTACCCGAACGTCGATTTCTACTCCGGCGTCATCTACCAGGCCTTGGGCATCCCCACGGACGTATTTACCCCGATTTTCGCCATCGCCCGCGTCGCCGGCTGGCTGGCCCACTGGCACGAACAGCTCCAGAGCAACCGCATCTACCGCCCCGAGCAGATTTACACCGGCCGCCACGACGTCCCCTACGTCCCCCTCGAGCAGCGACCATAAGAGGACGACGGCCAATAGGACGGGGAAAAGCGGAACCTCGGCCACCGGGCGCCAACAACGGGGATCCGGGCACGGCGACGGCCACCGCGGCGACCGACCGGACGGTATAGGCCGCTCCAATGCCGGCCTAAGCGGCTCAGACAAGGGCAACAGGTGGGAAACCAAAGGAGACGACCATGTCCCGTATCCAGACAGTCCTGCAACAGCTCGATTTCGCCCGGAAATACACCAACCAGCGACTGGAGAGTATCCCCCAGGAGCAGTGGTTCACCATCCCCCCCAACGGTGTCTCCCACATCGGCTGGCAGGTGGGGCACATCGCCATGGCCGAGTACCGGCTGTGCCTGGAGCGGATGCGGGGCCGCACCGAGGCGGACGAGCTACTCATCCCGTTCGATTTCCTGCAGGAGTTTGCCCGCGGCTCGACGGCCCGCCCGGCGGGGAAGTATTCTGCCCAGCAGATCCGTGAGATTTACGACGCGGTGCACGAACGGGTTTTGCGGGAACTCCCTAGCCTTAGGGATGAGGAGCTGGACCTGCCACCGGTGGTGGAGCATCCCTTGCTCAAGACCCGCTGGGAGTGCCTAGCGTACGCTCCGCTGCACGAGATGATCCACTGCGGGCAGATTGCCCTGATCCGCCGCATGCTCGGGTATGCCCCGCTGTTTTAGGGACCATCACTTGTGCTCGATCCTTGGGCCTTAAGGACCGTGGCTTATGCTCGATCCGGCATTTGTGGCGGCGAACGCCGAGAAGGTCAAGGAGAACTGCCATAACCGCGGGGTCTCCTCCCTGCCGGTGGACCAGGTGGTGGCCCTGGAGGGGCAGCGGCGGGAGTTGGTCCGTCGCCGCTCGGAGACTGCCGCCCGCAAAAACGAAATTTCCAAACGTTTCCCGCAAGCCCACACGCCCGAGGAAAAACAGGACCTCCGCGCCCACTCCCAGCAGTTGGACGCCGAATTGCAGGGCATCGACGCCGAGCTGCGCCAGGTCGAACAGGAGCTCTACGCCCAGCTTAAGCTGATCCCGAACCTGACCCACCCGGACGCCCCCGTGGGGGTCGATGCCTCCGCCAACCGCGTGCTGCGACAGGTCGGGCAGCGGCCAACGTTCGACTTTACGCCCCGCGACCACGTCGCCCTGTGCGAATGGCTGCATCTGGCGGATTTTGAAGCCGGCTCCAAGGTCGCCGGCCAGAAATTCTACTACCTCACGCACGACGGTGCCCTGCTGGAGCTGGCGTTGGTCCAGTACGCCCTGCAGCGGGTCATGGCCCACGGCTATATTCCCGTCCTCACCCCCGATCTGGCCCGCACGGAGGTCCTGGAGGGGATCGGCTTTCTCCCCCGCGATCCCAATCCGAACACCCGCCAGGTCTATACCATCGCCGACAGCGACTTGTGCCTGATCGCCACGGCGGAGATCACTCTCGGCGGCCTGCACAAGGACGAAATCTTCGACGAGAGTGACCTGCCGCGACGATACGTCGGCATCTCCCACTGCTTCCGCACCGAGGCCGGCGCCGCCGGACGCGAAACCCGCGGCCTCTACCGCGTCCACCAGTTCACCAAGGTCGAAATGTTCATTTTTTGTACACCCGAACAGAGCGACGCCGCCCACGAGGAGATCCTGAGCATCGAAGAGGAGATCTTCCAGGGGCTGGGCATCCCCTATCAAGTGATCGACACCTGCACCGGCGATCTCGGCGGGCCGGCTTACCGTAAATTCGACCTGGAGGCGTGGATGCCCGGTCGCGGCGACGGCGGCACCTACGGCGAAGTCACCAGCACCTCCAACTGTACCGACTACCAGGCCCGACGCCTGAACATCCGCTATAAAGCCAAGAGCTTCAAGGGAACCCGCTACGTCCACACCCTCAACGGCACGGCGATCGCCTGTACCCGCGCCATGATCGCCATCCTGGAAAACTACCAGCAGGCCGACGGCAGCGTCGTCGTCCCGCCGGTGCTCCGGCCTTACCTCGGCAAGGACCGCCTCATTCCCCCCGAAAAACCCCTCACCCACGGCAAGACCTGACGGCGGACCTGACCGCAGTTCACGCCGGGAATGAAAGTTTGGTGAGAAATGCCGCCCGCCGCCCGTTTTTCATCTTTTTGTGCCTTGTTCAGCCCCCCAGACACGGTATATAATCCCACTAGCCCCCCCATGTGGATTGTCATGCTACAATCCATCCGAACAGCTAAAACGACTTCCCGTTATCTGCAGGGACAATCGGATTACGGACCACGGATTACGGATTACGGATTACGGATGCGGCCCCGGAAGAGTCAACAGCGGATGAAGATACGGCATGGCCTCCGACACACCCTCACGGGCATGGCGGTCCTGTGCGGCCTCGGCCTGGTCGCGTTCGGTTGGTTCAGCGGGGATCGACCGGTGGCGACCGTCGCCGCCGCCCAGGCTGATGACAACGACTTGTTCCGTTCCAAGGTGCAGCCGCTGCTCCAGAAATATTGCATGGAGTGCCACCGGGGCGAAAAGGCCAAGGGGGGCCTGCCGCTGGACGTGTACGTCAGTGAAGAACATGCCCGCAAGGACCGCAAAAACTGGCAGGCGATCCAGCACGTCCTGGCCGCGGGGGACATGCCCCCGAAAAACAAGCCGCAGCCCACACCGCAGGAGCGGCAGTTCCTCATCGAATGGATCGAAAACACACTAACCAAGGTGGACTGCTCCGGCCCCCGCGACCCCGGCCGCGTCACTCTGCGGCGGCTCAACCGCGCCGAGTACAATAACACCATCCGCGACCTGTGCGGCGTCGACATCAAGCCCGCCGACGACTTCCCCTCCGACGACGTCGGCTACGGCTTCGACAACATCGGCGACGTGTTGTCGTTCCAGCCGATCCTGATGGAGAAATACCTGGCCGCCGCCGAGAAGGTCCTCAACGCCGCTCTAGCCCTCCCCGAAGTCCCCAAGCCCTCCAAGCAGACCTACCGGCCGCAAAACATCAACACCATCCCCCGCTCGGCGAAAAGCCGTGAGCCTGTGCGGATCGTCTTCACCTCCGAAGGCTCCGCCTTCCTAGAGCGGTTCAACTTCCCGGCGGAAGGGGAATACATCATCCGTTTCCGCGGCTGGGGCACCAACCCGGGCGGCGAATTTCCAATAGTGGCCGTGCGGATCGACGGGCGGGACGCGGCCCAGCACACCGTCGATGCCCCACAAGGGAAGGCGAAAGTCTATGAGTCACGGGTCAAGGTGGCGGCAGGTGAACGCCGCGTCGCCATCGCCTTCACCAACGGTTTTACCGATCCGAATACCAAGGCGCAGCGGCAGTTCGGCCTGGAGCTACTAGAGATCGACGGGCCGTACAACGTGGTGCCGCCGCCGGAGCCGCCGTCCGTGAAGCTGCTGCTGGTGGCCCGGCCGACCTCCGCGGCGGATGCCCGTGCGGCCGCCGAAAAAGTGCTGACCAATTTTGCCCGACGGGCTTTCCGTCGGCCGGTTACCCCCGAGGAAGTCCAGCGTCTGCTACACTTATATGATGTCGCCTCCCAGCAGGGGGAACCGTTCGTCCAGGCCCTGAAGCTGCCCATGAAAGCGGTGCTGGTTTCGCCGCACTTCCTCTTCCGCATCGAGCAGGACCCACCCACGCCGGACGGCGTGCGCACCCTCAACGACTTCGAGTTCGCCACGCGCCTGTCCTATTTCCTCTGGTCGAGTATGCCGGACGAGGAGCTGTTCCAGTTAGCCGAGCGTGGCGTGCTGCGGCAGCCGCAAGTCCTGCAAGCCCAGCTCCGCCGCATGCTCCAGGACCCCAAAGCCAAGGCCCTTGCCGAAAACTTCGCCGGACAGTGGCTGCAACTGCGCAACCTCCAGACCCTTCAGCCGGACAAGGGCCTCTTCCCGGCGTGGGACGAAAACCTCCGCCAGGCGATGATCCGCGAAGCCGAGCTATATTTTGAATATATCGTGAAAAATGACCGCAGCATCATCGAGTTCCTCGACTCGAACTACACCTTCGTCAACGGCCGCCTGGCCCGGCATTACGGCATTCCCAACGTCTACGGCCTGGAGTTCGTCAAGGTGACCCTGCCCGATAACCGTCGCGGCGGCGTCATCACCATGGGGAGCACCCTGACGGTGACTTCCAACCCGACCCGCACTAGCCCGGTCAAACGCGGCAAATGGATCCTGGAAAACATCCTGGGCACGCCGCCACCACCGCCAGCCCCGGATGCCCCGGAGCTGCCCCCGGTCGGCCAACTCAAGGGGACCCTGCGACAACAGATGGAGCAGCACCGCCAGAACCCGAGCTGTGCCGTCTGCCACGCCAAGCTCGACCCCCTCGGCTTCGGCCTGGAAAACTTTGATGCCATCGGTGCCTGGCGGACCCACGACAACAAGCAGCCCGTCGATGCCTCCGGCGAGTTGCCCGGCGGCGAAAAATTCAATGGGCCAGCGGAATTGCGGCAAATCCTCCTGCAAAAATCCGATCAATTCCGCCGCTGTTTCGTCGAAAAATTGTTGACCTACGCGTTAGGTCGTGGTTTAGAATACTACGATAGGTGCGCGGTTGATGACATTGTGGCCGCGGCCAAGGCGAACAACGACCGCTTCTCGGCGATCGTTTTGGCGATCGTGCAGTCCGACCCCTTCCAAAAACGGAAAGGTAAAAGGAGCGAGTGATCATGGCCAAGCACGCGAGGATCGACCGCCGCACGGCGCTGAAAGGCCTGGGCACGCTGGTGGCCCTGCCGTGGCTAGAATCACTGGCCGCGGCGGCTCCCACACGCTCGGCGGCAGCGCCCCCGAAACGGATCGCCTTCCTGTACGTGCCCAACGGTATTCACATGGCGGACTGGAAGCCCGCCAGCGGCGAAGGACCCCTCGGCGAGCTGCCCCCGATCCTCAAACCACTGGAAGGGGTCAAGGACTATATCAACATCATCACCGGCTTGGCCTTGGATAAAGCTCGCCCCAACGGCGACGGCCCCGGCGACCATGCCCGCGCTATGGCCGCCTTCCTTACCGGCCGTCAGCCCCGCAAAACGCATGGTGCCGACATCCGCGTCGGCATCTCCGCCGACCAGTACCTCGCCCAGGCCATCGGCGACCAGACCCGCTTCCCCTCGCTCGAGCTGGGCATCGAACGCGGCGCCCAGGCCGGCAACTGCGACTCCGGCTATAGCTGCGCCTACTCCTCTAACCTCTCCTGGCGGAGCGAAACTACCCCCAACGCCAAGGAAGTCGATCCCAAACAGGTCTTCGAACGCCTCTTCGGCGGCAACGACCCCAAAGAGTTGGCCGAAGCCCGCGCCCGCCGCGAACTGTACAATAAGAGTGTCCTCGACTTCGTCAACGAGGACATCCGCAACCTGAACAAGGTCCTTGGCAACCGCGATAAGCAGAAGCTGGACGAATACCTGACCAGCGTCCGCGAAATCGAGCTGCGGATCGAGCGGGCTCGACAGGCCAGCCGCACCCCGCCGCCTAAGCCGGACATGCCCAAACCGGGCGGCATCCCCGCCGACCTGCAGGAACACATCCGCCTGATGATGGACCTGCTCATCCTCGCCTTCCGTACCGACCAGACGCGGATCGCCACCTTCCCCCTGGCCAATGACGGCAGCAACCGCCCCTACAAGATGATCGGCGTTGCCGAGGGGCACCACGACCTCTCCCACCACGGCGGCGACCCCGTCAAACACGACAAAATCCGCAAGATCAACACCTTCCACATCCAGCAACTGGCCTACATGCTCGAACGCATGAAGGCCATCCCGGAGGGGGACGGCAACCTGCTGGACAACGTCATGATCGTCTACGGCAGCGGCATCAGCGACGGCAACCGCCACAACCACGACGACCTGCCGATCCTTTTGGCCGGCAAGGGCGGCGGCACCATCCGCGGCGGCCGCCACCTCGTCTTCCCCATCCGCCGCGACACGCCGCTGATGAACCTCTACTTGGCCCTGTTTGAACGCATGGGTGTGCCGACCAAATCCTTCGGCGACAGCACCGGCGTGCTGCCGATCTGAGCCATAAGCGGCTGCGATTGCAACGATCGCAACCCCTATCGTCAACCCACCTGCCGGGCCGGGATGCTCTCCCCCATCCCGGCCCGCTGCTTTTGCCGGGCGTGGTTGTGTCCGGCAGCCAGACGGATCATCATGGGCTTCATGGCAGTCAAGACCGTCTGCTTTTGCCGGGCGTGGTTGTGTCCGGCAGCCAGACCCGCGGTCGTCCTGGCCGCTTTTTGTCCGCCGCCGTATGCCGCGACGCTTCCGCCGCCTACAATGCGATAGCAGCTACGTTTTTAAAGCCATGGAACTGGATCAGCTATGGATACGGCCCGACCCCGCACCCTCGAGCAGCTCCGCAATAGCGGCTGGCAATCCCGATCGGTCAAACAGGAATTGCGGCAGAACTTCATCCACGCCCTGCAGTCCGGCGAGCCGCTGTTTCCGGGTATCATCGGCTACGACAACACCGTCATCCCGGAGGTGAGCATCGCCATCCTCGCCGGGCACGACATGCTGTTTCTGGGGGAAAAAGGGCAGGCCAAAAGCCGCCTGATGCGGTCACTGGTGCGGTTTCTGGACGAGGCGGTGCCCTACCTGGACATTCCCGGCTGCCCGGTGCACGAGGACCCCTACCGGCCCATCACCCGCATGGGCAAGGAACTGCTGGCGCAGCGGTCGGCCGCGGAAATCCCCATCGCCTGGTGGCCGCGACAGCAACGCTATGCCGAACGGCTGGCTCCCGGCACCAAGTTTGCCGACATCATCGGCGAGATCGACCCCGCCCGACTGGCCCAAGGCACCAGCATGTCCGCCGAAGAGGCCCTGCACTTCGGCCTGATCCCCCGCATGCACCGCGGCATCTTCGCCATGAATGAAGTCCCCGAGCTGGACGAGCTAATCCAGGTCGGCCTGTTCAACATCCTCGAAGAGCGGGACGTCCAGATCCGCGGCTACCCCATCCAGTTCGACATCGACGTGCTGGTTCTGTTCTCGGCCAACCCGACGACCTACAACCGCTCCGGCAAGGTCATCCCGCAACTGAAAGACCGCATCGGCGCCCTGATCCAGACCCACTATCCCCTCGACCGGGCCACCGGCATCGAGATCATGGAGCAGGAAGCGGCGATCGACCTGGGCGGCGAATACCCCGTGTTCGTCCCGTACTTCATGAAGGAGATCATCGAGCAGATCAGCATCTGTGCCCGCAAGTCCAAATACGTGGACCAGACCAGCGGCGTCAGCGCCCGCTTCAGCATTGCTAACTACCGCACCATGGTTGCCTCGGCCCGCCATCGCGGCATCCGCCTGGGTGAAAAACCCGCCGTGCCCCGCATCAGCGACCTGGCTCACCTGACCGCCTCCGGCTTGGGCAAGCTCGAGCTCGACCTCATGGCTGCCCACCAGATGAACGAAAAACAGGTCCTGGAGGCGGTCATCGCTGACGCCATCCGCATTGTCTTCGAGGAATACGTGGACCGCCACGGCCTGGACGAGATCGCCGACGTGTTCAGCAAGGGGATGAAAATCGAAGTCGGCGACATGCTCCCCAGCAGCGAGTACATCAAACGGGTCCAGCGGGTCCCCAAGGTCTGGGACAAGGCCTTCGAGGTGAACGCTGGCGACTCCCCGGCGATGCGGGCCAGTTGCATCGAGTTCGTCCTGGCCGGACTGTACGTGACCGACCGGATCAGCCGCAGCACCCGACACGGCCGGATGACCTATGAGGTGTAGCGGTGGCCCGGCCCGATGGCCCGGCGTCCCGGCGGTATGGCCCGTGCCGGACGTGGAGCCTGACCCCTAACCGATGCGTCCCGGCGGTATGGCCCGTGCCGGACATGTGGCCTAACCCCCAACTGAAGCGGCCCGGCGGTTATTGCCCGTGCCGGATGTGTGGTTCATCCCCTAAGCGAGGCAGCCATGGCAGCGATGCAGGAACCGGAACATCCGCCGCAGGTGCGGCAGACCCCGGGCGGCGTCATCCATACCTACCAGCGGTACGACCCGGTCCACTTCCCGCCGCCGACGGCCCCGCCGCCGGACCTGGTCACGCCCCTGTACGAAAACCTCCTGCGGTTCGGCGACGCCGAAGAGTTCACCGAGGAGCAGCTGGCCAAGGCCATCCGGTTGGACGCCTCGCAGATCGCTGGGCTGGGGCCAAGCCTGGACGCTCTGCGGCAGATGCTCCTGGAGCGGAAGCGCAAAATCCTGCAGACCTATGAGACGCAGCAGGTGCGGCGGGCGGCGGAGTCGGCCTTCCGCGAATCTGTCCGCCGCACCCGACCGCCGGCCCGCTGGGAGGCTCCCTTCCGCCGGGCCGTCCGCGACGAGCAGATCTACGAGCTGGAAATGCTCTACTTCCGTCTCGGCCGCGATACCGACCCGTTCGCCCGGCAGTTGATGGCAGTCATCGGTACCCTGGGGGACAAATACCAGATCGACGAGCTGGCCTCCAAATACGAATTCACCGGTCGCACGCCGCTCGATATCCCCAAGGCCTTGGAGGTCAAACGCGAGCTGGAGGAGATCGACCGCCTGCTGCAAAAGCTGGAGGAGGCGAAAAAGACCGCCCAGTTGGCGATCATCGACCTGGAGGAGCTGCAAAAGTTCGCCGAGCCGGGGGACATGGAGCGGCTGTCGGCCCTGCAGCAGATGATTCAGGACTATCTGCGCGAGCAGGCGGAAAAGCAGGGTCTGGAGTACGACGGCCGCGGCCGTTACCGCCTGACGCCGCGGGCGATGCGGCTATTCCAGTCGCGGGTGCTGAGTGCTATCTTTAGCCAGTTGCAATCGTCCAAAACTGGGCGGCACCCGCAGGCGGTCGAGGGGGAAGGGGCGGTCGAGTCGCCACGCACCAAGCCGTACGAATTCGGCGACTCCGTCGCCCACATGGACATCCCGGCCACCTTGATCAACGCCATGCTCCGGGCCGGGCCCCAGCTCCCCTTGCGGGTCCACCCGGACGACATCGTCATCCACCACACCCGCGTCACCCCTAAGGCGGCGACTTGCGTGCTGCTCGACATGTCCGGCTCCATGCGCTACGACCAGCAGTACATCAACGTCAAACGCATGGGACTGGCCCTCGACGGCCTGATCCGCTCCGAATACCCCGGCGACTACCTGCAGTTCATTGAGATGTACACCTTCGCCAAGCCGCGGCACCCTTCGGAGATCGCCTCCCTGATGCCCAAGCCGGTCACCATCTACAACCCGGTGGTCCGTCTGAAGGTGGACATGAGTAAGCCGGAAGTGAGCGAGCTGCTCGTGCCGCAACATTTCACCAACATCCAGCACGGTTTGCAACTGGCCCGGCAGTTCCTGGCGGTGCAGGACACGCCCAACCGGCAGATCGCCCTGATCACCGACGGCCTGCCCACCGCCCATTTCGAGGGGAGTGTGCTGTACATGCTCTATCCGCCGGACCCGCGGACGGAAGAGGCGACCCTGCGCGAGGCCCTGCTGTGTGCCCGCGAGGGGATCACCATCAACATCTTCCTGCTGTCGAGCTGGAACCAGTCGGAGGAGGACGTACGGTTTGCTTACCGTCTGGCCGAGTGTACCCGCGGGCGGGTCATCTTTGCCGCCGGCCGCGAGCTGGACCGCTATGTGATCTGGGACTACATCCAGCGACGACGCTGGATCGTCAGCTGAGGCATTTCCAGCTTGCCGATGGAGGGCGTGTGGGTTGCCCCCATCTGTTCCGACGGATCATTGCGTCGCTGAAGGGGTCGTCCCTGCTTGCCGCGACAACTCTGCCTCCCGCTCGATCGCCTCCCGCTCGGCGAAGGCGTCCAACGTCAGTATCTCCTCGTCGATGTGCACTTCCCGGCTGCGCGGGGCGTACGCCGGCCCGAGCACGTCCAGCACCGTGGGGTGGACCTTGGGCCGCTCCGGCGAAAAGAAATACCCTTTCACCTCGATCGCCTCCTGCCGGTATTCCGGATACTGCATCAGCAGCTCGTGCAGCTCCCGCAGCCGGTAGTGCGGCACCGTGCAGAACATGTGGTGCGGCAAGTGGTAGTCCTGCCCCATGGGGAAAACGGCGAAGTTGATGCAGCGGTGGACGAAAAAGGAGCGGGTGTTGTTGATCCAGCCGCGGCCGCCGTTGCCGTGCTGCACGATTTGCCGCAGGATCATGAAAAAGGCGAACGACGTAAATAGCGGCACCACCCACAGCAGCAGGAAATAGCCGACATAGGGGCTACCTGTGGCCTTGGTGGCGGCGGTCGCGGCGGTCAGCATCGCCGTGATCACTCCTACGCGGGCCATCGACGTGTACCGCGGGGCGACCACCGGGATCAGTCGGCTGCGATGGAAGCAGTCCGCCGGCAGCTTCCAGAACACCCCGCCGACCACAAGCCACAGGATCGCCGGGACGACCAGCAGCGGCCAGAGAGCGTCGGTGGTGTAAAACAGCACGGCCAAGGTCACGGCCAGTACGGTCAGGTACGCGGCTCCGACCCGCACGGCGGTCTTCGACGGCTTGACCCCCGGCAGCAGATACGGTGAATGTTCCGTGCCCGTCGCATTGAACTGGGCTCGCACCCGCATGAACCGGACCAGCCGCGGCGGCCACAACTGCTTGAGCAACGCGATGACTGCCTGCCGCCGGCTCAGCGGAAACGGCAGCCAGTGCCCGCTGGCCCGCAACTGGGCCACGTCCGGGTCCCGCTCCGGATCGTTCACGAACTGGTGATGGGCCAAATGCTGCAGCCGATAGTGATACAGGCTGGCAAACAGCGGGAACATGCACAGCAGGTCCGACGCCCAGTCGTTCAGATAGCGGTTGCGGAAAAGGATGTAGTGGGAGCCTTCGTGGGCCAGGCCGGTGAGCTGGTGCTGCCCCGCCCCGACCAGGACCACCGCCAGCACGGCCACCGGCACGTTCCACCACCAGGCCAAGCCCCATGAGGCTCGCAGCTCGAAAAAGGTGATGGCCCCGCCGATGACCACCGCCAGGTACAGCCAGGTGCGCAGGATGTAGTACCAGTTGGTCCAGTTATCGGTGCGGCGAAGCTCTTGCAGACGTTGCTTGAACGCGGGGTCAGCCAGGCGAGGCATGGGGTAGGCCGCTGCGTCGGTCGGGGCCGCCGCATCCGTCTTGACTGAAAACGCAGGTGGAATCGGTTCCGTAGCGGTGGCGGCAGGGGTGGCCGCGAGCGGGGCCGGTTCGGCGGGGTTGGCGGCGGCAGGGGCGGTGCTCGGTGCTGGGGTAGTCGCCGTACCGTTCGCCGTGCCGTTCATCCGTGGCCCTCCTGCTGGGGCTGCGGGCGATAGAGTTGCCGGATCTTCCGGCCAATGAGCCAATCGGTTAGACGCGGGAAGAAGCGGTTGAACGCCAGGAGCTGCCGGGCCTCGCGGCCGATGACCACCTCGCGGCGGTTGCGGCGGATGGCCGCGACGATCCGCCGGGCTAGGTAGTCCGGGCTCATGCCGCGGTCGAAGCGGATGTCGGCCCGCCCCTCGCTACGGAGAAAGTGCCGGTCGAAGCCGCTGTTGGTCAGCCCCGGCACGATGGTGATGACATCAACGTCGAAGCGGGCAAATTCGCCACGCCACGCCTCGGACATCCCCACCAGTGCACACTTGCTGGCAGAATATTCCGACCAGGCCGGCATCCCCTTGCGGCCGCACATCGAGGTGATGTTGACCACGGCCGGCTGCACGCCCCGCGTCAGGTGCGGCATGGCCAGGCGGGTCAGCTCGACCGGCGCGAAGAAGTTTACCTCCATCACCGTGCGGAGGATTTCCGGCGTGGAGGTGTCGAAGTGCCCCCAACTGGCCACGCCGGCATTGTTGATCAGCAGGTCCAGCCCGCCGAGCCGTGCGACGGCCTCCTCGACCAGCCGGCGGCGGTCCTCGGCACAGGTCAAGTCAGCCGCGACGGCGTGGGCTTCCGCTCCCGCAGCTTGTAACGCCGCGACCGTCGGCTCCAGCCGTTGCCGGTCGCGGGCCGTCAGGACCAGTCGGCACCCCGCCTGGGCCAGCTCCCGAGCCAGGGCCTGGCCGATGCCGCCGCTGGCTCCGGTCAGTAAGGTCCGCTTGTCGCGTAATTCCCGCCGCATCGCTAGAGTACCCGTTCCTGTTCCACGTGGAACCTTTGCTTATTTTATCCAAGTTTGCCAAATTGTTGAAGCGGGCCGGTCCGCGGCCAGTCTTAGCGGTTCGCTTTCCCGCATCGTTTCGGCATTTTCGTTACTGCCGGTACCGTGTTTGACACCCCTGGCGACCGCAGCGGGTGCGGGTCCGGCGGCAGAGGTTGCCCAGTCGGCTCCGTCGCCGCAGATTTCGGCTTTTCCTGCCGACCCGCCGTGGAGTAGCATATGCCGTCTGGAGCCAGCAGCATACGCCGCCTGGAGCTAGCCACGCCGAGGGGTAGGGGGAGTTGTGCCCATACCGGCAGTCAGGGCCGCACAGGGGTCCTGCCGGCGGTAGTAGCTGCGGTGGTGGCCGCGGTGGTGCCGGCGGTCGGGGGTGTATCGATCATCGCGGGGTTGACCCACGGAAGGGGATTCCCATGCACTGGTTGCTCATCGGATATATGTTTCTGTTTATTGATCGGCCGTTCGAGGTGTGGCCGTGGCTGGGGGAGATCCACCTGGAGCGGCTCTACATGCTGCTGACGCTGGGGGTGTGGGCGTTGTATCCGGGGAAGCGGTGGCTACCCAGCGGGCTGCATGCGGCGATCGCCGCGTTCGCCGGGGCGGTGCTATTGGCCTGGCTGCTCAGTCCGTGGGCCGAGCGGGGGCAGGCGGCGGTGGAAGACTGGTTCAAAATCCTGGTTTTTTACATACTGCTGACGACCACGGTGCACGACGCCGCCGGCTTGCGGCGCATCCTCATCGGCTTTGTGGCGGTGATGGCCCTGTACCAGTTGCACTCGCTACGAGAATATCTGGGCGGGCGGCACACCTACCGCATGGGGATCGCCCGGATGATCGGTGTGGACGCGACGATGGGGGACCCGAACAGTTTCGGGGCCACGCTGGTGGTGGCGATGCCGATGGCCTGGGCATTGGGGCAGGCGGGGGTGGGTGGCCGGGCGGGACGCGGGCTGTTGCTGGGTTACGGGGGCCTCTCGGTCGTCTGCGTCCTGCTGACCGGCTCACGCTCGGCGTTTTTGGGGCTGGTGGTGTTCGCGGCGATGTTGGTGTGGCAGTCCCGGCGGCGGTTGCTGATGGCGGTGGCGTTGGGGATCGCCGCACCGGCGGTTTTCCTGGCCCTGCCGGAATCGTTGCAGACCCGCCTGCTGACCATCTGGGACCCGTCGGTCGGACCACGGAATGCCCAAGAGTCCGGCCAGGGGCGGATCGAGGGATTTTTCACCGGCCTGCGGCTATGGCAGGAGTATCCTCTGACGGGGGTGGGGCCGGGAGCATGGCGGCCCGCCAGCGGCAGCAGACTGGAATCGCACAATCTCTACGGCCAGCTTGTGGGCGAACTCGGCACATTGGGGCTGATCGCATTCCTGAGCATGTTGACCGCTTTTGTCATGAATGTGCGAGCGGTGCGGCGGCTCGAGCCGCTGGCCCCGTACCTGGCTGACCCATTGCCGCTGTGGTTGGGTCGGGCGGTGGGGATGGCCATCGTGCTGTTGCTCGTGTTGGGGGTGTTTGGCCATAACCTGTTTCGTTACAACTGGTTATGGTATGCCGGCTTTCTGCTGATCGCCCGTCACGTACTGCACGCCGCCGTCGCCGGGTGGTACGGAGGAGGGCATGCGCTGCGCAAGACATAGACATGGGCGTTCGACGCTTGCTCGGACCATATTTTCAAGCAATAATACATAAAATGCTGTGTCGCTGAGGATGCAGCCGGTGGACGTAACGGAAATCCGCCGATGGGTCGAGGCCAATACGGCAAGCCGCGGCTGACGTCGCTGGGGCTACTGGTGTTGCTACTGGGAGCGGCGGCCGGGGCAGCCGCGCCGCCGGCTTCCCCCTCTTCGCACGACCTGTGGGCCGGCAGCCCCGCGCTGCCAGCCGCAGGCGTACCGGCGTCGCCGGCTTCCCCCTCTTCGCATGACCTGTGGGAGCTTGGGTTCAACCCGGCGGAGGCCTTGCAGCGGCTACAACAGGTGCAGCCGGATTGGCCGGGAGGGAAGGATAGGTTCCGCCTGCCGGGGCCGCAAGATGCGTGGGAGCCTTTTCCCGGTTGGAAGCTGCCGGATCGTTTGCCGGAGTTGCCGGACTGGAAGCTGCCGGAGTTGCCGCCGGGATTGCCGCCGGCGCGGCCGCCCGCGTTGCCGCCGGAGTGGCCATCGGATTTGCCGCCGGTGCCCCCGATGCCGGCAGTGCCCCCGTCCCCTCCCATTCCCTCGTCGCCGGCGGTGCCACCGCAACAGGCATGGCCGGATGAACTCTGGCTGATGCCACCATGCCCGGTTGGCTCTTCGCCGAAGGTCATAAGACCGCAACAGGCATGGCCGGATGAAATCCCGCCGAGGCGGTGGAATCGATGGTACGGGTGGGTTCCGCCAGGGGAGGGGACGCCGCCGCAATCCGATGGCCGCCGCACGCAAGAGGCACTGGAGCGGTGGTGGGAGCAGTACGTCGGGCCGTTGGAGCAGACGCCGGAAATACGCGAGCTGCTGGCCCAGATCATCAGAGGTGCGGAGGGCTTGTCTTTCGATCTGCGGGACGGCAGCGGCAACAGTCTGTGGGACATTTTGCGTCAGGGTCCGGGTGCAGAGCCGTCGGCGGGTGCGAGTGGCTCGTCCAAGCGGTCGCAGGGAGCATCAGAGGATCGCAACTGGCTGCGCCGGCTGGGCGAGTCCGTGGGGGCGTCGCTAGGGGCGTCTTTGGGAGAGGGGGGAGTGTCGTCGCTGAGGCTGCGGCGGTTATTGCCGGTGGAGGGGCCGTCACTCCGTGACTCACAGGGGGACGAGCTGTTGCGGCCGGGCTGGATGGTGCTCGTGCTGGCGGGCGTGCTGGTGGGGGGCATATTGGCGGTGCGGCGCTTCCATTTCCGGAGGGTGGTCGCCGCGGCGTCGCGGTCGGGGGCTCCGCCGCTCGTGGAACAGTTGCATAGCCGCGAAGAATGGGTGCGGTCCATTGAGCATCTTTGCGTGCGGCTGTTGGGACAGCAGGTCCGTTTCCAGACCCACCGGGCCATTGCCGCGGCGTTGCGGGAGCGGACGATGGTCCCGTCCGCGGACATCGAATTGCTGAGCCGCGTTTACGAGTGGGCCCGCTACATGCCGGAGCAGGAGCCGTTGCCGGCGGAGACTGTCGAAACGGCCCGGCAGGTCCTGGTTCGCTGGAGCCGGGAGGTAGGGGCGTGAGAGGGGTCGGGGCGGGGATTGCAGCCTTGGCCGTGGCGTGGGTGGGGACGGCCGCCGCAGTTCCGCCGGAGCGGCCGCCGCTGCTGTCCGCCGATGGCGTCGAGCTGTTTGCGTTCCTGCTGCACGCAGCCGGGATCACCCCCGCTGATGCGGAAGCGGCCCCGTCCGCCGACACCATCCTGATTGTCTTGGGTGGTGCCGCCGAAGGGGACCGGAGAGCGGAAGATCGCCGGCTCCTGCGGCGGATCGACCAGACGCTGCGGGCCGGCGGAGCGGTGCTGCTGGCCAGCGACCGTCGGGGTCGGGCAGTTCTACCCGGGGGCGCGTCGGTTTGGGTCGCCGGCGAGCCGTTGGTCCAGCCGCGGGGGCAGTACGTCCATCGGGGGCTGACCGCCTGTCCCTATGTTTTACCGGTCGGTGGTGCCCGCACTAGTGTGCTGGAGGTGGAGCGGCGGCTGTTTGCCGGCCTGGACCGCGTCGCGACCAACCGGCCGTCGTATCTGATCGTCGAGGCTCCGGAGGGTTTCCGTGACGGGCGACCATGGCGACCATTGGCCATTCTCCCCCCAGGATGTCTGGCCGACGGTCGGCCGGTTCCCACGCCGATCGTGTTTGCGACAGGGGGCAGATGGTCGATCGACCGTGCCGACGACGCCGCGCCGGCCGAGGCCAGTTTGCTGGTAATGGCCGACCATAGCCTGTTCATCAACCAGATGCTGCTGGAACCGGAGACGGACAATCTGGAGCTGGCGTGGCGGATCATCCGGTATCTACGGGGGCCGCAGCGGCGGCGGCAGTGCTTGCTGGAGTACGAGGGGAAGGTCGTGGAGTCGTTTGACCGTCTGGTCCTGATGGCGATGCAGACGGTGCCGCCGGGGGGATGGCCGCCAGTGCCGCCGGACTCGCCGCCGGTGCCGGATTTGTGGCAGGCGCAGCAGAAGCTGACCGAGGCAGGGAACCGGGCGTTGGCGGCGATGCAGGAGCGGGACGTGCTGAACACGGCGGTGCTCGGGCCGCACCAGCCCGCCGCTGGTCGCCAGAGGCGGTTTGAACGGTTGCTGGTGGTGCTGCTGAGCGTTGCGGCGATAGTGGCCTTGTGGCATGTGGGGCAACAGGTGCGGTCGCTGGCACACCCAAACCGACGGACGTCGCCACGCCAGCAGAAGGCGTCCGACATTTCTCGGTCGCCGCCGGTCCATGAACTGGTCCAAGGTTTAGTCCGGCAGTTTTTTGACAACCTGGGGGTGCGGTGGGATCAGGCGGAGCTGCCGGCGATCCGCGTGGCCGCGACGGTGGCGGAGCCGCAGCGGCTACGGGATGCAATCCGTCAGTTGTGGCAGGTGGCTCGGAGTCGCCGGGAGCTGTCGCTGCAGGACTGGCAGCGGCTCCGTCCGACGTATCAATGGCTTCAGCAGACCCACGCGGAGGGGGAGTGGCGATTCGCAACCTAGGTTCCGATACGAAGGGGGCGGCGGGGGGCATGCCCGCAGGAGGGGCGACGCCGGGGCCGCCGCCGTCGTTGGACGGCGTAGCCGCGGCGGAGGTGCGGGAATTTGCTCGACAAATCCTGCAGTTGGGCCAGGAAGTCGCCGCCGCCGTAGCCCGCGTCGTCGTCGGGGTGGAAGCCGTCACCCGGCAGCTTTTGGTGGCAGTCCTGGCTGGCGGACATGTGCTGCTGGAAGGGGTTCCCGGTGTTGCCAAGACGACCCTCTCCAAGGTCTTCGCCCGCCTGCTTGGCTGCCAGTTCCAGCGGGTACAGTTTACCCCCGACCTGCTCCCCTCGGACATCACCGGTACCTCGATTTTTGACCGGCAGCGGAACGATTTCGTGCTCCGCAAGGGGCCGATCTTCACGCAGGTGCTGCTGGCCGACGAGATCAACCGGGCGCCGGCCAAGACGCAGGCCGCCCTGCTGGAGGCGATGCAGGAGTACCAGGTGACGGTGGATGGGGTGTCGCTGCCGTTGCCACCGCCGTTTCTGGTGATCGCCACGCAGAACCCGGTCGAGCAGGAGGGGGTGTACCGGCTGCCAGAGGCGCAGTTGGACCGGTTTCTGTTGCGGATCGAGATGGGCTATCCCGGTTTTGCCCACGAGGTGGAGCTGTTGCGGCTGCATAGCCGTCCGGTGCCGGAGGTGGCGCCGCTGTTTACGCCAGAACGGATTCTGGAGTTCCAGCGGCGGCTGTCGGAGATCCACGCAGCGGATGCGGTGTACGTATACATTGTCCAGTTGGCCGAGGCGAGCCGGCGGCATCCGGACGTGGCCCTGGGGGCTAGCCCGCGTGCGGCGTTGAACCTGCTGCGGTGCGCCCGGGCGTGGGCGGCCTTGGCCGGACGGCATTACGTCACGCACGAGGACGTGCAGGCCGTCGCCTATCCGGTGCTGGGGCATCGCCTGATATTGCGTCCGGAGGCCGAGATTGCAGGTCGCCGCCCGCAGGACGTCATCGACGAGCTGTTGCAGTCGGTGCCGGTCCTCGAGGCGGAGTGACGGTCATCGTCCATGCTTACCACGTCGGGCTATCGCTGGCTGCTAGTATTGGGATTTTTCTGGCTGGCGGGGCTGCTGGCCGGGGCGGAAGCGACGGTAGTGGCGTGGCCGGCGTTGACCCTGTTGCTGGCGTTCGCCGCGGCGGGGCTGCGGTTTGCCTGGCAGGTCCACCGGCTGGAAGCGGAGCTGCGCCTGGAGTGTTGCCTGCAGCAGGCGGGCCGGGAGGTGGCGGTGCTGTGGGCCGGCGTGTCATTTGAGCTGGTATGGGAGCTGACCTGGCGACGGCGGCGGGGGAGGCTGCTGGTACTGGTGCGGCCGCGGGTGTCGCCGGGCCCGCAGTTGGTCGATGGTCAACCCATGCTGGCCAATTGGCTTGTCGCAAAGGAGCCCTTGCGGCTCGAGCAGCGATATGTCATGGGTGTGCCGGGGGCGGTCCGCCTGGAGGGGGTGCAGCTCGACTGTTACGATCCGCAGGGATGGTTTCACTATCGTTTGATGATCCGCTGGGGCCAGGAGGCGGCGGTGCTGCCACCTCTGACGGACGAGCAGGCCCGGCAGCGGGCGCTCAAGGCGTTCAACCAGTTGCCGCCGCCGGGGGTGCACCGCTTGCGGCGGGCGGGGATCGGCAGCGAGCTGCTCGATTTGCGGGATTACCAGCCCGGCGACCCGCCGAAGATGATCGCTTGGAAGGTGTCGGCCCGCCGCGACCAGTTGATCACCAAGGAGTTTGAAAGCGAGGTACCGGTGCGGTGCTGGCTGGTGGTGGACGGCGGCCGGTCGCTGCGGCGGGGAGAGCCGGGGCAGACGCCGGTGCAGCAGGTGGCGGCGGTGGCGGGAGCTGTGGCCCAGGCGGCTTTGGCCCAGCGGGACTACGTCGGCCTGGCGGCGTGGGACGGCCAGGGCTGCGAGTTAGTGCGCCCGGCCCGCACGCGGCAGCATCTGCTGCAACTGTTGCATCGACTGGCGTGGTTGAGCGCCCGGCCAGCACCGCCGCGCGGGTTGCCCCTGACCAAGCTAGTCAGCCGCACGCACCGTCTGGCCCAGGAGCTGTATCCGCAGCTATTCCATTCGGCGGTCAACGCTCTGCCGCTGGGGCGGCTGTGGCGGCCAGTGCTGGACCGCTGGTGGGGGTGGCTGCTGCTGGGGGTGATCGCGGCCAACTGCGCGGCGGTGTGGTTTATCCCCGCATGGCGGCAGGCCGGGTTGCAACTGGCCGCCCAGTGGACCTTGCAAGTGGCGGGAGAGGCGGCATGGGGGTGGCGGCTGGCGGTGTTCGCCGCGATGGGGTTTGGGCTGCTGCACCTGCCGGCACTGGTCGCCGCGGCGGTGTGGCTGGTGAGCGGAGGGCGGGACCTGTTTGGCCGACGGCGTCGGGAGCGGCTGCAGCGCAAACAACTGGCGGCGTTGTGGGCGATGCAGGACGGGGACGGCCCGGCCTGGATCGAGCGGTACATGCACGATGATGCGGCGTTTGTGGCCCGGGCGGAACGGTTCTGGCAGGAGCATTATCAGCCGCCGCCCCAACCGGCCGGTACCGGCTGGACGCTGCAGGAGCCAAGCGACAAGGTCGCTGCGTTGGCGGCCGTATTGGTCCAGGCGGTCGGTTACGCCCGCGACAACGAGCTGTATGTCTTATTCGTCGATCTGCTAGAAGGATCGCCGGAGTTGGCACCGCTGATCCGGGCCTGCCACATGGTACGGGCCCGCCATCACCAGGTGTTGGTTGTCGTGCCGTTGGGGGAGGAGCCGCAGCGTATGCCGTTGCGGGCGGGCCGGCCGGCTGACCAGGCGATGCTGCAGGAGTTGTGGGGATATTGGCAGCAACAATCCTTGCAGCGGGTGCGTCAGGAGTTCGCCGCAATCGGGGTGAGCGTGCTGCCGTTGCAGGCCGGCGAGACGGTCCAGGCGGTGCTGCAGCGACTAGACCAATTGCGCGGCTATCGGTGCCGGCGATGACACACGAGGGGGACATGTCGCCGGCGCCGTCAGAGGAGCAGGGCCAGCGTCCAGCCAGTCTGGGCGTGCCCGCGGACGACGCCGCGCGGGCAGCGGGGGCGGCAAGGGCTTTGCATCCGCTGCTGTCAGGGAGACAACCCTCAGCGCCGGGGGGGCATCGTCAGCGGAGATGCGATCATTGCCAGCGGAGGAGCGACGCTTGTCGGCGGAGGAGCGACGCTTGTCGGCGGAGGAGCGACGCTTGTCGGCGGAGATGCAGCCGTTGCCAGTTGAGGTACGCCCCTTGCCGACGGGGTGGGAACTGGTGCGTCAAGTCCTGGCCACGCCGCAACTGCAGGCTTACGCCATGTTTTTGCTGGGCGTAGTCGTCTGCATCGTGCTGGTGATGGGGATGCTGGGTACGGCGGAAGGATATTTTATGGTCGTTCCGCTGGCCGGGCTAGCTTTGGTATCGCGGTCGATGGTCGCGGCGTTTTTGTTCGTGGCCGTGACGTTGTGGTTTTATGAGTTTCCGGAGGGGGTGCCAGGACTGCTCTCCGGTCGGATCGTGCGGGGAGAAGAGGGAGTGTTGCCCGTGCCGTTGCTGGTGCTGACCGCATTGGCGGCGGTGTACCTGCTAGGCCAATGGCGGTGGGTGGCCCTGACGGCGACGGTGCTGGAGGAGGTGGCGGCATCCCCAGGGGGACGGGTGCGGCGGCCAGCAGCGACAGTGACCGGCACCGAGTTGTCGGCCCTGATGGTCAGCGGTGTGGCCTGGACGCTGGCGGCGGGGATTGGCTGGTGGCTGCTGCAGCTAGTGGTGGTGCCCGGCGTGCCGCAGACGCTGGATAGGATTGGGCCGCGGAGGTCATGGACTTACGGCTCAGAGGTCGCGTCCAACTGGCTGAGCCGGCTGATCGTGTTCAGTTTTGTAGCGATAGTGGCATGGGGGTTGGTGCGGGCGTGGCTACGGGTGCGGAGCTGGCGGGTCTGGCCGGCCGCGTCGGCGGCGATGTACCTGCAGGACCAGACGTGGGAGGAGCTGCAGCGGGAGTGGCGGCGGCTGGAGGACCGGCGGATGCGATGGACGGGTCGTCGCCGCAGGTCCTGGCCCGACTCGGACGGAGGGTGGCTGTAATGCGGGGTGCGGTGGTGGCCCGGGAGGTCGCCGGCTGGCTGGGATTGGTCGCCGGGATGGCGATATTCATAATCGCGTTGGGGCTGCTGATGGACCAGCGGCTGTTGGAGGCCGTACCGGCGACGTTTATTGGCTTTGTCGTATTTCGCGGCGGGGTGCACCTGTTGAAGTCGGCCTTGGCGTTGCGGGCGGTGCTCGCCGCCGAGAAGGCGCGGGAGTCGGCCGCACCTAACCGGCCATGGAGCGATGGCGGACGAGGGGCAGTGACCCCCGCTGCAACCGACTCAGTCCGCCGGGCGCAGGTGTCGTCCCGACGGTGAGTTTGTCAGTGAGTCAGTCAATTGGGGGAACGCGATGGGTACAACCGGTTGCGGGCGGTCGCGTCGTCTCGAGGGTGAAGCAGTTGTGTGGTGGCCGTGATGATCCGGGCGGTGTATTGCGACGCGGTGGGGACGCTGTTGCATCCGGCCCGGCCGGTGGCGGAGGTGTACGCCGCCGCGGCCGCGCGGCAGGGGGTGATGGTGCCTGTGTCTGTTATCCGCAGTCGCTTCCGGGAGGCGTTCCAGCGGCAAGAGGAGGTCGATCGCCGCCGCGGCTGGCGGGTCAGCGAGGAGCGGGAGAGGCAACGCTGGCAGCAGATCGTCCGGCAGTGTCTGTCTGAAGCGGATGAGAAAGTTGTTGGAACCATATTTGTGGAGTTGTACGAGCATTTTGCCACGCCGGCGGCCTGGCGGGTCGAACCGGGTGCGGCGGAGGTGTTGCAGCAGTTGCGGCGACGGGGACTGGTAGTGGGGATCGCCTCGAACTACGATGGGCGGCTGCAGCGGGTGGTGGCCGGTCTGCCGGAGCTGGAGGCGGTAGGGAGACGGCTGGTGATCAGTGCGGCGGTGGGTTACCGCAAGCCAGCGGCGGAGTTTTTCACGGCGGTGGTGCGGCAGGCGGGCTGTTCGCCGGTGCAGGTGGTGTACGTTGGGGACGACTGGTCGAACGATTGTCTGGGGGCGGCTGCGGCGGGGCTGCGGCCGGTGTGGTACGTGCCGGCGTCGTCGTCTGCCGGGAGAGGAACGGCGGAGGGGGCAGGGGCCGGGCAACATTTGGCGATGCTGGAGCGTGCGGCGGCGGCGGGGGTGCCGGTGATTGCCGCATGGGCGGAGTTGCCGCCGCTGCTCCAGCGATGGGTGGGCTGCTAGGGATTAGAGATTAGGACCGGTGGGCCTCACTCGGCGGCGGGGACGACCTCCGGCGGTACGTGGTCGCTCGGTTTGAGGCGGCTGCGCAGCTCGCGGGCCAGCACGCGGTTGACCACTTCGAGGTAGGCCAGGGCGCTGGCTTCGATCACGTCCACGCTGACGGCCCGGGCCCGCGAGCGTTTGCCGTCGTGCTCGATCTCGACGTAGGCTTCCCCCTGGGCGTCGATGTCCTGGCTGACGGCCCGCACGCGGTAGTCGACGACCTTGACCGGGGTTTGGGTGATGCGGTTGATGGCCTTGAACAGGGCGTCGATGGGTCCGTTGCCGACGGCGGCTTCGCGGCGGACGGTGCCGTCCTTGTGCCGGAGGGCGACCGCCGCGGAGGTCTGCGAGCCGGTGCCGGCGGTGCTGGTGAAGCCGACCAGCGTCCAGGTGGCGGCAGTGCCGGTTTGTAACTGGTTTTCGGCCAGGGCCTCGATGTCCGAGTCGTAGATTTCCTTTTTCAGGTCGGCCAGGCGTTTGAATTCCTCAAAGACGCGATTGAGCTGCTCGTCGGTGAGGTGGTAGCCGAGGTCAGCAACGCGTTGTTTGAGAGCGTGACGGCCGCTGTGTTTGCCCAAGACCAGCTCGGTGCGGGGAATGCCGACGTCTTCGGGCCGCATGATTTCGTAGGTGCTGCGCTCCTTGAGCAGGCCGTCCTGGTGGATGCCGGCTTCGTGGGCGAAGGCGTTTTGGCCGACGATGGCCTTGTTGCGTTGTACGTACATGCCAGTGATGTGGGAGAGTTTGCGGCTGGTGGGGTAGAGTAGGCGGGTATTGACGCCGGTATGCAGGCCGTAGAAGTCGCGGCGGGTCTTGAGAGCCATGACGATTTCTTCGAGGGCGGCGTTGCCGGCCCGCTCGCCGATGCCGTTGATGGTGCACTCCACCTGCCGGGCCCCCTCCCGCAAGGCGGCCAGGCTGTTGGCCACCGCCAGGCCCAGGTCGTTGTGGCAGTGCACGCTGATGATGCAACGGTCGATGCCGCGGACGTTCTGCGTGAGGTAGCGGATGATGGAAGCATAATGCTCGGGGACGGCGTAGCCGACCGTGTCGGGGATGTTCAGGGTGGTGGCGCCGGCCTCGATGGCCTTTTCGACCACTTCGGCGAGGAAGTCCAGCTCGGTGCGGGCGGCGTCCTCCGGGGAAAACTCGACGTCCTCGCAGTAGCTGCGGGCCCGTTGTACCCCTTCGACCGCCCGGCGGATGACCTCCTGCGGCGTCATCCGCAGCTTGAACTCGCGGTGGATGGCACTAGTGGCCAGGAAGACGTGGATCCGCGGCCGCGGACAGTCCCGCAACGCTTCCGCCGCCCGGTCGATGTCCGCCGCGTTGCACCGGGCCAAGGCGCAGATGATCGGACCATGTACCTCCCGGGCGATCGCCCGCACCGACTCGAAGTCCCCCGGCGAGGCGATCGGGAAGCCCGCCTCAATGATGTCCACCCCCAGCTCGGCCAAAGCCCGGGCCATCTCCATCTTCTCGCTTAGGTTCATGCTGCAGCCGGGGCTTTGTTCCCCGTCCCGCAGCGTCGTATCGAAGATCAGCACCCGGTTGGGGTCGCTTAACGCCGCCATGGCCAAACCTCGTCCTTACCGAAGACAACCTCTGTCGTATTCCATCTTATCGATCCAGGTGTTCGATGGAGCGGCGAAGCCAACGGCACGGCAAAGCGGGCGGCGGCGGAGAGGACTAGCGGCCTGTGGCGCGGGGTAACCCTGACTTGCCCCCAGTGGCTTCGACCGGCCGCAGGTCAACCGTTCCCGCAGTCGCAAGCCACGAAATGTTTACTATTTCGATCATCTTGGTGATCATTCCTCCGCGTAAACTGCGAGGTTAATAGCGGTATAGCCATATTGTTAAGCAGATATGTTGACGATGCTTGGCCGCTATCGCCTGTGGGCGGGAATGTTTACCATTCTGGTGATGATAGTTCACATTCCAGGGATTGACGCCGGGCCGCTTGCTGCCTAGCGTATTATTTTCCAAAGTGATGGCTTGGTGCCGGGGGGGTCTGGAATGTCAGACCCGAAGGGGGCGGGTTCATCGGCGGAGCTGGTCGCGGCGGTGGAGCGGCTGCTGCAGGCGGTCCGGCGGCCGGCGGTGATCAAGCTGGGGGGTAGCGCGTTGGAGGAGCCGGCGGCCGCGGCGGCATGCCTGCGGTCGATCGCCGTGCTGCACCGGCTGGGGCTGCCAGCGGTGGTGGTGCACGGCGGGGGCAAGCCGATCGACCGGGCGATGGCCGCCGCGGGTCTGACGCCGCGCAAGGTGGCCGGCCGCCGTTACACCGACGCCGCCACGCTGGCGATCGTCGTGCAGGTGCTTGGTGCGATCAACCGCCACCTGCTGGAGCAGTTGCGGCCACTGGGCGTGGACGCCGTGGGGATGGAGGAGTGCCAGCCGTTCCCGCTGCGAGGCGAGCGGCTCCAGGTGCTGGACGAGCAGGGGGAGGCGGTCGACCTGGGCTGGGTCGGATCGGTCGCCGCGGTGGACGTGGCGGGGCTGCGGCAGTGGTGGGAGCGGCGGCAGTTGCCGGTATTGCCGTCGCTGGCCGGCTATGCGGCCAGTCCGTGCGGGTGGCTCAACGTCAATGCGGACACGGCGGCCGCAGCGGTGGCAGGGGCATTGCAGGTGCCGCAGGCCATCTTCCTCACTGACACGCCAGGGGTGCTGTACGACCGCCGCGACCCCGCCTCGCGAGTAAGCCGCCTCGATCCGGCGACGGCCCGGGCCTGGATCGCTGCCGGAATCATCGCCGACGGCATGGTTCCCAAGGTCGAGGCCTGCTTCGAGGCGTTGGCGGCCGGGGCCCACGCCGCGGTCATCCTTGACGGACGGGTGTCGTTTAGCCTGATCGATTACTTCCTTGGCGAGGCATTCCCCGGTACGGTGGTCGGCGGCGGGGAAGCGGGCGGTGTGACGGGGTCGTCCGGCGCCGCCGCCGCGCCGGCCCGGGCGGACGCCGTGCGGCTAGTTGAGTCGTAACTTGTTGTTTCCCAAGCAGTTGCGGTGTCAGTAGCCATGACCGGATCGGCAACGATGACCGGACGGACCGATGCCGAGGCCAACGGCCCGGCGGCGGAGACCATCCGCAGTGCCACCGTCGTCGAGCTGACGCAGCGGTACCTGACCCCTAACTACCGGCGGTTTCCGGTCTGTCTGGTGCGGGGTGCCGGCTCGTGGGTGTGGGACGCGGAGGGGAACCGGTATTTGGACCTGTTCCCCGGGTGGGGGTGTGGGCTGTTGGGTCACTGTCCGCCGCGGGTGGTGCGGGCGGTGCAGGAGCAGGTGGCCGCGCTGATCCACGTGCCAAACACCTGGCACACCTGGCCGCAGGCGTATTTGGGTGAGGCATTGGTGCGGCGGTTCGGGGCGGACGCCCGCTGCTTTTTCTGCAACAGCGGCGCCGAGGCCAACGAGGCGGCGATCAAGCTGGCTCGCCTGCACGGTCAAGACCGCGGCCGTTACAAGATCATTACCTTCGCCGGCAGCTTCCACGGTCGCACCATGGGGGCCCTGACCGCCACCGCCCAGCCCAAATATCACGCCGGCTTCCATCCCCTGCTGCCCGGCTTCGCCTACGCCCGCTTCGGCGACTTAGACAGTGTCAAAAGCCTCATCGACGACGAGACCTGCGCCATCATGGTCGAGCCGATCCAGGGGGAGGGGGGAGTCCAACTGCCGCCGCCAGGGTTTGTGGAGGGGCTGCGGGAGCTGTGCGACCGTCACGGCCTGCTCCTGATTTTCGACGAGGTGCAGACCGGCATGGGACGGACGGGGAAGTGGTACGCGTTTGAGCATTGGGGGATCCGTCCGGAGGTGGTGACGCTGGCTAAGGCGTTGGCGGGGGGAGTGGCGATGGGGGGGCTGGTCGCCGCGGCGGCGGTGGCCGAGAAGCTGCAGCCGGGAACGCACGCGGCGACCTTCGGTGGCAATCCCCTGGCCGCACGGGCTGCCTTGGCCGCCATCGAAACCATCGAGCAGGAGGGGCTGCTGGAGCGGGCCGCCGCCATCGGCGAACGGTTCCGCCAGCGGTTGGTCCCCCTGCGGGAACGCACGCCCCTGATCCTCGACCTGCGCATCTTCGGGACGATGATCGGCATCGAGCTGGGCATTCCCGGCGAGCCGATCGTCCAGGAGTGCCTCCGCCGCCGCCTGCTGATCAACTGCACGCAGCAGACGGTGCTGCGGCTACTGCCGGCCCTGACCATCACCGACGCCGAAATCGACCAGGGATGCGACATCCTCGAGGAGGTCTTGCTGCACCCGCCGTCCTGACGGGAGATCGACCGTCTGGACGGCGCCGTCGAAATGACGCCGTCCTGACGGGGCGACCAATCCACCGACCATCGGGACGACTTGACCATCGGGACGACCGGACCAGCTGCAGGACTTGACCATCGGGACGACCGGACCAGCTGCAGGACTCGACCATCGGGACGACTTGACCATCTGGACGACTCGATCCACGGTGACGAGTGTGTGAGTGACAGCGAGCGATGCGCCACTTTCTCAGTTTGATAGATGTAAGCCGCGAGGAGCTGCTGGAGCTGCTGGCGGCGGCGGAGCGGCTCAAGGCGGCCTGGCAGCAGGGGATCCCGCGACGCACGCTGGCCGGGCGGATCGTCGCCCTGATCTTCGAGAAGCCGTCGCTGCGCACGCGGGTCAGTTTCGAGGCCGGCATCGTCCAGCTCGGCGGCACCAGCCTGTATTTCCCCGGCAACGAGGTCGGCCTAGGCTGGCGGGAAAGCCTCGCCGATTTCGCCCGAACCATCAGCAGCTACGTCGATGCGCTGGTCTTGCGGGTCTATCACCATGAGACCCTCGCCGGCCTGGCGGCCCATGCCACCATCCCGCTGATCAACGCCCTGTCCGACAAGGCCCACCCTTGCCAGGGGCTGGCTGACCTGCTGACCATCCGCGAACTGTTCGGTTCCGAGCAGGGGCGGACGGTCGCCTTTGTCGGCGACGGCAACAATGTTGCTCGCTCTCTGGCCGTCGGTTGCGGTAAGCTTGGCATCCGCTTTATCCTCGGCTGTCCTCCCGGCTATGGCTTCGACGACCGCTTCAAGGAGGTTTACCGGCAGCGGGTCTCGCCGCAGTTGCCTGTGGAGGTGCACGACCCGGTCGAGGCGGTGCGGCAGGCCGACGTTATCTACACCGACGTGTGGACGAGCATGGGTCAGGAGGCCGAGCGGGAGGTGCGGCTGCAACGGTTTGCGTCGTTTCAGGTCAACGCCGCGCTGCTGGCGGCGGCCCCGCCCCATTGCCGCTTCATGCACTGCCTGCCCGCCCACCGCGGCGAGGAGGTCACCGACGAGGTCATCGACGGCCCCGCCAGCGCCGTCTTCCAGCAGGCTGCCAACCGCCTGCACACGCAAAAGGCCCTGCTGGAGTGGCTATTGGCCCCCGCGGCGTTTACCGGCAACGGTTCGCCCGCCGCCGTCCCGCCGTCCGCTGCCGCCCCCTCTGCTCCTGTTGCGTCCGCCACGGGCAGTGCCGCCCCTACTACGTCCGTCCCTGCTTCGTCCGCTACGGGCAGTCCCGCCGCCGGTTCGGGCAGTGCTCCCCGCCGGAGCTAACGGGCCGTCTGATGATTATTATGATCACTTAAGTCATTGTCTGTAGACGATTTGCGGCGTAAACGCCCATCGCGGCGGAGGTACTGACGGTCCGGTCCGCTGCCCGTGGTCCTGTCGCCGGAGGTCACGATATCGCTGTTGGCCGCGGGCCGGTATATTTGGCGTCTAGTTCGTTCCATTTGTGTCAGTTGCCAGTCGCTGGCCGCGGGCCGTAAATCTGGCGGGCCTGCTCCCGCCCCGCTGCCGTCAGTCGCAAAAGATTTTGATCGTGCGTGACCCATCCCCGTTGCACCGTCCGGCGGACCACCCGGGCCACCCGCTCCGGCAACCATTCCAGATGCTGGTGGACGCGGTCGACGGCAGCTTCTTCTGCCTCATCCGGCGTCCCCTCGTGCTGGTAGAGGTGCACCAGCAGCATCAGCTCCTCCCACATCAGGCGGTGGCGGCGGGCGTACCACAGGCGGGCCAGCCATCCCCGCTGCGGGCTAAACAGCACGGCCATCCCTAGCAGTAGCCCCAGGGTTGCGGCGACGCTTCCGGCGGCGCTGGCGTTCCAGCGGGCCGCCGCCGCCGTACCCAGCACCGAACTTGCCGCACCGATCGCCACCGCCAGCAGCAGCACCCGTCCCAGCCGCACGCTTAGCAAAAGAGCCGTCGCCGGCGGCGCCACGAAGTATCCGACCACCAGCACCGGTCCCACCGCATCGAACGCCGCCACCGCCGTCAGGGACACTAGCCCCATCAGCAGGTAGTGCATCGGCCGCGGCGGATAGCCGACCGTGATGGCCCATTGCGGGTCGAAGGTGGTCAGTTTCAGCTCCTTGTAAAAGACAAAGACAAACCCGGCGTTGAGGATGGCCGCCGCCAGTAGCACCTGCAACGGCGTGATTGCCCATTGGCCCCACTGCCAGCGCGGGAACAGGGCCAGCTCCGGTTGCCCGACGAGCACGGCGTCCACGTCCATGTGGATGTTGCGGGCCCCCAGCGACACCAACAGCACGGCCAAGGCGAACAGAAAGGGGAAGACCAGCCCGATCGCGGCGTCCGCGCGGATGCGGCGACGCTGCAGCCACTCGACCAGCAGCACCGTCAACAGGCCGGTCGCCGCCGCCCCGCCCATTAGCAGCGGCGAATCGAGATCGCGGACCACGAAAAACGCCGCGACGATGCCAAACAGCAGCGTATGCCCAATGGCGTCCGCCACCAGGCTCATCCGCCGCAATACCAGGAACGTCCCCGGCAGGGCGCACGCCGCGGCAGTCACCGCCAAAACCGCAGCCAGTTGCCATTCGATCGGCCAGTTAGCCATGCTCGACCCCCCGTGCGGCCCGGCGGCGGTCCCACACTTGCCGCAACCAGGCCGCCCCCAGCGAGACGACCACCCAGCCACTGGCCGTCAGGACGATCGTCGGTCCGGTCGGGACCGCTCCCCGTCCGCTGAGATGGTGGGCTAGCAGGCTCCCCCCCACACCGGCCAACATTCCGCCGATCGCCGCCACGAGGACCATTCCGCCCAGACGGTCCGTCCACTGGCGTGCGGCCACCGCCGGGGCGACCAAAAGCGCGGTGACCAGCACCACGCCGACCGCCTTCAGCCCCGCCGCAACGACCAGGATCGTCAGAGTATCGAGCAGGACGTTCCATCGCCGGACGCGTAGCCCCAGCCCGGCGGCGAATTCCGGGTCGAAGACAACCAGCTTCAGGGTGTTCCAGAAAATGATGACTAATGCGATGACAATAGTCGTGATGACGGCGATGAGAATGACATCGTTATGGCGGAGCTGGGCGGCCTGGCCGAGCAGGTAGCGGTCGAGGGGGTGGCGGCCCGCATCGGGCACGGCGGCGAGGAGGTGCCGGAGGACGGCGATGCCTAGCCCAAAGAACACGGCCAGCGTGGCGGCCAAGACGGCGTCCGGTTTCAGGCGGGTCTGCCGGACGATGGCACCGACTAGCCCCAGGGCGATCCAGGCGGCAAGGATCCCGCCGAGCAACAGCAGGGCCGGCGTACGCGCTCCGGCCAAGAAGGCGAGCATCACGCCCGGCAGGGCCGCATGGGCGATGACGTCCCCGTCCAGGCTGCGACGCCGCAACACCGCAAAGCTGCCCACCACCCCCGCTCCCAGCCCCAGCAAGGCCGTGCCCGCGGCGACCGGACGCAACGCCGGTACCTCCCACAACGGCCAGATTGGCTCCCGTATCAGCTCCAGCAGCTCCATCGGCTTCTTGCTTCCCTGTACAGTCCCAGTGGGTCCTTCAAGTGGTATCGGTGTCATTCGTCTGGGGGGAATTCATTCCGTCCGGACATTCCGGCGGCCAAGGCAGTTAACCGTCCGGTGGCGACGCCGACGCGGGCGGCACCTTCGGCAGAGGCGATACGGGTGGACCCGGCGGCCAGGAGGGGGCCGGCGGCGCCGGCGGCGACTCCCCCAGTTGCCGCAACTGTTCCGTTTCCCAGGCACATGCCTCCTCGATCGGCTCGACATGGGCCATGACCTCAATCCCCGGGAACTGTTGCCGCAGGTGATGTTCGATCCGGTGGGCGATCTCGTGGGCGGTCCGCACTGGTGTGTCCCCCGGCAGCAGCAGGTGGAACTCGGCGAAGCGGCGTTGTCCCGACCGCCGCGTCCGCAGCATGTGGAAATCGCCGGGCGTGGGCAGGTGGCCGCGAATGATGGAGCGGATCTGTTCCTGTTCTGCCGCCGGCAAGGCGTGGTCCATAAGTCCCTGGAACGATCGCCAGATCAGCTCCAGGCCCGTCCAGGCGATGTTGGCCCCCACGGCGACGGCCAGTAGCGGGTCGAGCCACTCCAGACCCGTAGCCAGCACAAGCGCCAGTCCGGCCAACACTCCCGCAGAGGTCCAGACGTCGCTCATTAGGTGCTTGCCGTCCGCTTCCAGGACGATCGAGCCGGTCCGGCGTCCGTGGTATAGCAGGATGCGGGCCACCACCAGGTTGATGATGGCTGCGGCGGCCGCGATCGCCGTACCCCACTCCAGCTCCTGCAGCGGCTGCGGCTGGAGCCACCGCCGCACGGCGTACAGGATGGTTCCCGCCCCGGCCAGCAGGATCAGGCCCCCTTCCAGGCCGCTGGCAAAGTATTCGATTTTTTCGTGGCCGAAGGTGTGGGTCTTGTCGGCGGGCCGCGAGGCGTACCAGAGCACGCCGTAGGCCGTCGCCGCGGCCAGCAGGTTGATCAGGCTTTCCAAGGCGTCGGCCAGTAGCCCCACCGAGCCGGTGATCCAGGCCGCACCCACCTTGAGAGCCATGGTGGCCAGAGCTGCCGCGATGGACAGGCCGATCGGCCAGCGGATTTGAATCGGTGCGTGGGTCATCGGAGTGATTGTACATCCGCCGGGCCGAGACGGACGGGGCGACGTGGTCGGCGTGTCGGGTTGGACTGTATTTGGCTGGCTGGCCGCGGTGTCAGCGGCGGCAGAATGGATCGTGGGACCGCCGACAAAGGTGAGAAGGTTAGATTGAGGGGCTGGATTTAGGGATAGGCAGACACCTATTTATAGGTTACCATACGGCGTCCGGTTGCGGTCGGATGCGGCGTGCAAGCACCGCGCCGTTTCTCGATCGCCGGGCCAACCGGTGGAGCTGTTGGAGTGCAAGCAGGAGTCGTGGATGGCAGCAGGGGGTCATTCGCCGCAGCGGGTGGTGGTGGTCGGTGCGGGACCGGGGGGGCTGGCTGCCGCACTGTTGCTGGCCCGGGCCGGCCTGGAGGTGGCAGTGGTTGAGCGGCAGCCGCGGGTGGGGGGCCGCTGCTCGGCCGTCACCGCGGGGGGATACCGCTTCGACCTGGGACCGACATTTTTCCTCTACCCGGCGGTGCTGGCCCGCATTTTCCGCCTGATCGGTCGCGACCTGCGGGAGGAGGTGCCGATGGTCCGGCTGGACCCGCAGTATCGGATCGTTTTGGGCGGCGGCGGGCACATCGACGCCACGCCGGATCTGTCGCGATTGATGGCTGAGGTGGCCCGCCTGAGCCCGGCGGACGCGGCGAACCTGCCGGCGTTTTTCGCGGCCAACCGCCACAAGTTCGCTGCATTCCGCCCCTGCCTAGAGACCCACTTCCTGAGCTGGCGGGACCTGCTCCGTCGCCGCGTGCTGCAGTTGCTCCCTCTGCTCAAGCCCTGGCGGTCCCTGGACGGCGAGCTACGCCGCTACTTCCGCGACCCGCGGGTGCGGCTGGCCTTTACCTTCCAGTCGAAGTACCTCGGGATGTCGCCGTTCCAGTGCCCGAGCCTGTTTACGATCCTGTCGTTTCTGGAGTACGAATACGGCGTCTGGCACCCCTTTGGCGGTTGTGCGGCGGTCAGCGAGGCGATGGCCCGGATCGCCCGCGACATGGGCGTTACATTTTACCTAGACGAGCCGGTCGAACGGTTGCTGTTTGCGGGGCGGCGGGTTGTTGGCGTGGCGACGGACCGGCGGCAGTTGTCCGCCGATGCGGTGGTGCTCAACGCCGATTTTGCCCAGGCTATAACCCGCCTGGTGCCGCCGCACCTGCGCCGCCGCTGGAGCGACCGCCGCATCGCCCGCAAAAAGTTCTCCTGCTCCACCTTCATGATGTACCTGGGCATCGAGGGCCGCTACGACCACCTGCCGCACCACACCATCTATTGTGCGGCGGACTATGCCCGCAACCTGGACGACATCGAGCGGCGGCACGTCCTCTCCGACGATCCCTCGTTTTACGTGCAAAACGCCTGTGTCACGGACCCCTCCCTGGCCCCGCCCGGGCATAGCACCCTCTACGTGCTGGTTCCCGTGTCCCACTGCCATCCGAATATCGACTGGACCCGGGAGGCCGGACCGTTCCGGCGACGCGTCCTGCTACAGTTGGCTAAGGTCGGGATCGAAGACGTGGAACGCCGCATCCGCTTCGAGAAGATCGTCACGCCGGCCGATTGGGAGAACAATTACGCGGTCTACCGCGGGGCAACGTTCAACCTGGCCCACACCTGGGGCCAGATGCTGCACCTGCGGCCCCACAACCGCTTCGAGGAGGCCGACCGGCTGTACCTAGTCGGCGGCGGGACCCACCCCGGCAGCGGCCTGCCAGTCATTTATGAGTCCGCCCGGATCACCACTCGCCTGCTTCTGTGGGACTTGGGGATGGATGCGTCGTGGTTGGAGGAGGCGGACCAGACTGACGCGGCGGACCAGACTGATGCAGGGGACAAGGCGGATGCGGCCTCGACGTCGCCAACGCTTGCAGACCTGACGGATGATGCCCTACCGGCAGTGGCCGCGACGAGTTCGCCGCTGGCGGGGACCGTCCCGTGACGCCGCCGCGGCGATCGCCCCGGGCGAGCCTGGATCCAACGGCCACGCGGACCTGTCCCGGAAATCGGATTGCAATATCCGCAATTGACGAGACAATAATCCTGACCATGATGATGGGGATAGTCGGGATTGCGGCGGCGGCCCCGTACGGGTAAGGGCCGGCCAGGTGGTGTGTCGCATGGCATATAGGGATGTTCAGACACTGAGCAAGGCATGGAGCACGGGAGGCCAGAAGTGGGAACTGAAGCGGCAGGACGGATCGGGGTAATCGGCGGGGGTCTGGGGGGGTTGGCGGCGGCCTGCACGCTGGCCGCACGGGGCTACCGTGTGGTGCTGTTCGAGAAAAACCCCTGGCTGGGAGGGAAAGCGGCGGTGCTGCACGGCGGCGGCTTCCGCTTCGACATGGGACCGACCATCCTGACCATGCCCTCGGTGTTGCGGCGGATCTTCGCCGAGGCCGGCCGCGACCTGAACGACTATCTGGAACTGATCCGTCTCGATCCCCAGTGGCGGTGCTGGTTTGCGGACGGGAGCCGCTTGGACCTGGTCGAAGACGTCGAGGCGATGGCCGGGCTGTTGCAGGGGTTTGCCGGCCCGGCGGCGGCGGACGGCTACCGGCGGCTGATGGGGTTTGCCCGCCGCATGCATCGGATTTCCGACCGCTACTACTTTTGGCGGCCGATCGGCGGGCTAGGGGACATGCTCGATCTGAAATTCGGATTTTCGCCGCGGGTGTTTTGGGACGTGCTGCGGATGCGGATGGGCCATTCGGTGGCCGCTACGGTGCGGCGGTACATGCCGGAGCGGCGGGCGGCCCAGATGCTCGACCATTTCACGCAGTATGTCGGGTCCAATCCCGAGGAGTCGCCGGCGGTGCTCTGCGGGATCGCCAGCATGCAAACGGCCGAGGGGATCTGGTATCCCCGCGGCGGCATCCGAGCGGTGGCCGAGGCGTTGGTGCGGCTGGCGGTGGAGCTGGGGGCGGAGCTGCAAACGGGGGTGGGCGTCCGCCGGATCGTCACGACTGATGGCGGACGGGTCGGCGGAGTCGAGACCGACGACGGCCGCACCGTTCCTCTGGCGGCGGTTATCTCGAATATGGACGTGGTGCGGACGCACCGCGAGCTGCTGGCCGGGACGGCCCCGGCGGCCGCGCAGGCCTTTGAGCGTCGCCGCCGCTACGAGCCGGCCTGCTCCGGCGTCGTCCTGTTTCTCGGCCTCAACCGCGGCTACGACCACCTGTTGCACCACAATTTCGTCTTCTCCCGCGACCCGCACGAGGAGTTCGACTGGATCTACCGTCGCGGCGAACCGGCCCCCGACCCCACCTGCTACCTGGCGGCAGTCTGCCGCACCGACCCGACGGCGGCGCCCCCCGGCGGCGAGGCCCTTTACGTCCTGGTACATACGCCCTATCTGCGGCCGCATCACGACTGGCGGCAACGGCTGCCCCAATACCGCCGGGTCATTCTGAACAAGCTCAAAACGACCGGGCAGATGCCGGATTTGGAGGAACGGATCGTCTTCGAGGCGGCCCTGACGCCGCAGGATATCCACGAGCGGTATTGGGTTCTCGACGGGGCGATCTATGGCCTGGCCAGTCACGGCCGCTGGCAGGGGGCGTTCAAGCCGTCCAACCGTTCGCCGGACGTGCGGGGGCTGTACCTAGCTGGCGGCTCGGCCCACCCCGGGCCGGGGATGCCGATGGCCCTGATGTCAGGCTGGATCGCTGCCGACACGCTGGACCGGGACCAGGTGGTCAGTCCGCGGCCGCGTCGGCCAGCACCGGCAGCGGCGGCCACGCCATAGGATCACAGACCATTGCGGGAACGATCGGTATGCCTGAAAGCTCGGCTCCTGAAGCGGCGTCTGCGCTGGCAGCCTCTCCGCCGGCAGCCTCTCCGCCGGAGGCGATCCTCCCCTCTGTGACCCTCCCCGAGCGTTGGCCGTGGCTGATCCGCGGCTTCCGACGCTACGTCCGCTGGTATCTGGCCAAGCATTTCCACGCCGTGCGGCTGGACCGGAGCGGCGAGCCGTGGCCGCTACCGACCGACGAGCCACTGCTGGTCGTCTTGAACCATCCGTCCTGGTGGGACCCGCTTATAGGCGTGTTCCTGTCCGGGTGGGCGGCGGACTATGAGCATTTCGCGGCGATCGACGCGGCGGCGTTGCAGCGGTACCGCTTTTTCGCCCGGCTAGGATTTTTCGGGGTGACGCCGCGCAGCTACCGCGGGGCGGCAACGTTTTTGCGTTACGGCCTGACGATCCTGTCGCAGCCGCGACGGGCCTTGTGGGTGACGGCGCAGGGGCGGTTTGCGGATGTGCGGCAGCGGCCGGTGCAGTTGGAGGCGGGGGTGGGGCACCTGGCGGCCCGTTTGCGGCGGGGCTGGGTGGTGCCGCTGGCACTGGAGTATCCGTTTTGGACGGAACGGACGCCGGAGGCGTTGGTGCGGGTTGGCCCGCCGCTGGCGATCGGGCCACGGGCGGGGCAGGGGCCGCGAGTTTGGTTGGCCGAGGTGGCGGCCGCCCTGACCCAGACCATGGACGCACTGGCCGTTGCGGCGCAAAGTCAAGATGTACAAAGGTTTACGACGTTGCTTGCCGGGCGGGCCGGAACCGGTGGCTGGTACGACCGCTGGCAGCGTCTGCGACATTGGCTGCGGGGCCGACGCTACGATCCGGCCCACGCCGCCGTGATGCGGAACCGGCCCGAATGACTCGTGGTGTGTCATTTGGATACACGCCCGGACCCTGCCATAGACATGGGCCTACCCGATAGTTCGTGGCCGGCGCTGTGTCATTTTGACACACTCGCAGAGCGGATGAGCGGATAGCCGTCATGGTCATCGTGGGGGCGGTGTGTCTGTTGTGTGCGGCGTTGCCGGCAGTGGTGTACGTATGGAACCAGCGACATTTTCGGCCGCCGCCGGGAGCGAAGGAAGACCCCTCGCCGCGGCCGGCGGTGTCGGTGCTGATCCCCGCCCGTAATGAGGAAGGGAACATCGCCGCTTGCGTCACATCGGTGCTGGCTAGCCGTGGCGTGGAGCTGGAGGTGATCGTCCTGGACGACCACTCAACCGACCGCACGGCGGCGGTGGTGGCGGAGCTAGCGGCCAAGGACTCGCGGGTGCGGCTGCAGGCGGCGCCGCCGCTGCCCGAGGGGTGGTGCGGCAAGCAGCACGCCTGCTACACCCTGGCCGGGCTGGCTCGGTATCCGATCCTGACGTTCCTGGACGCCGACGTGCGGCTCCGTCCCGACGGCCTAGCCGGCATGGTCCGCTTCCTGCGGGACAGCCAGGCCCACCTGGTCAGCGGCTTCCCCCGGCAGCGGACGGTGACGTTTCTGGAGAAGCTGGTCATCCCGCTGATCCATTGGGTGTTGCTAGGTTTTCTGCCGCTGGCGTGGATGCGGCGCAAGCCCTGGCCCGGCTTGGGGGCCGGTTGCGGCCAGTGGTTTATGACCGACCGGGCCAGCTATTTTGCCGTGGGTGGACACGGCCACCCGCAGGTGCGGTCCTCCCGCCACGACGGCCTGACCTTGCCACGGGCCTACCGCCGGGCCGGCTACCGTACCGATTTGTGCGATGCCTCGGCCTGGGCGGAATGCCGCATGTACCGATCCAGCCGGGAGTTATGGTTCGGGCTGGCCAAAAACGCCCGCGAGGGGATGGCTAGCAACGGTCAAATCGGATTTTGGACATTCGTGCTGTTGGCCGGGCAGGTGCTCCCGCCGGTGGTCTTGGCGGCGGAGCTGTTCTCATGGGGCATCGGGCAGTGCGGAATCGGGACAGGGAGTGCGGCGGGGGCGTGGGTCGCCGGAGGGGCGATCGATCCGCTCGGCGTGGGGATGTTGGTCGCCGCGGCGGGGTTGGCCTGGGGAGTGCGGACCCATCTGGCCTGGCGGTTGGGGCAGTCGTGGCTGGGAGTGGTGCTGCATCCGCTGGCCATTGTGGTGTTGCTGGCGATCCAGTGGTATGCATTGGTCTGTGCTCTCCGCGGCCGGCCGGTGGCGTGGAAGGGGCGGTGACAGACCAAAGTCGCGGCGTCGAAGGCGAGGACAGGCCCGTGGCCTGGAGAGGGGGTGACTGGCTGAGGGTTCCCGGCGATCCGGTTGATCTCGCGGCGACGGCGAGCGGATAGTATGCTAACAGAAACGGCAGATGGCCGGGGAAACGGTGGCATTCCATCCGTCGCGGCGTGGCCGCGGAGGCCGACGATGACATCACCCGGGCCGCTGACGCAAGCGGCACAGGACTACCTGAAGACGATCCACCGGCTGGGCGGCACCGAACGGATGGTTTCGCCCAACGAGATCGCCCAGACATTGCAGGTGAAAGGCTCCTCCGTCACCAGCATGCTCAAGCGGCTGGCAGAAGCGGGGCTAATCACCTACAAGCCGAACCATGGAGCCAAGCTGACCCGGATCGGGACGCGGGAGGCCCGACGCGTCATCCGGCGACACCGCCTAATCGAGCTGTTCTTAACTCGGGTGCTGGGGCTGGACTGGAGCGAGGTCGATGCGGAAGCGGAATCGCTGGAGCATGTGATTTCGCCACGACTGGAGGAGGCCCTGGCCGCCTACCTGGGCGAGCCGCTGGAGGACCCGCACGGTCACCCCATCCCCTCCAGCAGCGGCGAACTGCACCCCCGCTCCCTCAAGCGGCTGTGCGATTTCGCCGTCGGCGACCAGGTGATCATCCGCGAAGCCCAGGACGACGATCCGGCCCGGCTGCGTCACTGGCAACGCCTGGGGCTGGTCCCCGGTACCGTCGTGCGGTTGGTGGCCCACGATGACTTGGAAGACATGTTCGAGCTGCAGATCGGCGGGCGGCAGATCCGGATCAGCCGGCCGCCGCTGCTCGGCTTGCACGGGGAGTTGTGCCAGCCGAACCAAGCCGACGCGACGTGCGCTGCGGCCCCCCGCCCGCGAGAACCAGCCGTCGAATCCTTACTGGACGACTAATCATCACCGCGGCACTGACCATCGACGGATCGCCGCATGGGGCGTCCCCGCAAGGGCTCCGCGACGGCGACACGCCGGGGACGTTTCACTCTGGCTCCAATCCGGCTTTTATCTGTCACCAATTCTTGGTTGCGAGCGGAACGTTTGTCAGTTTGTTTGCAATTATGTGCGAACCGGGAGTGGATTCTGCGACTTCTCGATTTGACAGCTCCAGTAGCTGATCTAAGGTTGCCACAACGGGACGTGGGATGGCCAATGGTGTGTAATATCATGTCCCGTAATAGTTTATAGCAACTGGATCGTCAGGGAGGAGGGTGCGGCCTTGTCTGCGGCGTTGGGATGTGCGGTGGCAGCCTTGATGATCGCCTCGTTGTATTATTTGTGGCGGGACGTGTATGTGCCGCGATTGCGGCAACAGCGTTTGCGGCAACGGGTCGCCTACATGCTTTGGGTCGCCGCCCAGCGGATGCGCTGAGCGCGGCCGCGGTTCCTTTCCGTTCGCGATGTGCTTTTGTCCAACAACGCGTCAGTCAGCTTATGTTGCCTCGCGGGCGGCGGACGCCTAACATCTCTGAGGTGGCCGGGGTGACGACGCCCCCCTTGGCTGGAATGGCGACGCTCTCCCATTGGCCTGTGCCATGCCCAATCCTTGGGACTCATGCTGACCAAGCGGATCATTCCCTGCCTGGACGTCGACCGGGGCCGGGTCGTCAAAGGAACGCATTTTGTGGACCTGCGGGACGCAGGCGATCCGGTCGCCGTGGCCCGCCGCTACGACGCCGAAGGGGCGGACGAGCTGGTGTTCCTGGACATTTCCGCCAGTCACGAGGGGCGGGCCATCTTGCTGGAAATGGTGCGGCAGGTGGCGGAATCCATTTTCATGCCCTTCACGGTCGGCGGCGGCATCCGGAGCCTGGACGACGCGACGCAACTGATCCAGGCGGGTGCGGAAAAGGTCAGCCTGAACTCGGCAGCGGTCCGCACGCCAGAGTTGGTCACGGCGGTGGCCCGCCGCTTCGGCCGCTGCGCTACAGTGGTCAACATCGATCCGAAGCGGGTAGTGCGGGACGGGCGGGTCGTCTGGGAGGTGCACATCAACGGCGGGCGGGTACCGACGGGGCTGGAGGCGGTGGCTTGGGCCCGCCGGGTGGAAGAGCTAGGGGCCGGCGAGATCGTCCTGACCTCCATGGACGCGGACGGCACCCAGGCCGGCTATGACCTGGAGATGCTCGAGGCGGTCTGCCGGGCGGTCAACATTCCGGTGGTGGCCAGCGGCGGGGCAGGCCACCCGGAACACCTCTACCAGGCGTTCCAGGCCGGGGCCGACGCCGCACTGGCGGCCAGCATTTTCCATTACGGCCGGTTCACCATCCCCGAGACGAAGCGGTATCTGGCCGCACGCGGCGTACCGATGCGGCTGGACGGCTAACTGCCGTTGCTGCAGCAAGCCGAAAGGTTGCGGACGATACCGCGCGTACCGGTGCGGCTGGACGGCTAACTGCCGTTGCGGCGACAGGCGGGTGAGGGGTCGACGCACGGCTGACAGGTCGCGTGGGATGCGGGTGGATAACGGTCGCCGCACGCCGACCCAGGTATTGCCGCACCGTAGTACGCAATTCCTTCCGCGATGCGGTATAATATTTTTGTGCAGGTCTGCCCCGGCCGTTGCCGGGAGGGTGGGAGCTTTTTGTCTATATTTGTGTAATGATTTGAGGATTGTCGGTCCAACACCTGCGAGGCGAGCTATGAGCCAGTCAGCAACGTCCGGCGGGGCCGCCGCACCGGCCAATGCGGCCCCCAACGTCCCCAAGCCGATCACCATTAACTCGCCGGAACCGGGGCTGAAGGTCGCCCCAGCGGTGCCCGGCGAGCCGCCGATCAACCAACTGTTCCGCACCGTGATGATGCATAAAGGGTCGGACCTCCACCTCAAGGCCGGCCTGCCTGGGATGATGCGGCTGCGCGGCGTCATCCAGAAGATGAACACCCCCATCCTCGAACAGGAGACCCTGGAAAAGCTGATCAACCCCATCCTCAAGGAAAAAGACCGCCGCGTGTTCGAAGAGACCGGCGGGGCGGACTTCGCCCACGTCATCGGCAAGGACGAGGCCCGCTTCCGCGTCAACCTGATGAAGGCCCGCGGCAAATGGGCGATGGTCGCCCGCCTGGTCACCCAGCACATCCCCAATTTCGAGCAGCTCGGCCTGCCGCCGGTCATCGAAAAGCTCTGCCATTTCGAGATGGGCATGGTCCTGCTGGCCGGCGTGACCGGCTCGGGCAAATCGACCACCATCGCGGCGATGCTCGACTACATGAACGCCCACGAGCCGCTGCACATCCTGACCATCGAGGACCCCATCGAGTTCGTGTTCACCGACAAAATGTCGGTGGTCAACCAGCGGGAAGTGTATATCGACGTGTGCGACTGGCGGACCGCCCTCAAGCACGCCGTGCGTGAGGACCCGGACGTCATCCTGGTCGGCGAGATGCGGGACGCCGAGACCTTTGAGGCCGCCGTCCACGCCGCCGAAACCGGCCACGTCGTCTTCGGGACCATCCACGCCTCCAACGCCTATACCACCATCGACCGCATCCTCGGACTGTTCCCCCCCAGCCAGCACGGGGCTGTCCGCCAGTCCCTGGCCTTTAACCTCAAGGCCGTCATCGCCCAAAAGCTCATCCCGGCCATCAAGCCCGGTGTGCAACGCGTCCCCACCAACGAAATCATGATCGTCAACCCGACGATCCGCGACCTGATCCTCAAGGGCCAGGACTCCAAGCTGCTGGACGCCATCCGGGCCTTCTACCACGAAGGGATGATGGACTTCAACAAGAGCTTGGAGGAGCTGGTCCTGCGCGGCGACATCGACAAGGCGACCGCCCTGGAGTTCTCCCCCAACCCGGAACAGTTGCGCATGGCCCTCAAGGGGATCAAGGTCGCCGCATCCGGTCTGGTCTGAACGGCCCGGCAGCGTTTTATTCTCCCCGCTGCGGAGTGGCCAGACTGTCCGGACAGTCCCGACAAGTGGTCTGAGCGGGCTGGCGGCTCTCTGTCCTTCCCGCTGCGGAGTGGGCCGGGGGCGGTTCCCCGGATCCGACAGGCCTCCTTTTCAGCGGGCCAGCGAAAAGCAGGCGATCTCTTGGTCGTTTCGTACGAAGATGCACCGTTCGGCGTATGCCGGATGGCTCCAGACGACCTTGCGGCCGGCCATGGTGTTGGTCGGTTCGATCAGCACGCACCGTCCCAGCTCCTCGTAGCCTTGGGGACGGAGACGGGCCAGGATCAGCTCCCCCTGCTCGTTGAGCAGGAAGCAGCGGTCGCCGTGCGGCGTCAAAAAGGCGTTGCTCCAGCGTTCGCTGGTGGCCGGCTCCTCCTCCTCGGCAACGCGAGCCGGGGTGTAGCGGCCGCGGGTGGCCCGCATCGTCGACCAGACCCGCTTGCCCGTGCTCCACTCCAGGCAGCGCAACTGGCCGTAACTGCACACGCCGTAGATGTAGTCCCCGTCCACCACCGGCGTCGGCATGATCGAGCTGAGGTCGGTCGTCTGGTGCGGCATCTCCCCCTTGGCCTTGCTCCGCCAGAGGACCTCGGCCTGGTCGGCCCCGACCCGCAGGAGCATCGAGCCGTTGTAGAACGAGGTCAAAAACAGCTTGTCCGGCTCGATTTTGCGCGGCATCGGGGCGGTCAGGGCGGCACGGATGTCCCAATCGACCCGCCACAGCCGCCGTCCGCTCTCCGGCTCCAAACCAACGACCGCCCGGGCGTGCCAGATGATCAACTGCCGGCGATTGCCAAACGTGTAGATCACCGGGGGACAGTAGCCGAAATCGCCGGAACAACTCTCGGCGGTCCAAATTGCCTCGCCGGTGCGCTTGTCGAAGGCGATGACCAGGCGTTGATCGGAGCCGCCGGCCAGGCAGATGAGGCGGTTGCCGTCGACCAGCGGATGGGCGGCAAAGCCCCAGACGGGGAGCGTAGCCTGGTAGTCTTTCAGGAAGTCCTTGCTCCACAAGACTTTACCGCTTGCGACGTCCAGACAGTGCAGGTGGCCCATGGCTCCCAGGGCGTACACCCGCTCGCCGTCCACGCTCGGCGTGCAGCGGGGGCCGGCGGCGTAGCTGATGCGATATTCAACCGGATATTCGAACGTCCACAGCGGCGTGCCGTCCGCCGACCGCAGGCAGACGACCCGTTCCCGGCCGCGGACCCGCGCCCCCTTGGCAAAGCCGCTGGCCGGCAGGTTGTCCTCCGGCACCAGGTCCATCACGAACACCCGGCCATCGGCCACCGCCGGGCCGGAATAGCCTACACCTAACTTCTGACGCCACTTGGCTTTAAGTCCTTCCTTGGGAAGCAACTCGAGGATGCCCTCCTCCCGCCAGACCCCGTCCCGCTGCGGGCCAAGCCATTGCGGCCAGTCCGCCGCCAACACGCACCCGACCCCCGCCAGCCAGGCCATGAGACTGAAGGTGAATCGCATTGTGCACCTCATCGATCGAAATAGTGATAATTCCCCAATCCCCGGAGCGTTCAGCGATCATCCGGGGGACGCTCGCCCGGGTCGGGGAGAACCGTCCCGGCGAGGTGCCGCCAGTGGGTTGCGCCAGCGACGCCGATGGCCCGCCGGTCCCGCCGCCGCTCCCGATTGATCGGCGAGCAGTGCTGTCTTAGAGTAAGATGACATAGGCGGCCACGCGGGGACCGGCCGCCGAAACGCTTCAGAGCGAGACAATCTATGTTCGAAGGGATTACCCGCGGTTTGAGCGAAGCGTTGCGGAAGTTGCGGGGACGGGGTCGGCTGACCCCAGACAACATCCGCGAGGGGTTGCAGGAGGTCCGCCGTGCCTTCCTCGAGGCGGACGTCAATTTCAACGTGGTCAACGATTTCATCCGCCGCGTCGAAGAGCGGGCCACCGGGCAGGACGTTTTGGCCCGCGTCGATCCGTCGGAGCAGATCATCAAGATCGTGTACGACGAGCTGGTGGCCCTGATGGGGCCGGTCGACCCGCGCATCCCGCAGCGGGCGGACCGTCCGGTGGTGCTGATGCTGTGCGGCCTGCAGGGTTCGGGCAAGACGACTACGGCGGCCAAGCTGGCCCTGACCCTCAAGGAGCGGGGCCGCAAGCCGATGCTGGCGGCGGCGGACCTGCAGCGGCCGGGGGCCGTCGAGCAACTGCAAACCCTGGGGACCCAGATCGACGTGCCCGTGTACGCCGAGCGGACCAACCCGGTGGACCTCTGCCGCAACGCCGTCGCCGCGGCCAAACGGCAATTGTGCGACGCCGTCATCCTCGACACCGCCGGCCGCCTCCAGATCGACCAGGAGCTGATGGACGAGCTGCGGCGGATCGACAAAACGGTCCAGCCGGACGAGGTTTACCTGGTCGTCGATGCCATGATCGGCCAGGAGGCGGCCAACGTGGCCAAAGCCTTCCATGAGGCCCTGGAGCTGAACGCCTGCATCCTGACCAAGCTGGACGGCGACACCCGCGGCGGCGCCGCCCTGTCGATTAAGGCCGTCACCGGTGTGCCCATCAAGTTCATCGGTGTCGGGGAAAAACTTGACCGCCTCGAAGAGTTCGTCCCCGAACGCATGGCCGGGCGGATCATGGGCCAGGGGGACCTGATGGGCGTCGTCGAAAAGATCGCCGCCATCCAGCGGCAGGTCTCCGAAGAGGAGATGCGTAAGCAGCAAGAAGCCCTGGCCAAGGGGGACTTCACCCTCGACATGTTCCGCAAGCAATTCAGCATGATCGCTCAAGTGGGGATGAAAGACCTCATCACCCGCATGCCCGGCATGGCGGAGATGATCCCCGAAGGAGAGGACCCCGAGGTGGCCCTCCGCCGCGTGCAGGGAATCATCGACTCCATGACCAAGGAGGAACGGGCCAATCCGGCGATCATCGACCAGTCGCGACGCCGCCGCATCGCCCGCGGGGCCGGCGTCGAGCCGCACGAGGTCAACCAGTTCCTCAAACAGTTCGAGCAGCTCCGCGTGCTGATGCGGCAGATGTCGCAGATGACCCTCTGGCAGCGGCTGAAAATGGTCGCCGGACTGGGACAGATGGGGGCCTTCCTCCCCGGCGGCCTCGACAAGCTGAAGATCAAGGGGGATACCGGCCACCGCAAAAGCGCCCGCGAGCGGGCCGAAGAGCGCAAACGCAAAAAGAAAAAGCGGCGTTGACGGCTGGCCGGAGCGGGGTAGGGGATGCCGCCCAGTTCCCGATGTTGCCAAGTTTCCCGCCGTATCCGGGGCCGCCGTCGAGTTCATATCAGTCCCCACAGGCGGATGATGTCGATTTCGGGTGGCGGGTTCCACAGCCACTCCACCTGCAGCCAGAATCCTTCGACGACCAGGCTGTCGTAGCGGCCGGCGGAGCCGCCGAAGCGGAGCTG
>FWWM01000274.1_pt1 | contig 172516 bp, 172 predicted proteins | sample 2228351 | NCBI WGS metagenome assembly FWWM01 (sample SAMEA103939774, study PRJEB20133) | metagenome | reverse complement strand
CTCCCTCAAACTCCTTCGAGGACCCCACCTAACCAGTGAGACAAACTATCCTATCACACCTTACCACTAATAAGTCAACTACTCCAAGGTTGCTTTTTTAATCTCGCTTTCTAACATCCCATATTCCCCACACGAGCATTGAACCAGCCGAAATATAAGCAGCGCAAACATACAATTCCGCCAACCATTGTAACCTGCCTCAATCCGAAACGCCTACCATTCCCATCGCATGTTGGGCTAATAAGCGTTTGCCTAAAGGCCAGTGATCCAGTGCCACCAATCCAAAATTACGGGCCAAAGCCAGCGGCAGCATGGGAGGGGTGAACCATCGGACCAGTCTATGGCTGAATCCGACGATCTGATCATGATCGGGAGACCGCATCCTGGCATACCGCTCCAACAGCGTAAACGCCCCCGGATCGCACCCACGCCGTAAATATTCGGTCAACAATTTGGTCAATACGGCGACATCCCTCAAGCCCAGATTGAATCCCTGTCCAGCCACAGGATGGAGCTGATGGGCAGCATTTCCCACCAGTGCGACCCGCTCAGCAAACAGGCGTTTGGCCCGAATCAGGTGGAGGGGGAAGCTACGGAGCGGTGCCACTAGACTCAAACGTCCGAGCTTCCAGCCAAATACTTCCTGTAAACGCTGTTCAAACTGATCCAAAGGGAGCGTTTGAGCCATTTGGGCCTCCTCCCTGGTGCGGCTCCAGATTAAGGCACTGTGGCCTTTTGGCAAAGGCAGTAATGCCAATGGACCGGAAGCAGTAAACCGCTCGTAGGCGGTGAAACGATGGGGCCGTTCCGAACGAATTGTGCCGACTATGGCGGTCTGACCATAGTCGTGTACCTTTTGACCGATTCCGACCCACCGGCGCACCCTAGATTGTCCTCCATCAGCAGCCACTACCAGACGCGCGCGACAGCTGAGCAGCCGCCCATCCTGGACCAGATCGGCTTCCACCGCGTTGGACTCTACCCGAAGTCCGGTTACCCGGGCAGGACAGAGTATCTCGATCTCCCGCCCCGCACAAGCAGATGCAACAGCCTGTTCCAAATCCCTGGCCAGCACTACCTGGCCGAAGGCATCTACGCCCATTTCCCGAGCATCAAGCCGGGTTTTGCCGAAATGCCCGCGGTCGGATACGTGAATATACCGAATTGGTGTCGCCCGTTCCTGGACTTTTGACCAAACTCCAAGATTATCTACAATTTCCACCGACCCCTTGGCCAAAGCCAAGGCCCGGTCTCCGGCAGGGGAATTCCAACGCTGTTCGGAGGAGGCCGCCTCCACCAAGGTGATTGCAAGGCCTAAGCGTTCGAGTGCCAATGCCAAGCTGCCTCCGGTCAGGCCACCACCGACAATCAACACGTCACAGGTTTTCACGCCCAGCCTCCATCAGTGCCTCGATTTCTTTCACGGTCTTGGGAACCGAACTGGTGAGAACAACGCAGCCGTTTTCGGTCACCAATACATCATCTTCGATACGTACCCCGATGCCACGCCATTTCCTGGGCACCTGCTTACATTGCTGGCCAATGTAAAGGCCAGGCTCCACCGTCAATACCATGCCCGGGCGTAACTCACGCCAATCATCATCAAGCTTGTAACTTCCTACGTCGTGAACATCCATGCCCAACCAGTGACCGGTGCGGTGCATGTAGAAATTTTTGTAAGCCTCTTGCTTGATCAGACGAGCAGGGTGGCCGTCCAAAAGGCCTAGCTTCACCAATCCTTTGACCAAAACCCTGACCGCCGCTTGATGAGGTTCGTTCCAGTGATTGCCTGCCCGTACTTTTTCAATGGCTGCCAGTTGCGCCTCCAGCACCAACTCGTAAACAGTCCGTTGGAGGGGGGTAAAACGGCCATCGACCGGAAAGGTTCGGGTGATGTCGGCAGCATAGTAATCGTATTCAGCGCCAGCATCGATCAAAAGCAGTTCTCCTGCCTTAAGTTGCTTGTCATTATTGGTATAATGAAGCACGCAGGCGTTGGCGCCACCTGCGACAATGCTGGGATAAGCAGGCGAACGCGCACCGGCCTGCATGAACTCGTGGACGATTTCGGCTTCGATCTGATATTCGTACAGCCCTGGTCGGCATACTTGCATTGCGCGTATATGGGCTTTTGCAGAAATCTCTGCAGCTTGGCGAATAGCGGCCACCTCTTCGGGAGACTTAATCAGCCGCATCTCATGCAGCACTCGGCTCAGATCGATGAATTCCTCAGGTGCCCTCACCCCAGCCCGGGCTTGACGTTTAACCGCACTGACCCAAGCCAATAGCTTCTGATCAAACTGCGGATTCTTGCCCAGACTACAATGGAGGCGCTCACGACCGGCCAAAAGCTTGGGCATCACCCTATCGATTTCATCGATCGAATAAGCTTCTTCAGCACCATAATGTTTCCGGGCGCCTTTCAGTCCCGCGTGACGACCCTCCCAGATCGCCTTCTGCTCGTCGTATTCCTGGCAAAACAGGATAAATTGACCTTGTTTGCGGCCGGGTAGGAACACGGCGACCGCATTCGGCTCAGGAAAACCGGTCAAATAGTAAAAGTCGCTGTCCTGACGATAAGGGAACTCCACCTCGCGGTTGCGTGGCTGGGGAGGCGCGGCCGCTAAAATCGCAGCCTGCCGTTCCCCAATCCGGGCTAAAAAATCGGCCCGCCTGCGGACAAAGACTTCAGCCTCCATTGCGCTCCTCCCCAGCACTCCCCAACGCCACTACAGCAACCAAATTCATGAATGGACCTGATAACCTGGTCACCTTATGCTACCATTAAACGCCTGAATCTCTTGACCGACCTGACGAAGTGACGTTTAGCCTAGATCCCGAACGCGAATTGGAAGCGCTGACCGAAAAAGTCGAGCGTTTGGCTGTATTGTGCCGTAAGCTTCGCATTGAAAACCAGCAACTGAAGGATCAGTATTTGGCACGAACTCAATCTGCCCGCAAGCGCGTAAAACAAATGCTAGAGCGCATGCAGTCGATAAGTCAGCGGATATGAGCAACTTCCAGGAACCCATCACTGTCCAGATTCTGGGCCGGGAATACAGATTGCGCTGTGGGCCGGAAGAGCGGGAACTATTGATCCTCGCTGCGGAACGCTTGGATACAGAAATGCGCGCCGTCCGTGCTACGGGGAAGACTATCGGTTCCGATCGCGTTGCCATCATGGCAGCCCTGAACATTGTGCATGAACTGCTACAACTACAGGCTCGTCATTCGGAATTGCAGAATCGCTTAGGCAAGCGGATCAATGCCCTTAATGAATTGGTCGACAGCCTTTTGACTGGGGAAGAAGCTGCCTGACCTAGCCAAATTTCCAAGTTAGTATAAAATTAAGCTTGGTATCCCCTGCAGCGTTCGAAACGTCCTGGGTTACTTCTTGAGCCTAATTCAAAACCCAGGGGGCAGTGTAGTGGCGATGGTGTGCAGGTCCGCCGTCGAGTGGAAAGCCTGATTCGCTACCCAAAGTCTCCACTTGAACCGCCCGGTTCAAGAGCGAAAGGACGTTACGGCGTAAGCGGGGGATACTATTCCCAACCCAATAAAGTCAGTGAGCAATTCTTCTCCCAGTTACTGGTTATTCAAATCCGAGCCTTCGGTTTTCGGTATCGACGACCTGGCTGACTGTCCGGACCAAACCACTTGCTGGGACGGAGTGCGCAATTATCAAGCTCGCAATTTCCTGCGGGATCGAATACGCGCGGGGGATCAGGCTTTTTTCTACCACTCCAACTGCAAGCAACCAGGGATCGCCGGAATCGTTCAAATCATCTGTGTCGGCTATCCTGATCCCACTGCGCTGGACCCTGCCAGCCCTTATTTCGATCCGAAGAGCACGCCCAACCAACCGCGCTGGTTTATGGTGGATGTCAAGCTGGTATGCAAATTTACCCACAAGGTCACGTTGTCAGAACTGAAACGCCATCCGGAGTTGGCAGGGCTATACCTCCTGCGACGGGGCAATCGCCTATCGATCATGCCTGTGGAATCCGAGCATTGGAACTTCATCCTTTCCTTGGCTGGCCAAATTTCCGCCCAGCAATAGCTGCTAGGCACTGACGGTTTGCACCTGCATTGGCAATTGCATCCTTAAGCCTTTATTATCGTTTTTTTATTCGTTCAATCTCTATATGAGGAGCAAACACGTGAGTTCAGCAAATGCGCTCAAACGCAAGGCCGCTGAAGCGGCATTGGAATACATCGATGGCATCCCAATTCTGGGGATTGGCACCGGCTCCACAGTAAATCATTTCATCGATCTTCTGGCTGGTTTCAAATCAAAGATCGAAGGGACGGTGTCTAGCTCCGGAGTCAGCACCGAACGCTTGAAAAAGCTTGGCATCCCGGTGCTGGATTTGAATGCCGTAGGGGATTTGGAGATCTACATCGACGGGGCCGACGAGATCAACCCCAACCTGCAGCTCATCAAAGGTGGGGGCGGTGCCTTGACGCGGGAAAAGATCATCGCTGCTGCCAGCCGCAAGTTCGTCTGCATTGCCGACGAAGGCAAATATGTCGATTACCTGGGTAGATTTCCGCTGCCCATCGAAGTCATTCCCATGGCCCGCAGCTTCGTTGCAAGGCAGATGGTAAAGCTAGGCGGAAGGCCTAAGTGGCGGGAAGGTTACATCACCGATAACGGCAATCAGATCATCGACGTCCACGATCTGGAGATCTTCAAACCCATCGAGCTGGAACAGACCATCAACAACATTCCCGGTGTGGTCACAGTTGGAATCTTCGCCTTGAGGCCGGCCGATGTGGTACTGCTGGGCACCGAAAGCGGGGTCAAGACCCTGACCATCTGAAGTTTTGCATCTTGGCCGGCTGCGCGCAAAGCTATGGCGCAGAAATACCCTGCACCGGAGGAGGAAGTGGTTGACTGCCCACACGCAGTCTCGTTTCCTGGCGGGTTTTTTCCTCCAACAGCAGCCTTAGCTTGTCGAAGGCTTCTTTCAGAGTGCGCTCCATCACGACGACCCCGCCCATGGAAACGATGACGCGCATCAATTGGGGAATTTTGGTTTGGCCCGCCGAAATCAAATAGACCGGCTGGACATACAGTATCGAGTGGCCTACCGGAAGCACGATGATCCGGCCGCGCCGCACCTCGGAACCCAGTTGCCCCCACAAAGTGAATGCGGCGGAGATTTCCGGGTTCTGATCAATCAGCGCACTGATTTGGGCTGGTCCATCCACCTGAACCTCCTTTTTGAATTTATAAATCACCAACTCCGGCCGATAGGGACCTTCGGTTAAATCCCGCACACCTGCGATGCCTAAGGCGCTGAGGTTATCGCGTCCGATCGGGGTCATCGGACTGATCTGCACGAAAGGCTGCAGTCCTGGATGGGACTGCTCCACGAGCTGCACAGTCAGGTAATAAGGCTTTTTGGGCACATCCTTCAGCTGGGCGAAATTCCAGGTTTCCGCCTGCTGGTAAAACAGCTCCGGTTGACGTTGATGATACTTGGCATAAATCTGCATCTGCACGTAGAAAATATCGCGTGGATAGCGGAGTTGGGCCTGCAAATCCAAAGGCATCGCTCCGATCGGCTTGAACACCCCCGGGAAAGCCCGTGCATAAGCACGAATGATCGGATCAGCAGGATCGGCAATGTAAAAATCCACATGACCGTCGTAAGCATCGACGACGACTTTGACTGAATTACGTATGTAATTGATTTCCCTAACTTGCTCCGATTGCCCTCGGACAGGCAACGGAGTCGATTTGGAGATCGGATACCAGTCGGAAACAGTATAGGCATCCAAGATCCAATACAGGCGATCGCTGGTGACCACCACATAAGGGTCCCCGTCCAACACCAAGTAGGGTGTCAATTCGCGGATTCGGTCCAGGATGTTGCGGCGAATGCGCAACCGGCTTTCTTCGGTGATATTGATGGAGAAGAAAATTTTTGGATCCTGAAAATAGACCGCCGCGATCAGTTTGCGGAACAGCGATTTGATTTCGATACCGCCACCGCCGTGATATTTCGTTCCAGCGATTTCGGTGACTTCCAGTTCATTGGGAACAATAACGTAAGGCAAGTTCTCCTCGCCGTAATAAATATCCGGCGTGCCGATCTGGAGCCCGACCGGTGAATATAGCGTCAGATCACTCAGATACCAGGTCATCGGCCGTTCTCCCTCCTGGGCAGCCGGGGTCATAACCGCTCCATAGCCGTGGGTGTAGCGCAGATGCTGGTTTTCCCAGGTTTCTGCCGCCTCTTGAGGGAGATTGGCCAGATTGAGCTCCCGTGCCGCCAGATTGACCTGCTGAACCTGACCTTGAACCGGATAGCGCGCCACATCCACTGGCGAAAATCGATAATAAGGGCGTAATCCTTGGAGCTGCTGATAAACGTCGTGGAGAAACGCTTCGTCCCAGACCGGGATATTGGTAATGTAACCTTCGGCTTCCTGGCCGATGTCGGCTTCCGGTTGCCGACTGAGCTCAAACTCTACTGTCGTAACCCGATTCAAACCATAAGCGTGCAGGGTGGCTTCGATATTGTTCTTCATGTAACGGCCTTCGGTGGTCACCGGATTGGCCTTGACGATATATTTCTCCAACAAAGCTGGGATCAGCTCCAGATGGCGCAGTCCCAGGACGATCAAAAAACAAATCAAAAAGGAAATCCCTACTGTCAGACCACGGCGGCGGTGGGCATAAAAGATGGCGGTGAAGGCAACCCCCAGAAAGAAGAACAAAGACAACCAAATCAAAGGAAGCTGATAGCGCATTTCCACAAAGCCGGGACCGTAGAACACCGGCTCATGGACGCTCACATAGAGGAGGGAAAATCGCTTCAGCATAAACCCCCATCCCTGGATCAAGGTCGACAGGACCGCCAGCAGGGTCAGGTGGATTTTGGCACCGGTCGGGAAAGGGATCTTTTCTTCCCCGGCTACCCGGTGTTCGATCCAATATAAAACGAAGTTGGCAACCAGCAGTATCAGGAAGGTAATTAAAAGCCCCCGCTGGAGCATCAAAAAGATCGGCAGATCGAAAAGATAGAAGGATATATCATTGCTATAAGCTGGATCGCTCACCCCTGTCGAAGGGCCAAAGAAGAACAGCAGGCCAGCTTCCCACTGGCGGTAAAAAGGAACCGCCAAGATGATTGCCATCACCAGCGACAATGGGGTGTAGACTTCCATCGCCCCGGTCTGGAAACGATGGAGCAAGGTTAGGCGCCCTTTTGTCGGGGCGCGAATCCCAAGATAGCGTGAGCCAACCCAGAAGTTGGCGAAGAACAACGCGAAAAAGCCCAGCGTCACACCGCCCGACAGAATGTACCGATACAGCAACCGCAGCCAGAAGTAGCCACCGAAATCAAGGGAGAAGAACCACCACAGGTCAATCAGGAAGTGGCTCAAAGAAATTGCGACAATCAGCACCAGCAGTGCCAGAATGACTATCCCGGCGCCTAGCAGTAGCACTAGCCGTTTCCAGTTTTGCATGGTGTCTCCTTGAAGATTGCCGTCACTTTTTGTCGATCACGGCGTTGGCATAAAAATCAGTAAGATAATATGGCGCTGGCGTGGAAACAAGGTCAGCCGCCATGCCAGATTTACTGGTCAACTGGAACGACTGCTTGGAGCTGGGCTAGGCGGGGTCAACTGGATCTGCTCGGCTCAGACCCCAGGTAGGACGGGGGTTACCCCCCTCCATTTAGCGGAGAACGGTCGTTAGTGGGCGTGGCCGTGGGCCAGTTCTTCCTCGGTGGCTTCACGAACTTCGGCGATTTCCACCGAGAAATGGAGGGTTTCACCGGCCAGAGGGTGGTTGCCATCGACGACGACTTGGTCATCCTGGACTTCCACGATTGTCAATATTTGCCCGCCGGCTGGCGTCTGGGCCTGGAAGTGCATACCTGGTTCGATTTCTTCCACGCCTTCAAAAGCGCTTCGGGGTACTGCCTGGATTAGGGCTTCGTTGCGCTCTCCATAGGCTTCTTCCGGGGCGATACTGACGTCGCCGTTGGTCTTGCCTTCCAGAGCCTTCTCGAGGCCTGGAATGATATTACCAAGACCATGTAAATAGCTCAAAGAGGCACGTCCTGCGGAGCTGTCAATCACCTCACCGGCATCGTTCTTGAGGGTGTAATGAATAGAAACAACTTTATTTTCATAGACTTGCATAACAATAAGGAACCATGGTGAATTGGTGGATAAAATCAAATCATACCCTGCATGGGTATAAAACCCAAATTTTTCTTTGGAAAACTTGTGGATAATTTTACCGGTGAGTTGTGGATAAAAATTTGCTTCAACTTATCCACAGTCTGTTCAATCTCATCCACACCCTTGAAAACAGCTTGTTATATTTGTAAGTAATTGAATTATATAATAAATATTACTTATCCAATGAAATACAGCCAACCAATCACAAACCCCAATCTGTCTTAGGAAAAATTATAAATTTACCGGCTCTTAGCGCATAAACTCATTCAAGGAACCCCTGTATAATATTTTGCCAATTTGAGAACCTCAAAATTTAGCTTGAACGATGGATTTCACCAGAGATTTCGACGTAATCATCGTCGGTGGTGGCCACGCAGGTACCGAGGCGGCATTGGCCGCAGCCCGCTGCGGAGCCAACACCCTGCTGTTGACCCAAAACATCGAAACGCTGGGACAAATGAGCTGCAATCCCGCTATTGGTGGCATCGGCAAAGGCCATCTGGTCAAAGAAATCGACGCCTTAGGTGGCCTGATGGCCCATGCTGCCGATCTGGCCGGGATTCAGTTTCGGATTCTAAATGCCTCCAAAGGTCCGGCGGTCCGGGCGACCCGTGCCCAGGCCGACCGAGCTTTGTACAAACAGGCCGTGCGGCAGGCGTTGGAACGGCAACCCAAGCTGTGGTTGTTCCAACAAACGGTTTCGGATTTGATCGTCGAAAACTACCGCGCCGCCGGGGTAATGACCCAAATGGGGCTGCGCTTCAAAGCTAATTGTGTGGTGCTGACGGTGGGAACCTTCCTGGGTGGAGTAATTCACGTTGGGCTGACCAACTATCAAGGGGGGCGGGCCGGTGATAGCCCCGCCAATGCGTTGGCGCGCCGCCTTCGGGAATTGGATTTGCGGGTCGGCCGGCTGAAGACCGGTACCCCGCCGCGCCTCGACGGCCGTACCCTGAACTACAACGTGATGGAGGCGCAGCCCGGCGACAGACCGCCCCCGGTGTTTTCTATTCTCGGCCGGCCCGAGGAACATCCGCCCCAAGTGATATGCCATATCACCCGTACCAACCCTGGCACGCACGAGATCATCCGCGCCAGTCTGGATCGCTCGCCGATGTTCACTGGGGTCATCGAGGGGGTTGGGCCGCGTTATTGCCCTTCCATCGAGGACAAGGTGGTACGTTTTGCCGAACGCGATTCCCATCAGATTTTCGTTGAACCGGAAGGGCTGAACACCTATGAGGTCTATCCCAACGGGGTCTCCACCAGTTTGCCGTTCGATGTTCAGATGGCTTTCATCCGCTCCATCAAGGGATTCGAGAACGCCCACATCACCCGCCCAGGTTATGCGATCGAATACGATTTCTTCGATCCCCGTGGACTCAAGCCGAGTCTGGAAACCAAAGCGATAGAAAACCTGTTCTTCGCTGGCCAGATCAACGGTACCACTGGGTACGAAGAAGCCGCCGCCCAGGGGCTCATCGCCGGCCTCAACGCCGCTCGCAAGGCGCAGGGCAAGGAACCCTGGTGGCCGCGCCGGGACGAAGCTTATATCGGTGTTCTGATCGACGATTTGGTTACCCGCGGCACCCAGGAGCCTTATCGGATGTTCACCAGCCGGGCCGAATATCGGCTGCTGTTGCGCGAAGATAATGCCGATTTGCGTTTGACCGAAAAAGGCCGGGAGTTGGGCCTGGTGGACGATGTCCGCTGGGAGGCGTTCCAGCGTAAGCGCGAGGCCATCGCCTGCTTGCGTGAGGATTTGGCCCACACCTGGATTCAGCCCGATAATCCGGTGGCGGTGAAGCTGGCTGGAGTCTTGCCCGCCCCCCTCCAGCGCGAGGCCAATCTGCTGGAGTTGCTACGGCGGCCGGAAGTGACTATCCAGCACCTGCTGGAGTTGGAGCTGATGGAGACAGCCGATTTAGAGCCGGCGGTGATGGAACAGGTAGAAATCCAAGCCAAGTACGCTGGCTACATCGAACGCCAGAAAACCGAAATCGAGCGCACCCGCCGCTACGAGGATTTGTCTTTACCTGGAACACTGGATTATCAGCAGGTGGTGGGGTTGTCCAGGGAAGTGCGCGAGAAACTGGCGTCCCAAAAACCTGCCACCCTGGGTCAGGCGGCGCGGATTCCTGGGGTGACTCCGGCGGCGATCGCACTGCTTTTGGTTCATCTGAAGAAGAAAAGCGCCTGATGGAAGAGTCGTTGATTTTTGGTTTGAACAAGCTAGGGTTGACGCCGACCCCGGATCGGATCAACAAGATTCAGCAGCTTTATCGAGCTTTGGTGCGCTGGAACCGAGTGATCAACCTCACTGGGGTAGACGACGAAACCGGTTTCATCACCGTGCACGTGTTGGACAGCCTGGCCATCCATCCGTACCTGTACGGCCGAAGAGTTCTGGACGTTGGGACGGGTGCCGGTTTTCCCGGATTGCCCCTGGCTATCTTTTTTCCGCAGCATCAGTTCGTGCTGCTCGATGCAGTGGCAAAAAAGATTCGGTTTGTGTTTCAGATGGTGCTCGAATTGGGACTCACCAATGTGGAAGCGGTCCATGCCCGGGTCGAGCACTATGCAGCCCCCTCCGGATTCGATACCATCGTCATTAGGGCCTTTGCCGAAGCCGACCGCAGCTTTGCACTGTGCCGCCATCTGCTGGTCCCGGGAGGAAAGTTGCTGGCCATGAAAGGGCATTATCCGGGAGCGGAGCTGCTGGCGCTCGCCGATTTGAACCACCGGGTTTTCCCGCTCCGGGTACCTGGCCTTGAGGCAGAGCGTCATCTGATTGAAATTACCCAAGCTTGAAACCCTATGGCGAAAATCATCGCGGTTGCCAATCAGAAGGGCGGTGTCGGCAAGACGACCACCAGTATCAACCTGGCTGCTTCCCTGGCTTTGACCAAGCGCAAGGTCCTATTAGTGGACATTGATCCCCAAGGCAATGCCACCATGGGCTGTGGTGTGAACAAAAACGATTTGGAATGGACCTGCTACGATTTGCTGCTTGGAGAGAGCGACGCCGGGCAGGTCATCGTGCCGTTGCCGCAGTTGCAGTTCGATCTTATCCCTGCCAATGGGGATCTGACCGCCGCCGAAGTGGAGCTGATTCAGACGGTACGGCGCGAGCGCCGCCTGACTGAGGCGCTTGCCCCCACTCGAGATCGTTATCAATACATCCTCATCGATTGCCCCCCCTCGCTCAACATGCTGACCTTGAACGCCATGGTGGCGGCCGATTCCGTGCTGATCCCGATGCAATGTGAATATTACGCTTTGGAAGGGCTGTCAGCTTTGCTGGAAACGGTGGCCAACATCCGCAAGACAGTCAATCCGCATCTAGTGGTGGAAGGGCTGTTGCGCACCATGTATGATCCTAGGAGCCGTCTGACCAGGGATGTCTCGGAGCAATTACAGGCTCATTTTGGGTCCAAGCTGCTCCGTACCTGCATTCCTCGTAATATCCGCTTGGCCGAATCCCCCAGTCACGGCTTGCCGGTGATTCATTACGATCGGGCTTCCCGCGGTGCCCTGGCGTATCTAGCCTTGGCAGGTGAAATCGTCGGCCGGCACGGCGAGGCGCGCCATGGCGATTAAAAAGCGCGGGCTGGGACGGGGCCTGGATGCGCTTTTGGGCGATGCAGTCCTCACCGAGCCGATCTCCTCTCCCCGGACCTTACCTGTGGATCGGATCGAACCGAGTCGCTTTCAGCCGCGCAAGGATATCGATCTCGAGCGGCTGCGGGAATTGGCTGATTCCATCAAGGCTCACGGAGTGGTTCAACCGGTCGTCGTCCGGGTTGGCGGCAACGACCGCTATGAACTGGTTGCTGGCGAGCGCCGCTGGCGGGCGGCGCGTCTGGCAGGACTGACCGAAATCCCGGTTGTGGTACGCAAACTCGATGATCGCGCCGCCTTAGCCCTGGCCCTGATTGAAAATATTCAGCGCGAGGATTTAAACCCGCTCGAACAGGCCGAGGCCATGCATCGCCTGCTGGAGGAGTTCGACATGACCCACCAGCAACTGGCCGAGGCGGTCGGCAAATCCCGCACCACCATAACCAACCTGCTCAGGCTACTGGAGCTGAATCCCGAGGTCAAGAAGCTGTTGGCCGAAAGCCGGATCGAGATGGGCCATGCCCGGGCCTTGCTCGGGTTGGCGGGGGAAAAGCAGATTGAGGTGGCACTGAAAGTGGCCGATGGCATGCTCACCGTAAGGGCCACCGAACAATTAGTGAAAGACTTGCAAAGCGGAGTTACCGCATCCGGTTCCGCTAGAGTCGATCCGGATATCAGGCGCTTGCAGGACGAACTCACCACTCTGCTGGGAACTCGGGTAACCATCCGCCATAGCAAACAAGGCAAGGGGCGGTTGGTAATCAGCTACCGCGATCTGGATCAGCTGGAAGGATTGCTGGAACGGTTGCGCTAATCACCGCATCTTACTTGATTTTGCCTGGATAGGCCGATAAGATTCTAAGTTTGTGTGCATGTAGGGAAAGCGATGCGTGTTAATGTCACTGCCGAAGTCGGCAGGATTCTCTGCATGCAAGCGGCGGTACTGATGGCGGTCTGTTTGGGGGGGCTGGCCGGGTTCGGCTGGCAGGCAGCCAAGTCGGCTGGATTGGGGGGAATAATCGCTTTTATTCCCAACGCTTATTTGGCCTTGAAGGTGAGCCGCAGTCAGGGAAAAACCCCGCAGCAGATCGTGCGTGGGTTTTATCTGGGCGAAGTCGCCAAATTGGCATTGACCGCAATCCTGTTTTTCCTGGTGCTGGGTTTGCCTGGAATCAGGTTTATGCCATTATTTGTAGGATTTACGGCAGTTTTGAGCGTGTTCTGGTTCGCGCTCCTTTTGAACGAGCAAACGTAGTGAGGAAATATGGCAGCCAAAAGCGCTACCGACTATATCATTCACCACTTGACGCCATTGCACGCCGGTGAGGGTTTCTGGACCTTGCACCTGGATACCCTGTTTTTCTCCGCAGTTTTGGGGCTTACCTTTGCTTTGACTTTCAAATACGCCGCCGAGCGTGCCACTTCAGGCGTTCCCGGACCGATCCAAAATTTTGCCGAAATGTTGGTGGAGTTCGTTGATGCGCAGGTCAAAGATGCCTTTCATAGCCGCAACCGGCTCATCGCGCCACTCGCCTTGACGATTTTTTGCTGGGTGTTCCTGATGAATGCCATGGATCTTCTGCCGGTGGATCTTCTCCCTACCATCGCTGCCCTGGAGGGGACGCCGTATCTGCGGGTGGTGCCGAGCACCGATCTCAATGCCACCTTTGCCATGTCGATTACGGTGTTTTGCCTGACCCTTTATTACAGCTTCAAAGTCAAGGGACCGTGGGAATTTAGCAAAGAAATCCTGGTTCATCCTTTCGGCGTGTGGTTCATGCCCTTCAATCTGATCCTTAAGCTGGTGGAGGAACTCGCCAGGCCTGTGTCATTGGCCTTGCGACTGTTCGGCAACATGTACGCAGGGGAGTTGATCTTCATCCTGATCGCGTTGATGCCTTGGTACCTCCAGCCTTTGTTGAGTTTTCCCTGGGCGGTGTTCCACATTCTGATCATCACTCTGCAGGCGTTCATTTTCATGGTGCTGACCATTGTCTACTTGAGCATGGCGCACGCGTCTCATTGATTGTTAAACAACTTCATGAAATAAACGGAGGAAATGATGGAAAATTTGGCTTTGGTTGCTGACATTCAAGGGTTGACTGCAGTGGCGGTGGGATTGGTGCTTGGGATGGGAGCTCTGGGAACCGCAATCGGCTTTGGCCTGTTGGGAGGCAAGTTCCTGGAAGGTGCAGCACGTCAGCCGGAAATGGTGCCCATGCTCCAAGTCAAAATGTTCATCGTCGCCGGCCTGTTGGATGCAGTGACCATGATCGGTGTGGGGATGGCTTTGTTTTTCACGTTCGCCAATCCGTTCCTGGCCCCGGTGACGGGTGGCTAATGATGTCGCTGTCGATGGGCAGCGATTGAACTGAAAGACGAATACACGAGGCAAGGGATCGTGAGTATCAACATTACCCTCTTGGGGCAGATGATCACCTTCGCGCTGCTGGTGTGGTTCACCATGAAGTACGTGTGGCCGCCCCTGATGGAGGCGCTGGAAGAGCGCAAGAGGAAAATTGCAGAGGGCCTGGCCGCCGCCGAACGCGGCAAGCACGAAATGGAGCTGGCTGAAACCAGGGCCAAGAGCGTGATCCATGAAGCCCGGGAACAGGCCAACGAGATCATCAACCTCGCGCAAAAGCGTGCGAACGAGATCATCGATGACGCCAAGGAAGCCGCGCGCCAGGAAGGCGAGCGGCTGATTGCTGCAGCCAAGGCTGAAATCGACAAGGAATTCCAGCATGCCAAAGAGGGATTGCGCGAACAGGTGGCGCAGTTGGTGGTGATGGCATCGGAGCAGATCCTTAGGACTGAAATTGACGCAGCCAAACATCGGGAAATTCTGGACGGCGTGACCCGGCAGTTGGAACAAGCGTGATGAGCGAGCTAAAAACTTTAGCCCGGCCTTATGCCGAAGCAGTGTTCGACCAGGCCCGGGAGACTGGCAAGATCGAGCAATGGTCGCGGATGCTGGAGTTTCTGGCGACGGCTATGGCCGACAAAGCGTTAGCTTGGGCAGCGGTCAATCCGAAAGTCGATCGGCAAGCGTTTTTGCGCCTGATTCTCGAGGTAGGCAAAGGATACTTGGACCAGCAAGGTGAGAATTTGGTCAAGCTGCTGGTCCACAACAACCGCATCACCTTGGTGGATCAGATCCGGGGGTTGTTCGAACAGTATCGGATCGAGCACGAAGGGTGTGTAGACGTAAGTGTGATCACCGCCTATCCCATGAGTGAAGAAGATCGGGCTTCCTTGGTCGCGGCGCTGGAGAAGAACCTGGGCAAGAAGGTCCGCCTGACCTCCCGGGAGGATAGAGATCTGATCGGCGGGGTCGTGATCCAGGCTGGGGATAAAGTCATCGACGGTTCGGTGCGTGGGCAGCTCGAACGTTTGGCAAAAAGACTCAAATCCTAAATTGAATCTCCCACAAGCGAGACGAAAATGATGCAACTCAATCCTGCGGAAATCAGCGATCTGATCAAACAAAAGATCAGAGAATTCGAAGCCGGCATAGAAGCGCGTACCGAGGGGACGATCGTCAGTCTCACGGATGGTATCGTGCGCATTCATGGATTGGAAGATGTCATGCACGGGGAAATGTTGGAGTTTCCCGGCGATACCTTTGGCATGGCGTTGAACCTGGAACGCGATTCGGTCGGCGCAGTGGTCATGGGCGCTTATGAGCATCTGGCCGAAGGCGACTGGGTCAAGTGCACCGGCAAAATTTTCCAAGTGCCGGTGGGCGAAGCCATGTTGGGCCGGGTGGTCGATGCCCTGGGGCGTGCGGTCGATGGCAAAGGTGCGATCGAGACCGAATATTTCTCGCCGATCGAAAAAATCGCCCCGGGCGTGATTGCCCGCCAGTCGGTCAGCCAACCGCTCCAGACCGGCCTTAAGGCTATAGATGCCATGATTCCCATCGGCCGCGGCCAGCGCGAGCTGATCATCGGCGACCGCCAGACTGGCAAGACTGCCATCGCGATCGATACCATCATCAACCAAAAAGGTACCGGAGTTAAATGCATCTATGTGGCAGTTGGCCAGAAGCAGTCCACGGTGGCGGGCATCGTGCGCAAGCTGGAAGAGCACGGCGCGATGGAGTACACCACCGTAGTGGCGGCCACCGCGGCCGAATCGGCAGCGCTGCAGTTCATCGCTCCTTATGCTGGTTGCGCGATGGGCGAATACTACCGCGACAAGGGCGAAGATGCGCTGATCATCTACGACGACCTAACCAAGCAGGCCTGGGCTTATCGCCAGGTGTCCCTGCTGCTGCGACGACCACCGGGGCGGGAAGCTTACCCGGGGGACATTTTCTATCTCCACTCCCGCCTGCTGGAACGGGCAGCGCGCATCCACGCCGCCGAGGTGGAGAAATTGACCGGCGGTAAGGTCAAGGGCAAAACCGGATCGCTTACCGCGCTGCCGATCATCGAAACCCAGGCCGGCGACGTATCGGCGTTCGTGCCGACCAACGTGATCTCCATTACCGACGGCCAGATTTACCTGGAGACCGGTTTGTTCAACGCTGGCATCCGACCGGCGGTGAACCCTGGGATCTCGGTATCCCGGGTCGGCGGCGCCGCCCAGACCAAGATCATCAAGAAGTTGGGCGGCGGGATCCGCCTCGACCTGGCCCAGTACCGGGAACTTGCAGCTTTTGCCCAGTTCGCCTCAGAACTGGATGAGACCACGCGCAAGCAGATTGAGCGCGGCCAGCGGGTGACCGAGCTCTTGAAGCAGCCCCAGTACAAGCCCATGTCGGTGGCAAGCCAAGCGGTTTCCCTGTTTGCGGTCAATCAGGGCTATCTGGATGACGTTCCGGTCAACAAGGTGCGCGATTTCGAGGATGCCCTGCAAGACTATATGAAAGCCGAGCACGCCGATCTCTTGCAGGAAATCAACCAGACCTGCGACTACAACGATGAAATCGCAGCCAAACTGCACGCAGCCATTCAGAACTTCAAGCAAACCCACACTTGGTAAGGGCTTATGGCTGTAGGCAAAGAAATCCGCATCAAGATCCAGAGTATCAAGAATACTCAAAAAATCACCAAAGCGATGGAGATGGTCGCTGCCAGCAAGATGCGTAAGACCCAGGAGCGCATGCAGGCAACCAGGCCGTACGCCCGGCGCATGCACAGGATTATCCAGCATCTGGCCCATGCCCATCCCGAGTACCGGCATCCTTTCCTGCTCCCCCGCGATGGCAAGCGGATTGGGATTGTGCTGATTTCCACCGATCGCGGGTTATGCGGAGGACTCAATGCCAACCTGTTCCGTGGGCTGCTGAGACAGATGAAGGCTTGGGAAGAGTCAGGTTGTGCCTTGGAATTGAGCGTCATCGGCCAAAAAGGCGCCTCTTTCTTCTCCAGTATCGGGGCCAAAATCGTCGCTCAGCTCACCCACCTCAAAGATGAGCCGCGCTTGCAGGACATCATCGGTCCGGTCAAGGTCATGCTGGACAAGTATGATCAGGCTGAGCTGGATCAGCTTTATTTGGTCTTCAACGAATTCGTCAACACCATGACCCAGCGACCGGTGATCCAGAAGCTGTTGCCGATCGAGGAGGAGGAACCGGAAGCCAGGCTCAAGCACTATTGGGACTATATTTACGAGCCGGATGCCAAGGAAGTCCTGGACGAGCTTCTGATGCGCTATATAGAATCGATCGTGTTCCAGGGGATAGTGGAAAACAAGGCCTGCGAGCAGGCGGCCCGGATGGTAGCGATGAAGAGCGCCTCCGACAACGCCGGCAAGTTCATCGACGAGCTGCAGCTTTTGTACAACAAGGCCAGACAAGCTTCCATCACCCAGGAAATCTCGGAAATCGTATCAGGTGCCGCGGCCATTCAGTGACCAACTACGAAATAGGTCTTAAAAGAGGAATTTCGAATGAATTCAGGTAAGATCGTTCAAATCATCGGCGCAGTCGTCGACGTCGAGTTTCCCCCGCAGGTTTTGCCCAAGGTTTACGATGCGCTGAAAGTCGACGGCGTGGGGTTGACCCTGGAAGTCCAACAACAACTTGGCGATGGCGTGGTCCGGACGGTGGCTATGGGCAGTACCGACGGTTTGCGGCGCGGCTTGGCGGTAACCAATACCGGTGCGCCGATTACAGTGCCGGTGGGTAAGGAGACTTTGGGACGGATCATGAACGTATTGGGGGATCCCATCGATGAGAAGGGGCCGATCGGTGAACGGGAGCGCTGGCCTATCCACCGCAGAGCACCCACATATGAAGAACAGGCACCGGCCACCGAGCTGTTGGAAACCGGTATCAAGGTGATCGACCTGATCTGCCCGTTCGCCAAAGGGGGAAAAGTCGGGCTGTTCGGCGGTGCCGGGGTGGGCAAGACAGTCAATATGATGGAGCTCATCCGCAACATCGCTATCGAGCACGCAGGTTATTCGGTCTTTGCCGGCGTGGGGGAGCGGACCCGCGAGGGCAACGACTTTTATCACGAAATGCGGGAATCTAACGTGTTGGACAAGGTGGCTTTGGTCTACGGGCAGATGAACGAACCGCCGGGCAACCGCCTGCGCGTTGGGCTGACCGGACTCACCATCGCCGAGCGCTTTCGCGACGAGGGCAAAGATGTGCTCCTGTTCATCGACAACATCTATCGCTATACCCTGGCCGGGACAGAAGTATCGGCCCTCCTGGGCCGGATGCCATCGGCAGTGGGTTATCAGCCGACCTTAGCGGAGGAAATGGGTATACTGCAGGAGCGCATCACTTCTACCAGAACCGGCTCCATCACTTCGATTCAGGCCGTATACGTGCCTGCCGACGACTTGACTGACCCCTCGCCGGCAACCACCTTCGCGCATTTGGATGCGACTGTGGTATTGTCGCGCCAGATTGCGGAGTTGGGGATTTATCCGGCGGTCGACCCACTGGATTCCACCAGTCGGCAATTGGATCCTCTGGTGATCGGCCATGAACACTATGATGTGACCCGACGGGTACAGTCCACTTTGCAGCGTTACAAAGAACTGCGCGACATTATCGCCATTCTGGGCATGGACGAGCTTTCCGAAGAGGACAAGCTGACCGTATCCCGGGCGCGTAAAATCCAAAGGTTCCTCTCCCAGCCGTTCTTCGTGGCCGAAGTGTTCACGGGTACGCCGGGCAAATACGTCCCCTTAAAGGAAACGATCCGCGGTTTCAAAGGCATTGTGGATGGTGAATACGACGGCATTCCGGAGCAGGCGTTCTACATGGTGGGGACCATCGACGAGGCACTGGAGAAGGCCAGGAAACTTGCAGCCTGAAGGTGAGCTATGGCCATGACCATCCATATCGACATCGTGAGTGCGGAAGAAGAAATATACTCGGGCCAGGCGGAGATGGTTTTCGCTCCGGCTGAGCTCGGCGAGGTGGGTATTGCGCCTCGCCACGCCCCGTTCCTCGCCCGCCTCCGTCCCGGGGCGGTCCGGGTCAAGCTAAGCGAGGGCGAGGAGCTGCCGTTCTATGTCTCAGGCGGCCTCATCGAAGTCCAGCCCCACGTGGTGACGATCCTTGCCGATACCGCTATCCGGGCCCGCGACATCGACGAGGCAGCTGCCTTGGAGGCCAAGCGGCGTGCTGAAGAGGCCTTGAGGGACCGCTCTGGCAAAATCGATTATGCCAGAGCCCAGGCGGAATTGGCCGAAGCCATCCGGCAGCTTCAGATTTTGGAGCGTTACAAGAAAAACAAGGGCAAATTCGAAAAATAGCCAAGCGCGGTGGACGGCTTTTTTGCGAGCCTGGTGGAGGATCTTTCTCCAACAGGCTTTACACTTTTCTAGGATAGGAATTTTCTACGATAGGAATTTTCTACTACCTTTTGTAATGATCCCTGAAAGGTATGGAATATGGCATTGAATATCATCATCCTCGCCGCAGGTCAGGGAACGCGGATGCGCTCTGATCTTCCCAAGGTGTTGCATACCATCGGTGGCAAGCCCATGCTGCAGCATGTCTATGAGCGGGCGCAGGAGTTGAACCCTGGAACCATAACCATCGTTTATGGCCACGGGGCCCAGCTGATTTTGAGCCGCTTTTCCGACTGGCCGGTCGTTTGGGTAGAACAAGCCTTGCAGTTAGGTACCGGCCATGCAGTTCAGCAGGCATTGCCGTATCTTCAAGACGAAGCCGTCGTCCTCGTGCTGTATGGGGATGTGCCCTTGCTTTGCCGGGAGACCCTGGAAAAACTGCTCGCTGTCGTCAGTGAAAACTCCTTAGGCTTGCTGACGGCGTCTATGGACGATCCCACCGGCTACGGCCGCATTGTCCGTGACGATAAAGGTCGAGTCTTGAGAATCGTGGAGGAGAAAGACGCCTCTTCTGAGGAACAAAAGATCAAGGAGGTCAATACCGGTATCCTGGCGACTGCTGGCTTCAGGCTCAGGACCTGGCTGGCGAGGTTGGACAATGCTAACGCCCAAGGCGAATACTATTTGACCGATATTATCGCCATGGCGGTGGCGGATGGGGTTGCCGTCAGGGCGGTCAGCGCCCCCCTGGATGAGGTGGCGGGGGTCAACAGCAAGCGCCAACTTGCGGAATTGGAACGAGTGTACCAGCGCCGCCAGGCGGATGCTTTGCTGGAGCAGGGGGTGACGCTACGCGATCCGGCCAGGTTCGATCTTAGAGGCAGGATCGAAGCAGTCGGCCGGGACGTGGAAATCGACGTCAACGTCATTTTGGAAGGATCGGTCAGGATCGGCGATCGGGTCAGGATCGGTCCTAACGTACTCCTTAAGGATGTGGTTGTCGGCGATGAGGTGGAGATCCTGGCAGGCAGCGTGATCGAGCAAGCTCAAATTGGTGCCAGAAGCCGCATCGGGCCATTTGCTAGGATCCGTCCGGAAACGGTGCTCGCGGAAGAGACCCACATCGGCAATTTCGTGGAGATCAAAAAATCCATGATTGGTACCGGCTCTAAGGTCAATCACTTAAGTTATATCGGCGACAGTGAAATCGGAGCACAGGTCAACATCGGAGCAGGTACCATCACCTGCAATTACGATGGGGTGAACAAACACAAGACGGTCATCGAGGACGGTGCCTTCATCGGTTCCAACACCCAACTGGTGGCGCCGGTGAGAGTCGGCCGCGACGCCACCATCGGTGCCGGTTCCACCATCACTAAAGATGCCCCGGCGGGCAAATTGACTTTGAGCCGTTGCCAACAGATTACCATCGAGCATTGGCAGCGTCCCAAAAAAACTTAAAGGAGGTAATTCCTATGTGCGGAATCGTGGGTGCAGTCGCGCAAAGAAATGTGGTTCCGATATTGATCGAAGGACTCAAGCGACTGGAGTATCGCGGCTATGATTCGGCAGGCCTTGCGATCATCGAGGACGGCCAGATCCAGCGCTGCCGCAGACAGGGCAAGGTGGCAGAACTTAAAGCCGCGCTTGAGGAAAATCCGTTTTCCGGTCTCACCGGCATCGCTCATACGCGCTGGGCCACGCATGGGGTGCCCAGCGAACGCAATGCCCATCCGCATATTTCCTGCGATACGGTGGCTTTGGTCCACAACGGCATCATAGAAAACCACGAGCGGTTGAGGCAGGAACTGCTAGCCAAGGACTATGAGTTTGCTTCCGAGACCGATACCGAAGTCATCGTTCATGAAATATACGATCAGTTCAAATATACCGATTCCCTGCTCCAGGCAGTCGAGGCGACGGTCAAACGCTTGGAAGGGGCTTATGCCATCGGCGTGGTCAGCACCCGCGAGCCTGGCAAATTGGTGGCGTGCCGGCGGGGAAGCCCGTTGGTGGTAGGAATCGGAATCGGTGAGTATTTCATCGCCTCCGATATCGCCGCGCTTTTGCCGGTCACCCAGCGGTTCATTTTCCTGGAGGATGGCGATCTGGCAGAGCTTTCGCCTGCAGGGATCCGCATCTTCGATGAAACCGGTCAGGAGGTCTCGCGTCCCCTGAAAGAGAGCGAAGTCCGCCTGGATGCGGTGGAAAAAGGGCAATATCGCCACTACATGCTCAAGGAAATCTTCGAGCAGCCGCGCGCCATCGCGGAAACCCTGGAGGGGCGTTTCAACGGCTTGAAGCTTCTGGAGGAGGCTTTTGGTCATCAGGCGTCGGAAATATTCGATCAGGTCAAGGCGGTTCAGATCCTGGCTTGTGGCACCAGTTATCACGCTGGCTTGGTGGCGAAATACTGGCTGGAATCCATGGCCGGGATTGCGTGCAACGTGGAGGTGGCGAGCGAATACCGCTATCGTGAGCCGGTCCTGCTGCCAGGCACCTTAGTGGTGACGGTCTCCCAATCCGGGGAGACCGCCGACACTCTGGCTGCGTTGGAGGAGGCCAAGCGTCTGGGAGCACTCGCATCGCTTGCCATCTGCAACGTCCAGGAAAGCTCGCTGGTGCGCGCCTCCGATCTAGTGCTGTTGACCCGGGCAGGTCCGGAAGTCGGGGTTGCCTCGACCAAAGCATTCACCACCCAACTGGTGGCGCTGATGATGCTGACGATCGCCTTGGGTCGACGCCACAAGCTCGACCGCGTGGCGGAAAAGCGCATCGCCTCGCAACTCTTTGCGCTGCCGGCGCGGGTGGAGGACGTTTTGGAGCTGAACGATCATATCAAGAGCTTCTCCGAGCGGTTTGCCGCCAAACACCACGCCTTGTTTTTGGGCCGCGGCAGCCACTATCCCATCGCTATGGAAGGGGCCTTGAAGCTCAAAGAGATCTCTTATATCCACGCCGAAGCCTATCCTGCGGGGGAATTGAAGCACGGACCTTTGGCGCTGGTGGACGCGGAGATGCCGGTGATCGCGGTGGCGCCCAACAACCGTTTGCTTGAAAAGCTCAAGTCCAACCTGCAGGAAGTCAGGGCTAGAGGGGGGGAATTGATAGTATTCGCCGACGAGACCCTGGACGTTCAGCCCGACGAGCAAACCCATGTGCTCACCGTCACGCTGGCGGAAAACGAGATGTCGCCGGTCGTCTTCACCGTGCCGCTCCAGCTTCTCGCCTATCACGTGGCGGTGATCAAAGGCACCGACGTGGACCAACCGCGCAATTTGGCCAAGTCGGTGACGGTGGAATAGGAAGAAGCAGGCTCAATATCGGCCCCAACTATCCTAGTATCTACGCGTTTTCCGCATCGCCCTGCAGCTGGACGGAGAAGCGATCTTCGACCCGTCAGTCTGCGGGTAGGATTCTGTTAGGCAGGAGGCGTCCCAAAGGTTCTCTCCGCATCCTATACTTAAATCCGCGATGTGGGTTGAATAGCAAGGTGCAAAATGAACCGAACCTTAAGTCATCGAATTGGCTGGCTGCTGGTGCTATTGTTGTCGATAGCGCATCCCCTTTGGGCGGATGAGGGGGAAGAAGAAAAGTCGTCTCCGAGCATCGAGTATTTGCCGCTGCAGCCGAAGCTGATCGTCAACCTGGCCGGCCGGCGCCATTATCTTCGGGCGGATATTCAATTGATGATCAAAGGAAAGGAACACCTGGAGCGGATTCAAAATCATCTTCCCATGATCCGGCATGCGTTGATCATGCTGCTGAGCGATCTGCCTCCGGAGAAAGCGGCAGACGTCGGTGAGCGGGAAAAGCTGCGGCAGGAGGCACTTGCGGAGGTGCGCAGGGTTTTGGATCGCTATACCGATAGCGATGGTCTCAAAGATATTTTCTTTACCGAATTCCTGATCCAGTGACGCTATAATTGTCCGACTTTGGCTATTCAGGAGGAGGAAAATGCCGTATTTGCGTATCGAGACTAACCTAGAGCTGACCCCGCAGCAGCGCGATGCTTTGCTTTCCGCTGCATCCACTCAGTTAGGGGAAACGTTGGGCAAGCCGGAAGCGTATGTGATGGTGCAAGTGACCTCCAGCGCCGATTTGATCTTCGCTGGCACCCGCGAGCCGTCTGCCTATGTGGAATTGAAAAGCATCGGACTCAAGGACACACAAGGATTGTCCAGGTTTGTCTGTGGATTGTTGCAATCTCGGTTGAGCATTCCGCCCCACCGGGTATATATCGAGTTCATCGACATCGATCCGAAGCGGTGGGGCTGGAATAACGGCACTTTCTAGGTTAATGGCCGTGATCGCCGCCGGAGCTGCGTTTTAGCCGAGGCCCGACGGGAGCTGGGGTCTCTCCGGCAAAACCAGCGGTGCGTTGACCGCGCTGACCGATTGCCCCCCGCGCAGCGCGGGCGATGTTCTCTAGCGTCAAGCCACCCTGGCTGCGGGCAGATTTGACCACCAGATCCGAATAGGGGGTAATGTCCTGCTCGACTGCCGCGCTGCTGGTGACCACCGCCTCTAGGGTTTCGTGATCGCCAAAGGTAGCGCTGAGGACGACCGGATAGAGGGCATTGGCGGGGATCTGAATGCGGAAATGGGAATCCCCTTTCAGCCTGGTGCTGGTCAAGGTTCTTCCTTGAGCATCCAGGGCTTTGACCACGGCCTCGGTGACAGGTCCTTTGTCGTTGATGATTTTGCCTTGGAGGGTGGCTGGACCTGCAGCGATATTGCTAGTGCCAGTATCACTGCCACACCCTCCCAGAAAGCTGGACAAGAGCGCGGCAGCCAGCCAATGAATCAGGTTTGCATAGCGCACGATGTGATCCTCCTCTTAAGCTTGACTTGGTTTTTGACGTTGGCGTTCTTCTAAGGCGCGGAGCTGCTCGGCGGTGGCTTCGGTTTGATACCTGGCTTTCCACTCCGAGTAGGGCATGCCATAAATGATTTCCTGAACCTTGGTATAATCCAGAATCAGCCCTTTGGCTTTGGCTTCGGCCATGAACCACTTGGCCAGGCAATTGCGGCAAAAGTCGGCTGTCAGCATCAGGTCGATATTCTGGATTTCAGGGTGCGCCTGAAGATGCTGGATCAGCTTGCGAAAGGTTGCAGCTTCAATTTCGGTTCGGGTTTTTGCGTCCATTTGGATAGCCACAGGTTGTCTCTGTTATCTAGTGGTTAGCCTTGCGTGCCGAAGAATGACAGGATAGCATAGCTCAACCAAGGTGGAGCTTAAGTCCAATGAATGCCCTCGAGCAGGTAAATTATTACCCAGGATTACCCGTTCGTCCACGGGTTCTGCCGAGTGCCGGAATGAAATCCGATCCGGAAGCCTCTCGCCCGCCCGGACGGGAAAACCTTGGGTCCAAGGCTGCGGAAAATTCAATCGGATTAAGGCGTGTCTTCCTGGATGAGCACATGGACCTGCGCACCAGACAGGCATTACAAGCTTATCTTAAGTTCCAGGCCGTCCCGGACGAGACGGGGGAGCAGCTGTGGTTCAGGGTGGATGTGTATGTGTGAGAGAGTGGAAGATTCATGAAATTAATGTTTGATTTTTTCCCCGTGATCTTGTTCTTCGCTGCCTACAAGCTCAAAGGAATTTATGTTGCCACCGGCGTGGCCATCGTGGCGACCTTACTGCAAGTGGGCTATCTATGGTTACGCCACCGGCGGGTGGAGCCCATGCACTTGATCACCTTGGGGTTGATCGTGATCTTCGGTGGCGCCACCCTGTATCTACACGATGAGCAATTCATCAAGTGGAAACCCACCGTGATCAATTGGCTGTTCGGAGTGGCGTTTTTGACCAGCCAATTCGTCGGTGACAAACCCATCATCCAGCGGATGGTGGCCGCCAAAGTGGAACTTCCCCAGCCGGTCTGGTACTGGCTAAACTTGAGCTGGGCGTTATTTTTTTTGTTCCTCGGGGCGATCAATCTGTTCGTGGTATACAGCTTCGACACCGATGTTTGGGTCAATTTCAAGCTGTTCGGCATGCTTGGCCTGACCATCGCCTTTGTCCTTTTGCAAGCGGCTTTCCTGGCGCGTTACCTGCCTGAACCCGAATCCACTAAAGAGTGATTTGTGCTATATGCAATCATTGCCGAGGATACGCCTGGCAGTCTGCCGCTGCGCATGGAAAATCGCCCATCCCACCTCCGTCGGCTGGAAGCGCTCCAGGAGGAGGGGCGTTTGGTCCTGGCCGGACCCCATCCGGCCATTGACAGCCCCGATCCGGGAACGGCCGGTTTCAGCGGCAGTCTGATTGTGGCCGAGTTTACAAGTCTTGAAGAAGCTAGGCGTTGGGCGGATTCTGACCCTTACTTAGCGGCGGGAGTCTATGCCCGGGTTACGGTTAAACCATTCCTACAGGTATTTCCCAAATGAGTGACCGAGTTCGAGCGATCGAGGACCGACTTCGGCAAACCCTGTCTCCTGTCCATATGGAGTTGATGGATGCCAGCGCTGCCCATGCAGGACATGCTCAGGCAGGCGGTGCCGGGCACTTTTATCTAACCATTGTCGCCGAGGCATTTGCCGGCAAGAACCTTATCCAGCGCCATCAGATGGTGTATCAGGCGCTTGCCGATCTGATGCAAAGCGAAATCCATGCCTTGAGCATCCGAGCCTATACCCCCGATGAATATTCAATCAAAGGATAATCTTATGCGCAAAAACCTCACCTTTACTGCCCTCTCCTTAGCCATTCTCGCCGGATGCAACGCTGGCGGCAATAAAGTCGGCGAAAGCTTGAATCTGGCCCCGGTAGAAGAAAAAGACGCGGTGGCCATCGTCAACGGTCAGCCGATCAGCCGGCTGGCACTGGATTATGTCAAAGCCGAGATTGCCCGAGGTACCCCCAACGCCAAGGTCGACCTTCCCGAAGACAAACTGATCGAAGAGCTGATCAGCCGCGAACTCTTGAAACAAGAGGCAGTGCAGAAACAACTGCCGCGCCAGCCGCAGGTGGCCGAGCGCATCCGTTATACCCAGCGAGCCGTCCTGTCCCAAGTAGGGGTGGAGGATTACCTCAAAAATCATCCCATCACCGAGGAACAGCTCAAGGCTGAATATGACCGACTGGTCGGCGCGATGCACCAGAACGAATACAAGGCCCGCCACATCTTGGTCAAAACCCGGGAGGAAGCTGAGGAAATCATCAAACAGCTGGATTTGGGCAAGGATTTTGTCGAACTGGCCAAAAAGCATTCGACCGGACCTTCCGCCGACAGCGGCGGTGATCTGGGCTGGTTCGTCCCCCAGCGGATGGTACAGCCGTTTGCCGATGCAGTGATCGCCCTGCAGAAGGGACAATACACGAAGCAACCGGTCGAAACCCAGTTCGGCTGGCATGTGATTTTATTGGAAGACTCGCGTGAGAAGACTCCCCCCCCGTTCGAGCAGGTCAAACCCCAAATCGAAATGATGCTCAAGCGCAAGCTGGTGCAGGAGCATATCAAGGAACTGAAGCAAAAAGCAAAGATCAAGCTTTTGAGCGCACAAAGCACCCCCTCTGCGCAACCTGAGGCTGAATCAAAGCAGCCGGAATGATCTCCCGGAGAGTAAATCAAGCACGCTGGGTGGCTTGTTTTTCCTGAGGGCGAAGATAGATGCCGCCGCTTGCCACCCGATTTCTGCCGCTGCGTTTGGCAATATACAAGGCTTGGTCGGCCAGCTCCAAAAACCGCTGTTGATCGATTTCGGTCATCGGTGAGGCTTGGGTGGGGTCATATTCGGCTACCCCGATCGACAGCGTGACGGCGATCGTCTGGCCGTTGTGATCGGTGACTTTGTGCGCCTCGATCCGCCGGCGGATCCGTTCGGCTACCTCTTGCGCCCGCTGTTCATCGGCAGAAGACAAAAGGGCCACGAATTCTTCCCCGCCATAGCGGGCGAGCACATCGTTGTTGCGCAGCTGGGAGCGGATTTGGGAGGCGACTTCGGCCAGCACCAGATCGCCGACCTGGTGACCGAAAGTATCGTTGATCCGCTTGAAGTGGTCGATATCGAGAAACAGACACGCCAAAGGCTCGCCGCTCCGCGCCGCGCGGTCGATCTCCTCCCCCAGCCTTTGTTCGAAAAAACGGCGGTTGTTGACCCCGGTCAAAGTATCGATCAAGCTGGTGCGGCGCAGTAATTCAAAGTTGAGGGTGTTTTCCAGGCATACCGCCAATACCTGGCGCAACCGATCGAGGAAATCGGTGGCCATTCCGAGGGTGAAACGGGTAGGTTCGTCACTCCCCAAGTTCAAGGCACCCAGTAATTCGCCTCGGCGTACCAGGGGAAGCAGGGCAATGCTGGCCGGGGTGGTCTCATAGGGAAACAGGGGTTGATGCCTGGCGCTGAACACCCCAAGATACGGCCTAAGCGCCCTGCCGAAGAGCTGCTTCAATGGGAGATCGGAGGTCAGGGGAATCAGTTCCTTGAGGCTGTCCAGGGCGAGGCCGTCTTCCTTCAAAAACTGCGCAAGCTTGCCTTTGGCGTCCACCAGGGCAAAGGTGACGAAATCCAGTTCGAATACGGTGCGGGTGTCGTCGAGTACGTGCTCTACCAATTCGCGCAGGGAATTGAGGCTCAGCAATTGGGTTTCCAGAGATTGGAACCGGCACAGCTTGGCTTCGTTCTGACGAATGCAGGTCAGCAGACGGTCCAGGTGGCTTTGCAGGATGCAAAGCTCAGTCTGTAATTCATCGAGTTCCCTAATCGGATCCGTCTCGTCCACAGCTTGCCTTCAAGGGTAGCTCAAGAGGACTTAAATTGCCTTAATAATTCCAGGAATTGCTCCTCATCGAGGATCGCAACCCCAAGCCTCCGGGCCTGGTCCAGTTTGGACCCCGGGGTACGGCCTGCGACCACGTAATCGGTTTTATTCGAGACGCTGTCTGTGGCTTTGGCGCCCAAGGCTTTAAGGCGTGCTTTGGCTTCATCCCGGGTCATCGAGGCTAGCGTGCCGGTGAAGACGAAGGTCTTGTCGGCCAGTGGTGCGGGTCGGCGTGGTTGTGGGCTTTCCCAATGCACGCCCGCTCGGCACAGGCGCTCGATGACTGTTAGATTGTGAGGCTGGCGGAAGAAGGCGGCGATGTGTTTGGCTACGACCGGACCGACGCCCGGGATTTTTTCCAGCTCGCTTGCGTCGGCGGCGATCAGGCGCTCCAAAGATTGGAAATGGTCGGCCAGGATTTGCGCGGTGACCTCACCCACTTCCCGGATCCCAAGGGCGTATAAAAATCTGGCCAAAGTGGTAGACTTGCTCTTTTGCAGCGCCTGGATCAGATTTTGGGCCGATTTGGGGCCCATACGTTCCAGCTCAGCCAGTTGTTCTTCGGTCAGCGCATACAGATCGGCCACATCTTTGATCAGGCCTTTTTCCAGCAGTTGGTCGATCAATTTGTCTCCCAGCCCCTCGATGTCCAGCGCCCGCCTCGAGGCGAAGTGTTTGATGCCGGCCTTGAGTTGGGCCGGGCAATACAGACCGCCGCTGCATCGGATGAGCGTTCCGCCGGGATCGGCTACCACCTCCGCGCCGCAGACTGGACAAGACTTGGGCGGCTCGGCCAGTTTGGTATGGGATGGACGCTTCTCTTGGATCGCTTTGACCACTTCCGGAATCACGTCCCCGGCCCGGTGCACGATCACCGTATCCCCTACTCGCACGTCCTTGCGCCTGATCTCCTCGAAATTGTGCAGCGTGGCGCTGGAGACCACCACCCCCCCCACCGGCACAGGTCTGAGCTTGGCCACCGGCGTGAGGATACCGGTACGTCCCACCTGCACCTCAATCGCCTCCACCACCGTAGTGGCTTCAATCGCTGGAAACTTGTGCGCCATCGCCCAGCGCGGTGCGCGGGCTGTGTAACCCAGGCGCTCCTGCCAGGCAAGGCGGTTGACCTTGTAGACCACCCCATCGGCTTCGAAAGGCAAAGAGTCCCGTTTGGCCAACATGGTCCGGTAGTATTTAAGGCAGCCTTCGATCCCCTCGATCACCTGCAGTTCCCGGGGCGTTGGCAGTCCCCATTCTCTGAAGCTGGCCAGCAATTGAGCCTGGTTCTCAGGCAGTCGGTCTTTGGGAAAGATACCGCTACCGTAGCAGCAAAAAGCCAGCGGTCGCCCGGCAGTGACCCTCGGATCCAATTGGCGCAGACTGCCGGCGGCGGCATTGCGAGGGTTGGCGAACACCTTCTCGCCGTGTTGCATAGCCCATTGGTTGAGCTTTCTGAACCCCTCCAGGGGCATGAATACTTCCCCCCGAACCTCGAACCGCTGCGGCCATCCTGAGCCACGCAAGCGCAGCGGGATGGAGCGGATGGTTTTGACGTTGGCGGTCACGTCCTCGCCGAGGAAGCCATCGCCGCGCGTGGCCGCGCGCGTGAGAATGCCGTTTTCATACTGAATGGAGACCGCCAAACCATCCAGTTTGGGTTCGGCGGTGTATTCGACGGCTTCTACACCTAAACGCTCGCGCACCCGGCGGTCGAAATCCAGGACATCCGCCTCCGTAAACGCGTTGTCGAGCGACAACATGGGCACCTCGTGCCGAATCGTGGCAAAGGCTTGCGAGGGAGGCGCCCCGATCCGCTGGGTCGGGGAATCGGGGGTGATCAGTTCCGGGTAAGCAGCCTCGAGCTCCCCAAGCTCGGCCATCAGGGCATCGTATTCGGCATCGGCGATGACCGGCTCGTCGAGGACGTAATAACGGTAGTTGTGGTATTCGATCTCCCGGCGTAGCGTCTCCGCCCGCTGACGGGCCACCTCCGGCGCCGCCATGGTCACGCTTCCTTAAGCTGGCGGCGCCAGAGCGAGATCTTGACTGCGGTCAAAGGTTGGCGGCGGTCGTCCAGCTCGCTGCCACCTAGGCGTTGGGCAAGAATATGGCAGGTGGCGATCATGCGTTCGAAGGCTTCGGCAGGATGTGAGACCAGGAGCGGCTGGAAGAACAGGGTCAGGCCCCGGGTGCGAAAGTCATCCATGGCATCGATGGGAAAGGTGCCGGGTTTGACCAGGCTGGCCACGCTGAACCGGATCTCGCCCCCTTGATAGGCGTGAAAGATGTCCATTTCACCGTATTTCAGCCCCAAGTCTTGAAATGCTTTGAGAAGCTGATCCCCGGTAAACGGCTGTTCATGGGGGGCGACGATGCTTACCTGGATCACCTCTGGCAGCTTGGCGCGCTTTGCCTCGTGATGGGTCGGGGTCCGCCCGGTTGGGTGAGTCGGTTTGCTGACCTCCGGCTCAGGCTGCCCGGCCTCCAGTGTCGCTTCCTCGGCTTCCAGGACATCCACATCCACCGGCGCGGTTTCCTCAATCGGATTGATCGAGATGGTGTCGATCTCGTCGGCTTCGAGTTCGCCTTCCTGGGATTCAACATCCAGGTGGTTGAGGGTTGCATCCAGCGCCCGCCGGCGTCTTTTCAAGCGGTCCCACAAATAGATCCCGAGCAGCAGCAGGACACCTAAACCCGCCAGAATGATCCGCAAGGTGGTCTTGTCCATTTCCATGATTCATTTGGCCCTATTATGCTGCCGCCATTTCGGCGGCCTGGTTCAAATCCACGGCAACGATTCTAGATACCCCCGGCTCGCGCATGGTCACGCCGATCAGCTGAGCGGCGATTTCCATGGTGGTTTTATTATGGGTTACAAAGATAAATTGTACCCGTTCCGACATGGATTTAAGAAGCTGGCAGAACCTGCCCACGTTCGCCTCATCCAGGGGGGCGTCCACCTCGTCCAGAAGGCAGACGGGAGCTGGGTTCAACTCGAAAAAGGAGAACACCAAAGCGATCGCGGTCAGCGCTTTTTCTCCGCCGGATAAAAGATGGATGGAGCTGTTGCGCTTGCCCGGCGGGCGTGCCACGATCCGTACCCCGGCGTCGAGCGGGTTGTCGGAGCCGGCAAGCTCCAGCCACGCCTCGCCGCCGCCGAACAGAATGGGGAAGCGCTCGCGGAAATGGCGGTCCACCGCCTCGAAAGTCGTACGGAAACAGGCCCGGCTTTCGCGGTCGATCTGACGGATGGCTTTCGCTAGCATCTCCAGCGAAGTCTCAAGGTCAGCGTACTGCTTGTCGAGAAAGCGCAGGCGTTCCCAGTGCAAGCGATGTTCCTCGATTGCGGCCAGATTGACCTCCCCCAGGCTGGCCTGCTGCGCCTTCAACTGGTCCAGCTGTTTCTGCCAGACTTGGGGATCGGCGACCTCGGGCAGAGATTCCAGGATTTCGGGCAGATCGACCGCTTCAGCTTCCACCTGGGCCGCAGCGGTTTGCCACCGGACCCGCGCGGCCTCGGCGGCAAGTCGCGCCTGCTCCAACGCGCTTCTGGCTTGGTCGCGGGTCTCTTCCAGGCGGCGCCAAAGGCCGGTGTGATCGTGCAGCTCAGCTTCTGCCCGCTTGAGAGCGGCGCGGGTGCAGGCGAGGTCGTTTTCCAGGGGGGTGCGGTGGGAGAATAAAGCCTCCAATTCCCGTTGTGCCCGTTCGATCGGTATCCTGCCTTCTGCCTGCTCGATCTCGGCGTGCTCTAGGCGTTCCTTGAGTTGCCGCTCCTGCGATTCGGCCCGCTGCAATTGTTGCTCGAACAGCTGACGGGCGTGGACGAGGCGTTCTAGCGCAGCTTGCAGCTGGGTGTTGAGTTCGCGGTGACGGCGGGTTTCGGCTTCGATCCGGTCAAAATCGGTGCGGGCCCGGGCGCATTCACCCTGGAGCTGCTTTAGCGCTTCCGCCTGGGCTCCAGCGAGTTCTGTCTTGTGCGCCAATTCCCTAAGGTGTCCGGCGAGGCTGTCCTCCAGCGCTTGGCGTTGGGTTGAGGTTTTCAGGATCTCCTGGTCCAGCCGCTTGAGCCGGTCGTGGATTTCGGCGTGGCGCAGCTGGCCTGCATTCAGTTCCGCCTGGAGGCGGGTGAGGTGGATGTGGCTGGCGCGTTCCTCGGCTTGCAGGGTATTTAAGCGTCGTTCGGCCTCGGTCAGCGCGGAGGTCACCTGGTTCAGCCCGTCCTGTTCCTGCTGGCGTTTTTGCGCTAGGGTTTCCAGTTGGAGCTGAAGCTCCCGCAGGTTTTTTTGCCGTTCCAAGACCCCCTGATTGGATTTCCGCCTGCTGCTGAGCCTTACTCGATCGGGGCCGATCTGGTCTCCGCAAGGGGTGATCCAGCACTGGTGGTCGGCTAGCTCTGCGCGCCGGGCGAGCGCGTCATGGAGGGTTTCGATACAGCGGAAACCACCCAGTAAAGCGGTCAAATTCACCCTGCTCCTGACTTTGCCGATCAGGGAATCGCCGGTGCTGATTTTGCCTTCTTGATTGGCTTGTAACAGCTGGCCTGGAGGGTGAAAAATAAATGCCGCGTTATCCTCTAGACTGGAAGCTGCCTCTGTTACGGAAGTGAAATCGCCCACACAGATCGCCTCCAGCCATTCGGAAAGCGCCTGCTCCACCGCGGTTTCCCAACCGGCTTCGGCTTCCAGGACCTCGGCAAGGCGCGGCGCATCTTGAAAACCGTGCGTTTTAAGCCATTCATTCAAGTGCGAGCGGTCTTTTCCCAGAGCGTGGCGCTGCAAGGTCTCCAGGGCGGAGATCTTGCCCTGCAGGCGGCTGTGTTCGCCTTCCATGTCCTTAAGCTGGTGCTCCATCCCCAGTTTTTGGTCGTGCAGTTGCAGGATGGTCTGGCCGGTGGCCTCGATCGCCTTAAGCTGCTGGTCGCGTACCGCCTGGAGTTCCCTAAGCTGCCGGGTCAAGGTATCGATATCTATCGCCCTTAGGGTTTGCTCCAGCTGGCAGCGTTCCTGGGTGAGCTGGTCGTGGCGCGCCCGGGTCTGTTCCAGGTGACGCTCCAGATGGCGGATCTCCGTCTTGAGGAGTTCGATCCCGGATTCGTGCTGCTTTAGTGCTTCATGCCGGCGGTCGAATTCCTGTTGCACCTCCCGCCAGCGGGTTTCCGAGGTATGGCGCCGGCTTTGGGCCTCTGCGGCCTGGATTTGGCACCGCTCCAGTTCCCGCTCCAGACGCTCGCGCTCCTGTTCCAGGCTGGTCAATTGGACCTGGATCTCGGCGATGGCGCCCTGGGAGCGCTTGAGTTCCTCACCCCAGGCATCTAGCGACCGCCGGCGCTCCTCTAGGGTTTTTTGGGCGTGGCGAAGGCTTTGATCACACTGGCTGATGGCAGCGTTCAATTCGTAGAGCCGGGCCTGCTCGCAATGGAGGCGCTGCGTCAGCGCCTGGGTTTCGGTGCGGGCTAAAGCTACTTTTTGTGCGGCTTGATCCAAATCTCTTTGTTTGGCGGCCAGAGCGTTTTCCAGTTCGCTTAAGCGGGCTTGTTGGCGGCGGTGTTCGCGCTCGGCTTCACGCCATCTGAGCGCGATCAATTCCGCTTGGCATTGCTGGATGGCCTGGGTCAGCTTGCGGTATTGTTCTGCTTGCTTGGCTTGTTTGGCCAAGCGTTCGACCTGTTTTTTAAGCTCGCCGCGGATGTCTTCTACACGCTTCAGATTGGCGCGCACGTGCTCTAGCTTGAGCTCGGTCTCGTGGCGTCTTTCCTTGTATTTGGACAGCCCCGCAGCTTCCTCGACGAACAGGCGCAGCTCTTCCGGTTTAGCCTCGACGAGGTGCGAAATCATCCCCTGCTCGATGATGGCGTAGCTGCGCGGTCCAAGGCCGGTTCCCAGGAGCACGTCCACGACATCGCGGCGGCGGCAGCGGGTGCCGTTGAGGAAATACTGGGACTGGCCGTCGCGGGTGACCTGGCGCTTGAGGGAGATCTGGAGAAAGCCAGCGTATTCGCCACCCAGCCGGCCTTCGCGGTTGTCGAACACAAGTTCCACGCTAGCAAGTTCCACCGGTTTGCGCGTGCCCGAGCCGTTGAAGATGACATCAGGCATGGCGCTGCCGCGCAGATGCCTGGCCGAGCTTTCCCCGATGACGAAGCGCACCGCGTCGACGAGGTTGGATTTACCGCAGCCGTTGGGGCCAACGATTCCAGTCAAGCGCGCGGGGAAACTGACCGTGGTAGGATCTGCGAAAGACTTAAAACCGGCCAGTTTGATTTTTTCAAGGCGCATGAACCGGATGGATGGAAAGGTGTCTAACTCACGCGCTGACGCCGTGATACGAACTTTCGTATTATACTGGCTTGCAGGCTGTTTTTCAGGCTTTTCAACGCGATTTATGCCCACCCAACCGAGCAAAATCTTGGAGACCTTCCCCAACCCCAAACCGGGGCGGGATTACACTATCCGCATCGAGTCGCCGGAGTTTACCTGCCTGTGCCCCAAGACAGGTCAGCCGGATTTTGCCACCATTGTGGTCGAGTATACTCCCGACCAAAGCTGCATCGAGCTCAAATCCTACAAGCTATATCTTTGGTCGTACCGCAACGAGGGGGCTTTCCACGAGGCGGTGACCAACCAGCTCCTGGACGATCTGGTGGCCGCCTGCCGTCCGCGCTGGATGAAAGTGGAGGCGCGCTTTAACGTGCGCGGTGGGATTTACACTACAGTGGTGGCTGAGCATCGGCGGGATTCCTAGTGCGGTCTTCCGCAACGCTACGAAAGTCAGCGCCTGAGCCGGCAGGACAAGCTCTGTGTCATGGATGGGATGCGGAACGTTCTGCCGCTGCTGGATCAAGAATCGCCCGTGAACCGGTGGTGGGTGGTTGAAGACACCATGGCGCCACACTGCAGGCAAAACCGGCACGCTTCTCCGCCGCGCAGCATGCACTCGGTCTGCGCCACCTGAGCGCCTGCCAGCCCATCTAACAAGCCTAAGTCCAAGGCGCACACCTCGGGATGGTCCTTGGCCAAATCGTGGTACAGGCAGTTGCTCGCGGCGATCTCTTGGCCTTCCAAGCGCGCCTCATAGCCTATCTCCTGCATGAGCTTGGCGATCTCCTTAAGGCGCGCCTCAGGCGCTAGGCCTTCAAAGCGCTGTTTGAACGAGGCAGCTGTCTCCTGCCCCAGGCGGTACAACAGTTCTTGCACCTGGGCGCTGCCTAGGCGAGCGATCAGTTGCTCAAGCAATAATTTGGAAAACCAAGCGTATTGCTTGGGAAACAGGTGCACGCCGCGCTCGGTCAGCGCGTACACCTGGCTGGGGCGGCCTTTGGTTTTGCGCAGCTCTCGCTCGGCCACGTAACCGCCTCGTTCGAGCGCCATCAGGTGCTGATGCACGGCAGCCTTAGAGATGCCTAGCGCTTTGGCGATCGCCTCCCGCGTCAAGCCGGCTTTGTGTTTTAGCAAAAGTTGCAATAGCGCTTGTTGGCGCTGGCCAAACTCTACGAGCACGGTTTTTCTCCTGATTTGATATTTGCAAGGTACCCCTTTTTTGTACTAGGTAAAGTTTATCAGCATATATATTGACAAACTAAACAAAGTTCAGTTTACTGATTTTGCATCGATCGAAACTATATCAGGAGAAGGTTATGCGGTTACATTTGCCCCTTTTGGTCTGGGTCTTGAGTCTGGGTCTTGCGCTGCCGCTTCAGGCGGCGACCCATCACATCACCCTGAGAGCGGTTAGGATGCCTTCGGGGCAGCTTGCCTATCAGATGATCCGCCACCAGGTCGAAGACAGCGGCCGGGTCGAAGATCTCACCGCTCGCTACGCCCAGGGCCCGACCATTCCCGGCCCAACGCTGGTCTTAAGCGAAGGCGATACCGCCAAAGTTACCTTAGAGCACGGCATCGAAGGTTCGGACTTGCCGGTCAGCATCCACGTTCACGGGGTGCACTACAAGTTCGAAAGCGACGGCACCACCCGCACGCTCAGTCAGACCATAGACTCAGTTGCCTATCCCGGCAAGCCATATACCTACGAATGGATCGCCGCTCCCGGTACCGCGGGGACCTGGCCCTACCACGACCACGCCTTCGGCGATCCCCTAATCGGCGCGGAAGATCAGGGGCTATTTGGCACCTTGATCGTCAACCCTAAGGGCGGTCAGGTCGACGCCTTGATCGACGGCAAGATTCAAAAGGTAAATCTTAAAGACATCAAGCGCGAGTTTATCCTCTGGATGCACGAGACCACCTTCTGGGGCCAGGAGCTCAACCACATAATCAACAAACAGGTTCCGTTGTGGACCAATCCCACTGTCGGCGCCCGCCTGGGCGAACTGGTGCGCTTTCACATCATCGGCATGGGGACCGCGTTCCACACCTTCCATCTGCACGGCCATCGCTGGATCGAACCCGGCACCACCCACGTGGTGGACACCGTCAACATCGGCCCGATCAGCCGCCAGGTGTTCGTAGTCAAAGCGGGCGAAGGGGTAGGTCCTGGCGACTGGCACTACCACTGCCATGTGGTCCAGCACATGCAAAGCGGGATGATGGGCAAGTTCCGCGTCGTTCAATAACAACTTAGAGAGGAGAAATCACTATGAAAATAAAAACTTTGAGCCTTGCTGTTGCTTTGGCTGCCGGGGTGGCGTGGGCCACCTCCGCCCAAGCGGTTAAACCCGGAACTCAAGCCGAACCTAAAGCCCAAGCACCGGCAGAGGAGGAGGCGATCATCAGCGTCGCCGGAGTCCTGCCTGCTGCCACCTTACAGATGACCGACGAGCCGGGCCCCTGGTTCAAAGACCCCACCGACGGCGATGCCCTGGTGGTGGTCAAGCCTGGCGATGCAGTGCTCATCAAGATGACCGACGTCAACGCCGAGCACACCATCACCAGCCTGATCTGGCAGCCGGGGGCTAAGGATTTTCCGGTGGACCAGGAAAAGCCGTCGACTTCCAGTGTCACCGCCAAGTTCGACAAGCCGGGCCTGTATGTCTTCACCTGCAAAGTGCACCCGTACATGTTCGGCGCGGTGGTGGTAGACGACCCAAACACCCCGGGTTTAGACATAGGCAGCGAAATCCAGTTGGTCACCGGGGCCAAAGTCCCCACCACCAGCGACATCGCCAAACGGCTTTTGCGCACCTTCTTCGTAGTCACCACCCCTTCCCTGTGGCGCGATTACACTAAACCCACCTGGGAGGTGAAACTGCCGGACATTCCCCTGAACCTGGCCGGCCAAGAGGTCTCCTTAAGCGCCTTGAGCGTGTCGATGCCCAATGAGGTCTTCAATCCCAAGGTTCCGGGCGTGGGCGAGGTGTGGGTCAACACCCAGTTCGAGAAGATCGCCGGCAAATCCAAGTTCGGTTCGGCCACCCAGCTCGATGCTGCGACCTGGAAGATCAAAAAGAAGGTCAAAGGCGTGGAAACTAACATGAACCACCCCCACAACATGTGGTCCGATGTGGCCTACCGCTACATCTATCAGACCGAGTGGTTCGACAAGCGCCTGACCACCTTCGACCGCGACAAGGGCACTATCTACAGCGTGGTCACCGTGGGTCAGGACCCCTCCCACGTCATCACCCGGCCGGGCACCGACGTCCTGTATGTGGCGATCAACGGCGAGGAGCGCGTGGCCAAGCTGTCGCCTGGGGCCAACCACAACTTGCTTGGGGCGATCAACCTGGGTCCCCACACCGGACCCCACGGCCACTGGATCAGCGAGGACGGAAAATTCATGGTCACCCCCAACGCCTTGGCCGGCAGCGTGTCGATCACCGATCTTAACAGCGAGCAGGTGACCACCATCCCCACTGGGGCGGTGATCCCGATCGCAGTCGGAATGACGCCGGACGGCAGCCGGGCGTATGTCACCAACCTCCTGGGGACGCCACCTCTACTCTCCACCATGAGCGTGATCGACCTCAAAACCAAGCGCAAAATACAGGACATCGACCTTGCCGCCGACTACGACCCGATCTCCGGCGAAACCAAGGGACCAGCCTATGGCCTGCTGCCGATTCAGACCCCGGTGAGCCCCGATGGCAAGTATGTGGTCACCGCCAACACCTTAAGCGCTACGATCTCCATCCTGGACACCAAGACCGGCAAGGTGATCAAGCAGCTTCCTTCCGATCCTGGCGCCCACGGGGTGGAATACGGTTTTAAAAAAGGCGGCGGCTACTACGCTTACGTGGCGAGCAAGTTCTCCAACGCCCTGACGGTGGTAGACATGGACAGCCTGGAGGTCGCTGGCAGGATCCTGCTGGCCGATGCTAGCGATTCCCAGATCACTGGCTTAAATGGCTATGGCGGTCAAGGGGTGTTGCCTTTGCCGCTGGCTTTCCCCGGTTGGCTGAAGGAGACTTTAAAGCTTGCCGGCCAAGGCCAGCTCAGCCCCGAGATCGAGGCCTGGCTCAAGGAGCTGACGCCCGAACAAAAGGGCATGTAACCCCTCCCCCCTTTCCTTCGCCGCCTTCGGGCGGCGAAGCTTTTTTGCGCCAGATGTGGCGCACTTCTAAAGCCACCTGCGGGCCTGATAGTATTGGATCTTGCAAATGGCCGAATCGAATAAAAATGGTCGAGTGGGTCAGTTACTATTCTCGAGGTAATTGTTTAGTCATCGCTGATTTCAGCTCGCAATGGCAGGCGCTGCCTGCATACCCGTGGCCTTCAAACATACAGCCGTATATTTTACTGACCCGGGAGCAAGTGACTGAGGGCGCTCAGCTAATTTGTGAGCAACTGGGGATTCGGATCTGGGCAGGCTGTCCGAGGGAGATACGAGGGCACCTCGGAGCGTTTGAGGTTATTTCCCTTGAAGGGGGTAACTTTGCTGAAATGATGGGGATTGCAACCCAGCGTTTTGATTTAATCCTTGATTTGGGATCCTCTCCGCTGCTGAGACGGGAGGTACTTCCGCCTGGTTATTTTTCCATGCCCATGGATTCTCTGGATACTGGTTCGATTGTAGCCGAATTGGCCGAGTGGGTTGGTACGTTTGACAAGCCAAGATACTTCTCTTACCAAGAGCAAATCTGTGCGCATGGTGCAAGTGGATATAAAGGGTGTGCTGTTTGCCTGGAAGCCTGTGCTGCAGACGCCATCATTTCCGAGGGGGCATCTATCAGGGTCGATCCTTATTTATGCCAGGGATGCGGGGATTGTACCAGCGCTTGTCCAAGCGGGGCACTCAATTACGTTTATCCCGCCCGTGACCAATTTCTGGCCGAGCTTCGTGACCGTCTGACCAGGTTACGGGATAGTTCAGTATTCAATGAAGGTGTGGCGGTGCTGGTACACGAGGATACCCAGTCGCATGCAGCCAAGGCCTTTTGCGAAAAAGGAAATGGCGGAATTTTGCCTGTCTCGGTTGAGGCACTGGGCTCGGTTGGTCCGGAAGTTTGGTTGGCGGCCCTGGCATATGGTGCCAGCGCAGTATGGCTTTTGGAGCAAGGCGTTCTGAATCACACCCAGGCAAACCTGCAGGTTCAAATGCAATGGGTGAAGGAAATCCTTGCCGGCCTGGGCTATGACCCTCAATCTATCCGTTGGGTCCGTAGTGATCAGGGAAATATTGAGCCGCCACCGAGACCAAACAGCCCCCCTGCTATGTTCCTGGCTTTGGCGGATAAGCGGGAAATGCTGCGCTTGGCTTTATCCCACCTTACCCGCTATGCGCCTTCAACTCCTGCAGCGATTCCTTTGCCGGCTGGCTCGCCTTTCGGTATCGTCACCGTCGATCACAGCTCCTGTACGCTCTGTATGGCTTGTGTCAATGTTTGTCCGGTAAACGCACTCCACGCAGGCAGAGACAAGCCCCAGCTTAAATTCCTGGAGATGCATTGCGTGCAGTGCGGCCTATGTGAGCGGGCTTGTCCAGAGGGGGCGATTCGGCTGCAACCCCGCTATTTGCTGGATTGGGACAGGCTTAGGCAGCCACGGGTGTTACACGAGGAGATCCCGTTCAACTGTCTGGAATGCGGCAAGCCCTTTGCAACCGGCAAAATGATTGAAACGGTATTGGCGCGAATAGGCAATCATCCAGTGTTTGCCCGTGAGCATCAGCGGCGCAGACTGATGTTGTGTGAAGAATGCCGGGTCCGGGATGTGATGGCAACCAAGCATGACGCAGACTGAAGTCGATCCGTTAAGGGCCGGTTTATACACTTTGTTGGCAGCGCTGCTGCTGGAGCCGCCTGATGAAGCGCTGCTGGCACAGTTGCGGAAAATGAGAAGCACATCAAAACCGGAGGGGGCATTGGCGCAAGCACTTGATGGCTTGGTATGCGCGGCGATTGAAGCCGACCGGTCTGCATTGGAACAGGAATTTCACGATCTTTATCACAGGGATCACCCAAGGGGAGCTGCTTCCCTATGGTTCCTGGTATTTGACGGGATATTTGCATGCGGCACCATTGGCCAGGTTGCGCGAAGATATTCAAGCCTTAGGGGTAGAGCGCGATTCGAAGTGGGCTGAACCGGAAGATCACCTCGCGGCTGTCTGCGAAGTCCTTGCGCTATTGGTAGGTGAGGGAGATGTGCGCCAGCGGGATCTGTTCGCAAAACACCTGGCTCCTTGGGGCAGCCGGTTTTTTGATGACCTGGCAGGTGCACGGGCGGCGCAGTTTTATCGCGCCGTCGCTAATCTGGGCAAAGTGTTTCTTGGATTGGAAGCCCAATATTTTGGATTGGGTTAATTATTCGGCTGAAGAGATGCGTTTGTCTGCAATCTGGATGAATTTGTGGATGTCGCCTCTGGCGGCCTTGCGCGGGATGATCAAGGCCATGTCCACATCGAGATAAATGAAAACATAGCGCTTGGCGGCTTCGATTCTGACAACGTCCCGCCAAGGGATGCGGGTTTCCTGCTTGCCGCGGATTTCTGTCAACGCCTGGGGTTCCAGGCGCAGCTTGTATTTTCCAATCAACTGTTGTTTGTCTGCTTCGCTGTATAATTTGAGAGTCTTGTGACGAATGTTATATTTGATAAATATGGGTGACAGATAATGCCATAAAACGGCGATCATGCCGATATAGATGGCGCCTAGGATATTGGCATAATAGAACCAAACCAAAAGCGCCAATAGAGCCAGTATAGCGGGGAAGGTAATTTGATGGCGGCGCAAAATTTTCTGATAGTGCTCCTTGTCTTGGAGCTGGTGTTCGGTGAAAGCGGTCAGATCCTGTTCCCGCAGTTCATACTCGATTTCTAACATGCTGGAGATATCCGTTTTTATGGTTTGGTCAAGTCACTCCATTTTAACCGATCTGCAAGGGTTTGCGTTTAAGGCCGATGGGAAAATATGCAATTGATCATCACCGCTTTAGAAGCCCAGGAATCTAATCTGTTTGAGCGATTGATTTCAGGTGTCCAAGAGAGCGCCTGTCACATTTTGGAGAGCCGCATGAGTCGGCTGGCAGGTGGCTATGCCTGTTTCATGTTGGTAGAGGGTAACTGGAACCACATTGCCAGGCTGGAGAATTCACTTACCGGGCTACAGCAACGGGCCCAGGTGTTTTTTAAGCGATTGCCAGAAGATACTAAAGAGCAAGACGGTGGCGAACTGCTCTACGTCGCTGACGTGGTGGCAAGGAACCGATCCGGCATCCTGGCTGATTTGATCCGATTTCTCGGTGCCCAGGGAATTATGATCCAGGACCTTCGCTCCAGTTGTTATCAATTGCCCTATGTAGACTCTACAGTTAGCACTATTCACTTGTTATTGAGGATTCCGGAGGAGGTTTCCGTGCTCTCCTTGCGCGACGATTTTCTGGACTTTTGCGAGCAACTGCAAGTCGATGCCATCCTGGAACCGGTCAAGCCCATCCTTTGAAGAGGAGATATTGGAAAAACTCATGACATTGCAGGCTGTTTGACCTCTTCATCCTGGCGATGCTGGTCGGAGCGCGGGTAATTTCGGTTCCTGGGCCAGGCGCTCAGCACTGCCTCCACCAGGGTCGCCAACGGGATGGCGAAGAACACGCCCCAAAACCCCCACAACCCACCAAAGAATAGGATCGCTACGATGATTGCTACCGGATGGAGGTTGACCGCCTCCGAAAATAAAATCGGCACCAGCAGCATGGCGTCTATAGTTTGGATCACGAAATAGGCGATGGTGACGTACCAAAAGGGATTCGTCAGGTTCCATTGGAAATAAGCCACGACCAGGATGGGAAAGGTCACTACCGTGGCGCCGATGTAGGGGATGATCACCGATAATCCCACCAGCACCGAGAGCAGCAGCGCGTAATTGAGTTCCAGCAGGGAGAAGGTTACGAAGCTGGCCAGGAATACGATCAGGATTTCTATCGCTTTGCCGCGGATATAATTACTGATTTGGGCGTCAACATTATGCCACACCTGAGCGGTCAAATGAATGTCCTTGGGCAGGTACTGTTGGAACCAACTCAAGATTTTCTGCTTGTCCTTGAGGAAAAAGAATACCAGGACCGGTACCAGGATGACGTAAATGATGATCGAGATGATGTTGACCAGCGAAGCATACGAATAGGTCAATAAAGTTTGCCCCGCGGTGATCAGTTCCAGACGGATGGCGGCGATCGATTCGTTGACCTGATTCTGGCTGATGAATGCCGGATAGCGCTCGGGCAATCGGTTCAGCAGCGCCAGCCCCTGGGTCACCATGACAGGGAGTTGCTGGACCAGTTGGGCCAACTGCTGATAGAGCAGCGGCAACAGGGCGATGACGCTGAACAGGAGCATCGTCATGAAGGCCAGAAATACCGCACATACTGCCACCAGCCTTGGAGTTCTCCAGCGCTCCAATATGGCTACCAATCCTTCCAAAAGATAGGCGATCACCAAAGCGGCGAAGACCGGCATCAACATGTCCGCCAATATCACCACTGCCAGGAAACCGAGGACGAGCAACAAGCTCAGCGCGATGGCCTGAGGGGTCGGAAAGATGCGCCGGATCCATTTGAGAAGCCAATCGCTCAGCGTGGAGGATGGTGCCGGATGAAAGGGTTTTTCAATAGCCATGGGCAATCTCGTTGTAATTTTTAGTAGTTTTCTCCTCTCAAGGATATTTTGCCAAAAGACGCAGCTTGCTTGGCATTATTTGAAATCGAACCGCTTATCCACAGGATATCCACCGGAAAAACACAGCATATTGGGATTGACGTATTTTTAAAATACTGTATATAGTGTTTCAAAGCTCAAACCATCGAAACCGATCCAAGGGAGGAGTCATGCAAGTCGATATCGTCAGCCCCAAAAGCTCCGCCGAAATCGAAGCCCTCACCCCCTCCAAGCTAAGCGCCGAGGTTCAAGCCATGATCCCCGGTGAGCTCAGGGTTATCCGCCGCAACGGCAAACTGACCGGATTTGATCCGGGCAAAATCCGGCTCGCCATCACCAAGGCTTTCCTTGCCGTCGAGGGGGGGCAGGCGGCCGCCAGCCGCCGTATCCACGACACCGTGGCCGAGCTGACCGAGCAAGTGGTGCGGGCGCTGGTGCGGCGTCTGCCCGCCGGCGGATCTATCCACATCGAGGACATCCAGGATCAGGTCGAATTGGCTTTGATGCGCGGCGGTCACCACAAGGTGGCGCGCGCCTATGTGCTGTACCGGGAGGAGCGGTCACGCCTGCGGGCGGAGAAGGAAAAGAAGGTGGCGCCGCGGGCCGAATTGCAGGTCACCGATGCCCAAGGCCGGCGCAAGCCGCTCGACGAAGCGAGGATGCGTCAGTTGGTGGAGGAATCCTGCCGCGGACTGGAAGACGTCGATGGGGGGTGGGTTTTAGCCGAAGCCAAGCGCAATCTCTACGATGGGATTCCCGAGCCGGAGGTCATCGATACCCTGATCCTAGCGGCCAAGCTTTGCATCGAACAATCGCCCGATTACAGCTTTGTTGCGGCGCGCCTGCTTTTGGACAAGATTCGTTCCGAGGCGCTGGGTTTCCTAAGCGGCCATTTCGAGACCGCCACCGGCACTGAAATGGGGGGGCTCTACGGCGCCTATTTTGAGCGCTACATTCGCCGCGGCATCGAGTTGGAACTGCTCGACCCCGTGCTCGGCCAGTATGATCTCGAGCGCCTGGGCCAAGCCTTAAAGCCGGAGCGCGATTTGCGATTCACTTACCTAGGGCTACAGACTTTGTACGACCGCTACTTCATCCATCATCATGGGACCCGCTTCGAACTGCCCCAGGCGTTTTTCATGCGGGTGGCGATGGGGCTGGCCAAGAACGAGATCGAGCGCGAGGCGCGGGCGATCGAGTTCTATGACCTCTTGTCCAGCTTCGATTTCATGTGTTCCACCCCAACCTTGTTCAACTCGGGAACCCTGCGTCCGCAGCTGTCGTCCTGCTATCTGACCACCATCCCCGATGACCTGGAGGGCATTTTCAACGCCTACAAGGAAGATGCTTTGTTGTCCAAATACGCTGGCGGCTTGGGCAATGACTGGACCCGGGTCAGGGCGATGGGCGCCCACATCAAGGGCACCAACGGCACCTCCCAAGGGGTGGTGCCGTTCATGAAGGTGGCCAACGATATCGCAGTCGCAGTCAACCAAGGGGGGCGCCGCAAGGGGGCCATCTGCGCCTATCTGGAAACCTGGCACCTGGACATCGAGGAGTTTCTGGAGCTGCGCAAGAACACCGGCGATGAGCGCCGCCGCACCCACGACATGAACACCGCCAACTGGGTACCTGACTTGTTCATGAAGCGGGTCGCCGAAGAGGGCGACTGGACCTTGTTCTCTCCCGATGATGTGCCCGATCTCCACGACAAGTTCGGCAAGGCGTTCGAGGAAGCTTACCTGGCCTACGAGGAAAAGGCCGCGCGCGGCGAGATCAAATTATTCAAAAAAATCCCTGCGGTGAGTCTGTGGCGCAAGATGCTCACCATGCTGTTCGAGACCGGCCACCCCTGGATCACCTTCAAGGACCCCTGCAATCTGCGCTCGCCGCAGCAGCACGCAGGAGTGGTGCACAGCTCTAACTTGTGTACCGAAATCACCTTGAACACCTCCGATGAAGAGATCGCAGTCTGCAACCTGGGTTCGGTCAACCTCGCCGCCCACGTGAGCGAGGCCGGACTCGATGAGGCAAAGCTGGCGCGCACCGTCGGCACCGCGATGCGGATGTTGGACAACGTCATCGACGTCAATTTCTACAGCGTTCCCAAGGCGCGCCGAGCCAACCTGCGCCACCGGCCGGTGGGATTGGGATTGATGGGCTTCCAGGACGCTCTGTACAAGCTGCGCATCCCCTATGCCAGCGAGGCGGCGGTGGCGTTCGCCGACCGCAGCCTGGAAGTTCTCAGTTACCACGCCATCCGCGCTTCCACCGACCTGGCCGAGGAGCGCGGCCGGTATCCCAGCTTCGAGGGTTCCCTGTGGTCAAAGGGGATTCTGCCCATCGACTCCATCGAGTTGCTCGCTCAGGCCAGGGACGGTTACCTGGAGATGGATCGCTCCAGTACCTTGGACTGGGATGCCCTGCGTCTTAGGGTCAAGCAAAAAGGCATGCGCAATTCCAACTGTCTGGCGATCGCGCCGACGGCTACTATTTCCAATATCTGTGGAGTCTCCCAGTCGATCGAGCCGACCTATCAGAACCTCTACGTGAAATCCAACCTGTCGGGTGAGTTCACCGTGGTCAATCCCTACCTGGTGGAGGATCTGAAAGCGCGGGGGTTGTGGGACGAGGTGATGGTGAGCGACCTCAAATACTACGACGGCAGCGTGCAGACGATCGACCGCATCCCGGACGGCCTCAAGCGGCTTTACGCCACCGCCTTCGAGATCGACCCGCGCTGGCTGGTGGAGGCTGCCTCGCGCCGCCAGAAATGGCTGGATCAGAGCCAATCCCTGAACCTGTACCTGGCCGAGCCTTCCGGCAAAAAGCTGGATGCCCTGTACAAGCTCGCCTGGGTCAGGGGGCTCAAGACTACCTATTACCTGCGTACGCTCGGGGCGAGCAGGGTGGAGCGGCATACCTCCGCGGCCTCCAAGGCGGTGGAGCCGGAGGCACCCAAGGCATGCTCGATGCTCGATCCTGCTTGCGAGGCCTGTCAGTAATTTTCTTAAGGAGTATGAGTCATGTTGAACTGGGATGACCCGTTGGAAAATATCAAACCACAGCCGCTTCCGAAGTCAAAAGAGCGCTTTTCCATGCCGGCGGTGGCTGCCGACCAGATGGCGGAATCTCGGCTTTACGCCGAAAAGCGCCTGGTAGGAGGCAGCGATCTGACCTCCAACATCGCCCCGATCAAATACCATTGGGCCTGGGACGCCTACATCAAGTCCCAGCGCAATTTCTGGCTGCCCACCGAGATCGGCATGGGTGAGGATCTGATGGCGCTGAAGAGGCTCTCGGACAACGAGCGCCACACCTTCTTTACCACCTTCGCCACCCTGACCACCGCTGATGCGCTCCATCAACGCAACCTGGCCCTGGCGGTGTACGAGCGCATCACCGCGCCCGAGGTCGGCATGGCGGTCATCGCTCAGATGCATCAGGAGACCATCCATTCGATGAGCTACCAGCACGTCATCGAGGCGCTCAACTTCGACGAAGATGAAATCTATTTCCTATATCAAAAAATTCCCCAGATCCGCGCCAAGTTCGAATACAGCAACGCCAAAACCCGCGGGCTCCAAGGCCAAAGCGGGGATCTGAAAGACTACGTCCGCGGCTTGTTCTTCTACTACATGATCTTCGAGGGGGTCTGGTTCATGGGGGGCTTCTGCCCGATCTTCTCCATGCAGCGCAGGCGGCTCATGGTCCGCACCGGTGAGCAGCTCCAGTATATCGCCCGCGACGAATCCGGCCACGTCGCCTTCGGCCGTGCCCTGATCTTTGCCCTGTGGCAGGAAAATCCGGAAACTCGTCTGGAAGAATCCGAAGCCCACGCCTTGATGCGCGAGGCGATGGAACTGGAGGAGTCCTACGCCGAATACACCGTCAAGCCGATGCTCGGCTACGACCTAGAACTCCACCGCCGCCACGTCAAGTATCTCGCCAACCGGCGCCTTTTGGACCTGGGTTTCTCCCCGCTCTATCCGGAGCGTGAGGCGGAATCTTTGCCGTGGTGGGAAGAGCAGATCGGATTCCGCAAGGAAAAGAACTTCTTCGAGACCCGCGTCACCGAGTATCAGACCGGGGGGGCGTTGAGTTGGGAGTGAGGAACGCCTGGGCGGTTCCGATCAAACCGGCCACGCTGGCTGATCGTGAGGTAATTTATGGCTTTTCGACTGATCGCAATCGCCAGGAGCAAGCTGTTCATCAGCGCAGGGCTGATGCTAGCCGGCTATGCGCTGGCAGGTTTTTTCCTGGTGCCGTTCCTGATCGGCTGGTACCTCCCCCGCTACGCCCAGGAACAACTCCAGCGTCAGGCTGCGATCGGCGAAGTGCATGTCAATCCTCTCCTGTTCACTTTCGAAGCCAAGGATTTCGAACTGAGAGAGGCGGACGGGCGTCCGATCCTTGAATTCCAGCGGCTGTTTGTCGACTTCGAGCTGGTGAGTCTGTTCCGCTGCAGGTGGACATTCAAGGAGATCTCCCTGAACCAGCCTGCGCTGCTGGTGCACATCGGCCCGACGGGTGAGCTGAACCTCGCCGCCCTCGCCCGATCGTTTCTCCAGCTGGAAGAGGCGGAGGAGCCTGTCGAATCCGGCCTGCCCAGGCTGCTGATCCACCACTTGACCCTGAGCCAGGGCCGCGTGACCGTTAGCGACGAGTCCGATCCGACCCACGCCAGCGTACTTTTCGAGCCCATCGATCTGGAGTTGGACGCCGTTTCCACCCTGCCGGAGAGAGCAGGCCGCTATGCATTGAGGGCGCAGCTGCCCAATGGTGGGGGAGGGCTGGGCTGGAGCGGGGAGCTATCGCTTAAGCCCCTGCAGTCCAGTGGGCGATTCGAATTGGCAGGAATCAAGCCGGCCACAGCGTGGCGCTTCTTTCAAGACGAGCTCAATTTGGCCGAACCGCAAGGCACATTCGATTTACACACCAATTATCGCGTAGCGTTCGACCGCGGGTTTTCCCAGTTGCTGCTCGAGGATTTATCCGTGGTGGTGACGGGAAGCGTGCTGAGACTGGAGGAGGCTGCCGAGCCGATGCTGAGCCTGGAATCGCTGCGCCTCGGCGAAGGGCGCCTCGATTTCCTTGAGCGGGACGCAACCTTCGGTACCTTGACCATCGGACCGGGGCACGTTCAAGTGGAACTGGATTCGAACGGCTCGCTCAACTGGCAGCAGCTAATTCGCTTGGACCCTAAGCCGAAACCGGCAGAACCGCCTTTGTCCCGCGAACTGGAAAAACCCTGGAAAATCTCCTTGTCTTCGGTACAGTTGGACGGGCTCAGCCTGCGGTACGAGGACGCCACTCGCAAGGCGCCGCTGTGCCTGAAAGTAGGTTCGATCGCAGTGGCGTTCGCCGTTGCGCTGGAGGCCGGGGCGGCGGGGATCACCGGCCGCCTGAGCCAGGGTCAGCTGACCCTGGCTCGCATCCAACTGGCAGAGCGTGCTAGCAAGGCGGCGCTGGCCACTCTGGACAAGGTTCAGGTTGAGGACTGGCGCGTCGATCTGGGGGCGCGTGACCTGCATGCGAAACGCTTGCGATTGCAGGGCGGCGCAGTGCAGGTTGCGCGGGAAAAGAACGGTCGGATTCATCCGCTGACGTTGCTGGCTCCGGCGACGACCCGATCCCAGGCAAAAGCTGAGGGTAACCCCTGGTCCCTGGCGCTGGATTCCCTGCAACTGGAGGATTTCACCCTGGCGCTTGCCGACCGAAGCCTGGAACCTGCGCCTTTGCTCGATATCGTCGCGCAGAGAGTTGCGCTCAGTGATTTGCGCAATGACGGTAAGACGCCTGCAGGATTCGAAGCTGATCTTGCGATCAAACAGGGAGGTTCCATCAACGTTACCGGTCGGCTGGCGCCAAATTTCGAAAACGCGGATGCCCAATTGACCGTGGCTCAGCTCAGCCTCAGTCCGCTCGCCGCTTATGTGACGCATTTCACCACCTTGCAGCTCGCTGCGGGTGAAGTCTCCACCACCGGCCAGTTCGTCTATGCCGGGGGGGGACCGGCACCCAGTGTCCGCTATACCGGCGCGCTGAGCGTGACTGACCTGCTCCTCAACGAAGCCGCCAGCGGCAAGCGGTTCCTCGCCTGGCGATCGCTCTCTACGGATCGGTTCAGCTTCGGGCTGGCACCCGATCACCTCGATATCGCTGAGGTGCGGGTGCTTCAGCCAGAGGCAAAAATCATCCTCTTCAAGGATCGGCGGGTGAATCTGGCCGAAATCCTCAAGGATAGGGGGGAAGGCGACGCGGGCGGAAAAGCGGAGGCTAGCGAGCCGGCAAGCTGGGAAGACGCCCCTTTCCCGGTCACCGTGGCCAAGTTACGGGTCGAACGGGGGGAAGTGGATTTCGCCGATTTCAGCCTTGCGTTGCCCTTTGCCGCCCACATTCGGGACCTGGTTGGCGTCGTGGGCGGCATTTCCTCCAAGTCGGCGAGCAAAACCAGCCTCCGCCTGGAAGGTCGGGTGGATCCCTACGGCTTTGTCCAGCTCGTAGGCTTGCTGCAGCCGTTCCAGCCAAAGACATTTACCGACCTCAACGTGAGGTTCCTAAATGTCCAAACTCCACCGCTCACCCCTTACAGCGCGACTTTCGTCGGCCGCACGATCACTTCCGGCACGCTCGACCTCGACCTTGACTATCGAATCGAGCGCGGCCAACTCGTCGGCAAGAACGAGGTGACGCTGAAGGACTTCACGCTCGGGGAGAGGGTGAAGTCGCCGAGAGCCATTGACCTGCCCCTCGATCTCGCCATCGCCCTGCTGACTGATCCGCAGGGCAGGATCCGGCTTGCCGTGCCGGTGTGGGGCGATACCGGCGATCCCAGGTTCGATTACGGGGAAGTGATTCGACAGACGTTCGTCAGTCTGATCACGAAGACCGTCACCGCGCCGTTCCGCACCCTGGGAGCGATGTTTGGAGGCCGGGTCGAAGTGCTCAAGGCGATGGCGTTCGAGCCGGGGAGCTTTAGGCTGCTGCCTCCCGAGCAGGAAAAACTGGTTTACCTGGCGCAAGCCCTGAGAGTGCGGCCGCAACTGGGGGTCGTGGTGCAAGGGCGGTTCGAAGAACGCCTCGACGGCGAAGCGCTGCGCAACCGACAGGTGCGCCTTGCCCTTGCGCAAGAACTGGGCATCACGGTGGCGCCCGGTGAAAGTCTGGGTCCGATCAACTTCGACGATGCCAGGACCCAGGTCGCGCTGGAAGCGTTGCTTGCGGCGCGTGGCGGTCCGGATGCGCTGGCCGCATTCGAAGCCGAATACGAAAAATCCACTGGTGCCGAAGTGAAGCGGGTGAACCGGTGGCTTTGGCGGTTCGGGCGGGCAAGTTCCGATACTGCGTTCTATGAGGCAGTTTTCGAACGACTGGTGGAGCTAGAACCGCTGTCCCCATCCGACCTCATGGTATTGGCGAAGAGGCGGGGAGAGGCGATCGTCAAAGCTCTCGCCGACTCCGGGGTGAGGCCCGATCAGATCGTTACCGGAGCTCCTGGTCTCGTAAAGCGTCGGCGGGCGGAAATGGTGGAGATCCCGTTGCGGCTCACGCCGATCGGGAGGGGTGGCTAAATGTGGGGGCGCAATTACAAACCGCCCACTTGAGGAATTCGCGCGACTCGACCCGTGAGGGACAGGTGAAGAAGTCCCCGGCAGGCCCGCTCTCGATCACCCGGCCATCGCACAGGAACACGATTTGCCTCCCCAGTCGCTTGGCCTGTTCCAGGTCATGGGTGACCCACACCAGCGGCATCCGCTCCGCCAAGGCCAGGAGCGAGGCTTCGACGACTGCGCGCGCGCGTGGATCTAGGGAGGCGGTGGGTTCGTCCAGCATTAGAATGGCAGGCTCGAGCATCAGGGTGCGGGCGATGCACAGACGCTGCTGTTGACCTACGGAAAGTTCCGCCGCCGGGGCATCCAGCCGGCCCTTGACTTCCGCCCCCAGGGCGACCTGCTCCAGGACCGGTTGCATTTCCTCCAGGCTGGCCTGTTTCCTCACCCGGCGCGGCAGGCCGAAGAGCAGGTTGGCGCGGATCGAGCCGGGAAAGACCACCGGTTTTTGGCCGATCAGGCCGAGGTGGCGGCGCAGGGCGTCGGCCCCGTCGGGCCAGCTGCGGGTCGGCACGCCACCGATCAGGATCTCTCCCCGCCAGTTATCGTGGAGGCGGTTCAGGCAGCGCAGCAGCGTGCTCTTGCCCGCCCCCGAAGGGCCGATCAGGCAGGTAATCCCGGTCGCCGGCAGGGTAAACGAAATTCCTTTGAGGACCTGGCGGCTGCCCAGCTTCAGGTGTAGGTCGACCACCTGCATCGCCAAAGCGGTATCCAGGTCGGGCAAGGGGGTGATCTGTCTTTCGGCCTTCATCGTCGACCCCCAAGTCGGCGGAGCCACAACGCAGCGAGCGAGCAGCCCAGCACCAGTCCGATCAGAACCACCGCCGCCGCCCAGGCGTTCTCGATCGCGCGTTCGTCCACCCCTTCCTGGGCCAGATAGAAGATGTGGGTCTGCAGGGTGGTGACCGGGGAAAACAGCGAATCCGGCCAGACGATACCTGAGAAGACCGCGGCGGTAAACAGGATCGGGGCGGTTTCCGAGAGGGTGCGCGCCATCGCCAGCAAAAGTCCGGTGGTAAGATCAGTCCCGGCGCCCGGCAGCCAGACCCGGCTCACGATCGCCGCGTCGCTCAGCCCCAAAGCCCGGGCGGCCTCGGTGTGCTCCGGGGGAATCCGGGCGAGGGCGTCGAGCCCGCTCAAGGTCAAAAGTGGCAGGATGACGGCGGCCAGGATCAGGATTCCGGCAAGCAGGCAGATGCCCCAGTGCAAACCATGCACGAACACCGCAAGACCCCACAGCCCATAGACGATGGGAGGTATCCCCTGGAGCAGATGGAGCCCACTCAGCCAGCGCTTCATCCACCTGCCGCCTTGGCGCAGCTGTAACCACACCGCCAGTCCCAGGGCGACAGGCGCAGCAGTGAGGCACGCGCCCCCAGTCAGAAGCAGGGAACCGGCGATCTGGCCGGCCAGCCCGCCGCCGAGGCCAAAGCCGGCTACCTCCCCACCCAGCAGCACCCGCCCCAGCCCCGGCATTCCCTGCACCAGGATATAGCCCAGCACCGCTGCCGGCAGGACCAGTGCCGGCAAGGCGAGGAAGACGATCAGTACCTTGACGGTCCAGGTTTTCACAGCGGTTCCCTGCGCTGGTGGGCAAGCAGGGCGATGCCGCTGCCGGCCAGGCCCAGGAGCAGGGCGCAGGCCATCAGCGCGGCGAAGTGGAGGGAGCCGAAGACCGCCTCACCGATTTCCCGGCCGATCCTGGAGGTCAGGGTCTGGGCCGGCTGGAGCAGATTCCACCAGGGCCGGGGCAGGCGGTCTAGGGAGCCGACCACCAGCATCACCGCCAGCGTCTCCCCCAGCACCCTGCCCAGGGCCAGCAGGATGGCAGTGCGCAGCCCCGGCCAGGCTTGAACCAGAATCACTCGAATCAGCAAGGCCGGCCAGTCCAGCCCCAGCGCCTGGGCGGCCTCGCGTTGCTCCGCAGGGACGCCGCGCAGGGCGTCTTCGCCCAGGGTCACCAGGGTGGGGAGGATCATCAGCGCCAACAGCAGCCCGGCCGCGAGCAGGCTGTGTCCGGAAGGGAGGTCGAAGACGGTCTCGAGGGCCGGCAGCAGCACCCACAGCCCGACTAGGCCATAGACCACCGCCGGCACCGCAGCCATCAGTTCCGTTCCGATCCGAACCGGTGCCCGCCAGCGGGCGGGCAACAGCTCGGCGCTCACCACCGCCGCCGCAAGGCCGCTAGGTGCTGCGATCGCCAGCGCCAGGACCGAGGCCCAGGCGCTGCCGACGATGGCCGGCAGAAGACCGTATTGTCCTGCATACGGATACCATTCGCTTTCGAAGATGGACCCAAGCCCTGCTTCAGTCCAAAAGGCGAGCGAGGCAAATACCAGAAACCCAGGCACTGCCAGTGCCACCGCAAAGGTCAGCAGGATCGAGAGGGTCAGCCACAGGCCCAGCATCAGCGCACCGGCAGGTAGCCGCTCTGGAAGACGATTTCCTGTCCCGCCGGGGAGAGCAGAAAATCGACGAAGTCGGTCACCGGGGATTTTGCCTCCTGCGGCACCAGCAGGAACAGATCCCGGCGGATGGGGTAGCGGCCACTTCGAATGTTCTCCAGCGTGGGCGGGACCGGCTCGCTGTCCACGATCACCGCCACCGATCGGACCCGATCGTTGAGCCAGGCGTTGGAGAGCATGCCGATGGCGCTGTCGCTGCGGGCGACGATCGCCTGTACCTCGTTGTTGGAGCCGGCGATCACCGTGGCGCCTGGTGCCCGCGCCTGCGCGTCGCCCAGCACCACCTCGGCGAAGACGTGGCGGGTGCCGCGGCCGGGCTCCTTGTCGATCACCAAGATTTTGGCATCCGGCCCGCCGACCTGCTTCCAGTTGGTGATCCGGCCGCGGTAGATGGCGGCGATCTGATCCAGGGTCAGCGCCTTGACTCCGCCGACGGCGACCGCTTTGGAGACCACCACCGCCACCGCGTCGCGGGCGATGGGGACGAGTTTGGCCTTGCCGGCGAGGCGGGCCTGTTCCTCGGGGGTCGGTTCGCGTGAACTCATTCCCAGATCGGTGCTTCCTTGCAGAATCGAGGCGATCCCCACCCCAGAGCCGCCGCCGGAGACGGTGATCCTTATTTCCGAATGGTGTCTTTGATACCCTTTGGCAGCTTCGGCGACGATCGGCAGGACGGTGGTGGAGCCGACTGCCCGCACGGTTTCAATCGCTTCGGCATTCAGGGACAGGAGACCCAAAATAGCCAGGGAAAAAACGGTTTTCAGCATGGTCTTAAGCTTCTTTGGTGGGGTCATAATCGGTCGCGAATCGGAGGGTTGACCTTACACCTTAAGGAAGGATGGGGTTTGAGCCTGCTGCCAGCCCGCCAATTTACGCCGGTGGCTTGCTAGATTAAAATTGGGTACTTCGTTGATCCGCTATTACCCCCGCTGGGGCTTTATAACCAATTAGAGGAGAGGTAAGACCGATGGCTAAAATCAGTTTATTGTTGGCGATTATATGCCTGGCATGCAACCCGGCCTTTGGGTATGAAGGGGGGGAACACAGGGAAAAAATCGGCGGGGTGCCCCGGGCCGATTTCAGCCTGAACGAGCTTGTGATCCCATGCGTCGAGGTGAAAAATTTAACTCCAGAGGTGGATGGAAAATTCTTCGATGTGATTCTGGATCGGCGGGGCAACTCTATGAACTTCGAACTCAGTTTTGTTGAGCCTGAGGATCCGGACTTTTGCCAGACAGTGGCCAATTTCGCCAAATTCCACGACGACGACTTCGACGACAACCCAGGAGATACCAAAATCAAAGTGACCTGCGAGAGGCGACAAAATCGCTCCAAGGTCTCGGTCGACGCGAAAAACCTGATTGCTGGAAGCTACTTGGCGGAGATTACCTCGGGCGGCAACCGGGCCAGTTCTCCCCTCAAGAATACTATCGGCGATGAAGTGGAATTTGATTTCGACAGCGATCCCGACGACATCGCCGAGGGCGCCACTCCCATCGCTCCAGATTTCATCCAGGGGACGGTGTCGGCAAAGATCCTCAACGAAGGCGGCGAGACCGTAGTGGCTGTCGATTCTGTACCCTGTTTGAACAAGTAAGCCCACGGGCTATACGCTTCGGATCGCAATGCGATTAAGATAGCTCCAATCCGGAACATATGGTAGACTTGCTCTTACCCAGTAAGACATCTCATGCCTACCGTAACCGTTTCAGATAAGGGCCAAGTGGTGATTCCCGCAGAGATTCGACGCCGATTGGGAATCAAGCCGGGATGCCAGCTCGAATATCCTGGATGGGAATGCGATACGGGTCGAACTCAGACGCCGCATTCAGCCGAGTCGGCCCGAAGACGGCTATGGGATGTTGGTCTGCCGGAAGCCTGGCGAATGGCGCCTGAGTGAATTCGACATTGCCGCTGCAATGCGCGAGGCTGCCGATGGTCGGCCTTGATACCAATATCCTCGCGCGTTTTTACTTTGCCCGCCGCGCGGCTCGACTGAAAACGCAGCCTCCGGTCAAGGTTCCGACGGTCTGAAAGAGCCGTAATGTTTGGCTTAACCACTGAGGTTGCTGCGCCAAGTGCAGCGAAGTGCCTTCCGCTTGCGGGCGCAACGCCCGCCTGGGCGGGACTACTCTGTCGAAACGATGGCCCGAAGGGCCGTTCGTACGTTGAGAGGGTCTAAGGCAATGGTTCTTAGCCTTTGCGGAAGGCGATCCTGCCCTCCTCCGCATCGGCGAGAATGGTATCGCCCGGGCCGAATTTGCCGGCCAGGATTTCCATCGCCAGGGGTTCTTCTATCAGGTGTTGGAGCGCGCGCCTTAAGGGTCTGGCGCCGAAGACCGGGTCGTAGCCTGTCTCGGCGATCACATCGAGCGCCCCTTCGGCCAGCTCCAGCTTCATCTCCCGCTCTGCCAGCCGCTGTTTGAGGCGGGCGATCTGCAACTGGGCGATGTTGTGAATGTGCGGCCGGGAGAGCGGGTGGAACACCACGATCTCGTCGATCCGGTTGATGAACTCCGGTCGGAAGTGGCGGTTGACGTAAGCCATGACCTCGCCCTTGATTACTGGGTAACTGGCGCCTTCTTGGGTCAGTTCCTGGATCCGGTCAGAACCTAGGTTGGAGGTCATGATCACCACCGTGTTGCGGAAATCCACTGTCCGCCCGTGGCTGTCGGTGAGGCGACCGTCGTCTAGGATCTGGAGCAGGAGATTGAACACGTCTGGGTGGGCTTTTTCCACCTCGTCGAACAGGATCACAGAATAAGGTTTGCGCCGCACCGCTTCAGTGAGATATCCCCCCTCTTCGTAGCCCACATAGCCTGGTGGTGCTCCGATCAGGCGGGCGACGGCGTGTTTTTCCATGAATTCGGACATGTCGATGCGGATCATGGCGCGTTCGGTGTCGAACAAAAATTCTGCCAGGGCTTTGCACAGTTCGGTCTTGCCTACCCCGGTGGGACCCAGGAACAGGAACGATCCTGTCGGCCGGTTGGGATCGGACAGCCCCGCCCGCGACCTGCGGATGGCGTTGGCGACCGCGCTGACCGCCTCGTCCTGACCGACCAGGCGCCGGTGGAGTTCTTCTTCCAGCCTAAGTAGCTTTTGCTTTTCGCTCTCCAGCATCCTGGCGACCGGGATGCCAGTCCACTTGGAGACGATCTGGGCGATCTCCTCCTCGGTGACCTTGTTGCGCAGCAGCCTGAATTGTTTCTGCTCGGCTTCCTGGGCTGCCTGGAGCTGCCCCTCCAACTGCGGGATGAGGCCGTATTGAATCTCAGCCATCCGCCCAAGGTCCCCGGCCCTTCTGGCGTTTTCCAGTTCCAACCGGGCCTGTTCCAGCTTTTCCTTGATCGCCTGGGCGCCTTGGAGAGCCGCTTTTTCCGCCTTCCAGATTTCTTCCAGCTCGGAGTATTCCCGCTCCAGCTTCCCGATCTCTCCTTCCAGCGCCTCCAGGTGCTTGCGCGAGGCCGGATCGGTTTCCTTTTTGAGCGCCTCGCGCTCGATCTTGAGCTGGATTAGGCGGCGCTCCAAGCGGTCCATGGCCTCCGGCTTGGAATCGATCTCCATCCTGATCTTAGCCGCCGCCTCGTCGACCAGGTCGATCGCCTTGTCCGGAAGCTTGCGGTCGGTGATGTAGCGATGCGACAAAGTAGCAGCGGCGATGATGGCAGAATCAGTGATCTCCACCCCATGGTGGAGTTCGTAGCGCTCTTTCAGGCCGCGCAGGATGGCGATGGTGTCCTCGACCGAGGGCTCATCCACCAGCACCCTCTGGAAACGGCGCTCTAAAGCGGCGTCTTTTTCGATGTATTTGCGGTATTCGTCTAAGGTGGTGGCGCCGATGCAGCGCAGTTCACCGCGCGCTAAGGCAGGTTTTAACATGTTGCCGGCATCGACCGCCCCTTCCGCACGGCCTGCGCCGACGATGGTGTGGATCTCGTCGATGAACAAAATGACCTTGCCTTCCGCCTTGGCGATGTCGCTCAGGACGGCTTTTAAGCGCTCCTCGAACTCCCCCCGGAACTTGGCCCCGGCGATCAGGGCAGCCATGTCCAGCGCCAGAATGCGCTTGGCGCGCAGGCCCTCCGGCACCTCGCCGTTGACGATGCGCTGGGCCAGCCCCTCGACGATCGCGGTCTTGCCCACCCCCGGCTCGCCCACCAGACAAGGGTTGTTTTTGGTGCGCCGCTGCAGGATCTGGACGGTGCGGCGGATTTCCTCGTCGCGGCCGATGACCGGGTCGAGCTTGCCTTGTTCGGCGCGCTCGGTCAGATCGACGGTGTACCTCTCCAGGGCTTGGCGCTGCTGTTCAGCGTACTGATCGGTGACTTTCTCGCCGCCGCGGATTGCGTCGATGGCTTTTTCGATCAAGCTTCTGGTGGCGCCGGCTTTGCGCAGGATGTCGGCCAAAGGTCCTTTGTCTTCTAACGCCGCAAGCACGAACAGCTCGCTGGAGATGTAAGCATCGCCGCGCTTCTGGGCCAGTTTGTCGGTCAGATTCAGGACCCGGCCCAGGTCGTTGGAAATATGGACCTCGCCGCCGACACCTTCGACCGTGGGGAGGCGATCTATAGCTTTGCCAAGTTCGCTGCGAAGTTGCTGGACATTGACTCCAGCCTTGGTCAGGAGCGGACGCACGCTGCCGCCTTCCTGATCCATGAGCGCGACCATCACGTGCACCGGCTCGATGAACTGATGATCCTTGCCCAGAGCCAGGCTTTGGGCATCGGCCAGCGCTTCCTGAAACTTGGTGGTCAGTTTGTCCATTCTCATTGATTAGGCTCCAGGGTGGGTGAATCGATCGTCTGTTCCAGAATGTGGGGGTGGGAGCTTGAGTTTTCAACTGCGCCAGATCAAGGTTGCCATGCGCCCGCACACGCCATCGCGGCGGTAGGAAAAGAACCGCTTTGGGTCGCTGTAGGTGCAGAATTGGCCGCCGCAGATGGATCGCACCCCGTAGGCATTGAGGATCAGCCGGGCGAGATGATAAATGTCTGCCCGATAGCGGTCGCCGCAGGGGTGGAAAGCTGCGGCAAATCCCGGCCAGCGGGCCAGGAAGGCGGCTTTGACTTCCGGTCCCACTTCGAACGCCTGGGGCCCGATGGCAGGTCCGAGCCAGGCCAGCGGAGGCCCCCGCCACGGCGGAAGATCCAAGGCATTGGCGATGATTCCGGCCAGCATTCCCCGCCAGCCAGCATGGACTGCGGCAATGGTGTGGCCGTCGGTGAGCAGGATCGGCAGGCAATCGGCGGTCAAAACCGCGCAGACGACCTTCGGCCGGCAGGTGAAGCTGGCATCGGCAGGAGGGGGGTGGACGGCGTCCTGACTGGCATGAATGACCCGATTCCCGTGCACCTGCTCCAGCCACACCGGCTCCAAAGGGAGGTCCAGCCGTTCCCGCAGGATTTGTCGGTTGCGGGCCACGGCGTTTGGATCGTCGCCCACGTGGGCGGCCAGGTTCCAGGAGGCGTAAGGACCTTTGCTCACCCCGCCGGTGCGCAGGGTGACCGCGGTCCGGACTGGGCTCGGGGCGGGCCAGTCAGGGACGATCAGATCCATCCTGTTTATGATCCTGGTGATCGCCCGGTTAATTTGGAATGTCGCCAGTACCTCATCACCGCCAGCAATATCAATAGCCCCACTACGATGCCTCCTGCCAGGGGCAAATGAGCGACCAAGCCCTGGTAGACCCGGTCCATGAATTGGAAGACGAGCTCTAAGGTTTCATCGTCCAGGTGCGGGCCGCTGTGGGCTAGGGCGGGCGGGGAGGATATCCATAGGCCTGAGGCGAGCCAACTCGATTTAGCAGACATGGGTTTGGCGTTCATGAGTCACACCGGTGCTAAACTAGCATCAATGCCGGCTGCCCTCAAGCTTTGTAGGAGTTGATCAAAGTCCGCCGGCAAGCGGCTTTCCCAGCCGATCTCTTCCCCGCTCTGCGGATGGTGTAGCGACAGCCGCGCCGCATGCAGGGCCTGGCGCCTGAAGCCGCCCAGCGCCTCGACCAGTTCAGCACTGGCCCCGGGCGGCAGGCGCAGGCGGCCGTACTGAGGGTCGCCCACTAGCGGGAAACTAAGATGGGCCAGGTGGACGCGGATCTGGTGGGTACGGCCGGTTTCCAGTTGGACCCTGAGCAGGGTGTGGTGGGGGAAACGCTCGGCGATCCGGTAGTGGGTGATCGCCTCCTTGCCGCCATCGACGACGGCAAACCGCTTGCGGTCGGTAGGGTGACGACCGATCGGGGCGCTCACAGTGCCGCCGGAAGTCATTCGACCCTGGACCAGGGCCAGGTATTCGCGTTTCACCGTCCGGGCCTGAAGCTGATCCACCAGGCTTTTATGCGCCTTGAGGGTTTTGGCTGTGACCAACAGCCCTGAGGTATCCTTGTCCAGCCGGTGGACGATTCCGCCCCGGGGAAGGTTAGCCAACTGTGGCGCATGATGGAGGAGGGCGTTGAGCAGGGTGCCGTCCTGGTGTCCTGCGGCGGGATGGACGACCAGGCCCGCCGGTTTGTCCAGGACGATCAGGTGCTCGTCTTCGAATACGATCGGCAGGGGGATCGCCTGGGGAAGGGATTCCCGTTTGGGTTCCTGCGTGGTTTTGAGTTCGATCCGCTCCCCGCCTTTGAGGAGGTCGCGTGGCCGCCACAGTTGGCCATCGATGCTCACCTGCCCCTGTTTGATCCACTGCTTCAAGCGGCTGCGGGAATAACTAGGAAAAAGCCGGGCCAGTGCCTGATCCAAGCGCAGGCCGGCCAACTCAGGCGGCACGGTCAGGAAATGCTGGAGCGTCATCTTATACCGTCGGGTCTAAGGCTTAAGGCGCGATCCACCAGGCTTCGACGGGACGCTGATCGCGCACCAGAACCGCCCAATGGTCGCAAGTGAACAACTCGCCGTTTAACAGCCGGTGTCTGACCACGGGGCTGGGGCAGAGTTTCGGCAGTTGTTCTGCGGTCACATTCAGCCCGGTTTTAACCACCTGCAGTTGAATGAATTGATCCATTTCCATAACTTCGGCCCGCCGCTCCGGGGCGCGGTGGATGAAACCGTAGAGTTTGGCCTGGAACCAGTCGAAAGGGATCGCTTCCCATCCTCTGAATAACTTGGCTCTAAGGGTCGGGGTCAAGGGCAGGGCGCCTTCGGTGGCCACCGGCCAGCGCCAGGGCAGGGGTACCGCCGCGCCTGATGGGGCGGGAGCCAGGCAGGCAGCGGCAGGTTGTAGGGACTGTTTGGCGCACACGGTTTTGCGGACCGCTTCAGGTAGCTGGGCTGCGGCTTGGGCCAGCCGGTTCCAGTGGTCTTGGGACTCCGGGGGACGGGGGCGAAGCTCCAGCAGGCGGGCGAGGTTGTAGCGCCAGGCGGGCGGCATCTCGCCATCGAAGGTCTCCAGCCGTTTGACCGCTGCCGGCCACAGGTCGATGCCGGCCTCGCTCTGTTCATACAAGGCCAAGGCGTCGAGCATTTTTACCTGCCAGTCGTCGGGGGCAAATTTTAGCGCTTCGGCCAGGGTAGCCCGAGCCTGGTGCGGGCGGCCCTGGTACAAATGGACGGTGGCCAGGTTCAGGCGCGCCGCCAGGTAATCCGGCGCGGCTGTGACCGCCTGCTCCAGATACTCGGCAGCCTCTTTGAGGTGGCTTTGCGCCTGCAGGCTGTCGGCTTGAAAGGCTTTGAGAAACTGCCGGGCGGGTTCCAATCCGGTTTCCGGCCCCCGCGTCCTGGGGGTGCGGGTTTCTACCTCCAGCAGGAAAGGCAGCCAGTAAAAATTGAGCTGGGCCTCGGCCATTTTTTGCTGCGCCAGTTGCAGGGAACAGATCCCCAGGTTGTTGAGCACCGCAGGTTCTGGAAACACCTGCTTGAACTCTTGCAAAAAATACATCCCGTCGGCACAACGGCCGAAATGAGCCAGACGAACCCCCATATCGAAAAAAGCTGCCTTTTCCTGCAGCATGTTGAGGCGCTCGCGCAACAAAGCTGCCCGATCTTCGGGAAATGGATGCGAGGAAGTGATCCTGGCCTGAGTTTGTTGCATCCAAAAGGTAAAGAAATCGATTTTACCGGCCCGCGCATCGACCAGCCGGTCAACCGGATAGCCAGCCATGGCGGCATAGAGGTAACCTTGGTCGTCGGCGGCCAGCTCTGCCTGCCTGGCCTCGAAGCTCTGATCTAAAAAATGCGCGATCTTTTGGGTGTCCGCCGTCTGGGCGAGGAAGCTTTCGACCTCGTGGTGCCAGTAGTCATCATGGGCCAGATGAGCCAATTCATGACCTAAGATGAACGCCAGGCGCGCTTCGGCAGTAGCCTGGTCAGCGTCCTTGAAGCACAAGTCCAGCCCCTTGCGCGAGAGCACGATGTGGCCGCTGGGCAGGGCGATCGCCCAGGCGTCGGTAGCGCCATCGATGACCACCAGTTTGGGCATTCGGCGGATGCTTTTGTCTGCGGCGGCTCTGACCCGCTCGAACACGCGATGAGCCAAAGCGGCGCGCGGATCTTGGCTGGGATCGATGGCGCCATAGGTAGCGATGTAAAAATCCACCCTGGCTTCGGTGGGCGCTGCCTGCGCCGCGGCCGAAGGGAGCACCCAGCCTAGCATCACCGCCAGCCATGCCAGTCGCGCCAGCATCGCTTTAGATGAGAAATTGTTGGATGGTCAACTGAAGCCTGCGGGCGAGGCGGATCTTTTGGGCGGGATCCGATCGCTGCGCCAGGTCACCCAGCAGGGCGTGGATTTCCAGCAAGGACGCCAAGACTTGCTCGGTAATCGGTTCCTTAGGTTTTTGCTCAAAGCGTGTGATGAGATTCTGGCAGTGGTGGCTCACAACCTGCCATTCTTCCGCGCTGACGCCCTCGACCTGGGCGAGCATCCAGGTCAAAAAGGCCCATTGGCCCAGATCGTAATAATCCGCCCAGGAGGAACGCTGCCATGGTTCGGGCGGTTCCAGAACGGAGGAGCCCTCGGCGCCATCGAACCAGCTCCGGGCCTGCTGGAAACCCTGGGAAAAAGCTTGTTTGGCGAGATTTTGAGGAGTATCGCTGAAGGCGAAGGTCGAATTCCCAAGGTCTCGTGGCAGTGCCGCGAGGGCTTGGTCCACGCCGGGATGGTTTCTAACCAGGGCAGCCAGTTGGGGTATCTGCCAGGCTTCCTGGGATGGCGTTTGGATCACGATGGCTATGACGACCAGGGACATCGCCAGCGCGGCAGTCAACGGAATCATCCACGGACGGCCATGCCAGGCTTGCCGAAGCAACTGCCACCAAGGCCTTTGGGATGGAGCCGCTTGAGGCTGCATCTCGGTGATGGCGAGCGCCGCCTCCAGCCATTCCCGATAGCACTGCTCGCAGGAGTTGAGATGGACCATGATCGCCTTTCGCTTGGGCGAGGAGAGCCGGCCGTCGATGAAGGCAGACAGCTGCTCTGCTGGGGGGCATTGATCTGCCGGTTGCGGTTTGCCGGCTGCCAGCCCGAGCATGACAACCAACCGTTCTTCTTCCTTACACGCTATTTCTTCAGTCATTGCTGGACTCCTTTTTCAGGGTGGGAGATTCAGGCCAGCCCGGCTTGTTCGCAGGCGGTGTGGAGAGATTTGAGGATTTTGTTCAAGCGCTTGTAAGGATCGCCCGGCAAATGCAAAAGCTTTGCGACCTGATCCAGAGGAAGCCCTTCCAGGTAACGCAGGCGCAGTAAAAGCCGGTCTTCGTCGCTCAAGTGCAAATGGGCTTTAAGTCTCTCCAGCAGGGTTTTGGCTTCGGCAGGCGCTGGCGCCTCCCCCTGGATATAGCCTACCAGGGCTTCCAAAAGTTCCTGCGGCTTGGGTTCTGTTTCGGCCTCCGGGGACAGTTCTGAACTGCCTAGCTCGGCGATCTCGTCTATCCCTACCGCTTGGCTGTCCTGGTAGCGGTGCCTGATCGGAGAGCGGGCGATGACCTCGGCGACGATTTGATAAATCCTTTCAGGCTCCAGTTCCGGGTGGCGGGTCTTGAGCATCTCAATCGCCTCTCGGCGCTCATAGCGTTCTAGGATCACGGCCTGATAGGCTTCTTTCCAGATTGACTCGGTTTTTTCTGCCAGCCACTTGGGCATCCGCTGATGGCCGTACGTCTTGCGCACGTAGTCGGTCATCAGACGGGAGGTCAAGACCGCCAGGAAAGTAGCCAGTTTGCCCTGTCCGGTCCAGCTTCTGACCCGCTGCCAGCCTTGTTCCTGGAGATTTTCCAAGACGTAATCCAAAGCTAGATGGGCGGTGTTGTAATCGTTCGGGAAGCGCCGCCGGGCCAGCGCTTGCAAGAATTCCCAATGGTCGAAGACCGCTCTTTTGGCAGCTTCCTCGGACAGCGGGAGAGAAAAGGCAGTCGCGTTGCTGGTATTCATCGGCGTACCCTGCAGGCACCAGGATCTGAGCTGGGCTGCCACAGCGACATGTAGGACCAAGGCACATCTCCATCACGCATACATCGTTACCTATTAAGACGTACAAAAAGTGGTTTTTTTGCCGCCCGCTGGTTTTTTTCCAAACCGGTGATCGCAGCCAGAATGGCGGGCCAAAGATCTTTGCCTGGGCAGGCGTGGGATTGCTTCGGCAGCAGCAAGAACCGGGCATCGGGTTGGCGGCTGGCTTCCTGTCGAATCAGGGCTGCCGGGATATTATCGTCGCTTTCGCCGGCGAGATGAATCTGAAAAATCGTTTTTGGCAGCGGGGGAAGCTTGGCCGGGTCGAGGGAGCCGTCCAATGGGGTGTAGCCATGCAGCCTAGTCCAGGCGGCGAGATTCAGATTGCCCGCCAAGGTGACCACGCCGCTTATTTTTTGCGGCATGCGCGCTGCCATCAACATCGCCAACGTGCCTCCGCCGCTGTAACCGATCAGCACCGGCCGGCAAGGCATCTCCCCCATCATCCGCTCAAGCGCGGTGAGCATGCTGACTAGGACGGTTTCGCTGTAGCGCTGTTGGGTCCACAGTCCAGGGTGGCATCCGGCCGCTTGAGACAAGCCGTGATAGCAGGGACGGCCCAGATAAACCGAAGGCTTTGGATCCAATGCCATCAACGGCAACAGGCAGCTATGCCTGGGAGTGGGATCGGAAGCGATGCGATTGCCTGGCAGCCAGGCGCTGCCGTCTCCTTCCAAATAGACATGGAGTCTGCCGTTGGTACATGGCTTGCCCTTGGCATAGACTATGTGTTCGAAATCCTGTCCAACCAGGGAGGATTTGGTAAAACCCAAGGCATTGGCTTGGTGGTCGATGCTGAGCGAGGCGAGACAGCCTGTCAACCCAAGGCATAGAATCCACGTCAAGCCAAGCTGAAAACTTCCGAGGTTTGGTGGGAATGTTCTCACGGTTATCTGGTCTGATTAATGAAACTCTTGTTGAAGGGACGTCTGATTGTACGATGCCGCTTGTTAACGGGGAATTGCTATGAATCGATTCGGATTAACCCTAACCAAGCTTGTGGTCTGCTTCAGCCTGGCCAGTATCTTGATAGGCTGCGCTTCCCGGCCTGCCGACGAGGAGGTTGCGCTGGAACCGGGGCAGGCCGATAAGCTGTTGGTGGTCGATTGCCTGCTGCCGGCGCAAGTGCGCAAGTTGGGCGAGCATTTTACCTATCTCGCTGCCCGTCAACCCATCCGCACTACGGCGCTAGACTGCGAAATTCGGGGCGGCGAGTACGTCGCCTATGACCGCGCCAATTACGCCACCGCTTTGAAAGTCTGGCTACCCAAAGCCAAGGACGGAGACCCCCAAGCCCAGACTTATGTCGGGGAGATTTACGAAAAGGGCCTAGGAATCCAGCCAGACTACGAGGCTGCCGTCCACTGGTACCGCCAGGCGGCCGAGAAAGGCTATGCGCCGGCGATGATCAACCTGGGGTTCTTGTACGAAAAAGGTTTAGGCGTGCCGCAGGATCCGGTCGCTGCGCTGAATTGGTACCGCAAGGCTTCAGGTTTGGACAAGACCGACCTCGCTTTTGCTGCCTCGGTCGAGGTCTACCACCGCAAGATGGAGGCGCTGCGTGAAGAGGCGAGGCAATATCGGCAGGAGGCGGCCGGTCTCAGGGAGCAGCTTGCCACCCTAAAGCAGCAGCATCAACAGACTCTGGGTTATCTCAAGCGTTATCGAGCCGAGGCAGAGGCCAGCCGGCGCGAGGTTCAGCGCCTCAAGCGGATGCTTGAGACGCACCCCAAGGAGCTACCTTCCGGTGCTGAAGACGAACAGCTAAAGCAGCGTCTAGAGCAGCAGATGATGCGGCTAAAAGAAAAGGAAAAGATGGTCGCCTTGCTGGAAAAGGAACTCCAAGAGCAAAACCAGAAAATGACATCGCTACAGCAGGGAACTGTTCAAGCGGTCAAGGAGAAGGAGATCCAAATCCAAACGCTGGAAAACGAACTCGCCCGGCGTAACCAGGCGCTGTTGGTCTTGCGCCAGCAGTTGAGCGAAAGCCAGACCAGGCTGAAACAGATGCGCCAACAGTTGGCTGGTGACAATCAAAACCTGAACGACCAGATCAAAATGCTGCATGAACTCCAAAAGCAGCTAGAGGAGAAAAAGGCGCAGGGAACTGCGAGCCAAGCGGAGCTAAACCGATTGACCGAGCAGCTGAATGCGAAGCAGACCGAAGTCGAGCGCAAACAACAGGAAATCGCAAGCGCGAAATCGGCGCTGACGGAACTGGCCGAGACGAACCGCAATCTAAAGCAAGAGTTGGCGGAAAAACAGCACCAACTGACCAAGCTTGAAAATCAGCTAAGCAGTGCCCAACAACTGGTTCAAGCCAAGGATACTCAGCTTCAAACCCTGCAAGCTGAAATCGCCCGCCGGGATCAGGCTATGGTGGCGCTGCGTCGGCAATTGGCCGAGGCCAACGCTCGCTTGCTTTCGCAGCAGCAGGCTTTGCAGCCCCTGCGGGAACAATTGGAGCAAAAACGGATGGACAGCAATGTCAGTCAAGCAGAGTTGGCCATGCTTGCCAGTCGCCTGCAGGAAAAACAGGCTGAGGTCAAGCGCCAACAAGCAATCATCCAGAATTTGAAAGCTGAGTTGGCAAAGCTTGAAGAGCGCAAGCAGCTGGATGAATCCAAAGCTACCTTGCCGGTGGCCAGAGCGGAAGCTCCAACCAGCGAGGGACCCTGGATCGAAATCATCGATCCGCCGCTGCGTCCCCAGCGCGGGAGCCTTATGGTGGTGACCCGTGGGATGGTCGAGGCGCGCACCGTGGTGGGGAAAGTCCATGCCCCGGCAGGAATCCTGGCGTTTTTGGTCAATGACCAGGATTTTACCCCGGAACCGGACGGCACCTTCAAATTAAAGGTGCCGCTCAAAGGGCAGGAAACCCCGGTACATTTGACGGCCATAGATCGCAACAGCCGCCGGACCGAACTGGGGTTCGTCATTTTTCAAGATATCAAGGCCGCAGCGCCCGTGCCGGTCAAAGCAGATCAAGAAACCGACGAGGGCCGGAAATTAGTGGCGATGCTGCCACGGGAAATTTTCGGCGGCTACCATGCCCTGATCATCGGTAACAATGCCTATCGTCACCTCCCACGCCTGGATACGCCGATCCAGGATGCGAAGGCATTGGCTCAGGTGTTGCGTGAGCGTTACGGATTTCAGACCAAGCTGCTTTTGGATGCCACCCGCTACGACATCCTCAAGGCGCTGAATGCATATCGCAAGACGCTGACCGAGAAGGATAATCTTTTGATCTATTATGCCGGTCACGGGACCCTGGAGAAGGTCACCGAGCGGGGGTTCTGGCTGCCAGTAGATGCGGAACTCGAAAACACCGCCAATTGGGTGTCCAATCAGGATATCACCGATCTTTTGCGCATCATTGCGGCAGCTCATGTGATGGTGATTGCCGATTCCTGTTATTCCGGTTCGCTGACCCGCAGTTCCGTGGCACGCCTGGAGGCGGGCATGACGCCGGAAAAGAAAGCCGAATGGATCAAGCTGATGCTCAAGGCCAAATCTCGGATGGCGCTGACCTCGGGCGGGCTCAATCCGGTCCTAGACAGCGGCGGCGGCGGGCATTCGGTGTTTGCCAAGGCGCTCATCCGGGCGCTCGAGAAAAACCGGCAAATCCTCGAATCCTTCAGGCTTTATACCGAGGTTTCCGCGCTGGTGGCCGATGCCGCAAGGAGTGAGGATTTTTATCAGGTGCCTGAATTTTCCCCCATCCGCCATGCCGGCCACGAGGCAGGGGAGTTTTTCTTCGTGCCGATGGAAGGTACCGTCATGCAGGCCAGGTTGTGAGTTTCAAGCTCAAAACTGGATCCGGGCGCCGAGGGTGATGCGGTGACTGCTGACGTGCTGGTAGCCCACCAGAGCTTCGTAGCCGACGAAGGCCGAGATGCCGTAGGCGAAAGTGGCGGTCAGGTCGCCGCCGAAGGTGGCATAGTCACGGTCAGGAGCCGGGACACGGATGGCAAATCCCTGGGCGGCAGGATCTCCCAGGAAACTGGCCGTGATCGTACGGCTGGGATCGCGGAATTCGTGGTGCCATTCGCCGCGGAACTGGGGTGTCAACACCCCCCACGGCAAGCTGATGGCATAGGAGACTTGGGCGCCTGCTACCGACTTCATCGAGCGCACGTGTTGCTCCTCGAAGCGCATCCCCCATCCGAAGCCACCGTTTTCGTGGTAATCGTCCACCTTCAATCTGCGATAGGCAAAGCGGACGTAAGGCGTGAAGTTGAGCGCCTGGACGTGGAAATGGTAGCCGCTGGAGACGGTGAACCCCCACAGGTTGCCGTCGGTGTTGCCGCGGGCGCTGGTTCTGACGATATCTCCGGGAATGGTGTAACTGATGTTGCGGGTGGTGTCGAAGTTGATGTGGCCGTAGTTGACCAGGGCGTCGAGGAAGAGATTCTCGATCGGGTAGTAGGAACCATAAATGCTTCCGATGTAGGAATCGTTGTCCGCGTGTCCCCCGTTGTGGTCGAAATCGTTGTCGGACAGGACATAACTGAAGGCGCCCCCCATTACCAGGGAATCGAGGATCCGGTAATCGGCCCCGGCGGTCACGCCCCAGTTTTTGAAATTAAAGCCGCGCTGGGCCGGGATCGAGTCCAGCTCACCCAGGTGGAAGCTGCCGTTTAGCCATACCCCCAAGGGGCCGAAGGCCTCGCTTCCGGCATTGCCGCCGGTGATGGGTTTGCCGTCTTGATATAGTTGCAAGCCGGCAAACTGGATAGGGTTCAGCCCCGCCGTCCGAAGCATCTCCAGCCGTCCCAGGACGGCGGTGCTGACGACGTTGATCTGGGCGGCCGTGGTGCGGGTCGCGTGGATGCCGAAAGAGGACAGTTGCTCCGGGGAAACCTGGAAGACCGCCTGGCCGACCTCGGCACTGCCTGGGCTTTCCACCGAAGTGCCAACCAGGGCATCGCAGCGGTTGCGGAACTGTTTCTCCAGGATTTCATTGCGCTGCGAGCATGCCTCGAAAGCGACGTCCGCCATGCTGGTCTGGGTCCGATTGAGGTCTTGTCCTTCGGTGATGGGATTGTAGCCAGCCAGAAGCTGGTGGCGCCAATCCGGAGTCATCAAGGCAACAGCTCCGCATAGCAGTGAGCATGTCAGCGTGGCAGTCTTGTGCAAAGCATTTTTTATGGCGTTATTCGATGTGCTCATGGTTCGCCCTCTTTGAGTTTGTTTGTTGCCCCAATCCAACCGATTATTAGCAGAAATGTCAATCCCACCCATTGACGCCATAAGCTTAACTCAAAGCAGGCGCTTAGTGCAAAAGCCAACCAAGCGGCTTTGCCCGCGCAGGCAAAGGTCTGGACGTGAGAATTTGGCAGGTGCTTGGGTTGTCTACGGAGCGGGAAAACCAAGAGAAAGAGCAAAGCGGTTAGTCCCAACACCCCAGTTTCCGCCAAGACTTCCAGATAAAGGTTATGGGCCCAGGGGGCGGGGCGCGGATCGAACACGATCCAGGCGGGCAGGTGAGCCAAATCAAGATAATCCCGATAGAGCAAAGCATAGCTTCCGACTCCGTGGCCGATCCAAGGGGATGCGAGAAACATCCGCCAGGCAGCCTGCCACAAAGGCAGACGGCTGGTCCAGGAATTCGAGAATTTTTCCAGCAGGGCAAAGCCGAACAAGGCGTCGGCAAGCACGATTCCTAGGGTCAAGATCAAGACCGCAGGCAGCAGATGTTTTGTTTCCCGCTGCAGCGCAAAGAACGTCACGCTGCTTGTTCCGGCGATAAGCACCGCAAGCCGGCTGCGATAAACCACAGCCACCAAAACCGCGATGACAATCGCGGTCAGGGCGATCCAGCTTTTGGGAGAAAACCTGGGCTGCAATTGCAGTAGCGCCAGCGAAAACGGCAGCAAAATCTGAAAAAGAACAACGTCATTGGGAGCCTTTAAAGCCGTCAGATGACTTTGCCTGATCCATTCGTCCGGCAGGCTTTCGGGATGACCGACGGCGATGGTGAGCAGCCATCCCCCTATGCCACAAACCATCAAGGTCAATATTAGGCACAATCTTACCAATTGACGCAGTTCAAAATAGCCGCAAATTAACAGATAAACCACGCAGGCGGGGATCAATGCAAGGCTAAGATGCAGGCTGCGGTCAGGATCCAAACCGGTGAGGTTTCCCATGCCGATGGCCAACGCCACAGGGAACAGGGCAACTAGTGCCCCGGAAGGAAATCTCGGCGCGCAGGCCAATGCAGTCCAACCCCCCAGGAACGCCAGTCCGAGCAAGCCGATGTCCAGATCCAGCGGCAGCGCGAAGGTCAGAAGATACAACCAGACCGCCGCTTGCGCGCTAAACGGCTGGGACCTCATCAGCTTCAGCGATTGCCTTCTACGGCCAGGAGGCGATACAGGGTGCCGTGGTTGTCGAATACCCGAAATTCCCCAGGGCGGATGACTTCGCCGTAGACATAGACCTGTTCCTGCCTGATCAGGTCTTGCTTTTGTCTTGGCAAAGCAGGCGCTGAAGGGTCGATGGACTCGCGTTTAGGGGGGGTAACAGGGGCGTATAAATACCCTGCGACTTTGCGCTTTTCGAGCACTTGCACCTGGCCGTAGAAATAAGTGGAGTTGGCAAACCCCCCCACCTTGACCCATTCGCCTTTGGCATAGCGGCGGCGAGAGTTTTGGACTAGGCTGCCGTTTTCGGCCCGTTTTTGGAAAGTTGCCGTAACCGGAAACAAGCCATCGTCTGCATTAAGTGAAACTCCAAGCGGCATAATAAAAATACCAACCACCAGCAGGATTATCAAAAAGGAGCGCTGGTTACTCTCCCGGCTCGACATCGCCCGCCCCGGAAATGTCGGTTTCCACTTGGGATGGGCGGCCGTAATAGACCACATTGCCCGCCCCCGAGATGTCTACTGTCAGGCTGCGCGCAGCATGAACTTTCGCATCGGCGGTCCCGGAAATGTCGACCGAGGTATCCTCGGCTTTGAGCTTGGCAAGGTCCAGGTTGCCGCTGCCGTCGGCAAAGACTTCTAGGGCACCCACGCGGCCTTGGGCGCGTACCTCCCCGCTGCCGCTGACTTCGATCTTAAACCTGGGCGTATCCAACCCTGTAAGTTCCACATTGCCGGAACCTAAGATCTCTAGTTCCTCAAGGCGCGGGCTTTGGACCTCAACGCGCAGCGGCCCCTGGCTCTCGATGGAGCGGCTGACCCCGATGCGCAGGCGATTTCCGCCAACTTCAGTGAGGATCAGACCCAGTAAGTTGGAATCCCCGCTAAGGCGCGCCTGGCAGCGGTCTGCGGGACGATAGCTCAGATCGACCCCGGCTTCGACTATGATCCGCTCGAAACAGGGCAGGGATCTTGTCTCCTCGGCGCGGCGGTGATTGCCGCGCACCACCTCGCTACCGTATTCCACCCCGTCGATCACGATTTTTCCCGTGTAGGCCTGAGCTGCTGCCAGCCCCGGCATGCTAAGGCCAAGCAACGCATAGATTGATAACTTGTTCATTGTTATTGCACCCGATGGAGTTCGACGCGGCGGTTCAAGGGATCGAAAGGATCTTTGCCAGGCAGCGGCCTGGACTCACCAAGCCCCACGATGCGCAGGCGCTCTGGCTGGATGGAAAACTGTGAAGTCAGATATTGTTTGACCGCCTTGGCACGCTTCAAAGACAAGCGGTCGTTGTAGCCGGCAGATCCTGTAGCATCGGTATGGCCTTCGATCGCGATACGTTCCCGGGCGAACCGATCCATGGTGAGCATGCGTCCGATTTCGTCTAGGTAGGATTTTGCTTCCTCGCGGAGCCTGGCCGAATTGAAATCGAATTGGATCGGCAGGGCGATGGCCACCGATTCTTTGGTTGCCTCGGGAGCCGCTTGGTTTTGAGTAAAGGTCAGCGAGCGGGTCTTGGGACCGTTCGCCTTGTCCGGGAACAACAATTGGCCCATCTCCTCCGCCGAGGGTGGCTGGGTAAACACGCGCACTTCTTCAGCAGGTACGACCCGTCCCCCGACCAGCAGGGCCAGGATCAGTAAGATTGGCTGAATAGCTCGATTTCTGTTCATGGGGATCACCTTAATATCAATGGATACGAAATCATTTGGGTTCCCAGCGGGTGACCCGGCCGTGGAGGTCGAAAAACACCACTTGGGTATCGAACTCCCAGGAAGACCCCCACGGCCCTTTGGTCGTCCCTTGGCACTGCCAGCAGGGTCTGCCCCAGGCGGCGCGGACCTGTTCCTTGGTCATGCCTTTGGCGATCATGCCGGCGCGGATCAGTTCCACCATCTTCGGCTCCCACTCAGGGTGTTTGGCGATGTAATCCTCGCGCCGCACCGGGGCGACCTCGCAAGCGGTGAGAAAAGCGACCGCGATCAGAAATCCTGCTTTCTTCATGGCGCAGCTCCTGGATTTATGGCCGCCTGACTGTGGGGGCCCGAAAGTACCTGGAATTCGGTCCCGGCGATGGCAAACTTTTGCGCCGCTCCGGGAACGAATTCCCCGCTTTCGTTCAGGGGAAGCGCGTCGGCAGCGATCGGGTCCAGGGAGGCGATGGCGCGGATTTTGTCCACCCCTTCGGGGGCGCCGACGGTCAAGCTCACCGGTGCGCTGGCGGGCGGAATCCGATAAGTCCTGCCGGGGCGGGCGTAATTGTCGTTCTGGTAAGGGTTGGGGAATAAGGTAGACAACTGCCCGACTGAATTGATGGTGACGATGCGCACGAACATCGGTTTGGTCACCTCAAAGAAGATCTCCATGGGTTCACCGATCTTGAACGCCTGCTTTTCCAGCCAGACTCTCAATTCGCCCAGTTCCGGCTTGGCTGCTGGTTTGGGTGGATAAGCGGTCACCTTTGGGGAGGGTAGCGCAGCGCTGCTATCTGTTTCTTTAAGCGCCAAAGCCTTAAGTCCCTTTTGGTAAGCTTCTACCAGCGCGTTGACCTGTTTGCGCCGCAATTGGGCCTCGAAATCGAGCGGAACATTTTCGAACAAGGCCAGATAGACCTCCTCGCTGACTGGGGTGGCATTCGTCAGCCCACGCTCGCTCTTGAAACTCTCGATGGCGGCGCGGGTTCTGGCGTCCAGGCGACCGGTCACCTCCACATCCTTGCCATAGAGATACAGATATTCCTGAATCTTGGCGATGCGGTCTGTCTGGTCCAGACTGTAGAACTCTTCGCGCACCGCATCCAGCACCACTGGGTCCGGTGCGGCGCTGGGGAGTAAACGCCAGTAGGGGAGCTTTTGGTATTTGCCCAAGACCTGGATGATGCCGACCTGGACCACCAGCCGGATGGCGGCGTGGCGTCCCTGGACTTTCTTGATCTGGCCGCGCAGGCCCAGCGTCTGGCCATAGACGGTAAAACCCAAGGCGTCCTCTTTTAAGGTCTTGTGGACCTTGATGTTGTTGACTGCCTGCATGAACGGAATGCCGGTGAAGGTGGTGAAATCGATCAGGTTGAAATCCAAGGTGATGCTTGCCAAAGAACTTTTGCTGGAATCCTCGAAGTCCAGCCCCATGGGGACGCCCAGTTCTTCGGCAGTGCCGCTCAAGTTCAGGTTCTTTTCTTTGGTGACCAGCCCGCGGTCGAATTCAGTTAGCCCTCCGACCAGCACGATGTTGGGCAGCAGTTTTCCGCCCCATTCGGAATAGCCGGTCTGGGCGGTATTGAGCATGAATTCCGGATCGTAGGGAACGTACAGGATATTGCCGCCGATCCCGTTCAGGCTGCTTTTGACCATCTCGCTGATGTCTTGCGGAATTTCGCCTTGAGTCGGCAGCGAGGTGCCGGTCTGATCGACGATGGGTTTGGCCATGACCCGAAGTTCGCCGCGGTCGTAGATCACGTTCATCCGCCCAAGATTCCGGATCGCCTCGCTGAAGATGGTGGTCTTGACCTCCGGCAGATTGGCGGTCAAATCGCGATCGACGTTCTGAGGGTTTAAGCCGCAGCCGCCGATCCAGGCGGTAAGCAAACCGATGGCGGCGATCTTGATCGGATGGAGATGGGTATGCATGGCACAGCCTCGACTCTATTGTGCGACTGCCGTCGCCCCGCGGTTGTCGGATCGGTTGATGATGACCGTTCCCGGTGCGATTTTAGCGCCCGGCCCGAAGATGATGTTGCCCTGTCCGGCCGAACTGTCTTTACTGGTGATCAGCTTGTTGCCGGTTCGCTTGCCGGTCAGTTCTTTGCCTTTGGCTTTCATCAGGATAAACGGGACGTTGATGCCTTTCTGCAAGGCATTGGCATCGTCTAAGGGTTCGTCGAGCTCGATGCCGTCGTCCAGATCGCCGCCTAGGCTCGCCCCGGGCAAGAAAAGCAATACGCTGGCAAGGAAAATAGCCTTTGTGCTGCTCATGCGTGCACCTCTTGTGGAAGTTAGGCCGTCCCTGGCCTTTAAGGATTCCGATTTATTTGACCTGGATCGAACCCTGGTTAGCGGTGGCGCTACCCAACAGGCCGCCCTTGGCGATGTTGGCGGAGTTCTTGACGGTCGCTTGGTTGCTGATGACCGACTGCTTTACCGTGGAGCCCTTGATCTGCACTGAGCCCTGGTTAGCCTCAGCGCTACCCAACAGGCCGCCCTGGGCGATGTTGGCGGAATTCTGGACGGTCGCGCGGTTGCTGATGACGGATTGCTGGATTTTGGAACCTTCGGCCAAGGCGGAGGTGGCTACGCTCATCCCCAAAACAATCGCGGTCAAAGTAGTCAGCTTTTTCATGATGTCACTCCTAAGGTTAGGTTAATGGAATCGATTCTGCCTTTTGGCGTGTTCAAGTGTAGTCGAGCTCGGTAAGTTCACAACTTCCTCACTCGCCTTGGATACACGTACGCAGGCGCATTTTTCCGCCAAAATGCTTTAAAAAAAGTCTTACTCCTCCAGCCTAAAGCCGATTTTCACCACCACCTGAAAGTGAGCGATCTTGCCGTCCTGAATGTGGCCGCGGGTTTCCACCACTTCGAACCAGTTCAGATGCTTTAAGGTTTTGGAGGCTCTGGTGACAGCAGCGCGGATGGCGTCGTCTATGCTTTCGGTGGAGGAGCCGACGACTTCGATGACTTTGTAGACGTGTTCAGGCATGGTTTTTCTCCTTTACATTGAACCCTGTGCTTGGAATCGGGGATAATATCTAACATTTTGTCTTTCCTCGATAGAATTCATGCAGCAACGTTTGCAAAAGCTTCTGGCGCAGGCATTGATGCGGCTGCGCGAGCAGGGCGAGCTGTCGGTGGAACCGAACATGCCGATCCGGGTGGACCGGGCGCGCGATCCAGAACACGGGGATTTCGCCTCCAACCTCGCGTTGGCTTTAGCCAAAGTCACTGGAAAACCGCCGCGGCAGTTGGCCGAAAAGATCGCCGCTGCGCTTCCGTCCGATCCGGCGGTGCGGCAGGTGGAGATCGCCGGCCCCGGCTTTATCAACTTCTTCATCGACCAAAGCGCCCAGTTCGAAATCGTCGCCCGCATCCTCACTGAACGGGAAGGCTTCGGCCGCAGCCAGATTGGCCTGGGACAGAGGGTCCACCTCGAATTCGTCTCCGCCAATCCTACCGGTCCCTTACACGTAGGCCACGGCCGCGGCGCCGCTTACGGGGCCAGTCTGGCTAACTTGCTTAAAGCCGTAGGATTTGCCGTCCACTGCGAGTATTACGTCAACGACGCCGGCCGCCAGATGGACATTCTCGCGGCCAGCGTCTGGATCCGCTACCTCGAGCGCTGCGGTGAGAAGGTGACATTCCCGCAGAATGGCTATCGGGGGGAGTATGTCCGCGCGATCGCTGAAGCTTTATACGCCAAAGCAGGGAATAAGCTGCATCGTCCGGCTATGCAGGTACTGGAGAACCTGCCGCCCGATGCGCCGCAAGGGGACAAAGAGCGCTACATCGACGCTCTGATCGAGCGGGCTAAGACCCTGCTGGGCAAAGACGCTTATGAAGAAGTCTTCCAGGTAGGTCTTGACGCCATCCTAGGCGACATCCGCGAGGACCTTAAGGCATTCGGAGTCCGCTACGATGAGTGGTTTTCCGAGCGCCAACTGGTCCGGTCAGGCCGGGTCGAGCAGGCACTGACCCGTTTGCGCGAGGCCGGCTTCCTGTACGAACAGGACGGCGCCACCTGGTTCGCTTCCAGCCGGCTGGGAGACGAGAAGGACCGGGTGGTGGTGCGGGCCGACGGCCAGCTCACCTATTTCGCCTCCGATATCGCTTATCACCTGGACAAGCTGGAACGGGGCTTTGCCCACCTGATCGACATCTGGGGCGCCGACCACCACGGCTACTTGCCGCGCCTTAGGGCGGCGATGCAGGTGCTCGGGTGCGAGCCTGAGCGGCTCGAGGTGCACCTGGTCCAATTTGCGGTGTTATACCGGGGCAAGGAGAAGATATCCATGTCCACCCGGGCCGGGGAATTCGTAACGCTCAGGCAACTGCGTGAGGAGGTGGGCAAGGATGCAGCCCGGTTTTTTTATTGTATGCGCAAGGCCGAGCAGCATCTGGATTTCGACCTGGAACTGGCGGTCTCGCGCTCGCACGAAAATCCGGTCTATTACGTCCAGTACGCCCACGCCAGGGTGTGCAGCGTGTTCAAGCAATTGGCCCAGAAGGGCTGGTTCAGGGATGTGGCGCGCGGCCTGGGCAATCTGACCCGCCTCATCGAGCCCCACGAACAGACCCTGCTCGCGACGTTAGCGCGCTATCCGGAAGTGATCGAACGCGCTGCCAAGAACCGCGAACCGCACCAGCTTACCCATTACCTGTGCGAGTTGGCGGGTGAGTTCCACACTTATTACAATGCCCACACCTTTCTGGTGGAGGATGCCGACTTGCGCGATGCGCGCCTGAACCTGATCGACGCGGTCCGCCAGACCATCGCCAACGGCCTGGCGCTTTTAGATGTGTCGGCTCCCGAAGCGATGTAGATGGAGCGCCGGCCGACCTACCGCAGCCGTCGCATCCCCGCCCGTGGCCAGCGGAATTGGCTGGTTCGGCGCGGGCGCCGCATCCCCCCTAGGTGGCAGTGGCTGGCAGCGGTGTTGGGGTTGGGAGCATTCGGTTCTTGCCTTTATTGGCTCGCGAGCGATGACTCTTCCGATCGCCCCCCTGTTGCCAGCCCTGCTCCGCAAATTGCCAAATCCAGTCCAGCAAAATCCATGCCCCCGGCCGCCGAGCCGGCACCCAAAGAGCCGCGGTTTACTTTCTATACCTTGTTGCCGGAAAAAGAGGTCACCCTTCCCGAAAGGGAGGTTCGGGCACGCAAACGCGCCGAAAGCCTAGGTCAAATCAAACCGAATGATTACTTCATCCAGGTCGGTTCTTTCTATAGCCCAGAAGATGCCGGACGGATCCAGGCTGAACTGAGCCGACTGGGCGTGCATGCCGGGTTGGAGAAGATCGAGATCGGCAAAGTCATCTGGTATCGGGTGCGGATTGGACCGTTCAAGACCCTGAGCGAGGTTGAATCGATCCGGGCCAGACTCCGCAAGCACCGGATCGACAGCGTAGTGCAAACGAGCAAACGATGAGGGCCTTGGTACTGTTCGGTTTAATTCTGCTGGCCGGCTGTGCCACCACCCCGCCGCAGCCAAAGTCCTTACCCCAGATGATCTCCAAGGCAGGCCTGGGATGGTGGTACGCGGCGTTCGAGTTCGATTGGCCAAAAAGAGAGCCGCCGGCGTGGCACCGGGATGTGATGGTGGCCCACCGCATCGTCGCGCCGGTGTTGCAGGATTACCGATCCAAAATCCAATGGTGGCGGGTCCATCGGCGCGCCGGGCGGGATGGGGCTGGCCACCGCTTCAGCTTCATTTTCTATGCCGATCCAGAGACTGCGCGATCAATCTATGCCGCCATTGAGTCCGATCCGGATCTGCAGGCTTGGCGTCAGCGCGGATCAATCCTCCGGGTACAATTCGACGACCCAAGCAGAATTACCCGCCCCCGCGTGGAAGATACCTCCGACCCGGCATGGCCTGAGCTGATCCAAAAGACCTGGCCGGCCTACATCATGGGGATCAGCCAGATGTGGCTGGACCTGGTGATTCGACTGGCCGCCGAACACGCGCCAGATACCCTGGAAGAGGCCCCATACCGAAACGTGCAGGAGGCTCTGGACCGGCTCTGGGCAGCCAATGCAAGCCATGCTTTTCTCCATCACCTCAATGCTATCTATGCCTATCAACCCTTCTGGACGCGGTATTGAAGGATAAAGTTTGCATTTCTGCCACCAGCCGCCTACACTGCAAAAGTTATTCTGAGCATTATTGTTTTACCCAAGGTTTTGCTTAAATGTTATACGGTTTGTTCGAACTTCCCTGGTGGGGTTATGTCCTCACCATCCTCGCCCTGACCCACGTCACGATCGCCTCGGTCACGATCTATCTTCACCGCTGCCAGGCTCATCGGGCTTTGGATCTTCACCCCATCGCCAGCCATTTTTTCCGTTTCTGGCTGTGGCTGACTACTGGCATGCAGACCAAGGAATGGGCCGCCGTTCACCGCAAGCATCACGCCAAGTGTGAAACCGACGAAGACCCCCACAGCCCCCAGCGGCTTGGGATCAAAACAGTCCTGCTGGAGGGGGCGGAGCTGTACCGTAAGGCGTGCAGGGACCGTGACTCGATCGAACGCTACGGCTGGGGCGCCCCGGATGATTGGCTGGAGCGCTCGGTCTACAGCCACAAGGTCTGGTCCAACGCCGGGGTCGTGCTGATGCTCGCCTTGGACGTGGCGGCTTTTGGGGTCATCGGGATCAGCGTGTGGGCGATCCAGATGCTCTGGATCCCGTTCTGGGCTGCCGGGGTGATCAACGGTCTGGGACACTATATGGGCTACCGCAACTTCGAAACCCAGGATGCAGCCACCAACCTGATTCCTTTGGGAATCCTGATCGGCGGCGAGGAACTCCACAACAACCACCACGCCTATCCCTCCTCGGCCAAGCTTTCGAGCAAGTGGTGGGAATTCGACTTGGGCTGGTTGTACATCCGGCTGCTGTCCCTGGTTCGACTGGCCAGAATCAAACGGGTCGCACCGAAAATCCAGATCGGACGCCAGGCGGTTCCCGATGAGAACACCGTGCACGCAGTCTTGCACAATCGGTTCCATGTCCTTAAGCTGTATGCCCGCGCGGTGATCCTGCCGGTGCTCAAGGGGGAATACCGCGCTGCCGATCGCAAGGCCCGCAGGGTGCTAAAACAGATCAAGCCGCTTTTGGTGCGAGAGGACGTCCTCCTGCTACAGCCGCGCAGCGAACAGGTGATTCATGCTGCCATCGGCATCAGCCAGCGCTTGCAGACCGTCTACCAGTTCAAGCTCAGGCTGAAGGAAATCTGGACCCGCCACGCCCCCTATCCACAGTTCCGTCTCGAGCGGCTCAAAGCCTGGTGTCTCGAGGCTGAACGGTCGGGAATCGACGTCCTGCACGAATTTGCCGCGCAGCTAGCCGGCTATGCTTTGCAGCCAGCCCGCTGACCGGACTTTGCCAGCCCAAGGAACCCCACCTTGCCGTCCAACCCAACAGCCGCTAAACTCAGGACGCTGATGTTCAGGGGGGTGGTCTATCTTAGGCTTTTGATCCTGCTAGTGATGAGCGTGCCGCAGGCATTCATGCCCCTGCTGCATGCCCATCTGGGTGGGGATGGGTCACCTGCGGTTCTGCATCTTCCCGGCCTGGAGCGCTATTACCATACCGATGATCCCGGGATTTACCGCAGCGCGCCGCTGCCTTCCTGGGAGGGGGTGGTCGTCCGCTCCGACGCTGGGGTTCGCCGCAAGATGCAGGCAGGTCCGACTTTGGCTGCCCTGTTGCCTGAACCCGTCCCGTCCCCGGCCGAGCCGGAGGTAGAGCCGGCCTGGCAAAAGCCGTCCCAGGCGCTTCCCTCCCGATCCTGTCTGACCCTCCTTCCCCGCGCGCCACCCGCCTAAATCTTCTCTTGCGTGGCTTTGCCCGAGTGTTCAAGCGAATGCTCGCGGTGCATCTTTCCTTAAGGTCAACCGAAGAGAACCGCAATGCGTATAGGCAAAGTGCTGCTGCCAGTAGTGCTCATTTCTGCCTGGCACTCCATAGGATGCGCTGAATCCCCCTTGCTAAGGGGGGAGGGGAAGGTGGTGGAAGAAAAGCTGTTGGTTCCACACTTCGACGAACTGATCTACGACCCGGACCTCAGCTTGAGCGAGGTGGTTGAGACTACTTTGGCCGATTTTCCGCGTACCTTTCTGGCCCAGGCGTTTACCGAAGAAGCTGAGGCCTGGCGGCGCCGGGCGCACAGCTTTTTGCCTGGCCCGGTGGCGCTGGCCGGAAATTACAGCGGTGACCGGATCGGGGACAACACCGGCAACTGGGCGATCGACACCGAACTCATCTTCCCGTTGTGGAAATGGGGACAGCAGGCTGTGGCTAACCAGGTGACCGAAACAGCCACCCACTACGCCCAGGCTTACCGACGGGGGTTGCGCCTGGAAGTGGCGGGGTTGGTGCGGGAGGCCTTGTGGGATTTGAAACTGAGGGAAGTGGAATACGCCGCGGCCAGGGAGGTTTTGGCCTTAAGCGAACGCCTGCTCATGCAGGTCAGACGCCGGGTGGAGGTGGGAGACCTGGCGCGCGCTGATTTGCTCCTGGCCGAGACGGATTTCCTCAAAGCCAGGACTGAGGCCGTCGCCGCGGAAGCCGAATGGATGCACGCGCGCCAGCGTTACCGGAACCTGACCCGGATCGAGAGGGCTCCGGCCAATTTCGAGGAGACCTTGAAACCCAAGCCGACTATCTCCCCAGACCACCCGCTGATTTTCGCCCTGACCGTCCGCATCGAGGAAGAGCAGGCGCGGATGCAATATACCCGGTACGAGGCCGACGTCGGCGATCAGCAGATCCTGCTCTCCTTGGGCAGCCGCCACGAACACGTCGCGCGCGGCGGCGAGAGCCTAAACAGCATCCACGCGCGCCTGTCGATTCCCATCGGCGGCGGGGCTTACCAGGCGCCCAACGTGGCGGCCGTGCGCACCGCCTTGGCCGAGATCGAGGCGCAGCGGGGTGAGTTGTTTCGGCGGCTGGAGCAGGAATTACACGAAGCCGAGCACCTCCTTGAGGTGGACCAGGTGCAAGTGGAACAAGCTGAGATGCGGCGCAAGCTGGCCAAAACCAATCTGGAACTGAGCCGCAAAGCTTTTGCTGCCGGTGAGATGGATTTGATCGATCTGCTCAAAGTGCAAGTGATGGCGCAGGAGGCCTTGCGCGATGCGGAGCGCTGGCGAGTAAAAGTGAAACGGGACATCGCCCGCTATAACCAAGTGGTAGGGGAGTTGCCATGAGATTTGCTGTAATCGGGTTGGGTTTGGGGATGCTGGCTGGCAGTCTGGCAGCCCAGGATCGACTCCTCTCCATGGAACCGGCCCAAATCGAACGCTTAGGCCTCGAGCTGGTCCGGCCCCAGCCGGTGCGCGAAATCCCCCTAGGGTATGTGCCGGCCATGGTGACTGTGCCGCCCCACGCGGAATTTTTGGTCAGCGCTCCTGTGGCCGGGATGATCGAAGAGGTGAAGGCAGCGCGCGGCGATACCGTAGCCGCTGGGCAGGTGTTGGCCAGGATCAACAGCCAAGAACTCCTCGCCGGCCAGCAGCGCCTGCTTGATGCCTGGCAGGACCTTAGGGTTGCCGAAGCCAGCTACGCGCGGGACAAATCCTTGTTTCAGGAAGGGGTCATCGCCAAGCGGCGCTGGCTTAATACCCAAAAAATCAGGCAGCAGGCAGACACCGCCTTTATCCAAGGCCGCGAGGAACTGGTTTTGTTGGGAATGACGCGGGCCGCCATCGACCGATTGCTCGCCAGCGGCCGGTTGGACGGTCGCCTGGAGCTCGTTGCTCCTGCCGCAGGCATAGTGACCTCCCGCGAGGTGATGGCAGGTCAGAGGGTGGAACGGCTCACGCCGCTGTTTCGGATCACGAGTATTTTAGAGCTGTGGTTGGAGATGGCGGTGCCGGTAGCGCGCGCCGGGCATCTTACTCCAGGCGCTCCGGTTCGGACCGAGCCCCAGGGGGCGACAGGTGAGGTCATCCTGATTGGCGGGACCGTGGATCCTGCCACCCAAACGATACTGGTGCGGGCAAAGCTGACTGAGGCCAAAGGATTGCGCCCGGGGCGCAAGGTGACGGTGGCGTTGTTTGAGCTTGCATCCACGCCGCTGCTCAAGATTCCCCGCAGCGCGCTAGTGGACCACCAAGGTGGTCAGTTCGTGTTCGTGCGCACCCCGCAAGGGTTCCAGGCCATTTCAGTAGAGGTTGCGGCTCAGACCTACGAGGCCGCTTTTCTAGTCAGCGGGATCGATCCTGCTGCCCAGGTGGTGAGCCAGGGGGTCGCAGCGCTCAAGGCGGCCTGGCTGGGGGTAGGGGAGGAATGAGGAAGTGAGTGGTCTGATCCAATTTGCCCTGACCCAACGCTTGGTTGTGCTGCTCGGGGCTGTGGTGCTGGCGGGCCTGGGATGGCACGCGGCCAGGAAGCTGCCGATCGACGCCTTCCCCGATGTCTCCACGCCGCAGGTGAAAGTGATCGTCAAGGCGCCGGGGATGACCCCGGAAGAGGTGGAGGCCAGGATCACCCTGCCGATCGAGCAGGAGCTTCTGGGCCTGCCGCACCAGAAAATGCTGCGCTCCATCGCCAAGTACGCACTCACCGACATCACCATCGACTTTGAGGAAGACACCGACGTCTATTGGGCGCGTCAGCAAGTGTCCGAGCGCTTGAGCAACGTGTGGGGGGAGCTTCCGCAAGGGGTGAGCGGCGGGATCGCGCCGATGACGACTCCGCTTGGAGAGATGTTCATGTTCACTATCGAGGGGGAAACCTTGAGCCTGATGGAAAAACGCAGGCTGCTGGAGTGGGTGATCCGGCCGGCGCTGCGCACTGTCCCAGGCGTGGCGGATGTGAACGTGCTCGGGGGATACGTGCGCAGCTTCGAGGTGGTGCCCGATGCAGCCGAGCTGGCGGCGGTTGGGGTAAGCTTGGATCAGCTAGTCGAAGCCCTTGGCCGCAACAACCGAAACGACGGGGCCGGGCGTTTGGAGGGAGGGGAAGAAGCGCTGCTCGTGCGCGCCCAGGGGCGGATCCAGACGCTGGAAGACGTGCGCCGGATCGTCGTGGTGGAAAGGGACGGCATCCCGGTGACCATCGGCGATGTGGGTCAAGTGCGTATCGGCGCCCTGACCCGCTACGGCGCCTTGAGCGAAAACGGGACTGGCGAGGCGGTGGAGGGGTTGGTGTTGAGCCTGCGGGGGGCCAATGCGCGCCAGGTAGTGGAGGGGGTGCGCGCCAAGCTTGCTCAGCTCGCCCCAGGGCTGCCGGCGGGGATCCACATCGAGGTGCTCTATGACCGCGGCAAGCTGGTGGATCGCGCAGTTCTGACGGTGGTCAAGGCGCTGGCGGAGGCAATCGTCTTGGTGCTCATCCTGCTGGTGCTGTTCTTGGGGGATCTGCGCGCTGCGGTGACGGTGGCTTTGATTCTGCCTTTGGCGGCGCTGGTGACGTTCTTCCTGATGCGTCAGTTCGGCCTGTCGGCCAACCTGATGAGCTTGGGAGGGCTGGCGATCGCCATCGGGATGCTGGTGGATGCGGCGGTGGTGGTGGTGGAGAACATCGCCACTTACCTGAGCCAGGAGGACAAGACCGCGCGCCTGCCTTACCTGCACATTATCTATCGGGCGGTGCGGGAAGTGGCTCAGCCGGTGACCTCGGGCATCCTGATCATCGTGATCGTGTTCCTGCCTTTGCTCACCCTGGAGGGGCTGGAAGGCAAGCTGTTCATCCCGGTGGCGCTGACCATCGTGTTTGCCCTGACCGGCTCCCTGCTGCTGTCGCTGACTGTGATTCCGGTACTGGCTTCGTATATCTTGCGGCAACTTCCCCATCAGCAGCCCTGGCTGCCGCGGATGCTGCATCGCCTGTATGTCCCTTTGCTGCACTGGAGCCTGGCCCGCGGCCGCACCGTGCTGATCGGCGCCGGCGCAGCCTTGGCGGTGGCCGCTGGCCTCTATACCCAGATCGGCAAGACCTTCATGCCGGTGATGGACGAGGGAGACATCGTCATCCAGACCGAGAAACTGCCCTCGATCAATCTGGCCCAGAGTGTGCGCTTGGATCTCAAGATCCAGCAGGCGATCCTAAAAGAGGTGCCGGAGGTGGAGCGGGTGGTCAGCCGAGTGGGGGCGGACGAGATCGGCCTAGATCCCATGGGGCTCAATGAGACCGACCATTTTCTTACACTCAAGCCTCAAGCAACCTGGCGCGTCCCCGACAAGCCGGCCCTGATCGAGCGGCTGCGCCAAGTGATGGTTCAGTTTCCCGGGATCGCGTTCGGCTTTACCCAGCCGATCCAGATGCGGGTGACCGAGATGCTCACCGGGGTGCGCGGCGATGTAGCGGTCAAGTTGTTCGGCAGCGATTTGGAGGTGTTAAACCAAAAGGCTCAGGAGATCGCCCAAGTGCTCCAGCGGGTGCCTGGGGCCATCGACGTGATGACCCGCCGCAACCGGGGAATGCAGTACTTGGAGATCGTCGTCGACCGCCTGGCGGCCGGCCGGCTGGGGTTGGACGTGGACACCCTGGCCCAGTTGCTGCGCAGTCAAGTCGAGGGGTTAAGGCTGGGGGTAGTCCAGGAAGGCGTCCAGCGTACCCCTTTACTGGTGCGTGGTCCGGGCGATCCCGACCGGCTGGCGGCCCTGCGGGTCAGCTTGCCCGATGGTCGCGCCATCCCCCTGACCGCGGTGGCGCGCCTGGAAAACCGCGAGGGCGTGGTGGCGATCGAGCGCGAGCGAGGACTGCGCTATGCGGTCATCCGCGCCAACGTCGCGGGCCGCGACCTGGTGGGATTTGTGGAGGAAGCCAGGCGGGAGGTGGCGCAGCAGATCAAGCTGCCCGCTGGCTACTACCTGGAATGGGGCGGCCAGTTCGAGAACCAGCAGCGCGCCGCCAGACGCCTGGCGCTGGTGATTCCAGCCGCCATTGGGCTGATCTTTTTGCTCTTGTTTTCCACCTTCGGTTCGGTGCGCCAGGCGCTTTTGGTTCTAGGCAACATCCCCCTCGCCCTGATCGGGGGGGTGGTGGGGCTGTGGCTGTCGGGAGAGTATCTGTCGGTGCCGGCCTCGGTGGGGTTCATCGCCCTGCTTGGGATCGCGGTCCTAAACGGGGTGGTGCTGGTGGGTTATTTCAATCAGCTTTTGGCTTTGGGCAAGCCTGTTGAGCAGGTGGTAATCGAGGGGGCGGTGCGGCGCCTTAGGCCGGTGCTGATGACCGCCAGCATCGCCGCTTTCGGGCTGGTGCCGCTCCTGTTCGCTAAAGGACCTGGCGCGGAAATCCAGCGGCCGTTGGCAGTGGTTGTCATCGGGGGGCTGGTGACCTCCACCGCCCTGACTCTGATCGTGCTGCCCATTCTTTACCGCCGTTTCGGCAAGGAGCGCCTGTGAGTGAGACCTATCTTTTGACTTTGATCGCCGATCCTGGCTTGGAGGAATCTCTGGTGGACTGGCTGTTGCGTTACGAGGCCCAGTATGGATTTACTAGCAGCCGGATCGACGGCCATTCCAGTCAATTGAATGGACTGACCCTGGCCGAGCAGGTAGCCGGGCGCAAGCGTCAGATCCGATTCCAAATGGGTGTGGATGAGCGCGAGCTGACCTTTCTTCTGGAGCGCCTGCGATCGGATTTTCCTGGCAGCGGGATCCAGTATTGGGTGGTGCCGGTGATCGCAGGCGGCAGGGTGTAAAGTTTTACCCTGTGATATATTAAGGCCGATCGAATCCTAGGGATTAGCATGCTCACACGACGCCGTTTTTTGGGTTATTCGGCTGGCGGGATGCTGGCCGCTGCCACAGGCTGCCGACCGGCTGATTTCCACGCTTTGCTGGCCCCGGAAGAGGTGGCCGAAGGTGCCCGCCTGTCGCTGGCGGGGAAGGCGAGGCTGGCGCGCCGGAAAAACCTCTTTTTGGGCTATCCAATCAACATGAACCCTCCGCCGGAGGAGTTTTTCGCTTGGCGAAAAGAGCTGCGCCGGGTGGGGATCGGAGATTTCGCCTACAACAACGTGGGCAATCCCTACCAACCCAGCTCTATCCCCTACAACACCCACGACCTCGAACGCGAGCTGATCGAGCGCTTCGCCAGAGTGTACGGTTTTCTTCCCGAAGACAGTTGGGGGTTTCTCTCGCACAGCGGCACCGACAGCAACATGCACGGCATGTATATGGGAAGGACCCTGCTCAAAGGGCGCACCGGGGTGGCGCCGAAGTGCTATTTTACCAAGGAGGCCCATTATTCGATCCAGATCCTGCGCGATCTTCTGGGGTTGGAGACGGTGTGGGTGGACACCCTGCCCGACGCCAGCTTGGATCCAGAAGATCTCAGGCGCAAGCTGGATCCAGACCGGCCTGCCCTGGTGGTGGCGACGATCGGGACGACCTTCAAGGGAGGAATCGATCCGGTCGACCGGATCCAGGAAGCCCTGCATGGTCATCCCAGTTACCTGCACCTGGACGCGGCGCTGTTTGGAGGATATCTCCCCCATACTCCCAGGGCCTTTGAAGTGCTGCATACCTCGGCTGGAGGGGCGGTGCGCTACGATTCCATCGCGGTCTCCTGCCACAAGTTCTTCGGTTTTCCCTCGCCTGCTGGCATTTTCGTCACCACCCAAAGCAACTTCGACGAGTTTCTTAGGTTTTACAGCCAGGTGCACGACCCCCAGTACATAGGCCACGTCCCCGGGACGATCACCTGTTCGCGCGATGCGGTCAAACCGGCGGAATTTTATTTTTTCTCGACCCCACAGGCACTGGCCAGGCAAGCTGAAGATGTGCGTTCCATGCTTAAGCACACCGATTACCTGTTCGAGCGCATGCAAAGCCGTTTCCCCCACCTTGCGCCCGCGCGCGCCAACGAGGTTTCCAATACGGTTTATTTCCTAAAGCCGGGCGATTGGATCGTGAGGAAATATTCGCTGGCAACCATGCGGCTGGAGATAAACCAAAGCAAGCAGGAGTTTGCGCACGTCGTGGTGATGCCGCACGTCGACCGGAGCGTATTGGACGAGTTTCTGGCCGATCTGGAGAAGGATTTAGGACACCACGTCTTTGGTTGAGGTTGAATGGCAGCAGAACATACAAACTTTGGGTGACTGGAGTTAAAAATATTATCAAGAGTCCGAAGGTGACGGGCTCGGTTGGAATCGTTATCTCAATCCAGGGGAGCAGGGTATGACACCGAAACGCATAGCGGTCACTGGTGCAGCCGGCAGGATCAGCTATTCCCTGCTGTTTAGGATCGCTGCGGGTGATCTTTTGGGGCCGGATCAGCCGATTATCCTGCAGTTATTGGAAGTCGAGCAGATGGGCAAGGTGTTGGAGGGAGTGGCGCTGGAGTTGATGGATTGCGCTTTTCCACTCCTGCAGGGGGTCACTACTTCTTATGACCCGCATGAAGCGTTTGCCGGTGCGGATCTGGTGTTTTTGGTAGGGGCCCGCCCCCGGGGGGTGGGGATGGCGCGCAAGGACCTGCTTGAGGCCAATGCGAGCATCTTCGCTGCCCAGGGTCAAGCCCTGAATCGGGTGGCCGCGCGCGATGTTAAGATTTTGGTCGTGGGCAACCCGGTCAATACCAATGCTTTGATCGCGATCAAGCACGCGCCGAATCTGGATCCCAAGTGTTTCGCCGCCATGACTCGCCTTGACCATAGCCGCGCCGTGAGCATGCTGGCGGAGAAATGCCGCGTACCGGTTGCCGAAGTCAGCCGAATCACCATCTGGGGAAATCATTCCGCCACCCAGTTTCCTGACCTGGTCCATGCCCAGGTACAGGGTCGGCCGGCGTTGGAATGGGTGGAATGGGAGTGGTACGAAAAGGTTTTCATTCCCCAGGTCCAGCATCGCGGCGAGAGCATCATCGAGCTGGAGGGCCACTCCAGCGCTGGATCGGCCGCCCATGCAGCGATCGAGCACATGCGCAGCTGGGTGTTTGGAACCCCGCCTGGGGATTGGGTCAGCATGGCGGTGTTAAGCGATGGCAGCTATGGTATAGCCGAAGATCTGGTCTATTCTTTCCCGGTCACGGTGGCTTCCGGCCAATATCAGATCGTCCAGAACCTGGAGCTCAATGATTTCTGCCTTGAGCGGATGGCTTTGACCGAACAAGAACTGTTGGAAGAGCGGGAGGCGGTCAAAGACCTGTTGTGAGCTATAATTAAGAAATTTGCAACCATTGGGGGAGTAAATCACAAATGAAAAACAACGCGCTATGGGGGGGCGTTCTCGGAGCTGCGGTATTGGTGGTGGGACAAGCAGCCATTGCGGCAGGGAATCCCGAGGCCGGCAAGGTTAAATTTTATACCTGCCAGGGGTGTCATGGCATTGCAGGTTATACGAACGCCTATCCGACTTATCATGTGCCCAAGATCGGCGGCCAGTACGAGGCTTATGTGATCAGTGCCCTGCAAGCCTACAAGGAAGGTGCGCGAACCCACGGCAGCATGGGGGGCAACGCCGGCGCCTTAAGCGATCAGGACATAGCCGATTTGGCTGCCTATCTGGCCAAGTTCGAGAGCAAACAGCAGGAAGGTCCGGTCACCGGGGATGTCGCCAAAGGTAAGGAACTGGCCGAAAAATGCGCCAGCTGCCATGGCGCGGACGGCAATGCACCGGCGCCAAATTTTCCGCGCTTGGCTGGGCAATACGAGAGTTATTTGGTGAAGGCTATCCAGGACTACCAAAGCGGAAAACGTAACAATCCGGTCATGCAGTCCATGGTGCAGGGATTGACCGAAAAAGACATCCACGATGTGGCCGCCTACTATGCCAGCCAGGTGGGATTGGGCATCGTCGAGGGCGACTGACCGGCGCCTTGTTATTGCTGCACGATGGTTAAATAGCGACGCAGGAACAGTTCCGGATCCACCTTGGTGCGGTTGAGATAGACGTTCATGTGCAGGTGCGGGCCGGTGACCCGGCCGGTGGCGCCGACGCTACCGAGCACCTCGCCGCGCTGGACGGCCTGGCCTGTCTGGACGTCGATCCGGTCCAGGTGGAAATAGGCGCTGATCAGCCCCTGGCCGTGGTCCAGAAACACCGCGTTGCCGGTGAAGAAGAAATCCCCGGTGGCGATGACGGTGCCGGCCGCCGGTGCCTGGATCGGCGTGCCTTTGGGGGCGATGAGGTCGAGACCGCTGTGCGGGTGTCTGGGCTCACCGTTGAAGAAGCGGCGCAGTCCGAAGGGGCTACCGAGCCGGCCTCGGACCGGCAGGTGGAAATCGGTGTCTATCCGGGCGCGATTCGTCCAGGTGGCCAGGATCTCCCCCAGCCGTCTGCGCTCGCGCTTAATTCGGACCAGATCCTCTGGCGGCGGGATAACATAGCGTTCCTTGCCTTTGGGCAAGCGGATGGATTGGGCTGGATATTCCTTAGGCTCGACCTGGAAGGCCAGGGTTTCGAGAGAGTCAGCGCGGCGTACTTTGACTTCTTGGCGGCCTGGTCGGGTCGTGAGCGGGATGCCGACCAGGGCGGTCCAGCGTCCCGAGTTTTCGATCACCAATACTCGCCGCTCAGCTAAGGTCACCTCGGGTTGCGGCGGGAGCGCTTCTCCCAGATCGAGCACGGCGATGCCGCCCGGGACGGGAGAATGGGCGGGAAGGGGCTGGGGATAGGCCAGGCTCCAGGGATAGACCATGCTCCATCCGAGAACGGCCACGATATAACGGCGCAGTTTAGCCCTCATCGAGCACCTGTTTGACCTCGCATACCAGCTTTCCTTCTGCCAGGCGTGCTTGAACCTGATTGCCAGGGACAGTTTGATGGGCAGCGGTGAGGATCTGGCCGGTCTTAGAATCGGTCACGATGGCATACCCCCGCGCCAGCGTGGCCAGGGGGCTGACCATGTCCAGGGCCCGGGTCAGTTCGGCCAGATGTTGCCGCTGGGTTTCAAGGTAAAGTTGCTGGGCCCGCTTAAGGCGCCTGTCCAGTTGCTCGAGGAGGTTGCGGATCTGATCCAGCCGCATCTTGGGATGGTGGCGGGCGAGCTGGGCCAGTTGGGTCTTAAGATCTTGCCTGCAGGTAGTGAGCCGGATTTGCAGCGCCCTGTGGCTGCGCAGCACCAGTTCGTCCAGGCGTTGCATCCAGTCCGTAAGGCGCCTGGCGGGATGGGTTTGCTGGAGGCGGGTGATCTGCCAGCGCAGCCGCTGCCGGAGCTGATGAAGGTGGCGCTGCATCCAAACATGCATCCGGTGTTCCAGCATTTTAAGATGGCGGCGCAGGGCCTCGCCGTCGGGGCTTACGGTCTCGGCTGCGGCCGAAGGGGTTGGGGCGCGGTGATCGGCGACGAAATCGGCGATGGTAAAATCGATCTCGTGGCCGATCCCGGTGACCACCGGGATCTGGCTGGCATAAATGGCGCGGGCGACCGCCTCCTCGTTGAAGGCCCACAGATCCTCCAAGCTGCCGCCGCCGCGCACGAGCAGCAGCACGTCGCATTCCTGGCGCCGGTTGGCGGTTTCGAGGGCGCGCACGATCTCGTGTTTGGCGGTTTCCCCCTGAACCTGACACGGGTAGAGGATCACCTCCAGGCCCGCAAAGCGGCGCTTGAGCACGGTGAGGACGTCGTGGATGGCGGCCCCGCTGGGGGAGGTGATGACGCCGATCTGCTCGGGCCACTTGGGCAGCGGGCGCTTGTGCTCCGGCGCGAACAGACCCTCGCTGGCGAGGCGTTGTTTGAGGATCTCGAAGGCTAGGCGCAGGGCTCCGTCGCCAGCTTCTTCCATGGTTTCCACCACCAATTGGAAGTCGCCGCGGGCTTCGTACAGGCTGACCTGAGCCAGCACCAGCACGTGCAGGCCGTTGGCAGGGGTAAAGCCCAGCACTTGGTTATGCTGCCTGAACATGGCACAGCGCACCTGGGCTTCAGCGTCCTTGAGGGTGAAGTACCAATGGCCGGAAGGCGGACGCGACAGGTTAGACAGCTCGCCCTCGATCCACAGGCGCGGGAAGCCATCGTTGAGCAGCCATTTCACCTCGCGGTTGAGGCGGCTGACGGTGTAAACCTCGCGCTCGAGCCGGGCCTCGGAGAGAACCGTCGCCATCAGTCTGCAGCGCGCTTGAAGCGATGGATCTGGCGGCGCTGTTTTTTGTCCGGCCGCCGCGCCGGATGATCGGAGGTGGTCTTCTCGGCCCGCCGGCGCGCGGCTTCCTCCTGGCGGCGGGCATGGCTTTCCGGACGCTCCTCGTAGAGCAGGGCGGATTCCTTCGCTGGCCGGCGCTGGGGATTGAGGCCGGTAACGGTGATCTCGAAGGTATAGGGCGCTTTGGTGATTTCGATCCGAGTGCCGACGCTGATCTCCTTGCTCGGTTTGACCCGGCGTCCGTCCACGTGCACTTTGCCGCCGCCCACAGCCTCGGCGGCCAAGGCCCGGGTCTTGAAAAAGCGCGCTGCCCAGAGCCATTTGTCCAGGCGCATTTTGGTTAAGGATTCGTTCATAGGGATAAGTTCAGAGTGATCATTTCGGTTGAGAACGCTCTGACAAATGAGGAGAATAACGCAGTTTTGCGGCTGCGATCGAATTTTTTAGTGGGGAAGTGATGAATCTGGAGAAAGTCATCTTCGGGTTTTTTATCGTCCTGGCTTTGACCCTCAATTTTGGGTTTTTTCTCGGTGAGTTCGACAATCCTCTTTATCATAACGTTTATGAATTGTTTGTGGTTATCGTCGTCAATCTGGTCGCCACCGTCCTCAAGTTGGGGGACCGTACCCAGATCGGCGCGATTCTCCTTTCCACCAGCCTGGTGGCGGACCTGGAACTGATCGCCGCCGCGCTCTACTGGACCATCGTGGTCCATGTGACCAAGACCGGTCTGACCCCTGACGTGACCGCCACCATCGTCTCCCTGAGCGGGGGAGCGCTGGTGGCGAACGTCGTTTCGGTGGTCATGGTAGTATCTGAAACTTTGATGCTGCGCCGCTGATGGCCTTGTTCACTCCCCCCCGCACCCATCAGGTGACTTTTCTCGTCCTGCGGGAAATGCGCACCCCGATGTTGGTGTTGATCTCGGTTTATGCTGTTGCCATTTTGGGCATGGCGTTGATGCCCGCCAAGGAGGGCGGTCACATGAGCATTTTCCACGCCTTCTATTTCGTCATGTATACTGCCACCACGACTGGTTTCGGCGAGGTCCCGCGGGAATTCAGCGATGCCCAACGGCTGTGGGCGTCAGGCTGTCTGTTTTTCACCGTGATTGCATGGCTGTATGCGATTGGTTCAATCATCCGGCTGTTGCAGAACGTCTACTTCCAGCGCGCTTTAGCAGAAGACAGATTCGTCTTGGCAGTTCGGCGTCTTCCGGGAGATTTCTTCATCCTCTGCGGATTTGGCGACACTGGCAGCATCCTAGCCCGCGGCTTGAGCAATGCTGGATTTCCGGCCGCCATCCTGGAACAAGACGAGGTCCGGATCAAAGCCCTTGGGCTGCGCGACTACACGGTGCCGATGCCGGGCCTGTGTTGCGATGCCACCCTCCCCCAACACCTGCTGGAAGCAGGATTGCAATCCCCTCGCTGTCAGGGATTGGTGGCCCTGACTCACGACGAGGAAGCCAACCTCAAGATCGCCGCAGTGGCTCGCCTGCTCAATCCGACGGTCAGGATCATTGTCATGTCGGCCTCTCAGGTCCACGAGGACACGCTGGCCACTTTGGGCAGTCGCACCCACTTTGTGGATCCGTTCAAGACTTTTGCCAAGGAGCTGGGCGCGGCGATTTGTAACCCCTATCTGTATCTGTTCAACGAGTGGCTGGCGCGCGCCCATGGAGTCACCCTGGCCAAGGAAATCAGCCCCCTCCCCAAGGGGCTTTGGATCGTCTGTGGCTTTGGGCGGATGGGGAAGGAAGTCTATAAGGTGCTGACCGAATTCGGGTTGTCGGTGGCGGTCATTGATGAAGGGGAGACTAGAGAGCCCGTAGACATCTTCATCCGCGGCAGCGCCACCGCCAAGACCTTGAGGGCGGCGGGGATCGAGCGGGCGGTTGGGGTGGTGGCGGCCACCGACGACGACGGTCGCAATCTGAGTATCCTCATCAACGCCCGCGCCTTAAATCCAAAAGTATTCATGATCGTGCGCCAGAACCGGCACCAGAACGAGCTGGCCTTCAGCGCCGCCAATGCCGACATCATCATGCAACCCTCCCTGATCACCGCGCGGCGAATCCTGTTCATGCTTACCGCCCCGCTGCTGCGGAGATTTTTCATCCATCTGCTGGAGGTCCATGCTTCCCAGCCCCAGGGCATCACAAATCTGATCAAACGCCTGCGGCACGCTGTGGGCACCCAGCCACCGCATTTGTTGACCCTGAAGGTCCTCAAAGCCAACGCGCCGGTACTTTGGGCGGCCTTGGAGGCAGGTGCCGCAATCTCCCTGGGAGATCTCCTGCGCGATCCGCGCGACCGCCGCGTGCAACTCCACACCGTCCCCTTGTTAGTGCGCTCTGATGACGGTACGACTTACCTGCCGGCAAGGGATTACCGGCTGCGCCAAAATGACCGGATCCTGCTGTGCGGTACCGAACCGGCTCATCGTCTGCTGGAAGCGACGGTGCATAACGAATACACGCTGTACTACCTGGTGACCGGGCGTGACAAACCCAGAGCCTACTGGATGCGTTGGCTGCGCAGATGGCAGGGGCAGGATGTGGACTATGGCTTCTCCAAGGTACAATGATTGCAAGGCTGTACTTCGCGCTTTGCCTGCCGGGCTGGGATTTGAACCGCCGCTGATTTTGGGCGTAAAATTTAGCCATACCCTTAGCCGAAAGAATCACCTTCAGGAGAGCACCATGGATACCGCTACCGCCGAGATTCGAATCGATCCACGCGTCAGTTCGTTCATAACCGCCCCGCGCAAAATGCTGATCGGCGGTCAGTGGGTGGAGTCAGCCTCGGGTAAGACCTTTCCCACCTATAATCCGGCCACCGGCGAGGTTTTAGCCCAGGTGCCCGAGGGCGGCAAGGAAGACATCGACCGGGCGGTGGCCGCCGCCAGGTCCGCGTTCGAAAGCGGCCACTGGCGCAGGCTCACGCCCTCGGAGCGGGGCAGGCTGATCTGGAAGCTGGCCGACCTCTTGGAAGCTCATCTGGAAGAGTTCGCCGAACTCGAATCCTTAGACAACGGTAAGCCCGTCACCGTCGCCCGCGTCGCCGATGTGCCGCTTGCGGTGGATTTGCTGCGCTACATGGCCGGTTGGGCCACCAAGATCGAGGGCAGCACCATTTCCCTGTCCGTTCCCGGCGAGCAGTACCTCGCCTATACGCTCCGCGAGCCGGTGGGCGTGGTGGGGCAGATCATTCCTTGGAATTTCCCGCTGCTGATGGCGGCCTGGAAATTAGGCCCCGCCCTCGCCACCGGCTGCACGGTGGTCTTGAAACCCGCCGAACAAACCCCGCTGTCCGCCTTGAGGCTTGGGGAACTGATCTGCGAGGCCGGCTTTCCGGACGGCGTGGTGAACATCGTCACCGGCTTCGGCGAGCCGGCCGGCGCGGCCCTGGCGGCGCACCCTGAAGTCGACAAGGTAGCGTTCACCGGTTCGACCGAGGTGGGCAAGCTGATCGTCCAAGCAGCTTCTGGCAACCTAAAGAAGGTCTCCCTGGAACTGGGCGGCAAATCTCCGAACATCCTATTCCAGGACGCCGATCTTGAGATCGGCATCCCCGGCGCCGCAAACGCCATCTTTTTCAACCACGGCCAGTGCTGCTGCGCAGGATCGCGGCTGTTCGTGGAGCACAAATTATTCGACCGGGTGGTGGAAGGGGTGGCCGAGGAGGCCAAGAAGATCAAACTCGGTCCGGGCATGCATCCTGACACCGAAATGGGCCCCCTGGTCTCGGACGAACAGCAGCGCAAAGTGCTGGGCTATCTGGAATCCGGCTTCGCCGAAGGCGCCAAGGCGGTGGTAGGCGGCCACCGCTGGGGGCAGGCAGGATATTTCGTCGAGCCCACGGTGGTGGTGGACACCCGGCCCGACATGAAGCTCATGCGCGAGGAGATCTTCGGTCCGGTGGTGTGCGCCGTGCCCTTCCGAGACATCGAGGAAGTGATCCGGGCGGCTAACGACTCCGTCTACGGCCTCGCGGCGGCAGTCTGGACCCGTGACCTCAGCAAGGCCCACAAGGCGGCCCAAGCGCTCAAGGCAGGAACGGTGTGGATAAACTGTTACAACGTCTTCGACGCCGCCCTGCCCTTCGGCGGTTACAAACAGTCGGGTTGGGGCCGCGAGATGGGCCGCGAAGTCCTGGAGCTTTACACCCAAGTGAAAGCGGTGGTGGCAAAGCTGTAGCCTTCTCCGCGCACTCTGCTCTTTTAAGGATGCACGAGCCACACCCATGGGAGTCGCCGAGACCAGGCCTGCAAAATATGAGGATTTGTTCGATCTGCCCGAGCATATCGTGGGCGAGATCATTAATGGCCGCCTGGTCACTCACCCCCGGCCTGCCCCGAAGCATGCGCAGGCCTATTCGGCTTTGGGGGGGAATCTCTACGGCCCTTATGGCGAAGGCCGCGATGGACCTGGCGGCTGGTGGATCCTGGACGAACCGGAAATCCATATCGGTGCAGAGATCCTCGTGCCGGACATTGCCGGCTGGCGGCGGGAACGTCTTCCCAGACTGCCGGACACTGCTTGGTTCGAGCTCGCCCCGGACTGGCTGTGCGAGATCCTCTCACCCTCCACCGCCCGCGTCGATCGAGCGGAGAAGCTGCCCATCTACGCTCGCTGGAGCGTGGCCCACGTTTGGCTGGTGGACCCGGATTTGCGCACCCTGGAGGCTTATGAGAACCAGAACGGCCGCTGGGTGCTCTTGGCCACGCTCAAGGACGATGACCCCGTGTCGCTGCCTCCCTTCGAGGAGGTGGGCTTTTCCCTGGGAGGGTTGTGGGCGGAATGAAAGCCGAGCAGGCTCAGACCATCCGGCGGCGGGACAGGCCCACAAGGCTCAGGGCGGCGGGTTCCTAAGCGCGTACGCATAAAGCGTACGCCTTCCCCTGTCGGCCAAAGATGCGCCCGGTGCGAAACGCTGTCAATCAAACGGGAACAGAGCTTGGTGCCGTGCTAACCGGCTGCCGCCCGCTGCAGATCCCGCGGAATCGAGAAAGTGATTTTTTCTTCCACCCCCGGGGTCTCCTTGACGATTTCCCCGCCCCAATCGCGTAGTTTTGCCACTACTTGCTGGACCAGGATTTCAGGTGCCGAGGCGCCGGCAGTGATTCCTATGGTTTTGGCACTTTCGATCCAGCGGCGCTGCAGATGGGCCGCGTCGTCTAGGAGGTAAGCCGGCTTGCCCATTTTCTCTGCGATTTCCCGCAGCCGGTTGGAGTTGGAACTGTTGGGGGAACCTACCACCAACAGCACATCGCATCGGCCAACGAGCTTCTTGACTGCATCCTGGCGGTTCTGGGTGGCATAGCAGATATCTTCCTTTTTGGGGCCGATGATGTTTGGAAAGCGCCGCTTCAAGGCTTCCACGATGGTCTGAGTGTCGTCCATCGACAAGGTAGTTTGGGTGACATAAGCAAGATGGTCAGGATCGTTGACGCTGAGCTTTTCTACGTCCTGTGGGGTTTCTACCAGATAGATGCCGCCCGTGGGCTTGTCGGTTTGATATTGGCCCATGGTGCCCTCCACTTCAGGATGGCCGGCATGGCCGATGAAAACGATTTCCCGTCCTTCCTTGGCGAGCTTGTGGACTTCGATGTGGACCTTGGTCACCAGGGGACAGGTGGCATCGAACACGTTAAGGTTGCGCCTTTGCGCCTCCTGCTGGATTTTCCTCGATACCCCGTGGGCGCTAAAAATGAGGGTGGCACCTTCCGGAACCTCATCCAGATCTTCGATGAAGACCGCACCGCGCTGGCGCAGATTATCTACCACGTAACGGTTGTGCACTACCTCGTGCCGGACGTAAACTGGAGCTCCGAAGGTATCGATGGCACGCTCGACGATCTCGATGGCTCGATCTACGCCAGCACAAAAACCTCTGGGATTGGCGAGTAAGATTTGCATGATCTGTACCTTATGAGGAGTTTGCCGCACAAGCCGGCGATTTTGCCCGTGGTCCTGAAAATCAAAACAAGTTTAAACTTGGATTCAGATGAATTGTCTATGATAATGGCGAATAGCTAATTTTAGTAGAATTTGTTTTAATCTGAACAACAAACAAACGCCTTCCAAGGCGCCTGAGGGGCAGAATAAGGAGAAATAGGATGTCTAAGGGCCAAAATCTGCAAGATCCCTTCCTGAATACCTTGCGCAAGGAGCACGTTCCAGTATCCATCTATCTGGTCAATGGGATCAAGTTGCAGGGTAAGATCGACTCCTTCGATCAGTACGTTATCATGCTTAAAAATTCGGTCAATCAGATGGTATACAAACACGCCATCTCCACCATCGTGCCGGCGCGGCCGGTGCGGATTCCCCACGGTTCCGAGGAAGGCGACAAAACCGAATGATTTTTTCCAGTGTGGCCGCATTGGATAATTTTCCAAACTAATGCAATTGTTTGAGCGCCCCGGTGCTGGGGAGCGCGCAGTATTAGTCCATATTGCCACCCCCTTTGATGCCGAGGATCTAGCAGAGCTCGCAGCGCTGGCTGAGTCTGCAGGAGCCCAGCCGGTGGCAGTGGTGCAGGGCAGCCGACGCCAACCTGATCCCCGTTTTTTCATCGGTAAGGGCAAAGTGGACGAGGTTCAGCAGGCGGTCACTAACCATCAGGCCGAATTGGTGTTGTTCAACCACGCCTTATCTCCCAGTCAAGAGAGGAACTTGGAACAGGCTCTGGGCGTCCGCGTGGTGGACCGCACTGGCTTGATCTTGGACATCTTTGCCAAGCGGGCTAGGTCCTATGAAGGCAAATTGCAGGTGGAACTGGCGCAACTGCGCCATCTGGCCACCCGCCTGGTGCGGGGATGGACCCATCTGGAACGTCAAAAAGGTGGGATCGGCCTGCGGGGGCCTGGGGAAACTCAGCTGGAAACCGACCGCCGGTTGATCGCTCAGCGCATTCGACAGATCGAGCAGCGCCTCCACAAAGTAGAGAAACAGCGGGGGCAGAGCCGCAGCGCACGCAAAAAAGTCGAGCTTCCCACGGTGGCCCTGGCAGGATATACCAATGCCGGCAAATCGACCCTGTTCAATCGCTTGACTCAAGCGCAGGTGTATGCTGCCGACCAATTGTTCGCCACGCTCGATTCTACCTTGCGTCGGCTCCAACTCGACTGGGGTGGTATCATTCTGGCGGATACCGTTGGATTCATTCGCCACCTGCCCCACGAACTGGTCGCTGCGTTTCGCTCCACCTTGCAGGAAACCTGCGAGGCGGAGGTGGTGCTGCACGTGATCGATGCCAGTGCTAACCAACGCCAGGCCAACATCGAGGCAGTTTATGCCGTCCTGGACGTGCTCGGGGTCGAGCGCGGGCGAGTGATTGAAGTGTATAACAAGATCGACCGGCTCGGCCGGTCTCCGCGTCTGGAACGCAGCGAGGATGGCTGGCCGCGGCGGGTCTGGCTGTCGGCGCAGACCGGCGAGGGGTTAGACCTGCTGCTGGAGGCGCTGGCTGAAGCGCTCGCGCGCGATGTCTTACACGCACGGGTCCATCTTTTGCCTCGCGAAGGTTGCCTGCGCGCCCGTCTATTTGCCGTTGGGCGGGTTCTGAAAGACGAGGTGGCCATCGATGGTGGTTGGAATATGGAGGTGGAGTTGCCAGCAAGGCACCGGGGCGTGCTGGAAGGTATCGCCAATTGTGATTGGCGTAAGCGAGGGCCCATTGAGTTAAGATAACCGATCTTGTGAGCAATGCATCTGCCGAAATTTGAAGTTACGGTAACTATATATTTAGGAGCGTAAGGCATGTCCTGGAATGAACCGGGTGGAGGCAAGAAAGATCCTTGGAGCGGACAAGAGCAACCGGGCGGTCCCCCGGACCTGGAAGAAATTATCCGCTCGATTCAAAGGTGGGTCGGCCAACTCTTCGGTGGTAGAGGCAAAGGCGAGGCGCCACCTCCTTTTGCTTTCATCTGGCTGATCGCCGCAGGCATTCTGGTGCTCTGGTTGCTCACCGGTTTTTATATCGTCGATGCAGGAAACCGCGGGGTAGTGACCCGCTTCGGGCGCTATACTGAGACTACGTTGCCGGGTCTGCACTGGCATATCCCTTATCCGGTCGAGACGGTGGATATCGTCAATGTCGAGCAACAACGCTTTTTGGAACTGGGCTATCGCAGTGGGGTCGGTTCGGTTCCCCAAGAAGCTTTGATGTTGACTGGAGATGAGAACATCGTCAATGTGCATTTGGCGGTTCAATATACGATCGATAACGCCAGAGATTTTCTGTTCAACCTCAACGAGCCGGAAAAAACTTTGAGGGATGTTTCCGAAAGCGCCCTGCGCGAAGTGGTTGGTCGCAGCACCATGGATTTCGTCCTGACCGAGGGGCGCAGCGAAATCGCCGCCCAGGTGAAGGCTCTGACCCAGGAGATCATGAGCACCTACCAGTCGGGGATAAACATCCAAGCGGTTAACCTGGTGGATGCGCAGCCGCCTGAGGAAGTCCAGGATGCTTTCGAAGACGCCATCAAGGCGCGCGAGGACCAGCAGCGCTTCATCAACGAAGCGCAGGCCTACGCCAACGAAGTCATTCCCAAGGCGCGTGGTCAGGCGGCCCGGGTGTTGGAGGAGGCCCAGGGCTACAAGCAGAAGATGATCGCCAAAGCCCAAGGGGATGCGAGCCGCTTCGAGCAGATCCTGGCTGAATACGAACAAGCCCCGGAAGTGACGCGGACGCGCCTGTATCTGGATGCGCTCGAGGCGGTACTCAGCAGGACCGGGACGGTCATGGTGGATGTGCAAGGTGGCAACAATCTGTTCTATCTGCCGCTGGATCGGATCCAAGGGCTTAAGCCCCTGTCGTCTGAGTTGCCGCAAACGGGGGCAGCGGAGGGACCTGCGGCGGCCCAGCAGCTATTGCAGCGACAGCAACCGCAGCCGCTATTGCGGCAATCTGTCCGCGGTCGCGAAGGGAGGGGAAGATAATGGCATTCGTTAAAATCGGCCTAGGAGGTTTGGTCCTGCTGCTGATCGTGGGATACGCTTCGGTGTTTAGCGTCCATGAGACTGAAAAAGCGATCAAATTCCGCTTTGGCGAGATCGTCCGGGATGACTATACACCGGGGTTGTATTTCAAAATTCCGGTTCCGGTCTGGAACACGGTCAAAAAGTTCGATGCCCGGATTTTGACCTTGGAGTCCAAACCGGAGCGGTTCCTAACCTCGGAAAAAAAGAACGTGATCGTCGATTCATTCGTCAAATGGCGCGTTGCCGATGTCAAGACGTTCTATATCACGGTGGCTGGAGATCCGAGGCAGGCCAATATTCGCCTGGATCAGATCATCAAGGATGAGCTGCGCAGCGAATTCGGCAAGCGCACCATCCGCCAGTTGATTTCCACTGACCGCGAGGTAATCCGTCAACTGCTCCTCAAAACGACCAGGCCGACCGGGACAAGACTGGGGATAGAGATCCTCGATATCCGGATCAAACGGATCGATTTGCCGCCCCAGGTATCCAGTTCCGTTTATGAACGGATGCGTTCTGAGCGGGCACGGGTAGCGCGGGAATTCCGTTCCCAAGGGATGGAAGCGGCGGAAAGAATCCGCGCGGATGCCGACCGTCAGCGCGAGGTGATCGTAGCTGAAGCCCGGCGGGATGCCGAGAAGACTCGTGGTGAAGGGGATGCGTTAGCGGCCGACATCTATGCCAAGGCCTATGGTAAGAATGAAGAGTTTTTCACCTTCTACCGCAGCCTGAATGCGTATGAAAAGACGTTTGCCGAGCAGGGTAACTTGCTGATTTTGGAACCGACTGCAGACTTCTTCCGCTACTTCAAGCACGCAAGCCCGCAGCGCTGATTCAGGCGGTGGGTGAAAAGATGAGGGGTTTGCCGACCGACCGTTGGCTCCTGCCCGACGGGATCGAGGAATTGCTCCCGCAGGAGTCCTTGCGCCTGGAAGGTTTGAGGCGCCGCCTGCTCGATACCTGTGCGGCCTGGGGATATGAGTTGGTGTTTCCGCCGTTGATCGAGTTTCTGGATTCCCTGCTGACCGGAACCGGCCACGACCTGGAACTCCAGACTTTTAAGCTGACCGATCCTGCGACCGGTCGCCTGTTAGGGGTGCGCGCCGACCTGACGCCCCAGGTCGCACGCATTGATGCGCACAATCTCAAGCGTGAGGTGCCAACCCGACTGTGTTATGTGGGGACGGTGCTTCGAGCGTATGCGGATCCTCTGGACAAATCCCGCAGTCCGATTCAGATCGGGGCAGAACTCTACGGTTATGCCGGACCTGATGCGGACCTGGAAGTGATCCGGCTGATGCTGGAGATTTTGGCCCAAGCCGGGGTGCTTGATGTACATCTGGACTTGGGGCATGTGGGCATTTACCGGGGATTGGCCCGTCAGGCCGGGTTGGATGAGGACGCTGAGGCGGCGTTGTTCGCTATCCTGCAGCGCAAATCGCGACCGGATCTCAGCCAGTTTCTGACCCAATGTCCTTGTCGGGAGGACGCTAAAACTCACTTAGCGGCGTTGTTGGACCTCAACGGGGGGGTCGAGGTATTGACGCGGGCGCGGGAGCAATTGGCTAATGCCGGGACGCCAGTTGCAGCCGCCTTGGATAGGCTGGGGCAAGTGGCGGTGCGGATCAGGCGTCTGCACCCGGCGTTGCCGATCCACTTTGATTTGGCGGAGCTTAGAGGTTACCACTACCACACCGGTTTGGTGTTTGCTGCCCTGGTGCCGGGCTACGGGCGCGAAATCGCCCGGGGGGGGCGTTATGACGCCATCGGCGGGGTGTTCGGGCGGGCCAGACCGGCAGTGGGTTTCAGCGCCGATCTGAAACAGTTGCTGCGGCTTGGAATCCCTGCTGAGGAGACATCCTGCAAGCGGCTGCTGGCGCCTGCCGGGGAAGATCCCGAGCTGTTGGAGACGATCCGCCAGCTGCGCCTGGAAGGCTGGCAGGTGGTGCAAGCCTTGACGGAAGGGGAGGATGCCCGGCAGATGGGGTGCGGCTTCAAGCTGGAACGACGCGGCGGCCGGTTCGAAATCGTATCTTTATATTGATTGAAGCAGAAAACGCATGGGGAAAAACGTCATCGTCATTGGAACCCAGTGGGGGGATGAAGGCAAGGGCAAGATCGTCGATTGGCTGACCGACCGGGTCAAAGCGGTGGTGCGCTTCCAGGGCGGTCACAATGCGGGTCATACCCTGGTCATCGACGGTCACAAGACCGTGCTTCACCTGATCCCTTCCGGAGCTCTGCACGCCGGGATCGAGTGTCTGATCGGCAACGGCGTAGTGCTCTCCCCCCCGGCGCTGGTGGAGGAGATCGAGGCTTTGGAGAAAACCGGCGTCGGCATCCGCGACCGCCTTAAGATCAGCGCGGCCTGTCCATTATTGCTCCCGGTGCACGTGGCCTTGGATCAGGCGCGCGAAGAGCGCTTGGGGGGCAACGCTATCGGCACCACCGGGCGCGGCATCGGGCCGGCTTATGAAGACAAGGTGGCCCGCCGCAGCATCCGTGCCGACGACTGGTTTTATCCCGCCGAGTTGGCGGACAAATTGCGCGCTTTGCTCGATTATCACAACTTCGTTTTGAGCTGCTATTATCAGCGCCCCCCGCTGGACTATCAAGCAGCTCTGGATGAGCTTTGGGCGTGGGGTGAGATACTCAAGCCCATGATCATCGACGTAGGTGCGCGTCTGAGTGAATTGCAGCTTCGGGGAGAAGACCTCCTGTTTGAAGGCGCGCAGGGGGCGCTGCTCGATATCGATCACGGCACTTATCCGTTTGTGACCTCTTCCAACACCACTGCCGGCGGGGCGGCCTGCGGTAGCGGGCTCGGGCCACGGGATTTCGATTACGTGCTCGGAATTACCAAAGCCTATTCCACCCGGGTAGGCAACGGCCCGTTTCCCACCGAGCTCCATGATCAGGTCGGCCGGCACTTGTCCGCCAAAGGCCACGAGTTCGGCGCCACCACCGGCCGGCCGCGCCGGTGTGGTTGGTTCGATGCGGTGGCGATGCGCAAGTCCGCCCGCCTCAACAGCTTATCGGGGATTTGCCTGACCAAGCTGGATGTGTTGGACGGGCTGGATGAGATCGCTATCGGTATCGCCTATCGGCTCGACGGGCAGGTTTTGGAACAAGCGCCCTTGAGCGCGGAGGACTATGTCCGCTGCGAGCCGGTGCTGGAGACCTTGCCGGGCTGGCGGGAAAGCACCTTTGGGGTGACCCGCCTTGAGGATCTGCCGGCCAACGCGCGTGCTTACATCAGGCGAATCGAGGAGCTGCTTGGGGTGCCGGTGACGATTTTGTCCACTGGCCCTGACCGGCACCAGACCATCGTCCTGGAACATCCGTTCGATTAAACTGGTGCCGAGGAGAGGACTTGAACCTCCACGGGGTTTCCCCCACTAGAACCTGAATCTAGCGCGTCTACCAGTTCCGCCACCTCGGCAAAGAAGCGAAAATATAGCTTTTGCGTGCTACTATGTCAACTTTCGGATGACAAATTACAAATCCAGTCTATGACAAGGAATCCAATAGCTAGCCCCGGCAAAAAAAAGAAGAACCGGTCCAGGCCCCACTCGAAGGCGAAACACGAGGGAGGAAAGTCGGGTGCCCCGCGCCGATTCAAGATTCCCGATCCTTATGCCGGGCGCGAGGCCAAAAAGTACGCCCGCCCCATCCCCAGCCGGGAGGCGATTTTAGCCCTGTTTCAGGAAAAAGCCATCCCGCTTTCCTGCGAGGAGATCGCTGGCTGTTTTGGACTTGAGGATGCGGTCGATCTGGAAGCGCTGCGGCGCCGCCTGACTGCGATGGAGCGCGACGGCCAACTGCTGCGCAACCGCCGGGACCGCTATTGCCTGATCAACCGCCAGGACCTGATCTCGGGCCGGGTGATCGGTCATCCCGATGGCTTCGGCTTCCTGAAACCCGACGAAGGCGGAGCAGACCTGTTTCTGTCGCCGCGGGAGATGCGCCAGGTATTTCACGGTGACCGGGTGGTGGCCTGCGTCACGGGGGTCGACCGCCGCGGCCGGCGTGAGGGGAGCATCGTCGAGATTCTGGAACGGAGTCACGAAAAGGTGGTGGGGCGCTTGTTCCAAGAGCGCGGTATCGCTTATGTGGTTCCGGACAACAAGCGCATCACCCAGGACGTCTTGATTCCGGAAGAGCACCTAAATGGCGCAAGCCCTGGCCAGATCGTGGTGGCTGAGATCATCCAGCAGCCCTCGCTACGTATCCAGCCCATCGGGCGCATCGTCGAGGTGCTGGGTGAGCACATGGCTCCAGGGCTGGAGATCGAGGTGGCCATCCGCGCCTTTGGCATTCCGGCGCAGTGGCCTCTTAAAGTGCTGGAGGAGGCCAGACAATTTGGTGAGGAGGTCCCGGAAGCAGCCAAACTCGGGAGAGTCGATCTGCGCTACCTGCCGCTGGTGACCATCGACGGCGAGGACGCCCGCGACTTCGACGATGCGGTCTATTGCCAGCCGACTTCCAAAGGCTGGCGCCTGTGGGTGGCGATCGCCGACGTCTCTTGCTATGTCCAGCCCGATTCCGCTCTGGATCAGGAAGCCCTAAGTCGCGGCAACTCGGTTTATTTCCCCAAGGAGGTGATCCCGATGCTGCCGGAGGCTCTGTCCAATGGCCTGTGTTCCCTCAATCCCCACGTCGACCGCTTGGTGCTGGTATGCGAGATGCTGGTCAACCAGGATGGCAGAGTGATCCGTTCCAAGTTCTACGAAGGGGTCATGCGTTCGGCGGCTCGCCTCACCTACACCCAGGTGGCAGCAATCCTGGTGGGCCACGACCAGGCTTTGCGCCAACGGTATCAGGACTTGGTTCCCCATTTGGAAAACTTGTACGGGGTTTATCAGGCGCTGCGAAAGGAACGCGAGCGGCGCGGGGCGATGGATTTCGACACCGACGAATACAAGATCATCTTCGGTCCCGGGCGCAAGATCGAACGCATCGAACAGGTAGTGCGCAATGACGCCCATCGGCTGATCGAGGAGTGCATGATTGCGGCCAATGCCGCTGCTGCAAGATTTCTAGACCGCAGGAAAATTCCCTATCTGCGCCGCATCCACGAAAGTCCGGATCCGGACAAGGTGGCCGAAGTGCGCCAGTATCTGGCCGAGTTGGGATTGAAGCTGGCGGGCGGAGAAAGGCCAAGCCCCAAGGATTTCATGGCGGTCTTGCGCCAGGCGCAAAGACGTCCCGATGCCCACCTGATCCAGACGATCCTGCTGCGCACTTTGCCGCAGGCGGTCTACAGCTCGGAGAAGAAAGCTCATTTTGGCTTGGCGCTGGATGCCTACGCCCATTACACCTCGCCGATCCGGCGCTATCCCGATCTTCTCGTCCATCGCGCCATCCGCCATGCGCTGCATGGCGGTCGGGCGGAAGAATCTGCCTATTCTGAGCCCGTCCTAAAATCTATCGGCGAGCACTGCTCGATGACCGAGCGGCGCGCGGATGAGGCGAACTGGGACGTGGTCGCCTGGCTCAAATGCGAGTACATGCAGGACAAAGTGGGCGAGGTGTTCCAGGGAGTGATCTCGGCGGTGACCTCGTTCGGCTTCTTCGTCGAGCTCAAGGAAATTTTCGTCGAAGGATTGGTGCATGTTTCCACCCTGGGTCAGGATTTCTACCACTTCGATCCCATCCGCCATTGCTTGATCGGCGAGCGTACCGGCGCGCGTTTTGCCATCGGCGATTTGGTGGAAGTCAAGGTAGCTAAGGTCAATCTCGACGAGCGCAAGATCGACTTGGAATTGATCGCGCCGCTTGGACCAAAACCTGGGCGGCGCCGAAAGCGCAAGTAAAGCCCATGACTGAGCTGGTGTTTGGCCTGCACGCGGCGCAATCGGTGCTGGAGCACGCTCCCGAGCGGGTATTGTGCGCCTGGCTGGATAGCCGGCGCAGCGACCAGAAGCTGAGCCGGTTGCGCGCCAAGCTCCAAGCGCTTGGCATCGCCTTTGAACTGACCGAGCGCAAAAAGCTGGATCAATTGGCCGGAAGTCCCTACCACCAAGGCGTGGTGCTTAAGGTAAGACTGCCCAAGGCGCGCGATGAGCGCGATCTGGAACAAGCGCTCGCTCGCGGGGACAATTTCTTTTTGGTGCTCGACCGAATCCAGGACCCGCACAACTTAGGGGCGTGCCTTAGGACTTGTGACGCAGTCGGCGTAAAAGGAGCGATCGTACCCAAAGACCACAGCTGTCCGCTGACGGCCGTAGTGTGCAAAACCGCAAGCGGCGCCACAGAGACGGTGGCTTTGTATCGCGTCACCAATCTGGCGCGTACCTTGGGGGATCTTAAAGAAGCTGGGCTTTGGATCGTGGGGGCAGACAGCCGCGGTGAGCAGCTTGCCTTTGCGGCTGACCTTCGCGGTCCCTTGGCCCTCGTGTTGGGCGGTGAAGGTCAGGGGATGCGCCGCCTGACGCGCGAGCTGTGCGATTTTCTCGTCCGCCTGCCGATGCGCGGTGCGGTAGAGAGTTTGAACCTATCGGTAGCTGCTGCGGTGCTGTTGTACGAAGCGCTCAGGCAGCGAGAATATAGAATATAAAGGAGAGAGATGATGACTTTTCGCATTGAACGCGACAGTTTGGGTGAGGTAGAGGTTCCAGCCGATGCCCTCTACGGTGCCCAGACCCAGCGCGCAGTCGACAACTTCCCCATCAGCGGGCTTACCCTGCCGCTACCGTTCTTGCGCGCCTTGGTGTTGATCAAGCGTACCGCCGCCCAGGTCAACCGCGATCTGGGCCTACTCGACGAGGTCATCGCCGACGCTATCGTCGAGGCGGCGGATCAGTTGCTTGCGGGCGACTTGCGCGAGCAATTTCCGGTGGACGTGTTCCAGACCGGCTCTGGCACCAGCACCAACATGAATGCCAATGAGGTGCTGGCGACTTTGGCGACGCGCCGTTGCGGCAGGAAGGTCAGTCCCAACGACCACATCAACCTAGGCCAGAGCAGCAACGACGTTATCCCGACGGCGATCCACGTCAGCGCGGCGCAACTCATCCACGCCCAGCTCAAACCGGCGCTGGTGGACCTGGCCGAGGCGATCGAACGGCGAGCTGGGGAACTTGGCGAGGTGGTCAAGATCGGCCGCACCCACCTGATGGACGCCTTGCCGATCACCCTAGGCCAGGAACTTTCTGCCTGGGCGGCGCAAATCCGCGCTGGGTTAGAGCGGATCGAGGCGTGTTTGCCCAGGTTGTACCGGCTCGCCCAAGGGGGCACGGCGGTGGGAACCGGGCTCAATACCCATCCGGAATTCCCGCGCCGCTTTGCCGATAGGTTGCGCGTGGTCACCGGCCTTCCGTTCGAGCCCAGCCGCAACTTTTTCGCCGCCCTAAGCTCCCAAGATACGGCGGTGGAACTGTCCGGTCAGCTCAAGGCGCTCGCCTGCAGCCTGATGAAAATCGCCAACGACCTAAGATGGATGAATTCGGGACCTTTGGCGGGGCTTTCCGAGATCGAATTGCCGGCCCTGCAGCCGGGAAGCTCCATCATGCCGGCCAAGGTCAACCCGGTGATCCCGGAGGCGGTGTGCCAGGTGTGCGCCCAGGTCATCGGCAACGATACGACCATCGCCATCGCCGGTCAGTCCGGCAACTTCCAACTCAACGTGATGTTGCCGGTGATCGCCTATAACCTGTTGCAAAGTATCGAGCTGCTCGCTAACGCCGCCCGCGTGCTGGCGGGCAAGGCAGTTGCGGGGTTCAAGGTCAAGCTGGAAAACCTCCAAGCGCCGCTGGCGAAAAACCCCATCCTGGTGACTGCGCTCAACCCCATCGTGGGGTATCTGAAAGCTGCCGAGATCGCCAAGCGCGCCTATCAAGAGGGACGGCCGGTCATCGACGTGGCCGCTGAGGAAACCCAGCTTCCCCGCGCGGAGTTGGAACGGTTGCTCGATCCAAAACATTTGACTGAAGGAGGAACCGTTCATCCATGACTGGCTTGGTCTTGAGCGAGCTCTATCTGTATCCGGTCAAATCCCTGGCCGGGATTCAAGTTACCGCGTGGGAGCTCGATGCGTTCGGCCTGCGCTTCGACCGGCGCTGGATGGTGGTGGACCGCGATGGCCACTTTCTCACCCAGCGCCAGCACCCCCAGATGGCGCAGGTGCAGTCCCACATCGACGCGGCCGGGTGTTTGCGGCTGCACCATCCCGGCTTGGGGGAGTTTGAAGTGCCGCCGGCCGATCCAGGGGCGATGCGGATTGAGGTGACGGTGTGGCACGACACCGTGGCGGCGGTTCCCGTAGGAAAAGAGGCTGACGCCTGGCTCAGCAAAGCCATCGGCGTCGTCTGTCGCGTGGTGTGGTTCCCCGACGATGTCAAACGCCAGGTGGATACCCGCTATGCCAAACTGGGCGAGCGCACGGCGTTCTCCGACGGCTTCCCGCTGCTTCTGATCGGCCAGGGATCGCTCGACGACCTCAACCGCAGGTTGGGGGCGAAAAATCTTGCGCCCCTGCCGATGCGCCGCTTCCGCCCCAATCTGGTGGTGGCGGGCGCCCCCCCGTATGCCGAAGACGGCTGGCGCAGGATCGCCGTCGGCGGGATTCCGATGCGGGTGGTCAAGCCCTGCTCGCGCTGCGCCATCACCACTGTCGATCCAGAGGCTGGCCGGTTTGCGGGCAAGGAGCCGCTGGCGACCTTAGCGACCTATCGCAAACACGGCGACAAAGTGTACTTCGGTCAAAACCTCGTCCATGAGGGGCAGGGAAAACTGCAAGTGAACGAATCTGTCACGGTGATGGAAGCGCGATGAGTTTGAGCGCTTAAATACCTGGTGCGTACCATTGCGACTTTGAAACAGATAGTGGCGGCTTAACCGAGAAAGTTGAACAGCGACAGCCCCTGGACCTTGACGAATGCCTGCTGGGCGGCTTGAAGGGCGACCTGTTCCAGGTTGAAGCGGCCGATAGCGTCGGCGTAGTCGAGATCCTGGATCTGGGACAGGGTGCCCTGCATTTCCAGGGCGAACTGCTCGTTGACCTGGCGCTGCTGCGTGACGGCGTTCAGGCGGGCGCCGAGGTCGGCGCGGACCGTGTTCAGCCTTTCCAAGGCGTTGTCTAAGGCGAACAAGGAATTTTCCAGCACCTCTTCGGGAAGTTTTCCTTCCAGTGCCTGGGCGAACTGGTCGACCAGGCTGAACAGATTGTCCTTTTTGGTCAGAGTGGCTGTATCTGTGACCTCGCCGGGGGTAATCCAAGTCAGGATCAGTTTTCCGGCATCGGGGCCGGTGCCTTCGGTGAGGGTGAAAGGGGCGCTGGCGTAATCGGGGTCGGCTTGGAGGGCGGTCACCAGTTCGCTTAAGGTCGGGTCGCTGTCCAACGGCCCTGCGCTCAAGGTCAAGTTGCCGACCGCAAGCTCGATCGAAGCGCCGGGCGTCAAAGCCGGCGCCCGGATTGTTTGCACCTCGAAGGTCGAGGGGAGCGCGCCTTCGATAGATACTTCGGACGTGGCTTGAGCGGTGACGATTCCCTCGAACAGGCGGCTGCCCGGGTCGCCGTCGGCGATGCGCCGGGTGGGTCCGATTTGGAGCAGGCGCGTGCCGTCGTCGCCTGCATACGCATAATAGCCAGGCGGGGTGGCGAGCTCAGCAGGATAGGGTTGGGTGTGGGATTGGCTGCCGGCAAACAGGTATTCGCCGCCCCCGTTCTTGGTGTTGGCCAGTCCCACCAGCTCTCCCAGGACCTGGCGGACTTCCTGGGCGATGTATTGTTTGTCCTCGGCCCGCAAGCTGGCCTGGTTGCCCGCCTGGACTGCCAGTTCCCGCACGCGCTGAACGATGTCGGTGATCGACGCCAGGGTGGCTTCCTCCAGCCCCAGGCGGTTGGTAGCGGTGGTGATGTTGTCCTGATACTGCAGGTGGCGGCGAATTTCCTCCTTAAGGTCTAACGCCCGGGCGGAGGCGATGGGATCGTCAGCGGGGGTAAGATGCTGCTGGCCGGTGGCCAGTTGGAGTTGCGTCTTGCTGAGCTTGGCCTGTTGCTGAGTAATAGCATTGACGCCTGCCTGCTGCATCCATACGGTAGAAAGGCGCATGGCTTACCTCCGGATAGCGCTGATGAGGATGTCAAAGGTTTGTTGGGCTACGCTCGCCACCTGGGCGGCGGCTTGATAAGCTTGCTGGAATTTGACTAGATTGGCCGCCTCTTCGTCCAGGTTGACGCCGGAAACCTCCTCCCTGGCTTGGATGGCTTGCTGTTTCAAGGCTTCGTGGGCAGTCCGGCTGATTTGGGCCGAGCGGGTCAGGGTCCCCACTTCCGCCACCAGCTGGCTGTAAGTGTCCTGAAAGCTGGCTTTGCCGCCTAGCATAGTTTTTTTCGATTCCAGGGCGGCAAGCTCTAATGCCACGCCGTTGTCCCCGATGGCGCCGGTGCTGGTATCGGTTTGGGCGGCAGCGATGCGGCGCGGGTCGGTGAGCGCAAGCTGGAGGCTTGCGGACGCTTCTGCGGTCGGCCGGATCAGGAAGGTCGAGGGCCCCGCCGGGGCGGTGCTGATATCGATTTGCAGACCGTCGATGACGGCGGGAAAACTCGGGATCGGGGTTTTGACCTGGTCGCTGAGGCGGGTCAGGGTATAGTTGGCGCCGTCGTATTCTAGCAGGTAATCGCTGGCCTCGAGGTCGGCGGCAGCGACGTAATCCACCGTGATCGCACCAGTTCCGTCTTGATAGACCGGGATGGCCAGCGGGGTAAAGAAGTCCTGGCCGGTATTGCCGTCCAGATCGAAACCTGCGCGGTGCAGGTCGTTGAATTCCAAAGCCAGACCTGCGGCCAGTCGTCCGAGCTTGGCCTGAGTGGACTCCAATACTTCGCTGCGAAAGCGCAACAGCCCACCCAACTCCCCGCCTTTGACCTGGTTGGTGATGGTCAGGGTCATAAACTCTGTGGCAAGGAGAATATCCGCACGCCTGGGGTCTAGGGTATTGGGCACAACGCTCAGTTGCGCTGCTTGGTTGTCCAGAACCAGGGCCTGACCGTTACCGATGAAAAGGCTGACTGCGCCGTTGTCCTGGGATACTTGGGTCACCTTGATTTTTTCCGCCAGTTGGGTAATCAGCTGGTTGCGCAGGTCCAAAAGATCGTTTGGCGGTCTGGCTTGGGAGCGGCTGAGCGCGGCGACGATGCGCTGGTTCAGGTTGGCGATTTGCCTGGCGGTGGCGTTGATTGCTTCGGCATTGTTTTGTAGGTCGTTGAAGACCTGGTGGTCGATTTCCTGAAGGCGCGCGTCCAGGGTGTTGAACCGGTCGGTGAGGGTTTGGGCCTCGCGAAGCTGCGTCTGGCGGGCCGGAATGGAGGTCGGGTCGCTCGCCACGTCGTGGACGGCATTGAAGAAATTGGCCAGCGCCGAGGAGATGCCCACATCCGGGTCGGCAACTAGGTTATCGATTTGACCGGCCAGGCGCAGGTAGTGGTCGATCTCGGCAAAGCCCGAGGTGGAGGTGCGCACCTGAGTATCGAGGAACTGATCGTAAACGCGCTTGATCGCCGCCGTTTTGACCCCGGTGCCAAGAAACCCCACCCCGATGAATAGCGGATCGCGAGTGGCGGCATCCACCCGCTGGCGGCTGTACCCTTCGGTGTTGACGTTGGCGATGTTGTGGGAGGTTGTGTCCAGCGCCTGCTGAGTGAGCTGCAAGGCGGAGGTGGCGATGCCGAGGATGTTGCCCGTCATGGGTTAAGTCTCCGTAGAAATCACAACGCCGCCAGGGTTTCGCGCCGATAAATGGCCAGGATCTTGTCCGCATAGTTCGGATCGGTGGCATAACCTGCCCGCTGCAGGGCTTGCAGGTACTGATCGGGATCGGAGGCGTGCTGAAGCGCTTCGGCGTAACGTGGAGTCTTAAGCAGTTTCATATAATCTTCGAAACTCTGGCGGTAGTTCGCGTAAGTGCGGAACGCGGCGCGTTTCCTGGCCGCCACGCCGTCCAAGTATTCCAGGGTGCTGACCTGGACCTGTTCCCCTGGCCAGGAGGGGCTGGCTTTGAGGTTGAACAGGTTATAGCTGCTGCGGCCATCGGGATGATGGATGATCTTTTGGCCCCAGCCGGTTTCCAACGCCGCCTGGGCCAGGAGCAGCTTGGGATCGAGGCCGATTTCAGCCGCCGCTCTTTGCGCTTCCGGCCAAAGCCAGCGGACGAAGTCTGCGGCAGATTCGAACCGGCCGGGAAGAGGGGTGGAGGCCATAGCGACCGATGAGAGCGAACCCCCAGGTCCACTGTCGGGACGTCCTTCGCTTTCCTCCCTGGAGAAGCCGTCATCTGTCCGGGGTGGGTTGGAAGCCTCAGGGACCTTGAAGGGAGCTGCGCGATAACTGGTGAGCGACTGATTGAAATGGGGCTTGGAGCTGCGGTCGCTCAGTTGGGCCACGAGCATGTCGGCGATGCCTAGACCGCCTTGCTCGGCCAGGTGCAGCGCCAGCTGCCGGTCGTACATTTCCCGATAGAACCGAGCCTGGTCGCTGGTAAACAGCGGATCGCCCTGACTTGCCTGGCGCATCTGTTTGAGCACCATTTGCACGAATAAGGCTTCAAATTGTTTGGCCGCCTCGACGAGGGCGGCATCTTTATCCTGTCTGGACATCCGTTTGAGGTCGCCAAGTTGGGAAAAGTCAGTATAAATATCGGCAGCAGCACGCATCGCTTTAGATCACGATCAGTTCCGCTTGCAGGGCACCGGCGCTTTTTAAGGCTTCCAGGATCGCCACCAGATCCGAAGGGGCAGCCCCTACCTGATTCACCGCGCGCACCAGTTCATCCAGGGATACCCCGGGGTCGAACACGAACATGCGCCTGCCCTCCTCCTCGATTTTGACCTCCGAACGCGGCACTACCTGGGTGGTGCCCTGGGCGAACGGCTGCGGCTGGCTGACCTCGAGGTTTTCCCGGATGGTGACCACCAGGTTGCCGTGCGAGACTGCAGCTGGGAGGACGCGGACGCTGCGGCTGATGACCACGGTGCCGGTGCGCGAGTTGACGATCACCTTGGCTGGCGCCTCGCCGGGTTCGACGGTCAGATTTTCGATCAGCGAGAGAAAACTCACTTTTTGCGCCGGGTTCTCGGGTGCTGTGACCTGGACCGAAGCGCTGTCCTGAGGCCTTGCCGTACCTGGGCCAAGCGCTTGGTTGATCGCAGCGGCGATCCGCTCGGCGGTGGTAAAATCTGGTTGATTAAGGTTCAGGGTGAGGTATCTGGCTTCAGTGAACGGTGTGGGGACCGCCTGTTCTACGGTAGCGCCGCCCGGAATCCGCCCGACACTGGGAACATTGACGGTAATCCTGGAGCCATCCTGGCCTTCGGCGCTCAGCCCCCCCACCAGAAGGTTCCCCTGAGCGATGGCGTATACTTGGCCGTCGATGCCTTTGAGAGGCGTCATCAAGAGCGTTCCACCCCGAAGGCTTTTGGCATCACCCAAAGAAGAGACAGTCACATCTATGGTCTGACCGGGTTTGGCAAACGGCGGCAGAGTGGCGTGGACCGAGACGGCGGCGACGTTTTTGGTCCTGAGATTGATACCGGCAGGCAGGCTGATCCCTAGGTTGGTCAAAAAGTTGCGCAGGGTCTGACCGGTAAATCTCACGCTGGTCGGATTGTCGCCGGTGCCATTGAGCCCCACCACCAAGCCGTAACCGATTAACTGATTGTCGCGCACCCCGGCGACCGTTGCCAGGTCTTTGATCCGGTCAGCCTGGGCAAAAACGGTGTAGAGGAGAAGCCCCAGTCCCAGCCAGACTCTCAAGCCCATCCACCCCCCCATCAGAACGGGAAAAATATGCTGTTGAAGAATCGCGTCAGCCAGCCGACTTGCTTGACATCTGCCATCGCGCCTTCGCCGGTGTACATGATGGTGGCATCGGCCACTTGGGTGGACGGCACGGAATTGGCATCGTCTATGTCCACCGGCCGCACGATACCCGCAAGGCGCACGTATTCGTGCCCGTCGTTAATGGTGAGGCGCTTTTCCCCCTGGACCCGAAGGTTACCGTTGGGCAGGACCTCGACCACGGTGACGGTGATGGTTCCTCTGAGCTCATTGCTTTGGTTGGATTCACCGCTTCCCTTGAAGTTTTTGTCGGTGGTGACTTTGCTTTCCCAATTGACTCCGAGAAAGTTGGTTTTACCCAGCACCAGCGGGGCGGAGGCGCCGATGTCATTGCTTTTATTTACCTTAAGGTCGGCATCCTTGGAGGCGTCGGTCTCCTCCACCAGGCGTATGGTCAGAATGTCACCCACGCGCCTTGCGATCAGGTTCTCGAACAGACGCATGGAAGTATTGGCCTGATAGATGCTGCCGCTGGGCTGCAAGGTGGGCGCCGAATAGGGGGGGGGCGCTGGCGCGAATTCTGGGTTATGGCGCGGCATGGATTCAGGCAGGGTGGTGCAGCCGGCAAGTCCTATCAAGATCCATAGGAAGATGAGTCTCATGGCGTTACAAATTGTTGGTGACAAAAGCCAGCATCTGGTCGGTGGTGGAAATGGCTTTGGAGTTAATCTCGTAGGCTCGTTGGGTTTCGATCATGTTGACCATCTCTTCCACCACGTTGACGTTGGAAGTCTCCAGAGAATGCTGAACCAACGCGCCGCGTTCGTCCTCACCAGGATTGCCCACCGTCGGGGGGCCGCTGGCGACCGATTCGCGAAACAGGTTTTCACCGATCGGTTCGAGACCGGTGGGGTTGAGGAAATCGGCCAGCTGGAGTTGACCCACCTGCTGGGTGGCGGCATCCCCTGCCACCGAGACCGACACGATGCCGTCCTTGCCGATGGTGATGCTGGTGGCACCCTGCGGGATCGTGATCGCGGGCTCCAAGAAATACCCCCCTGCGGTCACCAATTGTCCCTCAGAGTTCAATTTGAATGAACCGTCGCGGGTGTAGGCTAGGCTGCTGTCTGGCAACAGGACTTGGAAAAACCCGCGGCCGTTGATAGCCACATCCAGGGCATTGCCAGTCTCGACGATGTTGCCCTGGGTATGGAGTTTTTCGGTGGCGACCACTTTTACCCCGGTACCCAGTTGCAGACCCGAAGGCAATTGCGTGGTCTGACTCGATTGGGCCCCCACCTGGCGCACGTTTTGATACAATAAGTCTTGGAACACCGCCCGGCCTTTTTTGAAGGCTGTGGTGTTGATATTGGCCAGATTGTTGGAAATCACTGCCATCCGGGTCTGCTGCGCGTCTAGGCCGGTCTTGGCCACCCAAAGGGCGCGGTCGGTCATGTCAGTCTCCTATAGTGATCCCAGGCGTAACAGCTTTGCGCTGGCGTCGGCGTCGTCTTCGGCGGTCTTCATCATCTTGACCTGGAGCTCGAACCGGCGCGCAAGCTCGATCATTTCTACCAGGGCGGCGACGGCGTTGACGTTGCTGCCTTCAAGCGCCCCAGCCACCAAGCTCACGCCGCCCTCAGCCTGCGCTGTGGCACCGTTTTTGAGTCGAATCAAGCCATCCTGACTCTTCTCCAGTTGGTCCACAGGTGGGCGAACCAACTTGATGCGGTCGATGACCGCCGATACATCCGGTTTCCCCCCCAAGGGCACGATGCTGATCGTGCCGTCGGGGGCGATTTCCAGTTTCTGCGCTGGCGGGATCGCGATCGGGCCGTTTTCCCCCAAGACCAGTAAGCCGTCTCCGGTCTTGAGCAGTCCTTCGGGGGAAAGCTGCAAATCCCCTCGGCGGGTGTAAGCCTCTGAGCCGTCCGGCGCTTGCACCGCAAGCCAGCCCTCCCCCTGGACGGCCACATCCAATTCGCGTCCGGTAGTCTGGATTGGTCCGGGGTAGAAATCGGTCGCCGGCCGCTCGTGCATGGCGTAGACCCGGCTTGGATACCCCGGGCCGAAGACCGGCATGCTGCGGAACTGTTCCAAATCCGCCTTGAACCCGTAGGTCGCGGCGTTGGCCAGGTTGCTGGCGACGGCGGTCTGAGCCAGGAGCGTCTCTTTGGCCCCGCTCATGCTGATAAATAAATTGCGGTCCATGCGTTACTCCTTAGCGGATGTTGAGCAGGGCCTGGATCACTTGGTTTTCGGTGGAGATGGTCTCGGCGTTGGCCTGATAGCTCTGCTGGGCGATGATGAGATGGACCAGTTCCTTGGACAAATCGACGTTGGAGGCTTCCAGGGCGCTGGACTGGATCGTTCCTACCCCACCTACGCCTGGAGGATTTAAAATTTTTTCGCCCGAGGCGTTGCTTTCCCTCCAAAGGGTATCGCCCAAGCGGGTAAGTCCCTGTTCGTTCGGGAATCGGGCCAGAGCGATCTGCCCCAGCTTTTGCAGGCTGCCGTTGCTGAACGAAGCCCAAATATTGCCTGAATCGTCGATTTCGATGCCGGTGAGGATTCCGGCTGCATAACCATTTTGGCTCAGGCCGTTGACGCTGAACTCACTGTTGTATTGGGAGGAGCCGGCAAAATCATAAGTGATGTTCAGATCGTCGGCGCCAGGAATGGCATACGGCCCATAGGTGACCTGCGTGTTTGCGGGGGTTCCATCGACGCTGATGAGTGCACCGGTGGTGCTGAACTCTAGCGCAGTGGGGCCGCCGAGCGCGTTGCCGTCGATGTATTGGTATACGTCCCAGGCATTGGGAGTGGTCGGGTTTTGAGTCACAAAATAGGACACTACGGTGTGGACATTGCCCAGGGAATCGTACACGCTGACTGAGGTGACGTGGTTGTAGGTATCCGGGTTGGCAGGATCGAAGGGCGTGGTCGGCGGCGTAATGCTCTTGGCGTCCAGATTGACCTGCAGTTTCACCTCGCTGGTGGCTTTGGGCACTCCGGTGCCGGTGGTTTCCACTTTCAGTCCCTGGAGGCTGAAATCTGTTCCCCAACCGACCAGATATTTGCCCTGGTTGGTCACGATGTAGCCGTCTTGGTCCAATTTGAACGCCCCGGCCCGGGTGTATGCGGTCGGCGCCCCAGTAGGAGTGTCGGCCAAAGCAAAGAATCCGGGGCCGTTGATGGCGAGATCCAGGACGTTGTCGGTGTATTCCAGGCTGCCCTGGTTGAACGTCTGCGAGATCGCAGTCGTGCGGACCCCGCTGCCAGGGGTGGCTTTTTGGTTGCCACCTAGGCTGTTGGCATAGACATCGGCGAATTCCGCCCTGGATTTTTTGAACCCGTAGGTCGCGGCGTTGGCGATGTTGTTGCCGGTGGTCTGAAGATCTAGCGAGGCAGCCGCCAGACCGCTCAAAGCCGTGCTGAATGCCATAGCTTAACCTCCTTACAGGATTTGCCGGATGTCTTTGAAATCTACGCTGCCCAGTCCAGGCAGTTCAACGGTCAAGCCGTATCCCCCCGCTTTGCTGGCGACGCTTTCCACTGGCGCGACGACGTAAGTCTGAAGAGCTTGCCCGGAGCCTTCCACTATGCCTTCGGCCTGGATGCGGTAGAGCCCCGGGTCGGCGAAAGTTCCATCGTCCTTGAGGCCGTTCCATTTGAATTCAATCTGACCGCTGTCTTGTGCTCCTAGCTCCAAGGTGCGGATCGAAACCCCTCTCCCATCGAGAATCTTGACCGTGATTCCGGTGGTGGGTTTGGTCAGCTCGACCGCGCCTTGGATTTCGCCGCCAGCGGCAAGGAGCGCCTGATCGCCTGGCACCAACACCTTCCTTCCGATCAGAGCGGCTGCCTGCAGGGTCTGGTCGGAACCGATCGCGTTGGCGAAATCGGTGAACGATTTTTGCAAGGCCTGGATGCCTGAGACCGTGCCGAACTGGGCCATCTGGGTGAGAAACTGGGTGTTTTCCATCGGCTTTAAGGGATTCTGATGAGTCATCTGGGTGACCATCAGCTTGAGAAAGTCGCTTTGTCCCAATTCGTTTCTGGGTTTGTCCTCAGGGCTAGGTCGAATCAACCCCAGTTCTTCGAGACGATCCACATTCATCGCTTACTCTCCCATCCTCAAGGTTTGTAGGATCAGTTCTTTCGCGGTGTTGAGAACTTCGATATTGTTTTGGTACGAACGCGAGGCGGCGATCATGTTGGCCAGTTCCTCCACCGGGTTGACGTTGGGTTTGAAAATATAGCCGTCCTGGTCTGCCATGGGATGGTGGGGCGCGTATTCCATCTTGAGGGGAGCTGGGCTTTCTATCACGCCCAACACCTGGACTTCAGCGGCGGTGCGGTGGAGGCGGTCGAAGGCGCTTTGGAACTTGGCCGCAAATACCGGCTGGCGGGATTTGTAGGTTTGCTCGATGCTGCTCGAGATGCTGTCGACGTTGGCCAAGTTGCTGGCGGTGAGATTGAGCCTTAGCATCTGGGCATTCATTCCGGATCCGGCCACGTCGAAGATCTTGAAGGTGCTCATGGCTTATTCTCCCCGCAATGCCAGCATCAGGCCGGAAAGCTTGCCGTTGATGAAACGCAGGCTGGCCTGATAGCGTAGCGCGTTGTCGGCGAATTTAGCCTGCTCGATGTGCTCTTCGACGGTATTGCCGTCCAGGGAAGCCTGCTGGGGTACGCGGTAGAGCAGCCCGCCTAAGGTATCGGAAACCGGCGTGATGTGGCGCGCATGGGTGACGCGCAAGGGGATAGCGGGCGCTTCGGCCGCGCGCAGCAATCGTTCCACATCGAAATCCCGAGCTTTGTAATGGGGGGTATCGGCATTGGCCAAATTGGAGGCAAGTACTTCGGTTCGCTTGTAGCGCAGCGCAAGGGCTTGAGGGTGAAGGCCGAGGGCGTTGGCGAAGCTGATCTTCATGGCTGGTCAGTTTGGTCAATGGTACAAGGCAATTTTTTTAAAGCACATCCTATGCCAAAAAATATTTCAATTTTTTCAGATAGTTATCATTTGAGGAAAAGCGGCGAGCGGCAATTTTTTGCCGCTCTAAGGTGCCAGGGTGTAATGGCGTACGCCATGGGCGAGCACCGGGGACAAGCCGTCCAGGTTAGGTGGTAGGGATTCGGTGCTGCTTAAGAACAGGTAGCCATCGGGGTTGAGGGCCTCGGCCATCCGCTTGAGGATGTCGCGCTTGCGCTCGGGGGAGAAATAGATCAGGACGTTGCGGCAGAAAATCAGATCGAACTTGCCTAAAGCAGTAAAAGGATTGAGCAGATTGAATTGCTGAAGTCTTACCAGGCGCATGACTTCAGGCTTGAGCTGCCAACCGTCCTGATGGTGCAGGAAGTAGCGTTGTTTCAGCTCCTCGGGTAGGCCGCGCGCCACTGCCAGATCCGAATAGATAGCCCGCCGTGCGGTCTCCAGAACACCGCCCGCTAGGTCGGTGCCGAGGATTTGCACATCGACCTTAAGGCTTTGGTTGAGGCGCCTTGCTTCAAGGACACACATGCTGATGGAATAAGGCTCCTGGCCGGTGGAGCAGGCGGCGGACCAAATCCGGATGGGCCGCCTGCGGCGGTTCAATTCTGGCAGGAGCTGGTTTTGGAAGAGCTCGAACTGGGGGGCATCGCGAAACCAAAAGGTTTCATTGGTGGTCATGGCGTCGATGAGCTGGGTACGGACTTTGCCCGGCAAAGTGCCCTGGATCAGGTCACGGATTAATTCGCCGAAACAGGTCATCCCGGTTTCCAGCAGCAGGTTGCTCAATCGGCTCTGGACCAAATAGCGCTTGCTGTCTGCCAGGGTGATGCCGGTGCGTTGGTAGAGAAACTCCTTAAGCGCCTGGAATTCTTCCTGGGTGAGCGTATGGCGACGGTTTCCTGGCCGGTCCTGGAGCGTGGGAACGAACCGCCGCCGGCTATCCATAACTTAAGCGGCCTGTTTTTCGGCATTGAGCTTTATGCGCTCTTGTACCCTCCTTGCCAGCTCATCCGGGGAAAATTTGGCCAGGAAGCGGTCGGCGCCGACTTTTTCCACCATCGCCTGGTTGAATACCCCGCTTAAAGAAGTGTGGAGCAAAATGTAAAGATCTTTCATTTGCGGGTGCTCACGGATCTTGGTGGTCAGGGTGTAGCCGTCCATCTTCGGCATTTCGACGTCGGAGATGATCATGCTCAGAAAACGCCCAAGATCCTTGCCTTCTTCCAGCCAGCCGGCGAGAATCCGGTAAGCTTCCTCACCGTCACGCGCCAGCGTGTACTCAAAGCCAAGCTGGTCGAGCACCCGCTTGACCTGATTGCGGGCGACCATGGAATCATCGACTACCAGGATATGCTGACCGTTGGCTTTAAGCCCTCGATCGATCACCCCGTCAGACAGCACCTCGCTGACACCGGTAATTTCGTGCATGATTTTCTCCACGTCGATGACCTCGATCAATTCGCCTTCGAATTCGGTGACTGCGGTCAGGTAATGGCCCTTGCCCGTCCCTTTAGGAGGCGGCTTGATTTGCTGCCAGTCCAGGTTGATGATCCGGTCGACGTAGCCTACCAGGAATCCTTGGATGGAGCGGTTATATTCAGCGATGATGGTGTAACCTGATCCGTCCCGAGGCAACGGGGCGTATCCGATAGCCATGGAAAGATCCAAAATCGGTAGGGTACGCCCGCGTAGATTGGCTATTCCGCACATGACCGGACGCGAGTCGGGAATCTGGGTCAGCGGTGGGCAGGTGATGACCTCCTTGACTTTGAAAACGTTGATGCCGAAGCGCTGTCTGCCCCTTAAACGGAACAAAAGCAGTTCAAGGCGGTTGTGGCCGGCGAGCTTAGTTCTTTGATCGACGCTGGCAAGGATACTGGCCATGGCAGACTCCAGGTTGGGTTTTTCCTGATTATCGGCGGCCTGCTCCCAAACTTTAAATAAACTCACTGGCACCGCTTTTGCGTATAGCGCATGGTAGATTTGAGGAGCCAAGGTATGAGAAACCTGAGAATTTTATTGCTTTGCGGATTGACCCTGGTTGCGAGCTTGCAGGCGGCGGAGCTGGAAGTCCAAGCAGTAGAAGGCATCCGGCAAGCGATTGCCGCCTATCTCAAGTCAATTATCCGACAGTATCATCAAAATTTTGACATCGACGTGGCTCCTTTGGATTCCCGGCTGCGTCTGCCGCGGTGCGACCAGCCATTGACGGTCTTTCTGTTGCGTGAGGAGATCCCAGCCGGTGCGGTATCGGTGGGAGTGGAATGTCGGGGGAGGCATCCATGGACGATTTATGCCAAGGCCAATGTCCGAGTATTTCAGCAGGTGGCGGTTCTGGCCCGCCCGCTGCCCAAAGGTAGCGTGCTGGATCAGGACATGGTGGTTCTGAAATCAGTGGACACCGCTGGGCTGCGGCAGGGATATTTTTCAAATATAGACCAGGTTCTAGGACAGCGCTTGAAAAGTTCTTTGCCTGAGGGAGCGGTGTTGACGCCGCAGCTTTTGGAGACGGTAAAAATAGTAAGCAAGGGCGATGCGGTCATGATCCGGGTCATCGAGGGGTCCTTGGACGTGCGTATGGGGGGACATGCGCTCATGGATGGCGGGCTGGGACAGCGGATCCGGGTCCTAAATGACCGCTCGCAGCGAGTGGTGGAGGGGACCGTCCAGGGGCCAGGTGATGTGCGGGTGGCTTTTTGAGCTAAACTTATCCAGGCAACGGCCGATTCGAAATCATATAGTAATGCATGAGGTTCAGAGTATGCCTATCGACCTGCGCCCGGTGACAGGCGGGGTGATCGACCCAGCCACAGGCAAGCCCGCAGCGCTGCGTCCAAGCTCTACGCAAAAGACGGATGGCCGGACCGCAGAGTCCGACTCGGTGGCGTTGACCGATACCGCAGCCAGGCTCAAGCAGGCTCAAGCGGCGCTGGCAAGCGCAGCGGTGATCGATGCCGAGTTGGTTGCGCGGGTGGCCAACCAGCTTGCGGCGGGCACCTACGAGATTGACGCTGAGCACATCGCCGAGAAGATCATCGAAATGGAGCGTCAGCTGGCGTCAAAAAGCGAGCGATGATGACCGAATTGCAGTGGCTTAAGCAGTTGGAGGCGGAAACACGCGGTTTGTGTGCTACGCTGGAGCATGAACAGGCAGCGCTTCGGGAGCGTCGCCTCGGTGTGGTGATGGATTTGATTGCGGAAAAGAATTCGGCGGTCGCACGTATCAATGACCTTCTTGAGCGTTTGCCGCGGCATGCCGGTTTGCAGGTAGACCCCGTCCATGCATTCCTGGCCCAGTTGGAATCGGAGCAACGTGCCGAGGCTCAGATGATTTGGGCCAGGATTGGTCGCTTAGCTGCGCAGTGTCAGGAATTGAACCAAGCCAATGGCGCCACCATCGCTTTACTCCAGGAGTATAACCGCCAGTCCCTGGCGCTTATTTTCGGCCATCGCCGGCAGCAGCTCAGCTACGGAGCAGACGGCCAGGTTCAGGCAGAGGTCGGCGAAAGGCTGTTGGGCGCCATTTGAGCTGGCCTATGGGTCTGCCTTGAGTCCTAGGCGGCGCGAGTTTCTCGGGTTGCGGAAGACCAGCGGCTGTTCCATACCTGCTTTATCTTCAGAGATTGCCCGTTCGATCAGGCCGTGATGGGGAGATTTGCTGCACACCGGATCGGTGGCGGTCATGTCACCGGTGAGCAGATAGGCCTGACAGCGGCAGCCACCGAAGTCCTGCTCCTTTTCATCGCACGAGCGGCAGGGTTCGGACATCCAGGCAAACCCCCGAAACCGATTGAAAGCCGTAGACTCCTCCCAAATCCATTGTACGCTGTGCTCGCGGACGTTAGGGAACTCGATTCCCGGCAGCATTCTCGCCGAGTGGCAGGGCAAAGCGGTGCCGTCCGGGGCGATGGTTAAAAAGATATTGCCCCAGCCGTTCATGCAGGCCTTGGGGCGGTTCTCGTAATAGTCCTGCACGACGTAATAGATTTTCATCCGCCCCTTGAGGCTTTCCTGATAAGCCTTGGCGATCTTTTCCGAACGCTTGAGCTGTTCTTTGGTGGGCAGGAGCGCTTTCCGGTTGACGAAGTCCCAGGCCAGGTTCTGGATCATCGCCAGTTCCACATAGTCAGCCTCAAGCTCGATCGCCAGTTTCAGAAAGTCCTCCACGTATGGGTCGGTGAGCCGGTGGCGCACGAAACACAGGACCATGGGAAAGCTGTATTGCTTGATCAGGCGCGCTGCTTCGAGCTTTTTTTCAAAGCACTCGGTTCCGGCCAGATAGTCGTTGAGCTCCTTGAAAGGCGCCTGAAAGCTGAGCTGGATGTGATCTAGCCCTGCCTCCTTGAAGGCGCGGATGCGGTCCTCATTGAGGCCGATGCCTGAGGTGATGAGGTTAGTGTAGTAGCCCAGCCTGCGGCTTTCGGCGATGAGGTGTTCCAAGTCCTGCCGGATAAGGGGTTCCCCGCCCGAGAAGCCAAGCTGCACCGCCCCCAGCCGGCGGGCCTCGGTCAATACCTTGAGCCATTCGTCAGTGGTCAGTTCGTTCCGGTAACGGGCATAATCGACTGGATTGGAACAATATGGACACTGCAGCGGGCAGGCATAGGTCAGTTCCGCCAACAGCCAGCGGGGCGGGCTAATGGGCGGTTTGGATCCAGCCGTTTTCAAGCGCGATCTCCAGAAATTCGCGGATGTCGTCGATTAGACCTTCGCTCTGATATTTTTGCTCCAGTTCGGCGACGATGGTGGTCAGGGTGTGTTTGCCGTCGCATAGTTTTAAGATCTCGGCTGAGGAGTTGTTGAGCTCCACCAGCCCTTCCGGATACAGGATCACGTATTTTTGCTGGGCTTCCTCCCACTGCAGCCGGTGCCGGGGGGAAAAAACCAGCGGCGTGCCGGGGTTAAGGCTCATGCGATGTTGAAATAGGGTGGTTTGCGGTCGATGTAGGCCAGATACATGGCATCGAGCATGGTCCAGAGGACGTCCAGCTTGAACTGGAGAATCTCAAGCGCGCGCTCCTGGAGTGCGCGGCTCTGACCGAAATAGTCTAGGGTGAAGGCAAGCCCGTGTTCCACATCGCGGCGCGCCTGAGTGACCCGCTTCTGGAAATAGATCAATCCTTCCGGTTTGATCCATGGGTACAACTGCGGCCAGCCCGCCAGGCGCTGTTTGTGGATAGTGGGGGCAAACAATTCGGTCAGGGAAGAGCAGATCGCTTCCTGCCACGTAGCGGTGCGAGCAAAGTTGTAATAGGCATCCACTGCAAACCGCACCCCGGGCAACACGTGCTGCAGCGAGGTGATGTCCTCGCGGCCCAGACCGCAAGCCAGTCCCAGTTGGATCCAGGCCTCGATGCCGCCGAGATCATCGCCGTAGCCGTCATGGTCCAAAATTCGCTGGAGCCACTGGCGGCGGGTTTCCCGGTCGGGGCAATTGGCGAGGATGGCGGCGTCCTTGCGCGGGATCATAACTTGATAATAGAACCGGTTCAGCACCCAACCGCGGATCTGCTCCTGATTGAGCTTGCCCTCGGCCATGAGGACATGATATGGGTGGTAGATGTGGTAAAATTTTCCTTTTTTCCGCAGGCGCGCTTCGAATTCTTCCCGGGACCAAGGTTGGTCTGCATTGCTCATAGCACGATCTCCATACCGTCGTAAGCCACTTCGATGCCGGCATCAATAAGCTGCCGGCGCTCGGGCGAATCTTCATCTAGAATCGGATTGGTGTTGTTGATGTGAATCAAAATCTTGCGGGTTTCGGCCGGGATCCGGTTGAGAACTTCGATCATACCGCCCGGCCCGGACTGGGGTAGATGGCCGATTTCACGCGCTTGTTTGGAGCTTCCCACCTTGGCCATCTCGACCTCGTCCCAGAAGGTGCCGTCCACCAGCAGGCAATCGGCCTCGAGCATGGCTGCCAGGACGTGGGGCTCTATCTCTCCCAGCCCTGGGGCATAGTAGAGTTTTCTGCCGGTGGAGACTTGTTCGACCACGACGCCGATATTGTCGCCCGGATGCGGATCATGGCGGTGGGGTGAATAAGGCGGCGCCTTGCTCTTGAGGGCGTGGCTGTAACAACGCAGGTCTTCGAAACCTTGGACCTCGAATGCGCTGCCGTCCAAGGGGACGGGGTGGTGGACGACGCCACAGTAATGGTCGAGCAGGGTCAGGACCGGAAAACCCGAGGTCAGATCCTGGTAGACCGAATCGGTGCAATAAATCTGAAGCGGCTGGGTGCTCTCGCGCAGGATCAGTAGGCCAGTGGTGTGGTCGATCTGAGCGTCGATCAGGATGATCGCGCCGATGCCGGTATCCCGCACGCTCTGCTTGGGCTGCAACGGTGGATGGGCTTCGAGCTGGAAGCGGATGTCGGGCGAGGCGTTGAACAGCACCCAGTCCTTGCCATCGGTGCTGACGGCGATAGAGGACTGGGTACGTGGCCGGGCGTTGATTTCACCTCGGCGCAGACGACGGCAATTGGTGCAGTTGCAGTTCCATTGGGGGAAACCACCGCCGGCACCGGATCCCAGGACGCGAATGAACATGGGTGAAAAAGGGGTTTCATGACGAAACCCCTTGAATCCAAGCTAAAGCGGTAGCTTAGCGATTATAGATGTACATGGTGACTTCGAAACCGAAGCGCAAATCTTTGTAGCTGGGTTTTTCCCATTTCATACTGCGTACCTCCTGACATTATTCTCGTTTGCCGAGGTTTGAAGTATACGACCGCCCTTTGGGGAAGGCAATACGAAAAGCGTTCAAAATAGCGGCGGCTTTTTCCACCGATGCTAGCGGCGTTGGCCGCAAGTGGGGCAGTCAGGGTGACGCGGCAGGACCAGGCGGTTCCACTCCATTGTCATCCCATCCAACAGCAGCAGATGGCCGGTCAGGGGATGGCCTATTCCCAACAGTAGCTTGATGGCCTCCAACGCCTGAATGCTGCCGATGATGCCGGTCAAAGGGGCGATGATTCCAGCTTCGGCGCAGCGCTCGGCCAATTCGCCCCTCTCAGGGTAGAGGCAGTTATAACAAGGGCTGTCATGGCGCCTCGGGTCGAACACCGCTACCTGGCCCTCGAAGCGGTTGGCAGCCCCCGAGACCAGCGGGGTTCGGGTAGCCACGCAAGCGCGATTGAGCTCGAAACGAGTGGCGAAGTTGTCGCTGCAGTCAAGGACTAAATCGGTCTTTTCCACTTGAGTGTACAGGGTTTCCCCTTGCAATCGCTGGCACAACACCTCGACTTGGATATTAGGGTTGAGCGCAAGCAGGGTCTCATGCGTTGACACCGCTTTGGGTTTGCCGAGGTCGTGCGTATGGTGGGCAATCTGGCGCTGCAGGTTGGAAAGCTCCACTCGGTCATAGTCGGCGATGCTCAGCTGGCCGACCCCGGCAGCGGCCAGATACATGGCGGCAGGGCATCCCAGCCCGCCGGCGCCAACGATCAGCACCCTGGCTTGAATTAATTTTTCCTGTCCCCATATGTCGATCTGGGGTAAGAGGATCTGGCGACTGTAACGTAACAGCAGTTCGTCATTCATGGATTCCAACCGCGGACATCAACAGAAAATGCTTGACATGGCTGAAAAGCCGACTATTATTAGCACTCTAAACTCATGAGTGCTAACAGAGCAGTCGCTCAACGAGCTCAACTGTGCCAATAAACTTTTGTAAGGAGAAGACCCATGAAACTACGTCCTTTGCACGATCGTGTCATCGTCAAGCGTCTGGAAGAAGAAAAGACCTCGCCCGGCGGTATTGTAATCCCCGAGACTGCCAAGGAAAAACCGATCAAAGGGCAGGTTCTGGCCGTGGGAAACGGTAAGGTGCTCGAAAACGGCGATGTGCGCCCCCTGGATGTCAAGGTGGGTGACAAGGTGTTGTTCGGCAAGTACGCCGGTACCGAAGTCACCGTCGACGACCAGGAGCTTCTGGTGATGCGTGAGGACGACATCATGGCCGTTCTCGAGGGCTGATCGTTCAGTTTTTGTTTTTAAAGCATTCTTGAAATTTGAGGAATAGAAAAAATGGCAGCTAAAGAAATCAAATTCAGCGACGATGCCCGCCAGAGAATGGCTCGCGGGGTCAATATCTTGGCCAAGGCGGTCAAGGTTACCTTGGGTCCTAAAGGTCGCAACGTGGTGGTTGAAAAGAGCTTCGGTGCACCGACGGTGACCAAGGACGGGGTATCGGTGGCCAAGGAAATCGAACTGCAGGACAAGTTCGAAAACATGGGTGCGCAGATGGTGAAGGAAGTCGCCTCCCAGACCTCCGATGCGGCCGGTGACGGTACTACCACCGCCACCGTGCTCGCCCAGGCCATCCTCACCGAAGGCCTAAAAGGCGTCGCTGCCGGGATGAACCCGATGGATCTGAAGCGCGGGGTCGACAAGGCCGTGCATGCTGCGGTTGAAGAACTCAAAAAGCTATCCGTGCCCTGCACCGACAGCAAATCCATCGCCCAGGTGGGCACCATTTCCGCCAACAACGACGAGGCCATCGGGCGCCTCATCGCCGAGGCGATGGAAAAGGTTGGCAAGGAAGGCGTGATCACGGTCGAGGAAGGTTCTGGTTTGGAGAACGAATTGGACGTCGTGGAAGGGATGCAGTTCGACCGCGGCTATCTGTCGCCTTACTTCATCAACAAACAGGAAAACATGAGCGTTGAGCTCGAAAATCCGCTCATTCTGATTCACGAGAAAAAAATCTCCAGCATCCGCGAACTGCTGCCGGTGCTGGAACAGGTGGCCAAGGCCGGCCGGCCCCTACTGCTCGTTGCCGAGGACGTTGAGGGCGAAGCGCTGGCGACCCTGGTGGTCAACAATATCCGCGGCATTCTCAAGTCCTGTGCAGTGAAGGCGCCCGGCTTCGGTGACCGCCGCAAGGCGATGCTGGAGGATATCGCGGTGCTGACCGGCGGCACGGTGATCTCCGAAGAGCTTGGCATGAATCTGGAGAAAGCCAGTTTGGATCAGATGGGCACCGCCAAGCGGGTCGTGGTTACCAAGGATGATACCACCATCATCGACGGTGCCGGCAGCAAGCAGGCCATCGAGGGGCGGATCAAGCAGATTCGAGCCCAGATCGAGGAAACCACCTCTGACTACGACCGCGAAAAGCTGCAGGAGCGACTGGCTAAACTGGCAGGTGGAGTGGCGGTCATCAAGGTCGGTGCGGCCACGGAAGTGGAAATGAAGGAGAAGAAAGCCCGCGTTGAAGATGCCTTACATGCTACCCGGGCCGCCGTCGAGGAAGGGATCGTCCCAGGTGGGGGGGTGGCGCTGGTACGCGTGCAGCAGAAGATCAAGGATCTGAAGGGCGCCAACCATGACCAGGATGTGGGCATCAGCATCGCTCTTAAGGCTATGGAAGCCCCGCTGCGTCAGATCGTGGAAAATGCCGGCGAGGAAGGTTCGGTGGTCTATAGCAGGGTAGTTGAAGGCCAAGGCAACTTTGGTTATAACGCTGCCACCGGCGAATACGGTGACATGATCGAGATGGGTATCCTCGATCCGGCCAAAGTCACTCGCACCGCCCTGCAGAATGCCGCCTCCGTGGCGGGGCTGATGATCACGACCGAGGCCATGGTGGCCGAAGAGCCCAAAAAGGAAGAAAAAGCGCCGATGCCGGGCGGCATGGGTGACATGGGCGAGATGTGACGGTTTCCATCTGAAGCCTTGGCAAGAAGCCCTGTCCTTTGGATGGGGCTTTTTGCTATCTAAGGATGCGAAAACATGCGCAAACGTTGGCATATCTGGGTATCGGGACGGGTCCAAGGGGTGTTTTACCGCGCCAGCACTGCGGAGGTTGCCGAGCAGCTTGGGTTGACCGGCTGGGTCAGAAACCTGCCCGACGGGCGGGTGGAGATCGTCGCCGAAGGCGGCGAGGAGGGTTTACAGAAGCTGCTCGCCTGGTGCCGCCAAGGTCCCCCAGCGGCCCGGGTGACCTCAGTGGAGGTCCAACAGGAAGCTGCGACGGGTGAATTTGAGCGGTTTTGGAAGCGGCCCTGAAAAAGGGAAAAGTATGCTGAGCTATCGCCATGCTTTCCATGCCGGCAATCACGCCGACGTCCTCAAGCATTGGCTTTTGGTCGAGGTATTGAGCTATCTCAATGCGAAAGAAGCCCCCTGGACGTATATCGACACCCACGCCGGAGGCGGCATCACCGACCTTGAGTCGGCGTATGCGCGCAAGCTCTGCGAATATCGGGACGGCATCGGCAGGTTGGAGCAGAATCAGGTCATGGCCCCTGCCGGGCTGGCTGTCTATCTGAGGTTGGTCGAAACCTTCAACCCTGGCGGGAAGCTGCGTTGTTATCCCGGATCGGGAGCATTGGCGCAGCGCCTGGCCCGCGCCTGGGATCGACTCCATCTGTTTGAGCTTCATCCAGCAGATTACGCGAGTCTGACCAAGTCCATCGTCTGTGGACAGGCCGTGCATTGCTACCTCGAGGATGGGCTGACCGGTTTGATTCGCCTGCTGCCACCCCGGTCGCGTCGAGGCTGCATCCTGATCGATCCGAGCTATGAGGTTAAGCAGGATTACCGGCGTGTGGCCGAAGCGGTGCAGGCGGCGCTCAAGCGTTTTCCGCAAGGGATGTATCTGGTTTGGTACCCGCTCCTTCCCAAGGTGGAAGTAAGGCGCCTGGCAGCCAGGCTGATGCGGTTTATGCCGGACGATTACCTACAGGCGGAGCTACGCGTCCGCCGCCCGACCGCAGGCATGTTCGGAAGCGGGGTGATCGTTTTGAATCCGCCGTGGACGCTACCTGCGCGCTGCCAGGAAACCCTGCCATGGCTGGCCGCGCAGCTGGCTCAGGATGATAAGGCAGGTTATGAGCTTACGTACCAGATCCGCTGATCCTTTCTGGGAAGGATTCGTCCGATCTTAAAGGCGGCCTCGCCTAGGGCACAGAGCGCAGCCTGGGCCGAATCTGCCTGGGCGGGAGGAACGCAAACGATCATCCCTATCCCGCAGTTGAAGGTGCGCAGCATTTCTCTCTGGTCGATATTTCCCTGGTCTTTGAGCCAGGCAAAGATCGGCGGCAGTGACCAAGCATCGAGGTCGATGACCGCTGCCAGGTCTTGCGGCAGCACCCTAGGCAGATTCTCGGTGATCCCGCCGCCGGTGATGTGGGCCAAGGCGCGGATCTCATGTTCGGCGATGAGCTTGAGCAACGCTTTGACGTAGATGCGGGTCGGTTCCAGCAGCCAGTCGGCCAGAGGCTTTCCGGCCAAAGGTTGGCTCAGATCGATCCGCCTGAGCTCCACAATCCTGCGGATCAGAGAGTAGCCGTTGGCGTGCGGGCCAGAAGAGGCCAGCCCGATCAATACGTCTCCTGCCTGAACCCGGCGCCCGTCGATCAGCTTGTCCTTTTCCACGATGCCGACGCAAAAACCAGCCAGATCGTATTCCTCACCGCGGTAGAAACCTGGCATCTCCGCGGTTTCCCCGCCGATCAGGGCGCAGCCGGCCAACTTGCATCCTTTGGCCATCCCCTCGATGACCTCGGCGGCAAGCTCCACATCCAGCTTGCCGGTCGCGAAGTAGTCTAAGAAAAACAAAGGTTCAGCGCCTTGGACGACTACGTCGTTGACGCACATCGCCACCAGGTCGATCCCGATGGTTTGGTGACGGTTCAGCTGCATCGCCAGCTTGAGTTTGGTGCCCACCCCGTCGGTGCTGGCTACCAGGACCGGGCGCCGGTAGCGCTGCCAGGGAAGCTCGAACAGGGCGCCGAAGCCGCCCAGCCCGGCCAATACTTCAGGGCGGAAGGTTTGGTTGACCAAAGGTTTGATTTTTTCCACCAGGGCGCCTCCGGCGTCGATGTCCACGCCGGCGCTTTTGTAGTCAAAGCTCGGTGATTGGTCCAAGGCAAACCTCTTGATTTAAAGTTGCACGCGAGATTCAAGCTGCTATTGTACGACATCCGGGATAGAGGAGGATGGATTTGCAATGACTTGGTTTTCCGCAAGGCAGATTCCCAATCTTATCACCGTGGTGCGAATCTTTCTGGTCTGGCCCACGGTATCCATGATTCTGGAACGCCGCTTCGACTGGGCGCTGGGATTGTTTTTCGTGGCCGGCGCCTCGGATGCTTTGGACGGCTTCCTAGCCAAGCACTTCGGTTGGATCAGCCGGTTCGGTTCGCTGCTGGATCCTTTAGCCGACAAGCTGCTCATGGTCGGCTGTTATCTGGCCGGGGCCTGGGTGGGCCTGCTGCCTGGATGGCTGGCGGGTTTGGTAGTGGCGCGCGATCTGATCATCGTATTGGGAGGGGTGGCTTATTATTACTTTTTGCATCCATTTGAGGGACAGCCCACCTGGACGAGTAAATTCAATACCTTGTGTCAAATTATTTTGCTTTTGGCGTTATTTTGGCATCACGGTTTCAAGGCGCTTCCGGGTGAATGGTTGAGCGGATTGATTTATCTGGTCAGCGCGACGACAATAGCCAGCGGTATTCAGTATGTCCAGCTGTGGGGGCGTTATTTTTTCCGCGAAATCGGCGGGCAACACCGCAGTTCTTGAAATTTTATGGAGGTAGACGTTCATGAGTACGATCAATCCATCCAAAGGGGTGGTTCTGGCTACTGCAGTTGCGGCGATTTTCAGTGCCGGCTGTACCGGTAAGGGGCCACAAAATCAGGCCGAGGCTAAGTCCCCAGAAGAGCAGCCGTTCGAGGCGCTAGAATGGTCCATCCAGCCGGTGGATGAAGCCGGCGAGCAAGCCGGCGGTGCGGATCAGCCAGGCGCTCAGGGACAGCAGATGCCGGGGATGGCCCCGGCTGCAGATCAACCCACCGAAGTCAAGGTAGCCTGCTTCGGCATCAATGCCTGCAAGGGCCAGAGCGATTGCGCCACTCCCAGGAATGCCTGCAAAGGGATGAACAGCTGCAAAGGGGAGGGGTTTAAATACGTCAGCATGAAGGAATGCGAAGCCCAAGGCGGCAAGGTAGGCAAGCCCAGCATGTAAGATGGAGTTTAGCCCGTCCTCCGGCGGGGCTTTGTATAAATGACTATTTTTGAACGTCCCTTTCTGGGGTTCGGGCTAGGGCTGCGCAAAGAGCATTACGAATCCATCCTTGCCGAAAGGCCCAGCGTGGACTGGTTCGAAATCCTGACTGAGAACTATCTGGTCGAAGGCGGAAAACCCCTCTATTACCTGGACCGGATCCGGGCCGACTATCCCCTGGTCATGCACGGGGTGTCCTTGTCCATCGGCAGCACCGACCCGATCGATTGCGCCTATTTGAGCCAGCTCAAGGCCCTGATCGAACGGGTCGAGCCAGTCTGGGTCTCAGATCACCTGTGCTGGACCGGGGTCGATGGCATCAATCTGCACGATCTCCTGCCGCTGCCCTACACCGAAGAGACCCTACAGCACGTGGTGGCACGGGTCTGCCAGGTGCAGGAATTTTTGGGTCGGCGGCTGCTGCTAGAGAACGTATCGAGTTATATAAGCTATGCCCACTCGGAGCTTGCCGAATGGGATTTCCTGCGTGAGGTGGCAGAGCGCGCCGATTGCTTGATCCTGCTCGACATCAACAACATTTATGTCAGCGCCCGCAATCACGGCTTCGACCCGCTGGCCTATCTCCAGGCCATTCCATCGCTGCGGGTCTTGCAGTTCCACTTGGCCGGCCACAGCGATCTGGGCGATCTGGTCATAGACACCCACGATCAGCCAGTATGCGACCAGGTATGGGGGTTGTTCCAGGCGGCGGCGCAAAGGTTCGGCCCAGTCTCGACCATGATCGAACGCGATGACCGCATCCCTCCCCTCGCCGATCTCCTAGCGGAACTGGACCAGGCGCGCCAGATCGCCGAAAGCTGCTGGAATAAAGCGGCATGACCGCTCCGGATCTTGCCAGCTTGCAGCGCCGCCTCCAGGCGGCGATTTTGCATCGGGAGGATAAGGTGGCGTTTCTAGCCGGCACGCAGGCCGCCGAACGCCTGTCTGTTTACCTTCGAGCCTACCGGCTGCGCCTGACCGAGGCGCTGGCCGTGGATTATCCGATGCTGGCCCGTTGGTTGGAGGAGGAATCGTTCGCTAAGATGGCCGAAAGCTATGTTGCCGCCTTCCCCTCGCGCGCGCGCTCGATTCGCTGGGTCGGCCGCCACTTGCCGGAATTCCTGCGCGCCTTCGCTCCTTGGAGGGAGCGGCCTGAGTTGGCTGAGCTGGCGGTCTTCGAATGGAGCTTGGGGTTGGCGTTCGACTGCGCCGATGCCGACCCCCTGCGGCCGGAAGGTTTGGCTCGGATACCCCCGCAGCGCTGGCCTAAGCTCCGTTTAAAGCTCCATCCCAGCGTCCGTTTGGAAACTCTCTATTATCCTGTGCCGCAGGTCTGGAAAGCCCTGCAGGCGGGCGCGCAGCCGCCCGTTTGCCAGCGGCTGGACACCGCCGTCACCTGGCTGCTCTGGCGCAAGGGGTTGAGGATGTTTTTCCGCTCCCTGGCCGAGCCTGAGCGCTTTGCCTTGCAGGCGGTCCAGGCCGGTCAGGCTTTTGCCGAAATCTGCGCAGGTCTTGCCCGATGGAACTATTCGACTGATGTCGCCCAATATATAGCCGGATTGCTGCGGCAGTGGCTGGAAGAGGGTTTGATCGTGGCGGTCGAATAACAGCTTGGATACTGAGAAGCGGCCAAAACTTAGAGCTTATGACTTGCGGCGTGGCCTTGAGCGTGCGCCAATGCCAGCGCCTGCTCAGGCAACTTAGGTCGTGATGCGGCAGAGTTGTGTCGCAGTTCGGCAAGGCAAGGAGCTTGGGAAGGGTTGGAAGCGGGGATTTGGAAAAAAATCTGACAAGCCGTTCCAAAAGCTATGGATGGTTGCAAAACTGACACTCACCCAAGCCTTAAAGTGCCAGTGGTATACTTGCCAATGTTTCATATAACCGCCGCTATGACCGAGAATATCGACAATTTGATTCTTGAACAGCGCCGTAGCAGCCAGCAAAGCGCGCGGCGCGATCTGTCCATGCTGCATGCTGATCTCGCCATCCCGCACAAACGCTTGGATGGGTTGGCAACTCGGGTAGAACGCTGATTATCCATGCCAAGCTGGTTGTCCCTTTTGCCCGCCCTGATCGCCATTCCGGTGGCGTTCGTGACGCACCGGGTCGTGTTGTCGCTGGGGCTGTACGTCTTCATCGGTGCCTTGATCCTGGAAAAGGGCTGGCTGCCCGATGCAGCCACCCGGCTGTTCTCGATTTTCTGGCAGGTAGTGGCGGACCGGGACAATCAGCTCGTCCTCGCTTTTAGCCTTTTGATCGGGGGGTTGATCGGCCTGATCCAGAAAGCGGGTGGGATCGAGGGTTTTGTGCGCTGGGCAGAAGATAGGCAATTGATCAGGACCCCGCGCCGGGTGGCTTTGCTCGCGTTTGCCACCAGCATGGCGCTGTTTATCGAGACCAACTTCGGGGTCCTCATCGCGGGGTTGATCGCCCTGCCGCTGTTCGACCGCTATCGCCTCTCCCGGCTCAGGCTCAGCTATCTCCTCGACAGCACCTGTGCGCCCAAGTGCATGCTGCTGCCTTTCAACGCCTGGGGAGCGTATGTGGCCAGCTTGCTCGCCAGCCAGGGGGTAAGCCGGCCCATGAACCTGCTGCTGGAATCCCTGCCGCTGGTGTTTTACGGCTGGATCGCCATCGCTCTGGCCGGGATGGTCGCCGCGACCGGACGCGAGCTTCCCTGGAAGCTGCCGTTTTCCGAACGGGTAATGGGGGAGTTGCCTCACTTCGGTGCCGTCATCACGCCCCATCCGGATGCGTCGGGTCGCGCCCATCACCTGTGGGGACCGATCGGCCTTTTGGTCATGAGCGTTTTGGTGCTGCTGATCTTAAGTGGGGATGCGCCGCTTGCGATCTTCGTTGCGGTGGGAGGGGTGTTGGTGGGAACGTGGGGGTATTTTGGAGTCAAACAAGTACTGGCATGGAGGGAGATGATCCCGCCCATCGGGCAGGGAATCCGGATGATTCTGCCCTTGATGTATCTCCTGATCTGCGCGTTTGCGGTGGGTGCGACCACCCATGCCCTAGGCACGGGATTGTTTCTGGCCGGTGTCCTCCACGGCCAAATCGATCCGGTGTGGCTGCCGTTTCTGGTCTTCGGCATCGGCTGCCTGATCTCGTTCGCAAGCGGCACCTCGTGGGGGACCTTCGCCATTCTGATCCCTATCGTCATCCCCCTGGCCGAGGTCTTCGAGGTGTCGCCGGCATTGCTGGTGGGGGCGGCTTTGAGCGGCGGCCTGTTCGGCGACCACTGCTCGCCGGTCTCCGACACCACTATGATCGCGTCGTTGGCCGCTGGCGTCAAACCCATAGACCATATCCGCCACCAGCTTCCCTATGCGCTCCTGGGGGCAGGGTTGGCGTTGGGGCTTTATCTGATGGTGGGTATGGTAATTGTCTGAACTGATCCGAGTGGATTGCTGGTGACGACCCAGGAATGCGCTGGTAACCGCTGGTTGATTACCCTCGCCGCGTTGATCATCGTGATTGCTGGACTGCGCGCCGCGGCGGAGATTTTAATCCCCTTTTTGCTGTCGGTTTTCATCGCCATCATCGGCTGGCCGCTGGTGGAGTGGTTGCATCGCCACCGGATACCGGCGTGGTGTTCGATTCTGATCGCGGTCATCGGCTTGCTGGTGCTGATGACCCTGGTTGGGGTGTTCGTCGGCAAATCCATCGACAACTTCATCGGCAACCTGCCTTACTATCAAAGCCGGCTGCAGACAAATGTGGCCGGCCTGCTCGGCTGGTTGACCGAGCTGGGGGTGGAGGTGTCACGGGATCGGTTCGGTGAGTTTTTCAATGCCGGACGCCTGATGCAGTTGGCTGGTACCATGCTCACCGCTCTAACCGGCGCCTTTACCAATACCGCCTTGATCCTGTTCTATGTCACCTTCATGTTCCTGGAGGCGTTCATTCTTCCGAATAAACTGCAGGGGATCTTCGGCGATTCGAGCATGGCGGTCCGGTTCGAGGTATTCTTCGCGAATCTGCGCCGCTATCTGCACCTCAAAACCCTGATCAGCCTGGCGACCGGTGTGACGGTGGCGTTCTGGCTGGCCATGCTGGGGGTGGATTATCCGATTCTGTGGGGAGCGGTGGCGTTCGTGCTGAACTTCATCCCCAACATCGGCTCTTTCATCGCCGCGGTGCCGGCGATCCTGCTCGCATTTGTCCAGCTCGGCTTAGGGAGTGCAATTTATACTGCTTTGGGCTATTTGGTCATCAATACCGTGATCGGCGGTATCATCGATCCGCGCGTGGTAGGCGTCGGACTGGGACTGTCCACCTTGGTGGTGTTTCTGTCGCTGATCTTCTGGGGCTGGATCCTGGGGCCGGTGGGGATGTTCCTGTCGGTCCCGATCACGGTGATTCTCAAGATGTTTGTGGAGGACAATCCCAACACCCGCTGGATTGCGATCCTGCTGGGCACGGGTAAGGATGCCGCGCGCGAAAAACGGTGAAAGTCGATCACGGCGTTTGGGGTAAGGAATCGGCTATGCTTAAGGTCAGAATGATAGAGTCCCTTGCTCGATGATGGGAAAGTTAGCACATGGCACTGACAGCTCGTCTTACCGAGGTCCAGCCCAGTCGCTTTAAGGCCCTGGTCGAAGGCCCTGTGCCCAAGCCAGACCCGCAGGAAGAAGTCGATGATCTTTACCAATTGGGTAGTTACGTCTCGATCGAGCAGGCGGGAATCAGGGTGCTGGCGGTCATCAATCGCAGTTCTGCTACCTATGACGGCATCCGGCTCGGCCTCATCCCGTTGGGCGAGATCGATGAGGAAGGTGGCTTTCAGCGCGGTGTCCGCAACTATCCGGCGCCGGGCGCACGGGTGCGTGGGGTCGGAACCGAGCAACTTAAGCAGGTGTTTGCCAAATACCGCGCGTTCGGGTTCGGAATCGGACAGGTGGCAGGCCGCCCGGACCAGACTGCCTATCTGAATCCGAGCGCGCTGTTCGGGCGCAGCTTCACCATCCTCGGCCAGTCCGGTTCGGGCAAGTCCTGGACCGTCGCCAGCGTGCTCCAGCAGACGGTCGAGGTAATGCCACAGGCGCACATCATCCTGCTCGATCTGCACGGCGAATATTGCTGGCGAAAAACCCACGGCCAGCTTTGTTCGGCGTTTCGCGCCGGCACCTATCGCTATATCGACGCCCGGACGCTGGAAATCCCCTATTGGCTGATGACTTATGGGGAGTTGATCGATCTTTTGATCGACCGCTCCGACAGCGCTGCCTCCATTCAGATGGCGTTCCTGCGCGAGACCCTCTATACGCTGAAGAAGCAGGAAGCCGAGCGCCTCGAGATCGGATTTGTGTCTATCGATGCCCCGATCTGGTTTTCCCTGGAGGAACTTTACCGCGAGTTCAAGACCGCCAACGAGCTGCGTACCGATTTCGGCAAGACCAAAGGCCCCCTCTACGGTCAATTCGACGAATTCCTGATCAAGCTGCAAAGCCGCTTAAGCGATGTGCGCTACGACTTCCTGCTCAAACCCAAGCGGCGCACGAGTTCTGAATCCTTAGCCAAGCTGCTTAGGGATTTCGTCGGCCTTGGCGAGCCCAAATGCCAGATCACCGTTATCGATCTGAGCGCGGTGCCGTTCGACGTGCGCCCGTCGGTGTCGGCCCAGATCGGCAGGCTCGCGTTCGAATTCAACTACTGGAACCCGCGCCGGCGGGAATTTCCTCTGCTTTTGGTATGCGAGGAAGCCCATGCCTATATCCCTCGCGCGGGTGGTACCCGCTACGACGGCACCCGCCAGTCGATGGAGCGGATTGCCAAAGAGGGGCGCAAATACGGGGTAGGGTTGGGGGTGGTCAGTCAACGCCCGCACGAGCTTTCAGAGACTGTGTTATCTCAGTGCGGCACCTTCATCTGCCTGCGCCTGGCCAATCCCGATGACCAGGCCTACGTGCGGGAACTGGTACCCGACGCCGAAAGCGAGTTGGTGGACGTGTTGCCAGCGCTGGGCCGGGGGGAGGCGATGGTGATGGGGGAGGCGGTTCCGCTGCCGACTAGGATCCAGATCCGCCGCCCGAATCCAACTCCCCACAGCCAGGATGTCAATTACCACGCTGCCTGGCGTGAGGGACCCGAGGATCTGGACGTGGAAGCCATCGCCGACCGCTGGCGGCGTCAGGGGCGGCGCTGACAGGTATTCCCTGCAAACTGAGGGACGGTCAATAACTTACCTAGCGCCGCCGATACAGGGTCAAATAACCGCCTAAGGTCTGATAGACCTGCACCAGGCCCGGCAGCGGTTTGCCCAAAGAGGTGGTAAAAGGCAACAGGCGCACTAAAAGCGGTTCGGTTCCGTCTTCGACGGTCCGCCAGGCAGCGATGCCTCCCGGTACCTTCTGCGGCAGGTAACCGCCGCCTTTTTCCTGAGCCCAGCGCTGCACCGCGGCGATCTGCCCGTGGAAATTGCCAGTCGACGGGAAGATCTTCACTTCTAGGGGAAGTTTGCGGCCTGCCAGGCGCTCGATTTCGCTCGCATGGGCTAGATTGTCGCTGGAGACCAGCAGGTAGAGCGGTGTATCGGGTTTAAGGCGCACGATTTCCCCGCTTGCCTCCTCGCTGCTTTGAGTCAGCCACTTGGCCAGCTGCGTCAATTTGCCGCTGGGATTTCCGAACCCCCCACTCACCAGGCGCCAGAGCGAATGCTCGGCGGGTGCAAAAGCATTCTCCGGCGGCTGGCGTACCCAGACGATGCGACCGCTCAAGAAATCGATCCTTTGGCTGTCGTCCCACCAGGCGATCACCAATGCGTTCGGCTCCAGGCGGGTGCGCAGGAACTCGGCCAGTTCCATCCAGGCCTGCCACTGCCTCGAACCGGGTTCGGGCAGCAGGGTCTGACGGGGCGTTCCGGTCTCATCCCGATAGCGGGCTAGGTAAACCGTCAGCCGTTTGCCGGTTTTGGAATGTTGGATTGCCAGGCGCTCGAAGCCGGTGGGAGGATAGTGGCTGACGAGGTCGGCGGGTACAGTCAAGGAGACCCGCTCCACCCGCCACAGGTCCTTTGCCGGCCAAAGGGCGGATAACAGCAGGGCGGCGCCTGCCAGAAGCAGCGCGCCGCCCACCCAATAACGGCGCTGCATCAGGGCTTGCGCCGCCCGATCACGACCAATCCGCAGACGATCAAAGCAGCCCCCAGCGGCAGAGGCAGCTCATCCAGAGATAGGCCGGCCACCTTGAAGGCAGCGTTCAGTTTGGCCGTCTTGCCGTGGGCTTCGCGCAGGCGGGTATTCTCATCCATGATCTCGGTGTAGTCGCGCATGAGCGGTGACCAGCCTTCAGTATAAGTGAACCCACCTGGATTCATGTGGAACAGTCCCTTGTAAAGCTTGATCAGATCGTGTTCCCACATGTCGGCATAGATGCGCTCCACCCGCGAGGGATTGTTGCCCTTGGCCCAGAACAGCTGGAAGAAGCCGCCGGGGGCATCCTGGACGGGAGCTGGCGGGGCCTTGCGGTTGGTTTTCTGGCCTACCAGGAGACCATCGTCGTACAGGGCCTGGACTACCTTTTTGGCTTCCTGCTCGACTTTGATGCCAGCAATGACGCCCCGGTCTGCGGTTTCCAGATAGGTCCTGGCGAAGCGCGGCGAATGGCAGTTGCTACAGGTGCCGATCCAGTTCTCCTTGCGCTCCTCGAACCAGGGATGGCTCAGGTTCTCCGCAATTTGCGGGGTGGGATTGAACGCCCAGCGCACCTTACGGACCAGGTTGTGGGAGAACTCGCCTTGGTATTCGAAGTGGCACAACTGGCAAGTAGGAGCAGTGTAGCCACCTAGAGTCAAAGCGTCTTTGAGCGGGGCTTCGAAGTTCCACTGAGCCTTGTGGGTCTGGTAAACCGTGCCGTGTTTGGATAACAGGTAGTTTTCAAACTCATTGTGGTCTACGCCGTTGTGGCAGGTGGCGCACGCTTCTGGCTGGCGCGCCTCGGCCACAGAGAAGCTGTGGCGGGTGTGGCAGCCGTCGCACTTGTTCTGCTGGTAATGGCACATGTCGCAGCCCTGGGCGATCTCGCGCTCGGCCATCCCAGCCCAGATGTCGTTTTCCACGTTGGCCTTCCAGTCCACCGCGTGGGAGGGATGACCTTTAGGCCATTGGTTCTGGGGCCAGGTTTGTTGTTTTTCCGCTTCGGCCTGGGCGAACTGCTCCACGTGGCAAGTACCGCACGCGGTCCGGTCCGGCAGCCTCAAGTCCTGGTCGTGGCGGATCTTCTGTTTGCCCACCCCGCCGTGGCAGTCGATACAGCTTACTTCCTTTAGCTGCCCGCCCTGAGGAAGCAGCCCCTGGCGGATCAGATTGGCCTCCACTTCCGCCAGCTTCTTTTTTTTGTAGGCGCGCACGTCTTCCTCGGGAAGGGTGCGGATCTGGTCGAGGTTGGCGTGGGTGCTGTTCTTCCAGGCGTGCACCCAGCCTGGCGTAATACCCTGGTGGCAGGCGATGCATTGCTCCCTGGTCACCTCCCCTTGGATGGTGTCGGGCGGCTGGTAGAAGTCCTTCGGATTCCAATAGCGTTGGATCGGGATCGGCTGCCAATGCTTCTCGAATTTGCCCTTGCCTGGGTGGTCCAGGTAGTATTGTTCGATCAACGGTTTTGGGTCGGCACCTTCCTGCGCCAGGGCGGGCGGGGCTGCCAGAATCAGGCTGAGAATAATCCCCACAGCGAGCTGCACGAACATCAAATCCTCCTTATGAATAATGGTTTTTGGTCGCTATCATAGCATTCATGCGGCCTTAAAAAAACTTGACGGGCTTGACGCTCAGACATATAGTTTCGACACGAAACAAATATACCAAAGGAGGATGAAATGAACAAGCTATCTCTTTTGTTCGCATTGGCGTTACTTTCCGGCCCGCTCGTCGCCGGGGAGTCTAAGGTTAAGTACCCGCAAGGGTTTCGCAGTTGGTATCACGTCAAGTCCATGGTGATCCAGCCTGGTCATCCGCTGGAAAATCCTTTCGGCGGGATCCACCACGTGTATGCCAACGCCAAGGCCATCCAGGGGTTAAAGAGCGGCAACTACCCGGATGGCGCAGTGTTGGTGTTTGACCTGTTCGATTACCAGGAGGACAACCACGCCTTGGTGGAAGGAAAGCGCAAGCTGATCGGAGTGATGGAGCGCGATAGCAAGCGCTTTGCCAAAACCGGTGGCTGGGGGTTTGAGGGATTTGGCGAAGGGGATCCTAAAAAACGCCTGGTGACCGACGGTGGTCAGGGCTGCTTCGGCTGCCACACTGCGCAGCAAGACAGCCAATACGTGTTTTCCAGGCTCAGAGACTGAGATAGGTTTTCTTCCTCGTCTGACCGCGCTTTGGCGCGGTTTTTTTGATTCTCTTTGGGGACCATATAGGTACTGAATTTGCACCGGGATGGGAGAAGGCTCCAGGCGAATAACGTAGTTGTGTCGGTTTGGGTCAGGTTGAAACTCCAGGGCGGTCAGGCGAAAACCCACCGCTTCGGTTTCGATCAGGCCAACCACGCGGGAGCGATCAGCTTTAGGTTTTGCGCTTGATCGTCCATCCTGCCCTGCAGGACCAGTCCTTGACCCTTAAGTGACGACATCGGGCCCGGCGCGGCCGCTTTTGGCTTTGACCTTGCTTAAATTTTCCGCCAAGGCGGTCAATTCGATGAGCGCCTGCTGCGGGTCTAGGTCGTGGCGCGCGGGATCGGGTTCGTAGCGCTCGAGATAGATCCTCAAAGTGGCGCCTTCAGTGCCGGTTCCAGACAGCCTAAATACTATCCGCGCTTCAGGTTCCAACAGGAGGCGGATGCCTTGACCGGTAGTGATGCTGCTGTCTACTGGGTCGGTGTAGCTGAAATCGTCGGCTAAGATAATAGTATACTCGCCAACGCGGCGGCTGGCGAGTTGGGGTAACTGGGCGCGCAGCCCTTCCATGATCTCTTGGGCGAGGGCGGTGTCGAGCGCTTCGTAATCGTGGCGGCTGTAATAATGCCGGCCGAAGCGACGCCAGTGGTCCCTGACCAAAGTGGCGACCGGTTGCCTGGTGGCCACCACGAGGTTGAGCCAGAATAGGACCGCCCACAGGCCGTCCTTCTCGCGCACGTGGTCGGAGCCGGTGCCAAAGCTTTCCTCCCCGCACAGGGTGATCCTGCCGGCGTCCAAAAGGTTGCCGAAGAATTTCCAGCCGGTGGGGGTCTCGTAGCAGGGGATGCCGAAGGCCTCTGCCACCCGATCCACCGCGCGGCTAGTGGGCATGGAGCGGGCCACGCCGCACAAGCCGTTGCGGTAGCCCGGAACCCGGTGGGCGTTGGCTGCCAAAACCGCCAGGCTGTCGCTTGGGGTGACGAAGAATTTTTGCCCTAAGATCATGTTGCGGTCGCCGTCTCCGTCGGAGGCAGCTCCCAAGATGGGAGCGGTAGGGCCATACATCTTTTCCACCAGCGCTTTGGCATAGGTCAGGTTGGGGTCTGGATGGCCGCCACCGAAGTCTTCCTTGGGTTCAGCGTTGATGACCGAGCCGGGTATGGCGCCCAGTTCCTCCTCTAAGATCCGTCTGGCGTAAGGGCCAGTGACCGCGTGCATGGCGTCGAAGCAGACACTCACCACGCCGGTGCGCAGGGCATTGTGGATTTGACCGAAATCGAACAGGTAGGCCATCAGTTCGGCATAATCGCTGACCGGATCGATGACCTGTACTGTGGTGCTGCCGAACCGATGTTCCCCAAGATGCTCCAGATCGACATCCGGTATCTTTGCGATGCGAAATTCAGCAATTTCCCGACTGCGTCGGTAAAAAGCGTCGGTATAGTTTTCCGGCGCAGGACCACCGTTGGCGATGTTGTATTTGATCCCGAAATCCCCCTCCGGCCCACCTGGATTGTGGCTGGCGGACAGCACGATGCCTCCCAACGCCCGGTATTTGCGGATCAGATGAGAGGCAGCCGGCGTGGAGAGCAGCCCTTGCTGGCCTACCAGGAGCGTGCCGAAACCATTGGCCACCGCCATCTTGATGATGGTCTGCAGCGCTTGTCGGTTGTAATAACGCCCGTCTCCGCCTAAAACTAAGGTTTTGCCCTGATGATCCGGCAGGCAGTCGAAAATGGATTGAACGAAATTTTCCAAGTAGTTGGGATTGTCCAGAAATACCCGGGTTTTCTTGCGCAGGCCCGAGGTGCCGGGTTTTTGATCCACATAAGGAGTAGTTGGGCAAATTTCGATGTTCATGGGCGCAATCCTGGGAATTTTTTATAATTTAAACTAAGTTTAACATCGGGGAGGTGGTCAGTATATGTGGAAATGGGGGCTTTTGCTTTGGCTTTGGGCACTCGTAGGAACCGCGCAAGAGAGGGAAGGCATATGGGTGCTGGTGGACACCAAAAAGCTCCTATTACAAGTCATGCAAGGCAATAAGGTCATCGAATCCTTCGATCACATCGCGATCGGCAGCCGGGGCGTTACCAGGGCAAAGCGCCGCGGTGACAATAAAACCCCCTTAGGCGTGTTTCGCATTGGCTGGGTCAAGGAAAGCAGTCGCTACCACCGTTTTTTTGGGCTAAATTATCCCACCTTGTCCCATGCTACCCGAGGCTGGCTGCACGGCTTGGTGGATGACCACACTTATCGTTCGCTCATCCGCGCCAATTTCGAGAACACAGTTCCTCCCCAAAACACCCCTTTGGGGGGATTCATCGGCATCCATGGCCTAGGGCGGGCAGATCCCACCATCCATGGACTGCTTAACTGGACACAGGGGTGTATCGCCCTGACCGATGCCCAGATCGACCGGCTCAGCCGCTGGATCGGGGTGGGGACGACCGTGGTCATCCAGTAATGGCAATCAAGTTTTTGACTAGCCATTGGTGTTTATGTGATGATTTTTGATGCGTGACAACCAACAATCAACTAAAGGGAGACATTTTTATGTTGAAGACTGTTGCCAAGATCTCAGCGGTGGCTATCGTTATGGGGATCATGACCGGCTGTGCTACCAAAGGTCAGCTGCAGGAAGTGAAAGATCGCGTTTCCCGTTTGGAGTCGGACCACTCGAAAATGGAAAGCGCGCACAAAGATATGATGCAGGATCTCCGCGCTGCGCATGAGCACGCCGCCCGTGCTGAAGAGAAAGCAGATAAGGCATTGGAATGCTGCGAAGCCCAAAGCGAAAAGCTGGACCGGATGTTCCAACGGCGCATGCTGAAATAATCTAAAGCTTTCGGCACTTAGAACATAGAACAGGCCCTGCCTAGGCGGGGCCTATTTTTTTAGCTCCTCGAGTTTCTCCCGCACCGATTTCGTGAAAAAATAGCCCTTAAGATCAATCAAGCTGGTGGGATGTCATGGCCCAGGAGTTGGAATCGGAAATCTCCCGCTTGGTCTGGGCGAACAAATACCGGGACGAAGGCGAAAGCAGCATCTGCGATACCTGGCGGCGCGTGGCGACAGCGGTGGCCGGTGTCGAGCAGGATGCCGGCGCCTGGAGCCAGCGCTTTTACGCCATCCTGGAGGATTTCAAGTTCCTTCCCGGTGGCCGGATTCTGGCCGGGGCTGGCACCACCAAGCAGGTCACCCTGTTCAACTGTTTCGCCATGGGGCTGATCGAGGATTCCCTAGATGGGATTTTTCAGGCGCTCAAAGAGGGGGCTTTGACCATGCAGCAGGGCGGCGGGGTCGGCTATGATTTTTCCACCCTGCGCCCGCGCGGCAGCCGGGCCAAAACCGTCGGGGGGATCGCCTCCGGGCCGGTCTCCTTCATGCACATCTGGGACGTCACCTGCGGCGTGCTTCTGTCCACCGGAGCGCGGCGTGGCGCAATGATGGCCACCCTACGCTGCGACCATCCTGACATTGAGGAATTCATCGACGCCAAACGTGACCCCAATGCATTGCGCAATTTCAACCTGTCGGTCGAGGTGACCGATGCTTTTTTGGACGCCGTGGAACATGACGCCGACTGGCCGCTGGTGTTTCCCGAGGCGAGTCTTGCCGATGGCATAGGCGAGGGCAGCATAGTGCGGGATTGGCCAGGCTTTGACCAGCCGGTGCCGTGTCGGGTCCTCAAAACGGTGCGGGCCAGGGAACTTTGGCAGCGGATGATGCGCGCCACCTACGATGTGGCAGAACCTGGGGTGCTTTTCATCGACCGCATCAACCGCATGAATAATCTTTACTACTGCGAGCGCATTTACACCACCAACCCTTGTTCGGAGTTGCCCCTGCCACCTTACGGGGACTGTAACCTGGGATCGATCAATCTGGTTCCCTTCGTGCGCTATCCATTTACCCCAACGGCGCGTCTGGACTTGGAGGCGATCGCTGCCATCGTGCCGCTGGCGGTCCGGTTTCTCGACAATGTGATCGATCTGTCCCGCTTCCCGCTGGAACAGCAGCGCTTGCAAGCCCATGCCACACGTAGGGTCGGACTGGGGATCACCGGTCTGGCCGATGGTTTGATTATGCTGGGGCTTCACTACGCGAGTGAGCAGGCGCGGGAGCTTGCCGGCAAGGTCATGGCGACCATTTGCCATGCTGCCTATCGCGCTTCGGTGGCGCTAGCGCGGGAGAAGGGGGTTTTCCCCAAATTCGAGCCGCAGGCGTATCTGGCTGGGGAATTCATCGCCACCTTAGCTGAGGATGTCCGTCAGGCCATCGCTGACGATGGTTTGCGCAACAGTCATCTGTTGACTATTGCCCCCACAGGTTCTATCAGTTTGCTGGCGGGCAATGTTTCCAGTGGTCTGGAGCCGGTATACGCGCTGCGCTATCAGCGCCGCCTGCAAATGCCCGACGGCAGTTGCCGGTGGGTAGAAATGGAAGATGCGGCTTTCCGGCTTTGGCGTCAGTTCCATCCTGAAAAACCTTTGCCAAAGGCTTTCGTCACCGCCACCGAACTACCGCCGGAAGCCCATTTGCAGATGCAGGCGGTGCTGCAAAAACATGTGGATAATGCCATCTCCAAGACCATCCAGGTACCCGCAGATTATCCTTTCGAGGATTTCCAGGACGTTTATCGCCGCGCTTGGCAATTAGGTTTGAAGGGCTGCACCACCTATCGGCCCAGTCCGATCCGGGGGGCGGTTCTGCTCCCCAAGACCCCGCCTGAGACCCACTGCTGCGATATCAATCGGGAAGGGGACTGAAGCGCTCAAGTTCCGCCGAACAGTTAAGTTGTGGCACCGCCAGCACCAACAAGGCTGGCGGCGGTGAGGATGATCGGATAAGCAGCTCAGCCAAGGGTGGGATGGTTGTGTCTTTTGACTTCGCCGCGCTGAATGCGGGCGTATTCTTCCAACTGCCTGGCGGCGGCGTCGAAGGCGTCGCGGATCGCGACATAGGCGTCTTCGTAGGCGTGATTGTCGTGATGCTCGCGGCTGATGACGATTTCTTTGCCCGGTACCGTCAGGTCGATACGGACGTGGTATAGGTCGCCTTTGTTGTGGTTGCGATGGGTACGTTCCACCATCACCCGGCAACTGGTGATCTTGTCGTAATAGCGTTCCAGTTTTTGCACCTTTTCCTTGATCTTGGCTTCCATGGCATCGGAATGAGGCAGTTCCCGGAAAGTGACCTGAAGTGGTATCTGCATGATGGCTCCTTGTTTTGTGGGAATTGAATCGACTAATGGCAGTCAGGGTGAATTGTGCCTGACTCTTTAGTTATTTTAGAGTTTTTTTGCAGAACGGTGAATGCGCCGTAACGCTTGGGTTCCATGCAGTGCCACAGGATCAGCCCGTCTCTGGGTGGGGTAAATTCGACCGCCTGCCGGCCTGGGCGAAGCTTAAGCCCGACCCCGAACGTAGGGATCTCCAGGCGGCTTCGGCAGAAGGCATTCTCTGCCACCTCGATCTCCCACCGCACCGCCTGCCCCCGGGGGAGGACAAAATGGTCCGGCAAAAACCCATCTTGCGTGATTTGCATGGTGATTGTATGAATGTTTGGGGTTATCCAGGCGCTCCAGCGCTGCTTGGCTAAGGTGAGCAGGCTGTCCAGATCATAGCCGCTTTGGGTCAGGATCAGGCCGCGGTTAAGCATCACCGCACCCATGATCACCACCACGACGCTGGAGAGCTTGACCAGCCTGGGACCTGCGCTTTTGGCCAGGGTGGTGGCAAACACCCCAAAACCCAACAGCATCGGCAAAGTCCCCAGGCCGAACAGGAAGAGCAGCGTTCCTCCCTGGAGCGGGTCGCCGGTGCCGGCGGCCAGGATGTACATCGCCTGCAGCGGACCGCAGACGATCATCAGCCCGTTGGCCAGGCCGATGACGAACGGGTGGCTGCGCCTTTGGTACTGGCGGCCGATCAGGCGCAGCAGGAAAGCCGGGGTGCGAAACTGCACCCTGAGGCGCAAGGCGCCGAGCAGGCTCAGCCCGAACAGGATCAAAAACGCCCCTGCGCCCAGCGCGATGACCCCGCGCAGCTGCGGGGTAAAAGCCACAACCCCTCCCAGTGTGGCAAATGCCGCACCGATCAGGGTGTAGGACAAGGTCTTGCCCAGCCCGTACCAGAGGTGGGACAGATACGCCGGCCGCCCCAAGGCCGCATCCTGGGTGGTGTAGCCAAGGACCAACGCGCCGCACATGCCGACGCAATGGAAGCTGGTCATGAAACCGGTCAGCAGGGCGAGCGCATAGCTCATCTCGCCCAGGAATTGGGGATGGCCCAGACCGCCCATCCGGCCGTCCAGATAGACGATCAGGACAATGCCTAAAGCGCCAAAGCCAAGGCCGGCCCAGCGTTTGAAACGATTTGACATGAAACGGTTTCTCCAACAAAAGCCGAATTTACCTTGTAAGCAAGAATCGCGCATCATGAGCCGCAGCGGGTTCCCCTGGAGGAAGGCGGAAATCTGCGGCGTATCCCGCACGGCTGGGTGAAATCCCGCGCTTTTTCTCGTGCTGCTGCCAAAAATATTTAAAAATTTATTATTTTTCAATAATTTGTAATTTTGGCACAAATTCTGCTGAAAGAAAAGACCATTTCCAACCAAGTCGCAGCGAGGTATCGACCATGACCGATAAAGCGCTTGTCCACGTCTCCCAGCCTTCCCAATACGACGCTGGCACGCTCCTTGTGAGCACCGGCCTGACCGTGGCGGCGTTGATCCTGGCACCGGCCCTGGCGAGCCGGCTCGGCCTGGGCGCGGCTCTGACCGGCGCCGTGCGCATGGCGCTGATGCGGGCCTCGAGCCGGGTTATCCATCCCAAGCGCAGTGAGGAATGTACCGACGGAAGCGCCGGTTTCAGCTGCCACTGATGTCGCCTGGTGTCAAACAGGAGGCGCCAGGGAAGGCGCCTTTTTTATTTTATGTGTTAGAATTTGCCCATTCTGGCTATCTAGGGATGAAGTTTGAATGAGTGAAGCCAAGCCAAGCTGCGACCTGTGCGCCCTGCCGGTGGAAATCTTGGGTTTTAAGCTCAAGACCAGAACCGGAATCAAACGGTTTTGTTGCGAGGGGTGTCTCGGGATCTACCGGCTGCTCCACGAGGACGAGATCGCCGAGGAGACCTGGGACTCCTCTGAAGATTCCAGTTCCGAGACCTGAAAAGAAACGTTTATTGAGGAGAAACGATTATGGCACATGAAACGAAACCTGCAGGAAAAATGGCCAAACCGACAGCGATGATGGGTATGGGCAGCATGATGGAAGGGATGGGGGAGGTGATGGAAATGTGCCCCATGATGATGGAGGAGATGGGGAAAATGATGGGACCGATGGCGATGGGCAATCCCAACCCGATGAAACCCGCCGCCGCGATCGCGGTTGTTACCGCCTCGGCCAATCCGGGCAGATCACTTGTGCACCGGCTGGCCAGAAATCCCTGGGTATGGTTCGGGCTCGGGCTCGCGGCGGGGATTTTGATCCACCGCTATCGCAAGGAGATCATCGCCACTGCGGTCAAAGTGGGGGAAAAGGGCAAGGACTTCGTCCTCCAACAGAAAGAATCGCTCGAAGATATCGTCGCCGAGACCCAGGAAAAGGGACCAAAGCCTTAAAACATGCTCACCCGCCAAGTCATCCTGCGCTACCGGGCATTTGGGCACGTGCGCTTTGCTTTGCCTGCCGTCCTCTGCCAGCCTGAGGCCGCAGCGCGTCTGATCGCCGAGCTCCAGGCCATAGACGGCGTCTACCGCGTGGGGCTTTACGGCAACAAGCTTTCCGTTCGCTACCAAGAGGCGTTCTGCGCCTTCCCCCAGCTCGCCCGCGCGCTGCATGCTATCGTCACCCGCCTGGAACAAGGCGGGAATTTGGCCAAAGTTGCCCAACCCCAGCCGGTTTTGGCCAGGCTCAAGCACAGCGCGCCGCTCAAGTGGCTGCGCGCCAAGGCTGACGAACTGCGCGAGACCCTGGCTGCCTTCGGCATCCTGTTGCGCCGGGGATTCAAACGCGGTTCGAGGCTGGTCCACGATCCCAAGGCGCTGGCGTTCGAATTTGCCAACGACGTCCTGGTGCTGTATCTGATCCGCATCCATTGGCACCGCATCGTCACTGAATGGATCCCGCATCCGATCAAGTACCGCTACGAGTGGGCGGCGGTATTTTATCTGACTTACCTGCTGGTCCGTTCGCGCCTGCCCAGATGACCGCGTCCTTTACCGTCGCCCATAGGCTGCCGCGCCGGATCCGGATCGTTGCGCCCGCGCTCAAGGGCGATGCGGAAAAGACTTACCTGTTTTCCGCCTTGCTCACCAAGCGCGCCGGGGTCAAACAGATCAAAGCTGCTCCCGAACTGGGATCGGTGGCAATCTGGTTCGACCCCAAGGAGCTGCCTTTGCCGGCGCTGCTTCAGCTCTGCCAGGCTATTTTGGCCAATCTGGCCGCTGCGCAAACCCGCAGGCGCCCCGATGAAGCCCGGACCGCAAGCGCTGCGCCGATCACCTCCCAGTTTGCCGTCGAAGGCATGACCTGCGCTTCGTGCGCTCTGCTCATCGAGCTTTTGCTCAAGCGCGACCAGCGCATCGAGGAGGCCAGCGTCAGCTTCGCCAGCCAGACCGCCTGGGTGACCGGCTCCGTGCCCAGGGAAGAGTTGTTTCAGCTGGTCAGCCAGCTGGGCTATAAAGCCCACCCGCTCGACACCCTGACCCAGCGCCGGGAGTGGCTGGCCAGAGAACGGCAGCGCATCCAAAAAGAAAAGCTCCGGCTCGTCAAGGCCGCTCTCCTGAGCCTTCCAGTCATGGCTATTGCCATGTTCCACCCCAGGCATAGGTTTTGGTACTGGCTCAAGTTTCTTTTGACCGTGCCGGTGGTGTGGGGCAGCGGGCGGCCGTTTTTCACTACCGCAGTGCAGCTTGCCAAGGCCAAAGCCGCCAACATGGATACCCTAGTCGCCCTGGGGACCGGTGCTGCGTTTGGCTACAGCACGGCGGCCCTGTTTTGGGGGCGCTACCGCGATTTGTATTTCGAAGCCGCCGCCGGCATCGTCACGTTCGTCCAGCTCGGCCGTTACCTAGAGGAAAAAGCCAAGGGGCAGGCGCACGAAGCGGTCTTCAAGCTCATCGAACTGCAGCCTCGGACCGCCACCCGCCTCGAGAGTGGGCGCGAGGTGGTGATTCCGGTCGAGGCGCTCAGAGTTGGTGACATTCTGCTGGTCCGCCCGGGCGAGCGCATCCCGACCGACGGGGAGGTAACAGAGGGCGCTTCCGAAGTCAACGAGGCGCTTGTGACCGGCGAGTCGATGCCGGTGGCCAAGCGCCCGGGTGACAAAGTGATCGGCGGCTGCATCAACGGTGCCGGGGCGTTCAAGATGCAGGTGACTGCCGTGGGGGAAGATACCGTGCTGTCCGGCATCGTCCAGCTGGTCGAACAGGCCCAGGCCGCCAAGCTCCCGATCCAAAAGACGGTGGATAGGATCTCAAGCGCGTTCGTGCCGGCGGTGATGGGGATTGCCGCCTTGACTTTCGCCGGCTGGTCGGTCGCGTCTGGATTTGCCGAAGCTTTGGGCAACGCCATCTCGGTGCTTTTGATTGCCTGCCCGTGCGCCCTGGGGCTGGCGACCCCGGCAGCGATCATGGTCGGCACCGGTGAAGCCGCCCGGCGCGGCATCTACATCAAAAACGGGCCGAGTTTGGAACTGGCCGCCCACCTCTCGGCGCTGGTGTTCGACAAGACCGGCACCCTGACCGAAGGCCGGCCCGAGGTCACCGACGTAGTCTGGTTGGCAGGCGGTGACCCTGTCGAGTACTGGCGGTGGATCGGCGGCGCTGAGCTCAACTCCGAGCATTTTTTGGCCCGCGCCCTGGTGGCCGAAGCCAAGTCCAAAGGACTTGCTCTGCCTTCTCCTGAAGCCTTCAGCCTCTCTCCGGGCGAAGGCGTCAAGGCGCAGGTTGCCGGGCACGAAGTGCTGATCGGCAATGCCGCCTGGATGGCATGCCATGAGGTGGCCTTGGAGCCGTTCGCAACCGCCTGCGCCTACTTGGGGAGACAAGGCAAGACCCCAGTTTTGGTCGCTGTGGATCGCAAGCCGTTGGCCGTGATCGGCGTTGCCGACGCCCTGCGGCCGGGAGCCAAGGCGGCCATTGCCCGCCTCAAGCGCGCAGGCGTCGAGACCTTGATGGTGACCGGCGACGCCGAAGCCCCGGCGCGCTTCATCGCCGGCCAGGTGGAGATAGATCAGGTGGTCTTCGGCGCCAAGCCGGACGACAAGCTCGCCGTCATCGCCCGCCTCAAGCGCCAAGGTAAGCAGGTAGGGATGGTCGGCGACGGCATCAACGATGCCCCTGCGTTGGCGGCAGCCGATGTCAGTTTCGCCGTGGGTTCGGGCACCGCCATCGCCATCGACGCCGCCGACATCACCCTGATCCAGCCCGAGATCAGCAGGGTCGCCGATGCGATTGAAATCTCGGCCTTTACCTTGAGGGTGATCCACCAGAACCTGTTTTGGGCGTTTGTGTACAATACCGTCGCAATCCCGGTCGCCGCCTTGGGCAAACTCAACCCCATGATCGCCGCAGGTTCCATGGCTTTGAGTTCGGTCTCGGTGGTGGCCAACTCCTTGCGGCTCAAGCGAAAATGACCCGAAGATATCTCGCCTTGGCCATGCTTCCTGGCTTGGCTTTCGCCCAACTGGAAGAAGCGCTCGAAGAACAACTCAAGACCCAACAGCAGGCCGCCGCCGTCCAGCTTAAGATCGACGCTTTAGATGACGACAGCCGAAGGCTCCTGGAAGAATACCGCGCCCAGGCGGCGGCGCTGGACGAGCTTTCGACCTACGTCGGCCAACTGGAAAAACTCCTGGCCGACCAAAGCCAGGAAATCGCCGTGCGGGAACGTCAATTGACCGAGCTTGAAACCCTAAAGCGCAGCCTGTTCCCGTTCTTGCTCAAGATGCTTGAGTCCCTAGAACAGATCGTAGACGCCGACACCCCGTTCCTGCTCGAAGAGCGCCGAGCGCGCATCGCAAGCTTGCGCGAGATCCTAAACCGCGCCGACGTCAGCCTGGCTGAGAAATACCGCAGGTTGATGGAGGCGTTCCGCATCGAGGCTCAGTACGGCCATAACCTGGAAACTTACGAAGGCATCCTGCCCGCCGACGGCGATCACCGTACGGTGCGCTTTCTGCGCTTCGGCCGGGTCGGGTTGTATTACCTGACCCTGGATGGCCGCGAAGGCGGCGTCTTCGACCCCAAAACCCGCACCTGGCAGCGGCTTGAAACTAAGGATTTGCGGTCCCTGGAGCAGGCGATGCGGATCGCCGCCAAACAGGCCCCGCCGGATTTCCTCGTGCTGCCGGTTCCTGCCCCGGAAGCGCCATGAGGTGGTGGGCCTTATTGTTGTTGCTACCGCTTGTGGCCTTAGGCGCCGATTTCCACGAATTGGTGGAAAAAATCCGACGCGAGGGGGTCGCCGAGCGAACCCACCAGGAGGAGCGCCTGCGCCGGTTTTTGGCCGAACACGATCGAAGGCACAAGCTGGTCGAGGAACTTAAGGCCGAGGTCGCCAAAATCAAAGCCCAAGCTGATGCCTTGCGCGCTCGCTTGGACCAAGGCGAAAAGCGCCTGGCGGAATTGGATGCCAAATGGAAAGACGCAGCCGGCGATCTGGAGGAGCTGTTCAGCCAGGTTCGCCAGGACGCCTCGGCGATCAAAGCCTTGCTCAACGACTCTTTGGTCAACTGCCAGAAACCAGGCAGGCTCAAATTTCTGGACCAGCTTACCCATCCGCGCCACCAGGCCAGCCTGGAGGATTTAAACCAGCTTTGGGACGTGCTTTTGGATGAGATCGCAGAAAGCGGGCGGGTGGTGCGCTTCGAAGCCCAGGTGGTGGCTCCCGACGGCAGCGAGCATAACCGCACCGTGGTGCGGGTCGGGGTGTTCGACGCTGTTTCGCAAGGCCGTTACCTGCGCTACCTTGCCGGGTCAGAACGGCTGCTCGATCCGGTCCAGCAGCCACCTGATCGGTTTCGTAGGCTGGCGGCCTCCCTGGAACAGGCGCAAACCGGCTTCCACCGGGTCGCGCTCGACCCCTCGCGCGGCACCCTGCTTGCCCTGGTCGCGCAGATTCCAGGATGGCTAGACCGCTGGCTGTACCAAGGTGGGGTGGTCGGCTACTTGATCATCGCGCTAGGGGCTGCTGGACTTTTGATCGTACTTTGGCGTTATGGATCTCTGATCGTGACCGAGCGCAGAATCATAACCCAAAAGCCTAAGCCAGAGCCTAGGCCGGACAATCCCATCGGGCGCCTGCGGCAGGCGCTGACCGAGCGCAAAAGCAGCCAAGCCGGAAGCGATGAGACCTTGGCGGTGTATCTAGATGAACTGGTCCAACACGAGCTCGGGCGGCTTTACCGCGGCTTGCCCACTTTAAGTACCTTCGCTACCATCGCCCCGCTTTTGGGGCTGCTCGGCACCGTGCTGGGGATGATCGAGACCTTCGACGCCATCGCCCTGTTCGGTACCGGCGACCCCAAGCTGATGTCTAGCGGCATTTCGCTCGCTCTGGTGACTACCGAACAGGGGCTTACGGTCGCTATCCCCCTGCTTGTCGCCCACAGTTTCCTGCGCGGGCGGGCCGAGCGGATCGCGGCGCAGATCACCGAGGAAGGAGCGGAATTGTTCGAACGCTACAGCAATGCTTGATGCGCTTTGGGCTTTGTTCTACCGCGGCGGACCGTGGCTCTGGGCGATTTTGCTGGCTTCGGTGTGGATGTGGTATCTGCTTTTCTGCAGCTTCGACCGCCTGGGGCGCCAGTTGCCGGAAATTCAAGCCGAGCAGCTGAGGCGCTGGCGCCGGCACAGGCGCTCGCGGGTCGGCGGGGAGGTATGTCGCAGCGCCTGGCTCGAGGTCGCCGCAAGTCGCCTGCAAGGGAGCTTGCGCGTGCTCGAGGCGCTTGTCCAAGTCCTGCCGCTTTTGGGGCTGCTCGGCACCGTCAGTGGGATGATCAAGGTCTTCACCGTGCTTGCGGTGTTCGGCACCGGCAACGCGCGGGCCATGGCTGCTGGCATCTCGGAAGCCCTGATCACCACCCTGGCGGGCCTGGTCACCGCGCTGTCCGGGCTGTACCTGATCGGTTATTTGAAGGGTAGAATCCAATCCGCCCTGGCTCGCTTAGGGCTGCTGCTGAGCTAAAGGCCATGTACCAGCCGCGTAAATTTTCCCCGCCCGAACCGCCGCAACTGAATATCGCTCCGCTTATCGACATGGTGTTTTTGCTTTTGATCTTCTTCGCCGTCAACGCTTCGTTCGTCAAGGAAGCCGGGGTGGAGGTCGAACGCCCGGCGGCCAAGACGGCGGTAGTGCAGGAGCACGCTACCTTATTTCTGGCTGTCACCGCCGATGGCCAGGTGTGGCTGGAGAAAAAACCCATAGATCCACGTTCGGTCCAGGCCAATGTCGCCCGCCTGCACGCCGAAAATCCAAAAGCCAGCGTGGTGATCCTCGCTGATAAAAAGGCCCCTACCGGGATCGTGCTCGAAGTCTTGGACGGGGTGCGCCTGGCCGGAGTCGAGCACGTGGCGGTGGCAGCCACGGTCAAGCCGTGAGGCGGGCGATCTATCTGAGCCTGGCGCTGCTTTTGAACCTGGCGCTGTTTCAGTTCATGGCCGGTCTGATCGCGCGCCAGCGCTTGGCGATCAAACCCATCTTCCACGCCCATCCCATCGATTTTGTCCGCCTGCCAGAGCGCGAACCGCCGCCGCCTGAGCGCCAGGTGCGCACGCCACCGCCCCCTCCCAAAGCTACGCCGCTCCCAACGACGCCACCCGTTCCCTCCGCCAAGGTGAACGAACTCCCCACGCCGGATCTGGCGCTCAAGGTGGAGCCCCCTCTGGCTCCCCAGGTCGAGCTGACCGCCCCGAGCCTGGCTTCGCTGTTGGTGGAAGGCAGCCTTGCAGCGCAGGGGCCGGTGCGTATGCCGCCGCCTTCGCCCGGTTACATCTTGGCCTCGGAACTGGTTGCGGTGGTGCGTCCCCCGCCCTGGTATCCTCCCGAAGCCAGAAGCCGCAGGATAGAAGGCAGGGTGGTGGTGGAATTTACCGTGACCGAACGCGGCGAGGTAAAAGACCCGGTCATCGTCGAGTCCAGCCCACCTGGGGTGTTCGACCGCGCGGTGCTCGAGACCGTGCGCCGCTGGCGCTTTCACCCCAAAGCCCAGGGCGGCAAACCCATCGCCGTGCGCGCTCGCCAGCCGTTGGAATTCAAACTGCGCCGATGAAATTCTGGCTGCTTGCTTGGCTGCTGGCAGCAGCTTCCGTCACTGCCGCAGACACCGTCTCTCCTCAAGTATTCAGCGCCCTCAAAGCCGCCGAAGAAGCACTCAATGCCAATCGCCCAGCAGATTCTCTAAACCGCCTCGAGGCCGTCAAAGCAAACGCCAAGCCAGGAACGGAGCAAGCCCTGGTCGCAGCGTATTTGGCTTATGCCTACCTGGCCTTGGGCCGCCACGCCGAGGCGGCAGAGGCAGCGCAGGCAGCCCTCAAAACGGCGAGCCTTGCTGAGGAGCTTCGCCCCAAATTGCTGTTGGTCTTAGGGCAGGCGCAGCTTAAGCGCGAGCGCTTTGCCGAAGCGGCCCAGGCCTTAGAGCAAGCGCTGGTTGAAAATCAAGACCCGGAAATGATGTATCTGGCAGCTTATGCCAGCTACCGCCTGGGCCAGTTCGATCGCGCTGCGTTGCTGTTACGCCGCGCCATAGCAGCTTCACGCACCGCCAAAGAAGAATGGTATCGTCTGCTGTTGACGTGCTACCTAGAGGGGAAAGACTACGCCGAAGCAGAGCGGATCATTCAGCAGCTCATCGCGCGTCAGCCGCAAAACCGCGAACTTTGGCAGCAGTGGCTGGCTTTGAGCCTTAAGCGCGGTCACACCCAACCAGCGCTGGCGGCGATGGTGCTCGCCTGGTACGCTGGCCAGCTGAGCCAGGAACAGCTGTTGGATTTGGCGCGCTTGTATGCCGCCTTAGGCATCCCCGAAAAAGCCGCCCGGCTGATCGCAGCGTGGCACAGGCAAAAGCGCCTGCCTGAGACTCAGGATAGCTTGCGCCTTGAAGCCGAGCTGTGGCTTGCGGCGCGCGAACGCCGCCAAGCCCTCGCCGGGCTCGAACGCCTTGCCTCCTTGAGCGGCAGGGGAGGCGACTTTTTAGCCGCCGCGCGCATCGCAGCGGAACTTGAGGCCTGGCAGGACACCGCCCGCCTGGCCCGCCAGGCGCTTAAAGCCGGGCTCTCTGAGCCAGGCGAGGCTCAGTTGTGGCTGGGGATCGCCGCCTACCACCTGGGCGACTCCACCACCGCCGAGACCAGCCTGACTCAGCTTCAGTCCTCCCGCCGCTTGGGCCCCTACGCCCGCCACTGGCTGGGCTGTCTGAAAACCAAGCGGCGCACCTGCCGCTAGCGTTTGCGGCATTTACCACACGGTGCGTCGTCTGCCGCAATTCAACCACGCGCGCTCAGTATCAAGTGCTTGTTTTTAATTTCTTTTATCCTGGCATATAACCTGCCTATAAGCTAATTGCGTTTACTTCAACTTAACAGGAGTGTTCATGCCGCACTATCGCAAGCATTGGATTTGGTTCGCGCTAGTTTTAGTCTTTGCCCTGTCCGAGGCGCACGCCGGAGGGCGCTACCAGGATCCGCCGGAAAACCTCGACAAGGTTATCTCCTTCAGTCAAAAGGCGCAGGATCTCATCCAACAGGGGCAGACCGATCAGGCCCTGGTCGCCGTTCAGGAAGCCTTAAAACTGGCCAAGGAATCGAACGAGATGAAGTCTACTGCGCCGATGCAGCGGGCGACTACCAACCTGAGGATGATCGTGGGCAAGCTCAAGCGCGGGGAAACCGAACAGGCAGCGTCCCAACTTCAAGACATCGTTGGCTATTTGGATGGGGTTCTCAAATCCTATCAATAGGCTCTGGCTGGGCCAGGGATTGGCCCTGTTTTTGAGATTGGCATCAGCAGACCAGTTGCTCTTGGAGAAGATGGAAATCATAAGCCGCGGCAACAACCTGCTGGGGATGACCCACTCTGCTTCCCAGGGGTTGGTAGGGCGGCCAGAGTTTGAGTTTCGCCCCTGGATGCGCATCGGCGAGCTGGTCGAAGTGGTGCCCGGGATGTTGGCCACCCAGCACAGCGGCGACGGCAAAGCCAACCAATACTTTTTGCGCGGCTTCAACCTCGACCACGGCACCGACTTTGCCGCCTTCCTCGATGGGGTGCCGATGAATCTGCCCACCCACGCGCACGGTCAGGGTTATTTGGATCTAAATCCCTTGATTCCAGAGCTGATCGATTACGTCGAGTACGGCAAAGGCCCTTATTATGCCGATGTAGGGGATTTTTCCTCAGCCGGTTACGCCCGCTTCTATACTGCCAAGCGCCTGCCCAAGGGGTTCTTCCGCCAGACCTTCGGCAGCGACAAGTATTTCCGCAGCGTTGCCGCCGACTCTTTTGATTTGGGGCAGGCCAGCCTCCTGCTAGGAGGAGAGGCGGCGGTATTCGACGGCCCGTGGGACGAGCCTATGGACCAAAAAAGCTTCAAGGGGCTAGTCAACTACACTTGGGAAGGCAACGGGCGTGGGTTCACCGTGGGGCTGAACGCGTATTACAGCGACTGGACCGCCACCGACCAGATTCCAGAGCGCGCCGTCTTGCAAAATTTGATCTCGCGCCTTGGGACCATCGACCCTACCGATGGCGGCCAGTCCCATCGCTTCGGCCTGACTGTTAACGGCTGGAACGACTGGCGCCTGGGCCAGACGAAGCTGACGCTTTACAGCTATTACTCCGACCTTAGGCTTTACTCTAACTTTACGTTCTTCCTCGATGACCCACAAGCCGGCGACCAGCTTTGGCAAAAAGACCGGCGCGTGGTGAGCGGGGCCAATTTGAGCCACCATTGGCATTGGAATACCTTTGGGATCGATCACGGGTTTCGCCTAGGTGCCCAGCTCCGCCACGACCACCTCCCCAAGGTGGCGCTCTACCACGCCCAGCGCCGCAGGGTCATCGCAGCTACCCGCATCGACGAGGTCGACGAGACCGCAGTCGGAGCGTATCTTGAGGCGACCAGCCGCTGGCATGAGAAGGTGCGCACCACGCTTGGGTTGCGCGGCGACGCGTTCTGGTTTGAGGTCAAAGATCGCTTCCTGAAGGAGAATTCCGGCGCGACCTCCGACGGTAAGATCAGTCCCAAATTCGGCGTGGTGCTAGGTCCTTGGTATGACACCGAGCTGTATTTTAATTACGGCTTTGGCTTCCACAGCAACGATGCGCGCGGCACCGTCACCCGCCTGGATCCCAAGACCGGCGAGCGGCTGAATCCGGTCGATCCCCTGGTGCGCTCGCGCGGTTTTGAGGCCGGGATTCGCACCTACCTCATCCCGGGCCTAAGCTCCACTCTCGCTCTGTGGCAGCTTAGGCTGGATTCAGAGCTGGTTTTCGTCGGCGATGCGGGCACGACGGAACCGAGCGGTGAGAGCAAGCGTTATGGGATAGAGCTGAGCAACTATTATCGCCCCTTGGACTGGCTCACGCTGGAGTTCGATCTTGCCCTCACCCGCGCTAGGTTCTTGAACGCTGGCACGACAGCCAACCAGGTGCCCAACTCGGTCGGACGGGTGGTCACCGGCGGGATCATCGTCGATCATCCCGCTGGGGGATTTGGCGCCGTCCGGGTGCGCCACTTCGGGGCCGTGCCGCTGAACGAAGCCGGTACCCGTGAGGCCGGCAGCACCACTTTGGTCAACCTGGGGTTAGGCTGGCGGTTCTGGCAGGACAGGCTGCGCGTTGCGCTCGATGTCCTCAATATCACCGACAGCCGCGACTTTGACATCGCCTACTTTTATGCCTCGCGCCTTCCCGGCGAACGGCCAGAGGGAGTCGAGGACGTGCATTTTCACCCGGTCATGCCGCGCCAGTTCCGCGGTACCGTGCAGGTGTTGTTCTAAAGTGCGGCAAATGACCCACCTTGCGAGAAACCCAATGCCTTTGAAGCTTATGCGACTTGTCTGGTTTAGCTTGGCTTGGGTTCCAGCCTGCGGTTTCGCCCATGCCATCCTGGTCGGGGCGCATCCTGCCCCAAACCAAAAGCTCGCTCAGCCCCCCACCAGCGTTACCCTGCGTTTTGATGCCCCAGTCGGCAAGCGCTATCTGGCGGTGGCGGTAGTCGATCAACAGCGGCGCCGAGTCGATGAGCAGGATGCTGCGCGCGACTTGCTTGACGGTAGCCTCGTCAAAGCGAGCCTGAAGCAACCGCTGCCTCCCGGGGAGTACCTGGTGCGCTACCGCGTCCAGTCGGCAGACAGCCACATCGTCACTGGTAGCTACCGGTTTATCATCATAGGAAAAGCCGATGCCCAAGCCAAAACGCCATCTTGGCTGGATCGCCTTACTGATCTGTTTACTGGTCGCTGAGACGCATGCCAAGCCGTCTTTGCAGGAGAGGGAGTGCTTGATTGGCACGGATTTCCACCTCGTCCATCTGAGCGCTTTTCAACCCGGACAGCGCAAAGAGGGCAGCGAATTTGAGCGCTATTGCCAGCAGTTGCCGCGTACCGGTCTGACGTATTTGGGGATTGATTTCATGGACCGCGACGTTCGCCACTTGCCGGTCGCGTTGGCCGTGGTCGAGGAGGACGCGCAGCGCACCCTACTGGAGCTTGCACCCCAAGCCTATGTCCACGGGGTGGCCAGCCTCCAGGTAAACTTTGACCGTCCCGGACGCTATGCGGTGCTCGTCCGCTTCCAGGGCGAAGACCTGACCGATGAGCTGCGCATCCCGTTGACCGTGGGTGCCTCGTCCCCCTGGCGACCCATCGCCCTAGGAGGGGGCGCGGTGATGCTCTGTCTGGGGCTTGGTGTGTATTGGTGGCGGCGTAGGCGATGAGAGCCAGGTTGCGCTATTGTCATCGCCTGTTGGCCTTGGGGCTGGGGGGGTGGATTGGCGTTTGGCTCTTGGCTGGCACTGCCCTGCTCTGGCAGGGGGTGTGGCAAGCGCCGCCGCCTGTCCAGGCCGATCAAGCGTTTGCTGAGCTGGATGAAATCCTGGCTGCAGCGCAACGCCGCCACCCGCAGCCGGGAAGCTTTCGGCTCGTGCTACCCAGGCGGCCGGGCGAGGCGGTGCAGGCAATCTTTGTGGCCGACGATCTGTTGACCGAGGCAGATGAGCTCGTGCTGTGGCTCGATCCCCATACCGCCGAGATCCTCGGCGAAACCCCTGCCAAAACGCCCCTGTGGCAGGGGCTGTACCGGTTGCATTCCAGCTTTCTGCTCGGTGACCGAGGATGCCGCATAAGCCTTGGCTTGGGTTTGGTGCTGGCCTGCCTGGTGGCAAGCGGTCTTGGGCTCTGGCGGCCGGGGAGGGCTGGGCGGTCTTTGCCAGTCTTGCGCCACCGCGCACTTGGGCTTGTCATTCTGCCGCCGCTGCTCATCAGCATCGCCTCTGGTCTGATGCTGAGCCTGCCGGCAGGATGGTTGGGCGATCCGCCTGCCCCAACCCTTAAGGCTAAGATCGCTCTTGCCTCCCCCACCCTTGACGCGGTCGTCCAGCAGGTAGGGGCGCTGTTTCCAGGCTACAGCTTGGGCGAGGTCGGAGTGCCAAGGTCTGGTGAGCCTTGGGAGATCGCCTTGCATCGACCTGGCGCGCTAGCACCGACCTGGCTGCGCTTGTATCCCGATGGCCGCCTGGAAAGCCAGGCCCCCAATCCTCGCCAATGGATCTATGCCATCCATACCGGTCAGGTGGCGGGTACAGCGGGTCGGTTGCTACTGACGCTGGGTGGGGTGGGCTTCGCTGTGCAAGCTGCTTACGGATTCAGGCTTTGGTGGCAAAGGACGCGTTCTAGACGCCTTGCGCCTCACGCCCGTGGCAACAAACAGCAGATAGCCTGAGAGCAAGGTGACTAAAGCCACAGCCGAAGCGAGCCTTAGCCAAGGGTTGTTGATGTCGTCGCGACCTCTGAAATCCAGAGTGTGCAGCATCCAGAGAAAATCGAACCTCCGCCAGTCGTCGTGGCGGATGGCAGCAACCTCGCCCGAGTTGGCGGCGACATATACGGTGGGACGGCCAGGATAATTAAAGGTGACGGCATACGCCGGCAGAGGGCGGTTGCGGTATTCATGGCCGGCAGGAACCTCCTTGAGGTAGCGCACCGAGGCAATTTCCGCTTGAGGCAGAAATGCTTGCTTTGCCAGGGCTTCAGCTTGCGTTCGATCCAGCGGCGAAAGCATGGTACCGTTTGCCGCAAACAAGAAAACGCGCCTGCCTGCCTGGGTTTTAAGCTGCACGCGCACCACAGGCTCGCCTGCAAGATAAAAGCTCTCCAGTCGTTCCAGAGACGCTTCGGCCAGGGGTTGAAGCGCCAAGGCAAGATTTTGCCAATCGATGGTGCTCACCGGCACCGGTATGGGTTGACGTACCAGATGCTCGCCACGGATTGCGGCAAGCTTGGTCCAACTAAAATATACTCCCCCCGCTGTCCAGGCCAACAGCTGAACGCCAACCACCACCGCTAACCAGCGGTGTACCCGCCGCACAACCTTAGGCAGCGCTTGGGCCATCAGAAGTCATAGACGAGGGTGACATACAGGTTGCGGCCTGGATTGGGCAACCTAGCCCCTACCAGCAGATCGCGCACGTCACGGATGCGGTTGAGGCCGTTTAAGTGGTCGCGGTGCTCATTGTCGAACAGCTTGTCCACCCCGCACGCCACCTTCAAGCCCTCGACGTGTTTATACGAAGGCTGGTACTGCAGGCGCAGGTTGACTACGCGCCAGTCGGAAGTCTTGCGCTCCTTGTTGAACTCGGCCACTTTGTCCTGACGCAGGGTGCCGACGATCTCGGCGGAAAACGCACAGTCCCCCAGGAGACCGTCCCGCGCAACCGCCCGTTCAGGGAAGCGATACGATAGAGGTTGTCGTCCTAGCCGCTGAGCTTGGTTCCGCAGGTGTAGTGCATGATGCCGTCGAGGCGGAAGTGCTCGCCTACGGCCAGGCCAGCACGGATGTCGGTGCCATAGCGCTGGGGTCGATGTTGGTAAACGGCGGTTGCGGTTGATGTCTTCGAAGTTAACATAGAAAAACGCCAGATTTTTGGGATTGCGCACGGTGGCGTTTTGATGCAAAAGATCACCGTCGAGACCAAGTTGCAAGCTGCCTGGACCTACCCCAGGAACCGTCCACACTAAACGGTAGCCGCCGGTTTCGAGATCGGTTTCAGCTTCGCGCCAGCGCTGCAAATCGGTTGACGAGGGACGCAAGGTGAAGTTATTCATCACGTGGTTGGCATTCTAGTAAAACGTCATCGCCGACAGCTTCCAGCCACCCTCAAGATCCCAATCGTAATTGCCGCGGTAAATCTGCATCCTGCATAGGTAAACCCAAACTCGTGGTCGGCATAACGTACGCCAAATCCCAGTTCATAGGTCTCGCGCCGATATTAACTGGGATTAACGCGGCGCGTGCGCTCGAAGTGATAATCGCGACCGTCTTCGACGCTGCCGGCAAAGTGGGCGCGCAAGACCGGTCAAAGGGCCGTTGCGGTCGACGTTGCCGCCGGGGGTGTGCTTTAAACAATTAGCAGCGTCCAAAGAGCCGATAGCCCCTGGTTGCAAGCTGACCGCAGCAGGCTGCATGACTTCTCCTTCACAATCAAGGTTGGTAGCTGCTCGTATTGCGCTGCTGCTGTTTGTAATGGAATGGCTGCCAGCACAGCAACTCAGCGGAATGAGCACTTAACCATCATACTTCATCCTTAGAGAAATTTAAGTATATTCAACACAAAAACTATGCCATCAGTGGCAAGCAGTTGATTTAGCGCAACGGCAGCGCATGTCACGACTAAAACTGCGGTATATGTCGCACAAGTGCGGCAAATACCATAAGAGCGCCTTGGTATATCGCTCGGTTTCCAGGGGATGGTTTGGCAATCTCAGCGATGCCGGCGATGGTACCGATCATGCAAGAGGCTGCCGCGGCATCAGGATGAGCTTTTGGTTCTCGGCCTGGCCGATCTCCTTGCGTGCCTCGACGTATTTTGGGGCGACGAAGTAATTGAGCGCTTGCATATTGCCTTGGGCGATTGCCTCGGAGACCAGGCGCGTCGCCTCTGCTTCGGCTTGAGCCAAGCGTTCGCGTTCCTCCGCCTCGCGGAAAGCTGCCTCGCGCTCGCCCTTGGCTCTTAAGATAGCCGACTGTTTTTCCCTCTCGGCTTGCAGGATTGCTGCTTGGCGTTCCTTCAGCCTCCAGGATTTTGGCGCGTTTTTCGCACTCGGCCTTCATCAGACTGTTGGTGTATTGGCCAAAGCGTTTGACCGGATACTCCATGCCCTGCAGGATCACTTTGACTCCGGCAGCGATTACCGCTACCGCCAAGATCAACAGCACTGCGGCATCGTCGTCAGCGTCGCTTCGCGCTCCTTTAAGTTCGTAATTTGATCGGCGGATGGCCTGCGGCTACGATAGGCAAATCCTCAGAGAAGCTGACTACCGTGACCGGCTGGCCTTTGGCCACTTCGGTTTGCGCCTGCACCAACCACAAGCGCCCAGCCACGTTCCCAGTATCGACCGCGCGGCCGGGCCTGAGAGGATCCCGGAGCTTCCTGGCAAGGCGCGCGTTGCGGGTGTGGAATGGGCTTGCAGGTATCATGGAGGAAGCGCAAGCGGCAGCACTTTGCACCGCGCGCATTCACGATGAGAAGTTCGAGCTTACGGGGCCAGAGGGGTTTAGGCCTGAATGGTAGTAATATTTCTCAGGAGGAGAATGTCAACAATGTCCACGACTGCTTGGGGGAAGTTTAAGCTTCCAACACCACCACAGACGCAACCGGCACTGCTACCGCTTTCCCAACATTGCCTGGACGTGGCTGCGGTATTCCAGTGCCTTTGTTACCTGCCGGCGATCCACGGCAAATGGCAACGCCTTGCGGGCCAGGAACTAAGCGATGCGCAGATCGTGCGGCTTGCCGTCATCGCGTTTTTACACGACTTTGGTAAGTGTAACCGAGGCTTTCAGGCCAAGGCTGACCCCAACGCCCGCGATACTGCCGGGCACGTGATGGAGGCGGTGGCGCTGCTCTGCGAGCTTGATGACCGATGGCCGTCCGCATGGCAGGCGCTAGTCAAGGAGATTGCCGGCTGGTTTGCCGATGAGGGGCAAGCGATGCAAATGCTGTTGGCTAGCCTCTCCCATCACGGCCGCCCCGTTTCCCAGCGCGACTATGAGAAATGGCGGGCAGAGCCGGTCAACCGCCGTTATGACCAACGCTGGCAGCGGGCAGATGGCTACGACCCCATGGCCGCGCTGGAAGAGCTCGCCCAGACAGCCTGGCGAGCGTTCCCGACGGCGTTTGCTGCCAACATACCGCCGATCGATGCCACGCCGGACTTGCAGCAGCGCTTTGCTGGCCTGGTGATGCTGGCTGACTGGATCGGGTCGGACACGCAATTCTTCCCCTATCCGCGTGATCCGGACCAAAACCTGCTTCCCCTCGCCCAAGGCGCCGCCAAGCGCGCCTTGCGTGTGATCGGCTTCAAACTGCCCGAACCGCGGGCGCCCAAGCCGTTCGCATCGGTGTTTTCCTTTGCGCCCACGCCGTTGCAACAAGCACTAGCAGAAACGCTTGAGCCCACGGACGAGACACGGCTCGTGCTCATCGAGTCTGACACCGGCTCGGGCAAGACCGAGGCAGCGCTGGTGTGGTTCTTTCGCCTTTACGCCAAAGGCAAAGTCGATGGCCTGTACTTCGCATTGCCTACGCGCGCCGCGGCGCGCGAGCTCTACGAGCGCGTACGGCAAGCGGTAGATGCCGCCTTCGAGTCGGCGCAACGCCCCGGCCCGGTGCTGCTCGCCGCTCCCGGCTATGTCAAGGTGGATGGCGAAGCCGTACCGCCCCATCTGCCCGACCCCCAGGGCACTCTATGGGACGACAATCAAAACGACCTGAAGCGCGAGCGCTTATGGAGCGCCGAACGGCCCAAGCGGTTTTTGGCGGCGCCGGTGGCGGTGGGCACCATCGACCAGGCGCTGCTATCGGTGCTGCAGGTCAAGCATAGCCTCATGCGCTCGGTGTGCCTGGACCGCCACCTCTTGGTAGTAGACGAGGTGCACGCCTCCGACGCCTACATGCGCGAAGTGCTCAAGGCGCTGCTGCAGGGACATCTGGCACGCGGTGGCTGGGCGATGCTGCTTTCGGCTACCCTGGGCGAGGCGGCGGCGTGCGAATACTTCGCTCGGCAGTGTGCGCCGCTTCAGCAGGCAATCGAGCGCCCCTACCCGCTCATCACCACACGCCGTCAGATGCGCCCCATGCCTGCGGCGCGCCAGCGCCGCATCGAGGTGGCACTCAGCCCGACGCTCACTGACGACGACGCTTTGATCCCCCATCTCATCAAGGCGCTGCAAGCCGGCGCGCGGGTGCTGGTGGTGTGCAACACCGTGGCGCGCGCCAATGCCCTGTTTCGGCAAGTCGAGGCGACGGTGGCGCGCGATGCCCCGGACCTGCTGCTGGCCCTTTTTGCGCTGGATGGCGTGCGCTGCCCGCACCACGGCCGCTTTGCGCGCGAAGACCGCGAGCAGTTGGATGCCGCTGTCACCTCTCAGTTGGGCAAAGGTTCGCCTGCCGGGGCACGGCTCCTCATCGGCACGCAAACGCTAGAGCAAAGCCTGGATATCGACGCCGATTGGCTTATCACCGATCTGGCGCCCATGGACGTACTCATCCAGCGCTTCGGAAGGCTGCACCGCCACGCGCGTCATGACTGCCCCCACGGCTTTGCAACGCCCCGCGCCATGGTGCGCCTGCCCAATAAGGACCTGTCCGAGTATTTGGACAAGGGCGAATTGCGTGGCCCTGCCGGCCTCGGGAGCGTCTATGCCGACGGGCGCGTGCTCGCTTGCACCTGGACATTGTTGCAACGACAGCCGGTGCTGGAACTCCCTCGCCAGGCACGGTGTCTCATCGAACGCACCACCCATCCAGAAGCGCTCGCTGCGCTGCCACAGGTCTGGCGCGAGCACGGCTGCGTGCTCATGGGCAAGGTGCAAGCGGACGTCGTGCAGGCACTGTGCTCGGTGCTCGACGCCAAGCCCTTTGGCGAGCTGCATTATGTGGACAAGGGCGAGCGCGTGCTCACTCGACTGGGGCGCCCGATGCTCGACCTTCCTCTCAATCAGCCTACCCAATCGCCCTTTGGCGCTTGGATCGAGCGCGTGCCCATTCCTGCGCATTGGCTCGAAGGCGAAACGATTCCCGAGTCCCTGAGCGTCGAGCGTACGGAAGAGGGATTTTGCTTCAACGTTGGGGCCAACGCCTTCCGCTACACCCGCTTCGGACTGGAGAAAGACCATGCATGACCTCTTGCACGACCCGCTCATTGGCGTGCGCACCTCAGGAGGCGGGCGCCGCCTCAACCTCCCAGAACTGTTGGCCGCGCTGTCGGCGGGCACCATCGAGGGCTACGCCGGCCTGCGCGCCTATCAGGCCGATCCCTGGCAGGTGTTTCTGGTGCAGCTTGCCGCGAGCATCCAGGTGCGCCAACCCACTGAGACCCTTCCCACCGATGTCACCTACTGGCGAGACGGGTTGCTCGCTTTGGCCGATGGCAAAGAGACTGCATGGGAACTCGTGGTGGAGGACGTGACCCTGCCTGCTTTCCTGCAACACCCATGGAAAAGCTGGGATGCTGAGGCTAGCGACTACGGCGTCAAGACCGTGCGCGGGCAGCGGGTGTTTGATGCCAAAGCCACCACGCCTGATGAACTTGATGTGCTCGTCACCTCGAAAAACCACGACGTGAAGATGGCGCGGGTGCAGGCACATGAGCTGGAGGCTTGGACATATGCCCTAATGATGCTGCAAACGACCAGCGGCTATCTGGGCAAGGGTCACTACGGCATCGTGCGCATGAACGGTGGGTATGCCAGCCGCTCCATCGTCTCGTGGTCTGCCTTTCGCCACCCGAGCAGGCGCTTTTGCGCAGAAGTGACTGCATTGTGCAATTTACGGAAAGAAACTATTTGCTTGCACCAATATGCATCCTGCGGTGTTGTGCTGACCTGGCTGTCCCCGTGGGATCGAACTCAGCATCAGTTCATGCTGAACGACTTGGAACCTTGGTTCATCGAAGCGGCCCGTCCGGTTCGGCTGGTTCAGTCCTCCTCCGGTCAAATCGTGGTACTGGTAGCGACCACCAAATCCCGGCAGATTGGACCCAAATCGCTGGAAAGCGGCGATGTGGGCGACCCTTGGACCCCCATCAATGTACAGGGCAAAAGGCGCTCAGCACTGACATTATCGGGGGACGGATTCACGCCCCAGCGCCTGACTGATCTCCTCTTCGAGCAAGGCTTTGAACTGACCCCGCTGCAACGTCCCCAGCCCGGCGAAGGGGTTGGCTGGTTTCTGGCGTCGTGTCTGGTGCGTGGTCAGGGCAAGACAGAGGGCTTTTATCGTATCGAACTTCCCATTCCACCCAAAGCCCGCCTGGCGCTGTGCAACAAAGCCCAACGCGACACCTTGGGCCACTTGGCGCAGCAGTTGCTGAGTGACGCTAATAAAGTCCAGCAAGCCATCAACGCGGCGCTGGCCGTGCTGTGCGAGGGTGGACCGGAGAAAGCGGACTTCGACCGCGTCGATAACTGGCTAAAGGCCATGCGCAAGGCTTTGGCGCAGCGTTGGGAAGCGCGTTTTTTCCCCACCTTGTGGCGCGGCGCTGACGAAAACCACGAGACCATCCGCGATGACTGGCAACAACGGCTCGTCAACCTCGGCCAAGACTTGCTCGACGAAGCCGCAGAGCGCCTGCCGCTACCGGCCAACCGCACCTGGCTCGCCATCACGCAGGCCGAACGCGCCTGGCGCGGCATGCTGCGGAAAAGCAAGCTGCCGATGCCCAGTCACACCCGCACCGAACCACCCGAAGCCATGGAGGAAACCGTCGTATGAGTAATCCAGCAATTCAAACTGACACACCCAGTGGACTTGCTGCCGACATCAAGCGCTTGGTAAGCGTGATCCACTCCGGCCACTATCCCACGGGAGATCGCGCGGCCCTGCGCCGCTGGGCACCCGATCTACCCATACCGCTGGCGTTCTACCGGCTTTGGCTGCAGCATCTTGATTGCGAGCTGCCGCCAGAAAAGCAAATCCATGCCTGGATGGCCCTGGTGTGGGGTCTGGCCACCTATGGGGAAGACTGCCACAACCCCAAACGCCCCTGGGGTCAGGCGTTGGCTGAGAGCGACTTTTCCGAAGGGCGGCTCGAGCGGCTGCTATCTGCCCCTGAGGACGTGCGCATCGGGCTCTTCATGAGCGCGGTACGGCTTCTGGCCGCCAAAGGGGAACACTTCAATTGGGGTGAGGCTGCCGAGTTTTTACTTACCGAGCATGCGGACAAGCGCGAGAGGCTCAACCGACGCATCGCCACAGCCTACTATCGTCATCGACTCAAAGACGCCAATCCAAAGGAGTAACGCCCATGTTTCTGCAAATCCACTTTCTGACCTCCTACCCTGCTAGCCTGTTAAACCGCGACGACGCGGGGCTTGCCAAGCGCATCCCGTTTGGCAACGCCGTGCGGCTGCGCGTCTCTTCCCAGTGCCTCAAGCGCCATTGGCGCAAAGATCTCACCCAACAGCTGCCGGATCTACCGGACGGACAGCGCACCCGGTCATTTTTCACCCGCACGGTGCTACCCAAGGCCATCGAGATGGGCGTACGAGAGGATGTTGCGTCGGCTTTGATCGAGTCACTGGCCAAAGCGGTGATCGACGGCGGCGTCAAGAAAGGCGGAGACCTCAACCAGCCGGTGCTCTTCGGGTTGCGCGAGGCCGAATACTTCGCGCAGGTGATGCGTGAAGTCAGCTACCAACCGGATGCCCTGCAGGCGCTCACCGAGCGCCTCAAATCCAAAAAAGAACAGGACAACCTCAAGGCGATAAGAAAGGCTGCGCTAGAATTCGAAGGGATGACGGCGGCGCTCTTCGGCCGCATGGTCACCTCCGATCTGCTCGCGCGTGTGGACGCTCCTGTGCACGTGGCCCACGCCTTTACGGTACATGCTGCCAACACCGAAATGGACTACTTCACCGTGGTGGATGATTTGAGCCGCGACGACGAAACCGGCGCCGCTCACGCCAACCAGACCGAACTGGGCGCAGGACTTTACTACGGCTATGTGGCGGTGGACGTGCCGCTTTTGGTGTCGAACCTGAGAGGCTGCGCCCTCAAGGACTGGAGGAATGAAGACTCAAAAACCGCCAGCCGGGTGCTCAAGGCGTTGGTAGACAGCATCGCTACCCAAAGCCCCGGCGCCAAAAAAGGCAGCACCGCACCTTATGCCTACGCCGACTTCGTCTTGCTAGAAACGGGCAAGACGCAGCCTCGCTCACTTGCTAACGCCTTCTTGGATGCGGTGCGCTGTAAAGATGCAAACGAGGACTTGCGCCTCATTAGCGTGCAGCGCCTGGCCGACTACCTGGGGCGTCTTGACGCGATGTACGGCTTCTCTTCCGGCTATCGCGGCGTATCCTCTGTGCTCGATCTGCCGTCGGCGCTCCCGCCCAAGACGCCGCTTCCTGAAAACATCGACAAAGCGCTCTGTGCTATCTGGAGCTGACATGGACTGCCTTATGCTGCGCTTCGATGCGCCTTTGATGAGCTTCGGCGCGGTGGTGGTGGACGCACTCAACCCCACCTGGCGCTTTCCCGGCAAGGCGATGCTTACCGGTCTTTTGGGCAACGCCCTTGGGTGGGATCACCGCGACACCGACAAGCTCCAGGCCTTGCAAGACCGGCTGCGCTTTGCAGCGCGCTGGGATGCAGAGCCGGAGCTGCTGACCGACTATCAAACCGTTGATCTCGGCCAGCCTTTTATGGTCGATACCGGCTGGACGACACGCGGCAAGCTGGAAGTCCGCAAAGGGGACACAGCCTCCACAGGTACCCATCAACGCTGGCGTGACTACTGGGCCAACGGCGTGCTGACTGTGGCGCTGGCGCTGGATGGCGAAGGCGATCCTAGCATAGCAGAGCTAGAACAGGCTCTGTGTACGCCAGCGCGTCCGCTGTTCATTGGCCGCAAGGCTTGTCTTCCCGCAGCGCCCATCTTCGTGCGCCGTGTTGAAGCAAGTGGCGTCAGGGCCGCGCTTGCCGCCGAGCCGCTTGCCGACATCAGCCCCCGCCGCCGACCTCAGCCGATTCCGGCGTTGTGGCCGCTCGATGAAACGCCGAGCAAAACCAGCGAAGAATGCTTTGAAGAGCGCTTTGACCGGCGCGATTGGGCCAACAACATTCATCGCGGTGCGGAGCGCTATGCGGTGGGTACACTGGAGGTTGCGGCATGAGCGGCTTGCATCTTGTCCGCATCCCCGTGCATGCGCCACAGCTCATGCGCTTTGCCTTCAAGCAGGGCATCACCCAGGAAGACGAAACCTTTGGCTACACGCTGCACGCCTGGCTCGCAGCGCTGTTTGGCTCTCACGTGCTCAAGCCGTTTCGCTACTTCGAGCGGCGCCGAGAAGTGCTGGCTTATGCCGCCCACGATGCCAACACTTTGCTTGAGCACTCCCAGGCCTTCGCCTCGCCCCTAGCATGGGCGGCCCTGAAGACTGAGGGCGTGGCTAGCAAACCCATGCCTGAGGCATGGCGAACGGGACAGCGCCTGCGGTTAGAAGCGCTCGTGTGTCCGGTAACGCGAAAAGGTGGTGAAGAAAAGGATGTCTATCTGCGCGCGCTTGACCGTATTGCCGAAGGCACACCCGCGCCCAGACGCGCCGAGGTTTATCGCTGGTGGTTTGCTCGACAACTGGGTGGTGTTGTGCAGGTGCAGGCGCTGGAGTTACTCGGCCTGTCGGCGCGAGTCAAGATGCTACGCCGATCGCATAGCAATGGCAGTAACCGGCTGCGCGCCATCGAGCGGCCGCAGGCGCTCTTTGTTGCCGAGGTCAAGGTGATCGACCCTCACGGTTTCGCAGCACTGCTGGCACGTGGCGTTGGCCGCCACCGGGCCTTTGGCTATGGCATGATCCTGCTTGCCCCGCTGCGATGAGCCAAAGTCCCGGTCTCATGTCTGGGCGGCTAGGTCTGGCCGCCGCGCGCATTCCACACGCCGACCGCCACGGCCTGCTGTGGCTGGAATACGGCAAGCTTTCGGTAGAGGACGGCACCCTGCGCTTCGTGGCTGCCCAAAGCGACACGTTGGACGCGGGCGACTATGCCATTCCGTACCAAGCCGTCTCGATGATCCTGCTAGGCCCCGGCACCAGCCTCACGCAAGACGTGCTGCGCCTGTGCGCCAGGCATGGCACTTTGATTGCCGCCGTGGGCGAAGGCGGCGTTAAGAGTTACACCGCCCCGCCCATGGGCCAAGGGCGCTCGGAGGTGGCAAGGGCGCATGCTGCACGCTGGGCCGACCTCAAGCAGCGACTGGACACCGCAAGACGGCTCTATGCTTGGCGCTTTGGCCGTATGCTGCCACACCGCGATATCGAAACGCTGCGCGGCATTGAAGGCGCGCGCATCAAAGAAAGCTACAAGCTGGTGGCCCAGCGCTTTGGCATCGAATGGCACGGACGCCGATACGACCGCGATAACCCTACGGCGGCTGATCTGCCCAACCAGGCCATCAACCATGCGGCCACGTTTGTCGAAGCCGCCGCCGACATTGCTGTGGCTGCCATGGGTGCCTTGCCGCCGCTAGGCTTCATTCACGAGGATTCCAGCAACGCCTTCACGCTCGATATTGCTGATCTGTACCGGGTAGACATCACGCTGCCACTGGCCTTTGGTGCCGTACAGGCCATTCAGCAAAAAAAGTCGGAGCTCACCATCGAACGCGAAGTGCGCTTGCGCGCCGCCCGTCTATTTCGCCAGGAAAAGCTCATCCCGCGTATGATCGACCGCATCAAGGAGCTGTTCGATGTCGATGACCGTAGTGGTAACACGTAACGTCTCGGCGCGGGTGCGTGGATTCTTGACTTCGATCATGCTGGAAATAGCCCCTGGGGTCTACAGCGCCCCACGCATCTCGCCCGCTGTGCGTGAACGTATCTGGACGGTACTGAGCGAGTGGTTTCCAAATGAGGTCAACGCATCGATTGTGATGCTGTGGCAGGAACGCAACATGCCTGGCGGTCAGGCGGTTCGAACCCTTGGGACCCCGCCCATAGCCTGTGTTGAGGTGGATGGGCTGGTCTTGGCCAGGCGTCCGGTCTGAGCATTGTTGACAAAATAGAACAACCATTTAGCATGTAGGGGCTCCCCCGCGCACGCGGGGATCGACCTAATGGC